>Ga0111539_10007331_pt1 | contig 14124 bp, 14 predicted proteins | sample RhiMethybrSRZTD1_FD_79667 | JGI IMG/M metagenome (GOLD analysis project Ga0111539, IMG submission 79667) | Populus rhizosphere microbial communities from Tennessee, USA - Rhizosphere MetaG P. TD hybrid SRZTD1 (version 2) (version 2) | ecosystem: Host-associated > Plants > Roots > Rhizosphere >...
CGGCCTGGAGGTGCTCGGCCTGTCGCTCGTGACCAACCAGGCCGCCGGCCTGGGCGCCACCACCCTCGACCATGCCGAGGTGCTGGAGGCCGGGCGGCAGGCGGCCGAGCGCATGGGCGACCTGCTGGCCGCGGTGGTCGATCGCCTGTGAGCGACCCCACGGCGCTGGTCGCGGCCGCCCGGCGCTGGCGGGACGAGGACCCCGACCCCGAGACCCGCGCCGAGCTGGACGGGCTGCTCGACGGCCCGGAGGGGCCCGACGTGGATGCGTTGGCGGACCGCTTCGGCGCGCGGCTGCAGTTCGGCACCGCGGGCCTCCGGGGTGAGATGGGAGCCGGGCCCAACCGCATGAACCGGGCGGTGGTGATCCGCGCCACCGCGGGGCTGGCTGCCTACCTGCGCGACACCGGCCACGCCGGCGAGCCGGTGGTGGTGGGCTTCGATGCCCGCCACCGCTCCGACCGCTTCGCCCGCGACGCGGCCGAGGTGCTGGCGGGCGCGGGGTTCCCGGTGCGGCTGGCCGACCGGCCGCTGCCGACGCCCGTGCTGGCCTTCGGCGTGCGGCACCTGGGCGCGTGCGCCGGGATCGTCGTCACCGCCAGCCACAACCCGCCCCGCGACAACGGCTACAAGGTCTATCTGGGCGACGGCGCCCAGATCGTGCCCCCCGCCGACGGCGAGATCTCGGCCCGGATCGGCGCGGTGGGCCCGCTGGGTTCGGTGCCGCGAGCCGGCGACGGCATCGCTCGGGTGGGCGACGACCTGGTCGAAGCCTACGTGGCCGGCGCGCTGGGCCAGGCGGGCGAGGGGCCGCGGGAACTGAAGATCGTCTACACGCCGCTTCACGGCGTGGGCCGCGATCTGGTGGTCGAGGTGCTGGCCCGGGCCGGGTTCCCGCCCTGCCAGGTCGTCCCCCTCCAGGGGGCGCCCGACCCGGACTTCCCGACGGTGGCGTTCCCCAACCCCGAGGAGCCCGGCGCCCTCGACCTGGCTCTGGACCTGGCGGCCGCCGAGGGGGCCGACCTGGTCGTGGCCAACGATCCCGACGCCGACCGGCTGGCGGTGGCGCTGCCGGACCCCGCGGCCCCCGGCGGCTGGCGGCCGCTGAGCGGGGACGAGATCGGCATCGTCCTGGCCGACTGGCTGCTCGCCGCGGGGTCGGGCGACGACCGGCTCGTGGCGACCACCGTGGTGTCGTCGTCCATGCTGGCTCGCCTGGCCGAGGCCCGGGGCGTCCACTACGCCGAGACGCTCACCGGGTTCAAGTGGATCGCCCGGGCGGCCACCGACCGGCCCGGGCTGCGCTTCGTCTACGGCTACGAGGAGGCGCTGGGGTCCTGCGTGGGCACGCTCGTACGGGACAAGGACGGCATCACCGCCGCCCTCGCGTTCGCCTCGCTGGCGGCGGCCGAGAAGGCGGCGGGGCGCACGGTGCTCGACCGGCTCGACGACCTGGCCCGCGAACTGGGAGTCCACACCACCCGCCAGCGCTCGCTGCGGGTGGAAGGGGTCGACGGCCTCGCCCGGATGCAGGCGGCCGTGGACGCGCTCGTCGAGTCGCCGCCCGCGACCCTGGCCGGCTCGGCCGTCACCGAGGTCGAGGACCTGCGCCGCGGGATGCGGTTGCCCCCCACGGACGGCATCGTGCTGCGGGGCGATGGCGTGCGCCTGGTGGTCCGGCCGTCGGGCACCGAGCCCAAGCTCAAGTGCTACGCCGAGGCCGTCGTCCCGGTGACCGGCGCGGATCTCGTTGCGGCCCGCGCCCGGGGGGCGACGACGGTGGAGGCCCTGCTGGACGAGGCAGTCCGACTGGTCTCCTGAGCGATGGCCGGAACGTTCAAGACCGCCGCCATCCGGCGGCTCACCATGGGGGCATGACCATCACCGCTCCCGATGTCGACGTGGCCGCGGCGAAGAGCTTCCTCATCGGCCACGCCCGCATGCTCGACCGACGCCGCGCCGAGGTCCTGCTGGACGGCGTGCCCGGGGCGAGCGCCCTCGGCGCGCTCGAGGCCTACCGCAACGCCGACGGCGGCTACGGGTGGGGCCTGGAGCCCGACCTGCGGGCCCCCGAGAGCCAGCCGGGCGGCGCGCTCCACGCCTTCGAGGTCTTCGGGGAGGTGGGCCCGCCGGCCGACCCGCGGGCCGCCGCGCTGTGCGACTGGCTCGCGTCGGTCACGCGGCCCGACGGCGGCATGCCCTTCGCCCTCCCGGTGGCCGATGCGACCGCCACCGCCCCGTTCTGGGCCGAAGCCGACCACCAGTCGTCGTCCCTGCACATCACCAGCGCCGTCACCGCCGCGGCCTGGCGGGTGGCCCGGCACGACCCGGCGGTCGCGGCGCACGAGTGGCTGGACCGGGCCACCCGCTACTGCCTGGACACGCTCGCGGCCGGCCCCGTGCCCGAGTTCGCCATCGAGCTGCTGTTCGTCCTGGACTTCCTCGACACGGTGGTCACCGACGGGACCGCGCCCGAGGCGGAGGCCCTGCTGGCTCGCTGCACCGCCACCCTCCCGGCCTCGGCCGAGCTGCGCGTGGCCGGCGGGGCGGAGGACGAGAAGCTACGACCCCTCGACCTGTCGCCGTGGCCCGACCGGCCGCTGCGCCGCCGGCTCGACCCGTCGGTGATCGAGGCCGACCTCGACCGCCTGGCCGGGGACCAGCTTCCGGACGGCGGCTGGGACGTCGACTTCCGGCCCTACTCCCCGGCGGCCGCGCTGGAGTGGCGCGGCTACGCCACCGTCCGGGCCCTGGCCGTCCTGCGGGCCCACGGCCGAATCTAGGGCCTTCCTAGGCGGTCCCGAACAGCCGATCGCCCGCGTCGCCCAGGCCGGGCACGATGAAGGCGCGCGGGTCCAGGTGGTCGTCCACGGCTGCGGTGACCACCCGGGCCACCAGGCCCGACTCCTCGATGAAGGCGATGCCCTCGGGGGCGGCCAGCACGCAGACGCCGGTCAGCTCCCCGGCACCCCGGTCGGCCAGCAGCTTGCAGGCGTGCGCCAGCGAGCCGCCGGTGGCGAGCATGGGGTCGAGCACCAGGACCGAACGGCCCGCGAGGTCGGCCGGTACGGAGTTCATGTAGGGCTCGGGCTGCAGTGTCTCCTCGTTGCGGGACACACCGACGAACGCGGTGTCCGTCTCCGGCAGCAGCCGCAGCACGGCGCCGTGGAGGCCCAGGCCGGCCCGCAGCACCGGCACCACCAGCGGGGGCCGGGGGATGACCACGCCCTCGCCGAGTCCCATCGGCGTGGTGACGGCCACGGTCTCGGTGGGCAGCGTGCGGCAGGCCTCGTAGACGAGCATGCCCGCCAGCTCGTCCATGGCCAGCCGGAAGTCGGCCCGGTCGGTGGTCTCGTCCCGCAGCCGGGTCAGCAGCCGGGCGGCGAGGGGATGGTCGACGACGGTCAGCTCCATACGGCCCGCAGTCTCGCGCCGTTGGGACCACGGGCCGTCGCCGCTACGGTCCTGATCGCCGCAGCACCGAGAGCGGTGCTGTCCGCCCGTCCCCCGAAGGTAGGGAGCAAGCCATGGCATCGTCACCGTCCCCCGCGGCCGCCGCCGGCACCATCACGATCGGGGGCGAACACGAAGTGAGCCGCATGGGCTTCGGCGCCATGCGCATCACCGGCCCGGGGATCTGGGGCCCGCCGGCCGACCACGACGAGTCGGTCCGTGTGCTGCGCCGGGCCGTCGAGCTGGGCGTCGACTTCATCGACACCGCCGACTCCTACGGGCCCGAGGTGAGCGAGGAGCTCATCGCCGAGGCCCTGGCGCCCTACCCCGACGGCCTCGTCATCGCCACCAAGGGCGGGCTGGTGCGTCCCGGTCCCGGCCGGTGGGACCCTGACGGCCGGCCCGAGCACCTGCGGGAGGCCCTCGAGGGCAGCCTGCGCCGCCTGCGCACCGAGCAGGTCACGCTGTACCAGTTCCACCGGCCCGACCCGGCGGTGCCGCTGGAGGAGTCGGTGGGCGAGCTGGCCCGGCTGCGCGAGGAGGGCAAGATCCGCCACGTCGGCCTGTCGAACGTGTCGACCGACCAGCTGAGCCGCGCCCAGGCGATCGTGCCCATCGTGTCGGTGCAGAACCGCTACAACCCCGGCGACCGCGCCTCGGACCGCGTGGTCGCCGCGGCCGAGCAGGACGGCTTCGCCTTCATCCCGTGGGCGCCGGTGGGCGGGCACCGGCCCGGCGAGGGTCGGGCGCTGGGCAAGGTGGCCGAGCGCCACGGCGTGTCGCCGGTGCAGGTGGCGCTCGCCTGGCAGCTGGCCCGGTCACCGCAGATCCTGCCCATCCCCGGCACGTCGTCGGTGGCGCACCTGGAGGAGAACGTGAGCGCCGCCGCGCTCGCCCTCGACGAGGACGACCTGGCCAGCCTGGCTGCGTGACCATCACCCGCGGGGGGTGACGACGTCACCCTCGGGGACGGCGACGGTGTTGCCGTCCACCGACCGGTCGAGGCAGTTGTCGATGACCTTCCTGTACGAGGTGCGGGTGCGGGGCCGCTTGAGCCGGACCCTGGCCAGCGAGTTCGAGGAGCTGGCCCTGGCCGCGCGGGTGGCGCCGGTCGAGACCGTGCTCAGCGGTCCGATCGAGGACCAGGCGGCGTTGCACGGCCTGTTGCGACGCATCGAGTCGTTGGGCCTCGAGCTCGTCGAGGTGCGCCGCGTCCCGGCCGAGGAGCCCGGCTAGGCCGCAGTGAGCACCGGGTGTCAGGCCCGGACCGTGTCGCGGGGGATGGCGGCCACGGCCGCCGGGTTGACGTGGGCCCGCACCTTGCGCAGCAGCGCGGCCAGCTGCGCCTGCTCCCCGGGGTCGAGCGCGCCCGTGAGGTGCTCCTCGACGTGGTCCAGGTGCGGGCCGACCGCGGCCTGGATGCGCTCGAAGCCGCGGGCCGTGAGGGCGGCGTAGGCGCCCCGCCGGTCGGACGCGCACGGGGCGCGCTCGACCAGCCCGTTCCGTTCCAGCCGGTCGACCGCCCGGGTCAGGCCGCTGGGGGTGAGGCTGGTCTGGGCCGCGAGGTCGCTCATGCGCAGGTGGCGACCGGGGGACCGGGCCAGGCGCAGCAGCAGCTCGAACGACTGCAGCGGCAGGTCGACCTGCCGGTCCAGCTCCCGGTCGAGCTGGGAGCGCAGGGCCGTCGCGCACTCGAACAGGAGCCCGACAAGCGTCAGCCGGTCGTCGCTCAACGGGTCCATCACCACGAAATCCTACGGCCGATAGTTGCAGAGTCAATGACAAGTTCGCACCCGACCGCACGGCCGAGCGCACGTGAGCGCAAGGTCAGTAGTGCCACGGGTAGCCCGACCAGTCCGGCGTGCGCCGCTCGAGGAACGCGTCGCGGCCCTCTTCGGCCTCGGGCGTGGCGTAGGCCAGCCGGGTCGCCTCACCCGCGAACACCTGCTGGCCCACCAGCCCGTCGTCGATCAGGTTGAGGGCGAACTTGACCATGCGCTGGGCCGTGGGGCTCTTGCCCATGACCCGCCGGCCCCAGTCGAGGCCCACCCGCTCCAGGTCGTCGTGGGGCACGACCGCGTTGACCATCCCCATGCGGTGGGCGTCCTCCGCGCTGTAGGTGTCGCCCAGGAAGAAGATCTCGCGGGCGAACTTCTGGCCCACCTGCCGGGCCAGGTAGGCGGAGCCGAAGCCGCCGTCGAAGCTCGCCACGTCGGTGTCGGTCTGCCGGAAGCGGGCGTGCTCGCGGCTGGCCAGCGTGAGGTCGCACACCACGTGCAGGCTGTGGCCGCCGCCGGCCGCCCAGCCGGGCACCAGGCAGATGACCACCTTCGGCATGAAGCGGATCAGGCGTTGCACCTCCAGGATGTGGAGCCGGCCGGTGCGCCCGGGGTCGACCGTCTCGGCCGTCTCGCCCTCGGCGTAGCGATAGCCGTCGCGGCCCCGGATGCGCTGGTCTCCGCCCGAGCAGAAGGCCCAGCCGCCGTCCTTGGGGGAGGGCCCGTTGCCGGTGAGCAGCACACAGCCGACGTCCGCGCTCTGGCGGGCGTGGTCGAGCACCCGGTACAGCTCGTCGACCGTGTGGGGCCGGAAGGCGTTGCGCACTTCAGGCCGGTCGAACGCCACCCGCACCACGCCGGTGTCGACCGCCCGGTGGTAGGTGATGTCGGTCAGCTCGAAGCCCTCGACGGGGCGCCAGGCATCGGCATCGAACAGGGCTGAGACCATGGGGGACCTCCGGACAGGAACCCCGTCGTTCTAGTTCACAGCCCCACCCGTGAGGTTCACCCGCTCGCCCAGCCGCCCGAGGACGTCGGTGGCCAGCAGCGCACCACCGTCCTCGGTGAGGTGGATGCCGTCGCTGCGGCGTACGTCCGGAGTGGTGGCGCCCACCACCGGGGTCGGGTCCACCAGCACGATCCAGGGCCGGGTGGCCGCTTCGGCCGCGATGGCCTGGTTGACCACTGCGATGCGGGCGTTGAACTCCGGGTCCCGCATGGGGGGCTGGGTCACCCACAGGACCAGGCGATCGTCGGCCCGCAGCTGGTCCATGACCGCGCCCACCCGGCGCTGGTACTCGACGGTCCAGCGGGGGTCGGAAACCTCCGGGACCGGCGTGCCGTCGGGCAGCACGATGCCCTGGGCGTCGTTGACCCCGAACACGGCCACCACGACCTCCGGGTCGGCGGACTCCAGGTCGGCGGCCAGGGCCGCGGGCCAGTCGAAGTAGTCGGGCCGGGTCAGCCCCGAGGCCATCTCGGTGTGGACGGTCGGGTCGATCACTCCGGTGGCCTTGGCCTGGGTCGCCAGCTCGCGGCCGAAGGCCTCGGACATCGAGTCGCCGCCCACCCACAGCCGCAGCGGTCGCGCGGTGGTCGGAGTGCGCAGCGCCGCCGGCCCCTCGGTGGTGGGCGGGGTGTCGGGCAGGTCGCCGCCGGGCCGGGGCAGCTCACGACGCCCCGGGAGGGAGGCGGTCTCGGGGGCGGGCTCGGGCACCGGGGGCCGATCGTCATCGTCGTTGCCCGCCACCCAGTCGGCGAACTGGCGGACGCGGTGGAGCTGGAGCGCGTGGCTCAAGTCCTGGATGGGGTGCCACACCGCCAGTTCCCGGTCCCGCGCCGGGCCCGGGTCGCGGCGCTCGGTCCGGGCCACCAGGGCGTCGGCGTTCACCAGCATGGCCAGCACCAGGGCGGCCACCATCACCACCAGCACCCGCCCCGCGGGCGCGGTGCCCTCGGCGGTGTCGGGCTCCGGGGCCCGCGCCGGGCGCGGCGACGGCTCCTGGGTTGCCTCGGGGCCGACCGGCTTCGGCTGGGGACGCTCCTCCCGCACCCGGGGATGGCGACCCGCGGGCCGGCTGCGGCCGGGGCGGGTCCGGCCCAGGTCCCCCAGCTGGTCGGGCACGGTGGGGTCGTCGCCCGGCCAGCCTGGCGGGGTGCGGGAGTGCGGTCCGGTGCCGGTGGGGGTGCTCATCAGAACTGGAAGTAGATGAAGGGGGGCACGCCGTCGGGGCCGAGGACGCTGATCAGCGTCAGGCCCCCGGCGAGCACCAGGGCCTGCAGGGCGGGGTCGAGGGACGAGAAGCGGGCCTGCACCGCCGCGCCGGGGCGGCGGGGGCCGAGCTGGAGGGCCAGCGCTCCGCCGATGACGGCCAGGGCCAGCCCGGTGACCAGAGTGGAGGACCCGGCGGCCGAGGTGGCGATGCGGCCGAGGATCTCGAACGCGGTCGCGGCCGAGTCGGCCCGGAAGAAGACCCAGGCCACGCACACGAGGTTGAACGTGACCAGCCAGCGCAAGGCGTTGGAGACGGGCTGCGGCACGGCGGGCAGGGTGGCCCGCTCTGCCCAGGCCGAGGCGGTGAGCTCACCCACCACGTAGGTCCCGTGCAGCACCCCGAAGATAAGGAACTTCCAGTCGGCGCCGTGCCAGAGGCCGGCCAGCGCCAGCGTCACCATGACGTTGCGGTAGGTGAGGGCCGTGCCATGCCCGTCCCCGCCGAGCGGCAGGTAGACGTAGTCCCGCAGCCACCGCGACAGCGTCATGTGCCAGCGGTGCCAGAACTCGCGCACGGAGCGGGCGCGGTAGGGCGAGGCGAAGTTGGCGGGCAGCCTGATGCCGAGCAGCAGCGCGCAGCCGATGGCGATGTTGGTGTAGCCGGCGAAGTCGGCGTAGATCTGCACCGCGTAGGCGTAGGTGGCCGCCGCCAGCTCCGCTCCGCTGCGGCCCCCGGGCGCGCCGTAGGCCGGGTCGACCAGCTGGGTGGCCAGGTAGCTGGCCACCACCACCTTCATGAACAGGCCGAGGCCGATGAGCGTGAGCCCCTCGGTGGCCGCCACCTTGCGGGGGTCGGGCCGCTCGTGGAACTGGGGGACCAGCTCGTCCACCCGCGAGATGGGCCCGGCCACCAGGTGGGGGAAGAAGCTCATGTACAGCAGCACGTCGCCGAAGCCGATGGGCTCGATGTCGCCCCGGCCCACGTCCACCACGTAGCTGATGGCGTGGAAGGTGAAGAACGAGATGCCGATGGGCAGCAGGATGTCGAGCACCGGCGTGTTCGGATGCAGCCCGAGGCTGCCCAGGGCGTCGGTGGCCGAGGCGACGAAGAAGCCGTGGTACTTGAACACCCCGAGCACCACCAGGTTGGCCGCCACCGCCAGGCGCACCAGCCGCCGGCTCTCGGCCGTGGGGTCGCCCAACGGCATGGCCCGGTGCGCGGCCAGGGCCAGCGCCCAGTTGAGCGCGGCCGACCCCACCAGCACGAACACGAAGCGCACGTCGACCCAGCCGTAGAAGTACAGGCTGAAAGCCACCATCGTCGCCCGCCACACCAGGAAGTGGGGCCGCAGCAACCAGTTGGCGGTGAAGGCGGCGAGGAAGAAGACCGCGAAGGCGACGGTGGGGAACAGCATGTTCGTCCCCGGGGAGACTGGTTGCAGACGGTTGCGGCCGATCGTACCGAGGCCCGTCAACCCGCCCGGGGATGGTCGGCCGGACCGGGCAGTACGGTACGCGCAGCCGGCGCCTTCGACAGACGCGGGCCGAGGTGCCAACATCGCCCGTCGACTCGGCGCAGGGGGAGCGGTCAGAACGTGGCAAGAGCGGTCGTCATCTACGAGAGCCTCACCGGCAACACGGCCCGGGCCGCCCGGCTGATCGCGGACGAGGTGGCGTCCCGGGGCGTCGACGTGACGATCTACAACATCACCGACATCGGCCTGAAGGAGCTGGCCGAGGCCGACGTGGTGTTCATCGGGACCTGGGTGGACGGCCTGGTGCTGTTCGGCCACCGCCCGGGCCGGAAGGGGCGGATCCAGCGCATGCCGGTGGTGGACGGCAAGCCGGTCGCCGCGTTCATGACCTATGCCATCCATGCCGGCAAGGCGCTCGACCGCTTCTCCCGCGTGTTGGCCGAACGGGGGGCGGTGGTGGTGGCTCGCGGGCTGCTGCGCCGCGACCACCTGGACCAGGGCATCGAGGAGCTCGTCACCCAAGCACTGGCCACGGTCGCCGCCTGAGCGACCCGTGCGCTCCACAACCCGCCGCAACATCCTGTGGGTGCTCGCCCTCGTGGTCGCGCTCGCGGCGGTGGGGGTGGCCTATGTCCGGCAGGGGCCCGACGCCGAGGTGGTCGTCCCGCCCGAGGGCCCGAGGGTGCCCGACGATCCGGGCCCCGGCTGCGGCGCGGCCGCGGCCACCGACCCGGCCGACCTGCGCATCGGACGGGCGGTGGCCCGGTGCGAGGCCGGGGCGCCCGAGGCCGTCCCGCTGCCCCAGCCCGCCGGCGTGCGAGTGGCGCTGACCGAATCGACCGCGGCGGCCGCTCCGCTGCTGCTGGCCCAGGCCACCGACGAGTTCGAGGCCGAGAACCTCACGATCGAGGTCGTGCAGATGGACCAGCCCGAGGCCTACGCGGCCATGGCCCGGGGCGAGATCGACGCGGTGGTCGGCACCGTGGACGCCCCGTTCCTGGACGCGGTGCGCGAGGGCAGCGGCGCCCGGCTGGTGCTCGGCGGGCCGCTGTCCCGGGCGCCCAACGACACCGAGGTGGCCCAAGCGGGGCTGTGGGCCGACACCTCGGTGCTTCCCGATCCCGCCCACTGGAGGTCGGTGGAGGGCCAGCGCATGGCGGTGAGCGGCGGCATCGGCAGCGGCGCGCTGTACCCGGTCGGACTGGTGCTCGACCAGAACGAGCTGACGCTCAACGCGCTCGACATCGTGCCCGCCTCGTCGGCTGAGGCCGCGCGCCGGCTGAAGGACGCCGAGGTCTCCCTCGCCTGGCTGCCCGAGCCGGAGGCGGCCGAGGTGGCCGGCGACGACGCCTTCATGCTGCTCGGCACGCTGCCGGCCAGCGAGGCGATCGAGGGCACCGTGTTCGCCCCCCGCTTGCTGGCCGCGGACCGGGCGACCGGCCTGGCCTACGTGCGGGCCGTCCTGCGCACGGTCAACACGTACCTGGCCGACGGCTGGAGCGACGAGGCGGTGGACGCGCTGGACGAGGACCTGACGGGCGGGTCCGCCCCGCTGTTCGACTGGGAGATCCGGGCCGACACCACCACCCGCATCCAGGCCGCGCTCGTGGTCGTGGGCGGCGTCGCCCACGAGCGCCCGCTGCCGGACTCGGCCGTCGTCGACCGCAGCCTGTACCAGGACGTCGTCGCCGGCGGCTAGCGCGCCCAGGACCAGGGGTAGTCCGGGTCCTCGCAGGCGAGGGCGGCATCGCCCAGGGCCAGGGGACGGAAGGTGTCGACCATCACCGCCAGCTCGTCGGTGGCCTCGGCCCCCAGCGCGGCCTCGACGCTGCCCGGCTGCGGGCCGTGCACGAAGCCCGCAGGGTGCAGGCTGATGGACCCGGCGCCGATCCCCGCGCCCTTGCGGCTGGTGAAGTCGCCTTCGCAGTAGTAGAGGACCTCGTCGCTGTCCACGTTGGCGTGGTTGTAAGGGACCGGGACCGCCAGCGGGTGGTAGTCGAGCTTGCGCGGCACGAAGCTGCACACCACGAAGCGCGGCCCGGCGAAGGTCTGGTGCACCGGAGGAGGCTGGTGGACCCGCCCGGTCACCGGCTCGAAGTCGTAGATCGACAGGCGGTAGGGGTAGAGGCAGCCGTCCCAGCCCACGACGTCGAAGGGGTGATGGGCGTACCGGTAGCGGGTGAGCCCACCCCGCTGGCGGACGAGCACCTCGGCCGGCCCGCCTTCCGCCGCCAGGAGCGGGGCGTCCGGGGCGTGCAGGTCCCGCTCGCAGTAGGGGCTGTGCTCCAGGAACTGGCCGGTGGCCGACAGGTACCGGGCGGGTGCGGTCACGTGGCCGCGGGCCTCGATGACCAGCGCGTCGATCACCTCGCCCGGCTCGGGCAGCCAGCGGTGGGTGGTGCCGGTGGGGATCACCACGTAGTCACCCGTGCGGCAGTCGAGGGCGCCGAACGAGGACTCCAGCCGGGCGGCCCCGGTGCGGAGGTAGACGACCTCGTCCCCGGTGGCGTTGCGGTAGAGGCCGCTGGGCTGGGTGGGCCGGGCCAGGGACAACCGCACGTCCTCGTTGCCGAGCAGCAGGTGGCGGCCGGTCACGAGGTCGTCGCCCGCCTCCAGGTCGGCGGTGCGAAGGTGGCGGGGGAGCAGGGGCTCGTTGGCCCGGAGCGGGACGTCGTCGGTCCCCACCGCGTCGGCCGCCACGATGGCCGTGGGCGGGCGCTGGTGGTAGAGCAGCGACGACGCCGCGGAGAACCCCTCCGAGCCCATCAGCTCCTCGGCGTAGAGGCTGCCGTCGGGGGCGCGGAACTGGGTGTGGCGCTTGGGCGGGACGTCACCGACCCGCTGGTAGTGGGGCATCGCGACCTCCTCGGGAAGCGGGGGGAGAGGGCGGCGGCCGGCGCGCGGGCGCGGCGCGGGCGAGGGCGTGGCTGATCCGCTCGGCGGCGACCCCCACGGCCGCGGCCGCCTCGGCGTCGTCATCCGGGAAGCGGTGGTCGGGCGCCACGACCGCGATGCTGGCGATGGGGCGGCCGTCGGCGTCGACCACGGCCGCGGCCACGCCCCGCACGCCCGGCTCCAGCTCGCCACTGGAGAACACCGGACCGGCGGCCAGGTTCTCGGCCAGCAGCGCCTTCCCGCTGGCCGCGACGTGCACGGGGTGGCGCGTGCCGGTGCGGTAGTGGATCTGGATCACGCCGGCCCCGCCGACCACCTGGTCCACGGCCACGGCCTCGTCGCCGTCGCGGACCGTCAGCACTGCGGTCTCGCCGAAGCGGGTGGCGAGCGCCTCCAGCTCGCCCCGGGCCAGGGCCCGGAGCTGGGGCTCGATCCCGGACGCCAGCGCCAGCAGGCCCAGCCCCGGGCCCCAGCCGTGGTCGGTACGGCGGGCCAGGCCGTGGGCCTCCAGCGTGGCCAGCATGCGGGCGACGGCGGTGCGGGACAAGCCCAGGACCCGGGCGAGGGACGCAGCGCTCGGCTCGTCGTCGTGCTCGGCGAGCAGCGTCAGCAGCCTGAGCGCGGCGTCCACGGTCTTCGACTGTTCGGCCACCGGCGGCTCCGAACCCCGGGAGGATTCGGGCGCACGGACCGTGCGGCGACTGAGCGGACCGTCACGCCCCGTTTCCCTCGGTACTATCTGTTCCAATTCGGTGACACAAGGTACTGCTGTCTCATCTCACCGATAGGCGGACACTAACCTCCGCATTTCGGAGGTGCAACGTTGCCCACCCCCTTGCACGCGGTGCTCGAGCGCCTCTTCGACGATGCGGAGCTGTTCCCGCCGCTGAGCCGGCCGATGGCCGATGCCCTCCGGGACCACGCCGAGGCCCTGCAGGGACCGCACCGGCGGGCGGTCGGGCCGTTCCTGTGCCCCGCCCCCCGGCTGGCCGAGCTGGATGCGTGCGTCGCCTCCGGCCTCACCCGACCGCCGGCCATCGGGGTCGTGGGCTACGACACGTTCGCCGGCTGGCGCGGGGTGTACGCCACCTCCGGGCTGGTGCACGTTGAGGCGCCCCAGAGCGCACGGATGCCGGCCCCACCGGTGCGGGTGCGTCGCTACGTGGAGATCTCCGCCCATGCCGAGCTCGATCGGTCCCTGGACGCGGTGGCCCCGGGCGACGGGGTCAAGGTGCGCGGCGTCGGGCCGGTCTCGTCCTCGGTCCCCAGCGTCGACTGGCTGGCCCGGGTCCTGGTGGGCTGCGAGGCGCGCCACCTGGTGGTGAAGGTCGGGGGTGGGTTCGACGACCCCTACCGCTCGCGTGGCGACCGCGGGGTGCGCCACGGGCTGGTCAACCTGCTCGCCGGGGCGGGCGTGGCCCACTCGCGGGGCTCGGTGGGCGAGGTGGCCGCTGCGCTGGCGGCGGGCGAGGACCGCGCCGCCGACCTGCTGGGTCTGGTCAGCGGGTCCCGCGAGCTGGTGGCGGCGGTCAGCGTCTCGTCCCTCGACCGGGTGCTGGGCCAGCTGGCGGCCCGGGACCTGTTGTGAGCCCATGCTGAGCTCCTGGGTGCCGGGGGCCGACGGGTCGGGCTTCCCGGCCGAGCACTTGCCCTACGGCGTGTTCTCGACCGGCGGGGGCGAGCGCCACGTGGCGGCCCGCATCGGCGATCAGGTCCTCGACCTGGGCCGGCTGGCGGCGGCGGGAGTGGCGGGGCTGGAGCCGTGGGCCGCAGCGCTGGCCGCCGACCGCCTCAACCCGTTCCTGGCCGCCGGGCCCGACGCCTGGCGCCAGGTGCGCGAGGCGCTGACCGAGCTGGTGTGCTCGTCCGCGGGGCGGGCGGTGGCGGAGCCCGCGCTGGTGCCGGTCGCCGACATCACGCTGCACCTGCCGGTGGCGGTGCCCGACTACGTCGACTTCTACAGCTCGCTCGAGCACGCCACCAACCTGGGCCGGCTGTTCCGGCCCGACGCCGAGCCGCTGCTGCCGAACTGGCGCCACCTGCCCGTCGCCTATCACGGCCGGGCCGGGACGATCGTGGTGTCGGGCACCGCGGTGCCGCGGCCGTCGGGGCAGCGCCGCGATGCCTCCGGGACCATCGTGTTCGGCCCGAGCACCCGCCTCGACATCGAGCTGGAGGTCGGGTTCGTGGTGGGGCAGGCCTCCACGCCGGGCCACCCGGTCAGCGTCGCCGCGGCGCCGGGCCACGTGTTCGGGCTGGCGCTGGTCAACGACTGGTCGGCCCGGGACATCCAGGCCTGGGAGTACCA
>Ga0111539_10007334_pt1 | contig 14122 bp, 9 predicted proteins | sample RhiMethybrSRZTD1_FD_79667 | JGI IMG/M metagenome (GOLD analysis project Ga0111539, IMG submission 79667) | Populus rhizosphere microbial communities from Tennessee, USA - Rhizosphere MetaG P. TD hybrid SRZTD1 (version 2) (version 2) | ecosystem: Host-associated > Plants > Roots > Rhizosphere >...
CCACAAGCAGCAGCGCGCCGAGTTCCGCAAGCGCTCGCACATGCCGCTGCCCGAAGGCAAGATGTCGTGCGTCGACTGCCACAACCCGCATGGCTCGACGACCCGTTCCTTGTTGGTCGCCGATTCCGTCAACGACGTCTGCTACACGTGCCATGCTGAAAAGCGGGGGCCGTTCCTCTGGGAGCACGCCCCTGTCCGCGAGAGTTGCATCAACTGTCACAAGCCTCATGGATCCAACCATGACAAGTTGCTCGTGGGGGCGCGTCCTTACCTTTGTCAGCAGTGCCACAACCTGGGAGTGGGTCACAACGGCACCTTCTATCGCGAAGGGCAGACCGCTGCCGGGGCGCTGCAAGGGGGAGGACAGAGTCCACGCGTGATCGGGCGTACCTGCCAGAACTGCCACTCGCAGATTCATGGCAGCAATCATCCGTCTGGAGCACGCTTCCAGCGCTGACCAGGGGGTCGGCGCGCGCGAGGAACGTTGATGAAGATCCGTTCACATACCTCAGTCATCATCCTGGGTTTCGCGGTGACGACCCTGGCGCACGTCCATCCTGTCGACGGACAGGAGATCACGCCCGGGAATGCCTTGAATCCGCGGGCCATCAGTTCAATCGTCGAACGGGACCCGGAGGGGTTGGGTATCTCCGAAGGTTCCCGCACCCCCACGGGCCTGCTCATCGTCCCCACGCCCCTTGTCAGGGAGCCGGCGAGGACGTCGGGCGGTTTGCTCTACCGCGCGATGGTCGAGTTCGCCCCCATCGGAGTCGGGGGTGACGAAGCGGTCGCCAAGTACCGTGAATACAAGGATCTCCGCAGCGGCGCCTACCTGAACAACTTCCTGGTGATGATCGAAAAGCCGAGCAATGCCTTTCACTTCGACGCGCTGGGTGGTGGCGTGCCTTACAACGATCAGTACTACGGGCTGGAGGTCGGCCGGTACAACAGCTGGAGAGTGCGCGGCACCTTCAGCGAAATACCGCATTTCTTCACCACGACTTACAGGTCGCTCTGGGACGAGAACCCCGACAATCCCTTGACGCTGCAAGGACTCCGTCCGGGAGGCACGACCGACGCGAATACGACCCAGACGAACATGCTCCAGGCGATCTCGTCCACGCCGGACTCCGACCTCGAGCTCGGTCGGAAGAGGAGCCGGGTACGGCTCGACCTGACGCTGCCGGCGCACTGGAAGGCCTTTGCCAGCTACGGCCGCGAGCGCCGGGAAGACTTCCGCCCGTTTGGCGCCGTCTTCGGCGGTGGCGGCGGTGGCGGCAACGTCGAGATCCCGGAACCGATCGACTACGACACACAGGACGTACTGGCAGGACTGCAGTTCGCCAGCTCTCTGACCAGCCTCAACCTGCAGACCTCGGCGTCGTTCTTCGAGAACAACGTCGACACGCTGATGTTCCAGAACCCGCTCTTCATCACGACCAACACCATCGCGGGCGTGCCCGCGACGGCCTTTACGCAGGGGCAGATCGATCTTTATCCGAGCAACGACTACTTCAACCTGAAGGCGGAGGTCGCCAGGAAGTTCCCCAAGTTTCTCAAGAGCCGGGTGACGGGCCTGTTTTCGGTCGGCCGCTCGCAGCAGGACGACAACCTGATTCCGTGGGCGATCGAGCCGTTGACAGGGGGCGCCATCAACGGCGTTTCAGCCACCAACATGTGGAACAGCACCAGCTCACTGAGCAGGCTGACGGCCGATGCGCGGATCGACACGACGCTCGCCGATGTCGGCATCCTCCTGAACCCAGCGCGATCGCTGGACCTGAGGGGCAAGGTCCGCTACTTCGATACCGACAACAGCACGGAGTACCTGGCCTGCAATCCGCAGACGGGGCAGTTCGGGCGGCTCCTGAACAATGGCTCGGGAGGATCCTTCGTCACGCCGAACCTGACCGCTGGCAACAACCCCGTGGGGACGCTGAACACCGGCTACAACGGCACCGGCTGCGACCTGGCGAGGACTCGAGCCCTGGGTCTGGCGCCGAGCGATGGAGGCATTCCCCTTCGCAACGCGCCCTACGAGTATCGTCAAATGAACTCGGTAGTATCGGCCGATTACCGCATCAATCGAAGCAACAGCCTGGAGGCCGGTTTCGAGCGCGAGGATTTCCGCCGCGAGTACCGCGAACGCGAGAAGACGTGGGAAAACAAGATTCGACTCGGCTACGTCAACCGCGGGTTCGAGGCCGGTAGCCTTCGCGTGTCGTACGAGTACGGCAGCCGTCGCGGCAGCGACTTCGTCGCGGCCCCATTGGCTGACTTCTACAGCAGCTCGCTCGGACCGGTGCCGACGGCTCCCACGACGAACATGGCGTCGTGGTTCCGCAACGTCGACCAGTTCCGCAGGTTCGACGTGTCCGACCGCGATCAGCACGTCTTCAGTGGCATGTTCAACTACGGTCTCGGCCCGGCGCTCGACGCCGGCGTGGGCTTGCAGGTCAGGGACATGAAGTACCCCTCGTCGGACGACGGGCGCAACGACCACTACGACCAGCTGACCCCGTCGGTGGAGCTCAACTGGCAGCCCTCGCCATCCACGAGCGCATACGGTTTCTACTCGTACCAACGAGGCGGACAGCATCAGGTTGGCATCCAGCCGAACGCCTGCGTGATCGGGAACTCCTACTACTTCTTCAGCGACGGCTCGATCCAGACGAACGCGACCGGAGTGGCACCGCCGCCAGCGGCTGGGACGACGCTCGTCTCGACCCAGTTGGTGGGGGCGGGGAACTGGCAGTCGTTATGCGGGACGGCCTCGGCCGACAGCCCGCTCTTTCCAACCAGCAGGGGCTGGGATGTGTCGCAGAAGGATCACAACACGGTTACGGGTTTAGGCGTTCACTACGAGCTGGGCCGGGTCATGTCGGATGTCGTCTACACCTATTCGACCGGCCGTACAAAAATCAGATACGGGTACAACGGCGCGGGGCTCGGAATGAATGCCCTGCAGGTATCGCTGGCCGGCGACGGGTTCTCCGATCTTGTCTTCGACCAGAATGTCGCCGAGGTCAACGCGTCGGTGCCGCTCCACAGGCGGCTGTCATTGCGTCTGCTCTACAGATTCGAGGATGCCCGGATCCGCGACTGGCACTACGACGGCCTCACCGTGAATCCGATGCCCGCCAACAATGGGGCATATCTCGACTTCGGCCCGCAGGATTACAGGGTGCACCTGTTCGGGGCGTTGTTCCGGTTCGACCTATGACGTCTGTGATGCGGGTCATAGCGCGCGCCGAAGGAGGCGTTACCGTGCGGAGATTGTGCACGCTCGTCGCCATGGTCATGTGGCTTCCAGTGTTCTCGCCACCGTTGTGGGCGCAGGGAGCCGGAGCCGTCACCGTCACGGCGTGCGCCGCTTGTCACGGCTCGGGCACGGGGGCGACGCAGACGGCACCGAATTTTCCGAAACTGGACGGCCAGCATGCCGCGTACCTGGACAAACAGCTGCGCGAGTACAAGTCCGGCAAGCGCAAGAGTGCCATCATGGCCCCCATCATCACGGCCCTGAAGAAGCAGCAGATTCCTGAGATGGTGAAACATTTCGCCAGTCAGACGCCCGCGCGGGGCGCGGGGCCGAATGCGCAACCGGCCGGCGGGGGCAAGGCGCTGTACGAAGAGGGCAACCGCGCCAAGGGTGTGCCCGGATGTGTCGGCTGTCATCTGCCAGATGGCGCGGGGCACGAACGCTATCCTCGTCTTGCCGGTCAGCCGGAGGCCTACATCGTGCAGCAATTGATGGATTTCAAGAGCGGCGCGCGCAGCAACGACCGGGCACACGTCATGCGCTACATCGCCGGACGTCTGACCGAGGAGGAAATGAAAGCGGTCGCGGCATACGTTGCCGGGTTGGAGTGACCGTTCCCCTTATCACTCACGCCCAACCTCGCGCGCTCGTCTGTCCTCGCGCAGGCCGACGAACCTGGAGTGGCGCAAATGATTGTCCGGGGTCCACTCGACGAACTCGAACTGGCCGACGAGTACGGGCTCGAGCCACTGGACGTCGGCCATCTTCTCCCTGGTCAGGCCCTGTCCCCAACGGCCGCTCCTCGCTTCCGGCAGGTTCGCGAACGGGCAGTCGTCGATCTCGAGGCCTTTGAATCGCTTGAATAACTGGGTACGGCTCGCGGGCGTGAATCCACTCCGCGTCCTGGCAACGTAGATCAGCTTGTCTCGCTCGTAGTACCCGAACACGAGCGCATCGAAGGTCGTCGTCCCGCGGGTATATCCGCCGATGACGAACTCCTGGCCGCGGTTCACGCGCATCTTCATCCAGGCGCCTGACCGCAGGCCGGATTCGTAGAGGCTGTTGCGGCGCTTCGCAACCAGGCCCTCGAATCCGTGGAGCCTCACCGACTGGATCAGCACGGGCAATTCCGCTTCAAGCGGAGCTGAATACCGCACCGGCTCCGGCAGCAGAGGCAGCACCTTCTTCTCGAGGAGCTGGCGCCGCTCGTGCAGCGGTTCGTGCCTCACGTCCTTCCCTGCGAGCACCATCACGTCGAAGACGTAGTACGCAATCGGCGTCGCGTTCGCCCCGTTGTTCTGCAGGGCATTGAAGGACGGACGACCCTCCTCGTCGAACGCCACGATCTCTCCGTCAATCACCGTATCGTCCGGAAGCCTGGCCAGCGCCGCGACGACCGCAGGATAGCTGCCGTTGAAGTTCTTGTCGTTTCGCGAGCGCAGGTGGACGCCACCGTTCCGCTTGAACGCGACCGCACGGTATCCGTCCAGCTTGAGCTCGTAGAGCCACTGCTCACCTGCGGGAAGCGAGTCGGTCCGGAGGAGGAGCATGGGATTGAAGAAACGCGCGGCCGTCGTCGCCGCCGCTCGCGGCCGTGTCACTGACGAACTGGCGCGCGGTTTGCGAGCGCCTTGGTTTTGAGGTGCCTGTCCAGGAACTCGATGACCGTCTTCCACGACGGCGTGAACGGCGTGGGGTTCGTCACGGTGCATCCGGCCGCGCTCGTAGACCGGATTGTGGCGGCTTCGCGGACGGCGTCGTCGGTCAGGAAGCCGTTCCACGGCCCGTGACCCGCCCTGGGCAGGCTGATGAAGACGGACTCCAGGCACGCCTTGTTGAGCGCCATGTACAGCTGTTCACCCTGGTTGTGCGGCACGAGGGGATCCGATCCGCCGTGCAGAATCATCAGCGGCGGATCCCCGGCGGTCACGTAACGCAACGGGTTCGCCCCCTGCACTTTGTCAGGGCAGCTCTGGATCGCGCAGCCCACGAGCCGTGACTCCGGCGAGCTCGCATCGTCGTGACAACGCGGCGCGCTGCACTTCGTGAGCGCCCACGCGTCCATCGTCAGGAAATCCGTCGGCGGGTAGAATGCGACCGCTGCCTGCACCTTGCTCGATACGCCGGTCGTCCCGACGCGGCCTTCCAGTTCGGGAGCATCGCCGGTGATCGCCGCCATGCTTGTCGTCCATCCCCCCGAGCTGTCACCCATGATGCCGATGCGATCGGGATCGAGGCTGTATGTCGCGGCGTTCGCACGCAGCCAGCGGATCGCGGCCTTCATGTCGTGCAGCTGTCCCGGAAACTGCACCTGAGCGCTCGAACGGATCGACACTCCGGCGACCGCGTAGCCGGCGGGCAGGAGCTGCACCGCGAGACCCGGTGCGGTGCGCTTTCCCGTATCTGCCATCCACGCCGATCCCCCGGTCCAGATCACCACCGGCAGACGACCGGTAGCTCCAGCGGGTAGATACAGGTCCAGCTTGTGTCCGTTGCTCGTTGCCGGATCCGCGGGCGCGTACTCCAGATCGGCGTGTGTGGGTGGCGGCCCTGCCGGGACCGGCGGCCCTCCTCCGCGTCCACCTGCAGGCGCGCCCCTTCCTTGCCCGGGCGCGACCTGCGCGGCAGGCGTGGCGGCAATCGTGCAGGCGACGAGCGCTGCGAGAACGGCGACGGGTCTGGTCATCTCTTCTGCCTCGTGAAGTGATGTTGGGAACGGTCCGAATCATCGACTCCTGGTCAGGAGACTCCGGCGCAGCAGCGCCGGCAACTCGCGGATTGCCGGGATCTCGTGAAACGTCGCATCGCGGAGGTGCTCCTCCGCGACATGCTCGTGAATCCACGTGCCCTCGTACGGGATGTAAACGGCGTGGGCGCCCGCCTCGAGCACCGGGAGGATGTCCGAGCGCAACGAGTTGCCCACCATCACGAACTGGGCGGGCTGGACGCCGTACCGCCGCATCACCCTGCGGTACACCTCGACATTCTTCTCCGACACGATCTCGATCCCGGTGAAGCGATCGCCGAGGCCCGAGCCCGCCAGCTTCGTCTCCTGATGCAGGAGGTCTCCTTTGGTGACCAGGATCAGCCGAAAGCAGGCCGACAGCTCTTCGACAGCCTCGCGGACGCCGTCGAGCAGCGTCACGGGTGCCGCGAGCATGTCGCGGCCCAGGCCCATGATGGTGCGGACGTCCGCGCTCTCGAGCCTTCCGTCCGTCAGCTCGATGGCCGTCTCGATCATCGACAGCACGAAGCCTTTGACGCCGTATCCGAAGTGCTGCAGGTTCCGCATCTCGACCTGGTGCAGGCGCTCGTCGGGAATTCCTGCCGGCTCGTAGCGGGTGAGCAAGGCGCAGAAGCGCTCACGAGCCGAGGTATACATCGGCTCGTTGTGCCAGAGCGTGTCGTCGGCATCCAATGCCACCAGTTCGATGGAATCGTTTCCCGCCATCACCGTGCACGAGTATTTCATAAGGTTGCCTTCGCGGTTCCGGGTTCCGGGTGCCGGGTTCCGGGTTCGGTTCGGGGGTTCCTGGTTCGGTCCTGGGTTCCTGGTTCGAGGTTCGGGTGTGCACCTTTGAACCTGGAACCCCGGCACCGAACCCGGAACCCGGCACCCGGCACCCGGAACCCCATTCGTGTATCGTTCCTTCGATGTGACGCTGGAGTTGCCAACGATGAACCAGCCTGCTCGCTGTTCACGCGCCGTCAGTCTCGCTCTCGCCGCAACCATCATCGCCGGCGCCGCGCTCGACGGACAGGATGTGAACCGTCCGGCGGCCGCGAAGATCGCCAACCCGGTCGCGCCGACGCCCGAGTCGCTCGCGGCCGGCAAGAAGGCCTACGACACCAATTGCGCCGCCTGCCACGGCGACATGGCCCAGGGCGCACAGAAGGCGGGCGTCATCATCTCGATCATCGCCGAGCAGGGCGGGAAGCAGCCGCCCGATCTGACCGATGACCAGTGGGATCACGGATCGACCGACGGCGAGATCTACGCGGTGATCAAGAGAGGTGTCCCGCCGACGATGATGGCGGGCTGGGAGGGTCGAGTCTCGGACACCGAGATCTGGAGCATCGTCAACTACCTTCGAGCGCTCGCGACGAAGAAGCCCGTCACGGTCGCGCCGACGGTTGCCCCTGACCCTGCGGCCGAGCACACGCTCGCCCTGTCGGACTACGTCCAGATGCCGATGACCGGAGATCCGGCCGGAGAGCTCACGCGTGGCCTGCTGGCGCGCGTGAATTTCCTGCGCGAGGAGCCGGGCGGCCGGCGTTTTTTCGTGAACGATCTCAACGGGCCGCTCTACATTCTCGACAAGCAGACGAAACAGTTCACGACCTACCTCGATTTCAATGGCCTCAACGGCCGGCCCGGGCTGTTCCCCAAGCTGACATTCGAACGGAACTTCGCTACGGGCCTGATCAACTTCGTGTTCGATCCCGATTACCCGCGAAACGGCGTGTTCTACACCCTCCACATGGAGGATCCAACGACGGAGGGACCCGCTGAGCCAAAACCTGGCGTGGTCAAGGATCTCGATCTCGCCGGATACCGCACAACGCCGGCGATCGTCGTGCCGGTGCAGCCTGGCGCCGTCATCAACCGCGAAACCGTGCTGATTGAATGGACCGACCGGAATCCCTCCAATGCGACGTTCGAAGGCACGGCCCGCGAGCTGATGCGTCTGCAGCAGCCTTCGCCGATCCATCCGATGGGGGAGATGACGTTCAATCCGGTTGCGAAGCCGGGGCATCCCGACTGGCGGGTGATGTATATCGGCAGCGGCGACGCGGGAACCGGCGAGCAGCGCGACATCCGCCGGATGAACCCGCAGCGGCTCGACACGGTGCTCGGGAAGATCCTGCGCATCGTGCCGGACCTCGGCGCGCACACCGCGACGAGCACCGTGGCTGAGAACGGACGCTACCGCATCCCCAATGACAACCCGTTCGTGTCGGTCGACGGCGCGCGCAAAGAGATCTGGGCGGCCGGCGTGCGCAATCCTCATCGCCTGATCTGGGATTTCCCCGCGACTCAGTCGGCGGCACCGCGCCTGCTCGCGTTCAACATCGGGCTGACCGCATGGGAGACGGTCCTCGTCATCAGGAAGGGCGCGAACTACGGCTATTCACTGCGGGAGGGTACCCAGGCGATGTCGCTCGAAGGGATGGGGCCGGTGCCCGCGGACGACACGATCCCCCTGCGAATCAGTGACACGGTGGTGCGCGGCACAGTCAAGCCCACGTATCCCGTGATCGCCTACCCGCATGCCCGTGGCGGCGGAGACGCGATCGCCGGCGGATTCATTTACCGCGGCAGCAGGATCCCGGCCCTGAAGGGCAAGCTCCTCTTCGGCGACATCACCACCGGCCGCATCTGGTACGCGGAGATGGCGGATGTGCTCCGGGCCGACGATGGCGACGCCTCGACGATCGCGCCGCTTCACGAGATCGACGCCGGTCTGCGCCGGCTGGTGGAGCAAACGTACCGCGCGCGCGGCGGCCGGGGCGAAGCGCTGCCCGGCGCCGCCGCCGTGTCAGGCCGCGGGCGCGTGGACCTGCGCTTTGCGGAGGACGCCGCCGGCGAGCTCTACATCCTGACGAAGAGCGACGGGATGATCCGGCAGGTAGTGGCGTTCAAGTGACACGGGTCGGCCGGGTCTAAAGACCCGGCCCTACTTTGCCGGAAATCCTCGCTTGGCGAGCAGCGCTTTGACGTCAGGGTCGCGGCCGCGGAACTGGCGGTAGGCCTCGGCCCGGTCGCTCGTGTTCCCGTTCGAGAGGATGTGCGTCCGCATGCGGGTCGCGAGCGCCTTGTTCCAGGGACCAGCCTCGACGAACGCCTGCCAGGTGTCGGCGGCCATGACGTCCGACCAGAGGTAGCTGTAATACCCGGCGGAGTACGCATCGCTCCCGAACAGGTGGTCGAAGTGGGGCAGCCGGTGTCGCAGGGCAATTTCGCGCGGCATCCCGATACGTGCGAGCTGGTCGCGCTCGAAGGCGGTCACGTCGACCGCGCCATCGGGCCGCGTGTGCAGCTCCATGTCGAGGATCGCTGCCGCCAGGTATTCCACCGTGGCATAACCCTGATTGAACTTCTCCGACTCCTTGACCCGGTCGACCAGCGCCTGCGGCATCGGCTGCCCGGTCTTGTAGTGGCGGGCGTACTTGTCGAGCACCTCGCGCGTCAGCAGCCAGTGCTCGTTCACCTGTGACGGGTACTCGACGAAGTCACGCGGCGTTGACGACAGGCCCGGGGAGGTGATGTCCTGGAGCAGGCTGTGGAGCGCGTGACCGAACTCGTGGAACAACGTCGTGGCATCGTCGAGCGAGATCAGCACCGGCTCACCGGCAGCGGCCTTCACGAAGTTGTTGTTGTTCGACGAGATCGCGGTGACGGGTGTGTCGAGCTTGTGCTGCGTCCGGTAGGTCGACGCCCAGGCGCCGGACCGCTTGCCGGCCCTCGCGAAGTTGTCGAGATAGAACAGCCCGCGGTGTGCGCCGGACGGAACATCCGTGACCTCGAAAACCCGTACGTCAGGGTGGAACACCGGCACCTTGCCGGTGATTTCGGTGAAACGGATGTCGTAGCGCTGCTCTGCCGACCATAGTGCGGCGGCGACCATGTTGTTCAACTCGAAGTACGGCTTCAGCTGAGCCTGATCGAGGTCGTAACGGGCCTTCCTGACTTTCTCGGCGTAGAAAAGATAGTCCCAGGGCTCGATCGTGATCGCCGCGCCGCCCTCCTTCGCAGCAACGGCCTGCATGTCCGCAACTTCCTCTTGGACGCGAGCGACGGCAGCCGGCCATACCCGCATCATCAGCGCCTGCGCCGCCTTTGGTTGGAGGGCCATGGTGTCCGACATCCGCCAGTGGGCGTGGCTCGGGAAGTCGAGCAGCTTCGCGCGCTCGGCGCGCAGCTTCACGATGCTGGCTATCGTCGCCTTGGTGTCGTGCTGGTCGCCGTTGTCGCCCCGGCTCTTGAACTTCTTCCAGACCTTCTCCCGCAGATCCCGCCGCGTCGAGAACGTCAGGAATGGATCGACGCTGGAGCGTGTATTGACGATCGCCCACTTGCCTGCGAGGCTGCGCTCGGTGGCCGCAGCTTTGGCTGCGGAGATCAGCGAGTCGGGCAGTCCCGCGAGATCGGCCTCACGATCGAGCACGGTCCACGTGTTCTCGGCGTCGAGCACCTTCGAGCGGAACTCTGAAAACAGCGTCGCGAGCTGCTGGTTGATGTCGGCGAGCCGTTTCTTCCCGGTGTCGTCGAGCCTGGCGCCGCGGCGGACGAAGAAGTCGTGGGTCCGTTCCGCCAGGCGCTTCTGGTCTGGCGCCAGCGTGGATGCCGGAAGCGATCGGTAAACGGCCTCGATGCGCTTGAACAGTCCAGGGTTGAAGACGATCGCATCATCAGCGGCAGAAAGTTTTGGCTGCCATTCGCGATCGAGCGCCTGGATCTGCGGCGTGCTGATGTTCTGGCGAATCACGCCGAACAGACGGTTGACGCGATCCAGCATCTGTCCCGATCGCTCCATCGCGGCGATCGTGTTGTCGAAGGTTGCCGGGTTGGGATCCGCGGCGATCGCATCGATTTCGGCGCGCTGCTCGGCGATCGCTGCCTCGAATGCCGCTGGAAACAGCTCCGGCTTTGCCAGATCCCAGGGGGGCACACCGCCGTACGGACCGGTCCAGGGACGGGTGAGTGGGTTGGTCGAAGGCGGGTTTTCCCGGGCGCCCTGCGACTGAAGCGTGATCGCGGCGATCGCGAGGGCGGCGGCGGAGAGTATCCAGGTCGTGAACATGGTGTCGTCGCTCATTCGATTCCAGTATCGGCCACTTTCGGCTCAGTCGCAGCCCGACCGTCGGCTCACACCCGGCCCCTGGCGATCATGGCTGCTTCACCGTCCACGAACACGCGCGTGATCTCGAGCTCCGCATCGAGGAACAGGAGGTCGGCCCGCTTGCCAACCGCCAGGCTTCCGATCTCGTCCTGCAGGCCGATGATCATTGCCGGTGTGAGCGAGGCCATGCGCACCGCCGTCGGCAAATCGAGGCCGACCTGCTGGTGCATGTGGCGAACCATGAAGTCCATCCCCCGGACGCTGCTCGCGAGGTTGGTGGAGTCGGGGAGCAGGCCGACGGTGCCGTCGCTGTAAAACGCCTCGCCGCCGTCGAGCGGTCCGAACGTGTACATGCCCGGCGGCTGATCCAGCGCACGGCTGCAGTCGGTCACCAGCGCGGTCCGGTCGGCGCCTTTGACAGCGGCCACGAACCGCAACAGCTCGGGCGACAGGTGGCGCCCGTCCGCGATCACCTCGGTCGTCATGTCCGAGGTCGCGAGTACGAACTCGAGCATGCTGGCCTGCATCGGCGTGCCGCAACGCTCCCGCAGCGAGGACACGCTGCTCATCGCGCAATACAGATGATCGACGTGCCGCAGGCCGAGTGCGTGAGCCGCGGCCATCTCACTCCAGGTGGCGTTCGAGTGACCGGCGTTCAGCCGGACTCCCTTCGCAGCGGCGGCGCGGTAGAACTCCGCCGCACCTGGAAGCTCCGGTGCGCAGGTCGCGGTCAGCATCACGTCGGCGAATTCGAGGTACTGCTCGTACTCGTCCGGCGTCGGCGGCCGCGCCGGATCCTTTGGATGACATCCCACCTTGTCTTCGTTGAAGTAGGGCCCATACAGGTGTGCACCTGCGACCCGGCCAAGGCCGAGCGATGGTCGCGGACCGCGTCGTTTCAGTTCTCTCGTGTCGCGCAGGAACGCGAGGGTCTGCTCGTGGCGGGCGACCGTGCTGGTCGGCACGATCGTGGTCGTGCCGTGACGCGTGTGTGCGCGCACGACCGTCTCGAATGCCTCGGCCGTGCCGTCCATGAAATCGGCGTTGTCGCCGCCGTGCACGTGGACATCGACAAACCCGGGGGCGGCGAACTGGCCGGCCGCGTCGAGCGACGGTCCCGTCCACGGGGGCAGCTCATGCTGCGGTCCGATCGCCGCGATGCGGCCATTGTCGATGTGAATCGCACCGCCGGGAACGAGGCGGTCCGGAAGCACCACTGTCGCGTTGATGATGCGAATGCCTGGCATCGCCCTGCTCTCCGAATTGAGCGATTATGAGCGTGTGCTGCAGCGCGGCGACCAGGTTCCGCATTTCGAGGTCCGCACGTCCGGCGCGGAGCTGTTCCGGTATGCCTCGATCTGGCAGCGAAAGAACCTGCTGCTCGTCGCCCTCCCCGGCGACGCGCCGCCTGACGCGTGTGACACCCTCGAGCAGGCGGCGCGCGGTGACGCGTTGCAGCCTCGTGAGAGCGTCTACGTCGTCACCCGTGACCGTGTGCCTGGGCTGCAGGCCCCCGCAGCGCTCGTCGCCGATCGGTGGGGCGAGATCGTGTACGTGACGGAAACCTCTCGAGTGGACGAGCTGCCCACCTTGTCCGACCTGCTCGACTGGCTCGACTACGTCGATCGGCGATGCCCCGAGTGCGAGGGTGAGGCGAAGTAGATTGGCTTCACCCCTGGATGTCGTCCGGTGGTTCCGGCTCGACGAGCGTGTCGTCATCAGGGTTCGGATCCGAAGACGGCGGGTCGCTCGCCGGGAACGACTCGGCAATCGTATTGTCGAGCGCGGCTTCTCGAATCTGCCGTTCTTCTTCGGGCGTGTGCTGATGTCCTCGCGGAAGTCGATCCATGGACCACATCTTAATCCCGGATGGCTGGTCCCTGCTCCAGAGGCTGGATGAGCGACCAGCGATTGGCTAGTTCATCAGTGTTTCGAGCAGAGACTCAGCGAACTCGCGGACTCTCTGAACCTGTCGCCGGGTGGCGATGAACTCGAACGCCGTCGGGCTGATCGAGCCGGTGCGGCGGTCGAGAATGGCGGTCAGCGTCTCGGGCAGGACCGGGCACTCGGCGAGCAGTGCCTGGAGGCTCACACAGACCGGCATGTCGAGCATCGCGATGATTTCAAGCGAGCCGTGAACGCGCCATGGGGTCCGGTTGCCGCACTCCCGGAGCAGGCCCCGGCGCAGAGCCTCCATGCCCTCCTGAATCTCGTCGTCTACGGATCGCAAGTCCGTCAGTGCGGCGATCAGCTGCCTGGCGACGAACATGCCGAGCTCATGCAGCGTGGCCCAGCCCGCCTCGAAGGCAGCGATGAGGTCGTTCTGAGTCAGGAACGAGTCGGGGACGGGCCAGTCCTCGAGGCCCAGGTTGCAGATGGCGATAGCGGCCTCGGAAGCTTCCTGCGGCGTGAACGCACGTGCCTGAACCGGGCATCCCGCCACCAGCACGTTCGCGAGGAACGCGAGCTCACGGCTCCGTGCGGCGAACGCGACTTCGTCGGTGCCGGCGACCTCGCGCAGGAGGACTTCCATCCGCGCCGGGCGCGCTCGCGCCGATCCATCGTGTGAGCCCGGGAGCAGGGCCCTGGGACGGGCGGTCGAGAGGTTCGCGTCTTCGAGCAGCGCGTTGACGGTCTGCAGCGCTTCCCGGTCGTCTTCGTCCGCTCTCTCCGTCCTCGCGGGCCGCTCCCGCCGATTCATGTCGATCGGGTGTGCGGCGTCGTCGGCAGCCCGAAAAGCGGCTGCGGCAATCGGATTGACGGCCCCGGCCCCGCCGACAGCATTGCGTCGCTGCCTCGCCATTTGCAGGAACGCGCGGGCGTCCGCAGCGGTGACGTACCCCTGCTGCGACCGGCGGCGGTCGCGTTCAGCCGCCACATCGTGGAGAACCTGCTCCGGCTCCATGAGCAGATTGTCGAGGCCGTCGATCTCCGGCTTCGAGTTCGAGAGCCGCCGGCATCCGTGCATGACGCCGTGGAAGCGGTCGGGATAGTGCTCGGCGAGCGCGAACAGCAG
>Ga0111539_10007335_pt1 | contig 14121 bp, 9 predicted proteins | sample RhiMethybrSRZTD1_FD_79667 | JGI IMG/M metagenome (GOLD analysis project Ga0111539, IMG submission 79667) | Populus rhizosphere microbial communities from Tennessee, USA - Rhizosphere MetaG P. TD hybrid SRZTD1 (version 2) (version 2) | ecosystem: Host-associated > Plants > Roots > Rhizosphere >...
AGCGGCTCGCTCGCCACGAGCAGGCTCACGATCCAGCTGGCGAGGGAGGCGGCGATGAGCCCCGCACCGAGGATCGCCCAGCGCACGTCGGAGACGAGCCCCCGCAGGAGGACGAACGCGAGGGCCGTCCCCGCTGCGAAGCCCAGCGCGTTGACGATCGGGGCTCCGACCAGGGCATCGACCCCGAGCCGTTCCAGCGTGCCGAGGACGATGGGATAGAGCGGCGGCCAGAGTGCGTAGGGCGTGTCGTCGTGCCGCCACAGGCCCTCGCCATGCGCGAAGGAGTCTGCCGCCGAGATGTAGCTGACGCCGTCGCGCACGACACCGATCCCGTGCGTGGAGGCGGCGGCGAGGACGGCGGCGAACAGCGCGACTCCCGCGACGAACGCCAGGACCCACGGCCAGCGCTCGCGCGGCGCTTCGCTCGCGGCGGTGCTCGACGCTTGCATCGGCGCGCGAGCGTGCACGGCCGCTGCGCGCAAGTCCAGGATCGTCGCCGGTGGCGCGAGCCGGGTGCGTCACGCCTGGACTTCCGCCCGGGGACGCGCCGAGAATCGCGCTCGAGTGCGCCGCCTCCTCCTCGCCGCGCTGAGCGGACTGGTCCTCACGGCACTGGCCTGTGCCCAGGCGGAGAGCCGAGTACCCTTCGACGGCGTCAGCCTCGCGGGGTGGGAGGGCGACGAGCGCTACTGGACCGTGGCGGACGGCGCGATCGTGGGCCGCACGACGCGCGAGCGACCGCTCGAGCGCACGACCTACCTCGTGTGGACGGGTGGCGAGCTGCGCGACTTCGAGCTCTCGCTGCGCTACCGGCTCACGGGCGGCAACTCCGGCGTGCAGTTCCGCAGCCGCGTCGTGGGCGAGCACAACGTCGCCGGCTACCAGGCCGACCTGGCGGACCTCGCCGGCTACACGGGGCAGATCTACGAGCAGTTCGGGCGCAACTTCCTCGCGCGCCGCGGCGAGAACGCGCGCGTCGCTGCCACGGGGAAGCTCGAGGCCACGCGCTTCGCCTCGGAGGAGCAGATGGCCGCGCTCGTGCGGCCCGGCGAGTGGAACGAGCTCCGCATCCGCGCCGTCGGCGCGCACAGCGAGGTGTGGGTGAACGGGACGCGCACGGCCGAGCTCGACGACCAGAGCCCGCTGCGCGCGAGCCTCTCGGGCGTCCTCGCGCTGCAGCTGCACTCGGGCGAGCCCATGGAGGTGCGCTTCCGCGACCTCGTGCTGCGCGACCTCGGCGGCGTCCACGACGCCCGCGAGCACGTGGACCCGCAGTGGATCTGGACGCACGCTGGCGCGACGGCCGGCGAGGAGGCCTGGTTCGCCGCCACGATCGATCCTGGCGGTGCCGCCGTGCAACGCGCGACGCTCTTCGCCGTCGGCGACGACGGCTACGAGGCCTACTTGAACGGTGAGCTCGTCGCCGCCGGTCAAGGCGCCGATCGGATGCAGCAGGTGGACGTCACGCGACTCCTGCGGGCGGGTCCGAACCATCTGGCGCTGTGGGGACGCAACGAGGACGGCCTCGCGGCCGTGCTCGTCTCGCTCGTCGTCGACACGCCGGAGGGCAAGCGCTTCTTCGGCACGGACGCGCGCTGGCACGGCGCGAGCACCGAGCCCGCGGACTGGACGCGCGCGCTCACCGGCGCGCAGTGGGGGAGCGTGCACAGCTACGGGCCCCTGGGAACCGAGCCGTGGCAACGTCCGGCGTTCCAGGTGAAGAACGCCGGCCTCTCCGCGCTCGCGGGCGACGCGCTCCATCTGCCCGAGGGCTACGCGGCCGAGCTCCTGTACTCCGTGCCGCGCGCGCGTCAGGGCTCGTGGGTGAGCCTCGCGTTCGATCCCCGCGGGCGCGGCTACGCATCCGATCAGCACGGCTTCCTGTACGCGATCGATCCCGCGCCGCCCGGCGCGGATCCGGCGACCACGCACGTGGAGCGTATCGAGTTGCCGCTCGGCGAAGCGCAAGGCCTGTGCTGGGCATTCGACGCGCTCTACGTCGTCGTGAACCACACGGAGCGCTTCGAGAGCGGGCTCTACCGCGTGCGCGACACGGACGGCGACGGACGGCTCGATCACGTGGAAGAGCTTCAGTCGTTCCACGGCAACACCGAGCACGGCCCGCACGCCGTCGTTCCCGGTCCCGACGGTGCGAGCCTGTACGTCGTCGGCGGCAACGAGGTGGACGTCCCCGATGACGCGCTCGCGGGCTGGAACGGGTCCTATCTCCCCGTCGGCCGGTTGCCCGCGGCCGTGCAGCGCGTCGACCTCACGCAGTTCGAGCTCACGCGCGAGAGCGCGAGCGGCTGGATCGCGCGCACGGATCGCGACGGTCGCGACTGGGAACTCGTCGCGGCCGGCCTGCGCAACGCCTACGACCTCGCGTTCGATCGCGACGGCGAGCTCTTCGCGTTCGACTCCGACATGGAGTGGGATCTCGGCCTGCCGTGGTACGTGCCCACGCGCCTCCTGCACGTCGTCGAGCGCGCTGACTTCGGTTTCCGCCAGGGCTCCGCGCGCTGGCCCACGTGGTTCCCCGACACGCTGCCGGCGGTCGTGGAGGCGGGGCGCGCGTCGCCGACGGGTATGCTCGCCGGCACCGAGCTCGCGTTCGCTGCGCGGCACCGGCGCGCGATCTTCGCGGGCGACTGGCTGAAGGGCCGCATCCTCGCGTTCCACCTCGAGCCCGAGGGCGCGAGCTTCCGCGGCGAGATCGAGGTGTTCGCCACGGGGAAACCGCTGCCCGTGACCGATCTCGCGGCGGGCCCCGATGGCGCGCTCTACTTCACGACGGGCGGCCGTCACGTGCAGTCGGGGCTCTACCGCATCGTCTATCGCGGAGAGCGCGAGGCGGACGCTCCGCCGACGCCGGCGGAGACCGAGGCGCGCGCCGTACGCGAACACGTCGCGCGCTCACCGTTCTCGTTGCCCGGCGAACCGGAGGCGCGCGATCGCTACGTGCGGCACGCGTTCCGGTCCGCGTACGAGCGCTCTCCACACGATGGAACGCAGCTGGAGGCTCCGACTCCGCTCGCGGCGGCCGACGTGGGGCTCGCTCACGCGCGGGCCGGCGACTCCGACCAGGTGAGAGCCGTGCTCGAGCGGCTCAGCGCGCAACCGATCGACCTGAAAGACGAGGAACTCGCCGCCACGGTGCTGCGCACGCTCGAGGTGGCGTTGCTGCGCGCGGGCGAGCTCGAGCCCGAGCTGCGCGCGCGGCTCGCCGAACGCCTGCTCGCGGTCTTCCCGTGCGGCCAGCGCGACCTCGACCGTGAGCTCGGCGTCTTGCTCGCGAGCCTGCCCGAGGCCGAGGCGCGCTTCGTGCCGCTCGCGCTCGAGCGGCTGGCGGCGGCTTCCACGTCCAATGGAAGCGAGGCGTTCCACTGGGCGCTGCTCCTGCGCAACCTGCGCCGGGGCTGGACGATCGAGGGTCGCCAGCAGTTCTTCCGCTGGCTGCAGTCGGCCGACGTCGCGTTCGACGGCGGACGAGCGGTGCCGATCTTCCTGCGCGAGCTGCGGCGCGACGCGCTCGCGACGCTCACCGATGCCGAGCGCACCGAGCTCGGGCCGCTGCTCGAGCCCGGGACCGACGACGCGACCGTCGGCGCGCCACGGCCCTTCGTGCAGGCCTGGCGCGTCGAGGACCTCGAGCCCGAGCTCGCCGCCGCGGTGGAGGGCGAGCGCGACCTCGCGCGCGGTCCGCGGCTCCTGCGCGAGGCGCGCTGCCTGACCTGCCACCGCGTGGACGGTCGCGGTCAGGCCGTGGGGCCCGAGCTCGACGGCCTCGCGGGCCGCTTCGCGCCGCTCGACCTGCTCGAGAGCATCCTGGAGCCCTCGCGCGAGGTGCCCGAGCGCTACCGCGACACGCTGGTCACGACCGCGGACGAGCGCGTCCACGTCGGCCGCGTCGTCGGCGAGGAGGACGGGGCGCTGCTCCTGCTCGATGCCTACGGCGCGCGCAACGTGCTGCGCATCCCGCGCGAGGAGATCGTCGAGCAGGGCGAGTCGCCGCTCTCGCCGATGCCGGAGGGTCTGCTCGACACGTTCACGCGCGAGGAGCTCTTCGACCTCGTGGCGTACCTGCTGCAGGACGCGGACTAGGAAACGGCGCGAGTCTCGCGCTCGCTCACCCCGCGTAGTGATCCGGGTAGCGCTGCGCGCCCTCCTCGGGCGGAGGCAGAGCGAGCGTGCGCGGCGTGATCGCCTTCTGCTGCTCCAGGCGCTGCGATGCGCGCCAGGCATCGACGACGTCGGTCTGGCGCTGCGGCGATTGCGCGCGCGCCAGCGCCTCGTCGCGCTGGCCGCGGTCCATCCGGCGCTGCGCGAGCGCGATCGGCAGCCCGAGCAGCGCGACGGTGCCCTGGACGAGCAGCGTGGCGTAGTGCAGTGCCTGGGCGCGCGCGAGCGCCGGCCTCGTCGCGCGCTCGATCGCGTAGCGTCGCACCAGGAAATCCTCGGTTGGCCGCGCCCACAGCGGCAGGCGCTCGATCGGGTCCGGCCGGAACGTGGCCGGCAGCGCGTTCGGCTGCGCGACTCCGCGCGGGCCGCGCGCGAGGTCCATCGCGACCGACCGCGCCCAGTCGCGCGCCGGGGCGACGAAGCCGAGGCCGGACTGCAGGCACTGGAGCGCGGCGGAGAGCGGTGCCTCCGCGCGCCACTGCCGAGCGCGCTCGAGGACCGCGGCGACCGGCAGGTCGGCGAGGAAGCGCTCGATCGCCGTGGCGAGGTCGAGCACCAGGTCGAGGCGCAGCGGGTGTCCGGGATCGCTCGCCGCCTCGACGAGCCCGCGCCGGCCCGGGAGCAGGAGCTTGTCGCCCGCGCTCGCGGCCAGCCGCACGGCGTGGTCGAGCACGCGGTCGATGGGGTCGAGCACGTGGACGCTCCAGCCTTCGTGGGAGAAGCGCTTGCGGCGCTCGCGGACCTCCGCCTCGCGCACGCCGAGCAGGAGCGACGGATGGTGCAGACGCGTGTGCAGGCGCGCGCGGCACAGGAGCGAGGACGATGGCGCGAGCGGGAGCGGCAGCGCCGTGCCGCGGTACCACCAGGCGGGCAGCGAGCGCGGCTCGGGCAGCAGCCCGGCCACCTCGGCCGCTCGCAGCGCGGTGCGCAGGTCACGCGCGCGCACGTGGAGCTCGAGCAGTCCCGGACGGCGCAGCGCGCGATCGGCGTAGAGGTCGAAGGCGTACGAGCTCGCGCCGACCAGCGTCACGTCGAGGTTCTCGACCGCGGCGGCGGACAGGATCTGTTGCAGGGCCAGGCGCGCGCGCTGTCCCGCGTCGCCGGCCTCGCTGGCGCGCGCCGCGAGCACCGGCGCGATCGACGCCGGCAGCTCCACGCCCGCGGCGTCGAGGTTGTGGCGCAGGAGCCCGACGACCCCGTGCCCCTGTGCGGCGTTCAGCAGCGTGTCCCAGTTCGTCACCGCCGCCGAGCGCTGCTTCAGCGCGGCGAGGCGCTCGGCGCTCGGGTCGACGAACAGAGAAGCGACGAGGAGCTCGGCGGCGGCGCGATCCATGGCCGGAAACATCGGCGAGCGCGCGACGGAGGCTGTGGCTCGCGTGGCATCCTCCGCGACGCGGCACCCGCTGCGAAAACGTTTCCGCGCGCCGTCGCGGCCAGACGGGCGGGAAAACGAGCGGCGCCGGTGTCCGCGTTCGAACACCGGCGCCGCTCGCGGCCCGGGCGGGCGCTAGTAGCGCGTGACGTTCACGCGCGGCGCGAGGCGCGAGTACCCGCCCTGCGCGAACTCGTCGAGGTCGGCGAGCGCGATCTCGAGCACGAGGTGCTGCTCGGGGACCTCGCCTCCGGCGGTCACGACGTAGGTCTGGGCGAGGCCGAGCTCGTTCTTCGAGCCCTCGCCGTCCGTGTCGCCCTCGTCCTCGGGTGACTCGAAGTTCGACCACCACGCGCCTCCCTGACCGGACAGGTGCAGCGCGACCGTGATCGTGTCGTTGCTCCCCAGTCCATCGATGCGCGAGGCGTGGCGCGCGACGGTCTTGATCACCGTCTCGCGGACGCGATCGATCGCCGCCTCGTCGATCACGAGGTCCTTGTTGCCCTCGAGCCGCCCCCCGCGGAGGAAGACGGAGTCCCCGTCCGGGCTGCCGCGAACGCGCTGGCGCATGCGCTCCCATTCGTCGTCGCGCGAGCCGCGCGTGTCCTCGGGCTCCTCGGCCCGTTGCTCGCGCGCCGTCGTCGGCAGCGAGAGATCCAGGAAGAGCAACACGCCGTGCCCGGGCACGTGGAAGCCACGCGAGTGCGAGACCGTCTGTCCACCGGCCCACAGCTGCGTGACGAGCCCGTGCGCGTCGCCGCCGAACATGCGCAGGCGGTGCTCCGCCTTCTTGCCCCCGTCTTCGCGCTCGTCCGGGGCGAAGGTGTCGTCGAGCTGATCGGAGAGGATGCGGCGCAGGATCTCGATGCCCTCGGCCGTGGCCTGGGAATCGGATCGAGGAGTGGCGGGAGCGGGTCGGGCCTGGCTGCCCTGGAGCAGTGCGGCGACGAGCAGTGCAGAGAGGAACATCGGTAGTCTCCGTGTCGGTCAGCGGTGCGTGGAAGCGGGGCGGATTTGCGAGTAGATGTCCGAGATCGCGCGGCGCTGGGCGATGTCGTTCTGGGCGGCGTCGTCGCGCAGCGAGGTCAGGCGGACGTCCCACGTGCGCTGGTTCTCGGCCAGCGCCACGTCGACCGCCTGGGACAGGCGCAGGATCTCCTGCAAGAGCTCCTCCTTCGTCATCAAGGAGTAGTGCTGGGCGAGCTCCTCCTGGCTCTGGCGCAGGCCGGCCTCGCGCGTCGAGACCTCCTGGGCCGCGATGCTGCGCACGCGCTGCTCCCAGTCCGGGGCGATCGCGACCGAGGGCGTCCGGTGCCTGCCCGGGAGCGAGAAGCCCAGGCGCAGCGAGCCGTCGCCGACCTGGACCTCGGCCGAGAGCGCGCACAGCGCGAGGAACAGCGCGGCGGCCGAGCCCGTCACCAGCGCGGCCCAGCGCACGAGGCGCGGGCGCGCGGAGCGGCGCGGCGCGGCGGGAACGAGCACCGCATCGATCGGCTGCGCCTGTGGGGCCATCGCCTGCGCCTGGCGGCGGATCTCCCGTGCCAGCGCGCGCGGATCGTCGCCCGCCGACGCGAGGCGCCAGCGGTCGAGAGCGGTGCGCGCCTCACGCGCGTCCGCGAGCACGTCGCGACAGTCGGCGCACGACGCGAGGTGCTGCTCGAGCTCGGCGCGCGCCTCGGCCTCGAGCTCGCAGTAGAGGTAGGCGGGGATCTCGTCGCGCAGACGCGCACACGGTCCGGAAGGAGTGAGTTCGTTCATGGTCGGCCTCTCAGGCTTCGAGCGTCGCGAGACGCGTGCGCAGGAGCGCGAGACCGCGCGACATGCGCGACTTGACCGTGGTCACGGGCGCGCCGAGCACCTCGGCGATCGCCGGGAACGGGAGGTCGTGGTAGTGGCGCAGCACGAGCACCTCGCGCTCGGCCGTCGGCAGCTCGAGCACGGCATCGGCCACGACACGCGCCAGCTCCTTGTCGCGCGCCACGTGGAAGCCGGTCTCCTCGAGCACGTACTCGCGCTCGTCGCGCGCCTCGGCCGAGGCCTCCGTCAGCCGCGTCCGGGCTTCCTGGCCACGCTGGCGGTCGCGGCACAGGTTCAGCACGACCCGGTAGAGCCAGGTCGAGAATCGCGCGCGGCCCTCGAAGCGCGAGAGGCCCTGGTAGGTCTTGAGCAGTGTCATCTGTCGCACGTCCCTCGCCTCCTCGGGATCGCCGGTCAGGCGCGTGGCGAGCTGGAGGATGGGCTCGTTCCACCGGGCGACCATGGAATCGAACGCGAGCTCGTCTCCGCGCTGGAAGCGGAGCACCAGTTCCTCGTCCGAGGGTTCCATCGGCCCGATCGCACCCCTTTGGACGGGCTCGACGGTCGGCGGGACGAGGGAATCCGGGCCCGGACGGGGGGGATGGAGCATGGGGCGGGCCGTACGGCCGGGTTCCGCGCCCCGTTGGGCCGCGCGGGCGGTCCGGACGGGGTCGAACCGGGCCAACGAGGGGCGGCAGGGATTGCCGGGGAGCGTGACCGCGAGTCCGCCCTGCGACCGCCGGCGGACGTTTGCCGACCGCCGGGCGCGACGCGAGACTGCGCGCCATGCTCGTCTCCCTCTCGCTCACCCTCGCCATGCTCGCGCCGGGACCACTCCGGCGCGTCCAGGAGCGCGAGACCTTCGCGCGCGTCGACCCCTACACGAAGAACGATCCGGAGAAGGTCGAGAAGGCCGGCTACGCGTCCCTCGGACCGTTCCGGTTCGGCGACGACCACACGACCGAGGAGGTGCAGAAGGCGCTCGAGGGCGTGCCCTTGGTCTGGGTGGAGACCCAGCACTTCAAGCTCGGCTCGGGGCTCCCCGAGTACGAGCTCCCCGGCGACAAGATCGAGAAGAAGCGCATCCAGGAGGAGCTCGAGCGGCTCGGGAAGCGACTGCCGGATGTGAAGGCGCGCACGCGCTCCCTGGATCCGTGGCTGCGCATGCACCTCTTCGCGCAGCGCCTCGAGGAGACCTACGCCGAGTTCCTCGCGCGCTTCGGGCTGAAGGAATCGGACTTCCCGACAGTGCCGCAGGACCCCTCGAAGTCCGGGGACCAGTCCTACATGGGGCAAGGCCGCTACCTGGGCATGGCCTCGAAGTACACGGTGCTGCTCTTCGATCGCAAGCAGGACCTCGCGCGCTACGCGACGGTGTTCCTGGGCGGGAAGAGCGGCGACGGTCCGCTGCAGGGACAGTTCGCGGCGGTCGGCTCGCTGTACCTCGCCACCGCGGCGGAGCTGATGGAGGGCGAGTACCACAACGACTCCGCGCTCTGCGTGTCCGTGATCCGCGGGATCGCGCAGAACTTCTCGCGCGGCTTCCGCGGCACGGACGTCGAGCTGCCCTTCGCGTGGACCGAGGGCGTCGGCCACTGGTTCTCGCGGCGCTTCGACCCGCGCTTCCACTTCTTCTCCGGGCCCGATCCGGCGCGCAACCGCATCACCGACCAGTGGAACTGGGCCGTGGGCGTGCGCGAGCGCGTCGAGCGCAAGGTCTTCCCCACGACCGAGGCGATGCTCGGCTGGACCGCGACCGACGAGCTCGAGTGGGCCGACCACCTCGTCCTGTGGTCGCGCATCGACTACCTGATGACGCTGGACGACGGTTCGGCGCAGAAGGTCCTGCGCCAGCTCAAGGAACCGCTGGCGCCGGGCGAGTCGCTGGATGCCGAGCGCCTCGGCAATCGCGCGCGCGATGCGTTCCGCTCGGGCACGGGGGTCGAGCTCGACGAGCTCGACGCGCGCTGGGCCGAGTGGGTCCTGAAGACGTATCCGAAGCCCTGACGGACCTGGTCGTGATCACCAGGTCGCCAGGTCGATCTGGACCGTCGCGACGGCGTCGAAGCCGATCACGGCGATGTGCTCGGCGTGGCCGAACTGACGGTGCGTCGCGGTGAGCCGGTATTCCCCGGGCGGGAGCTGAGCGACGCGCGCGTGGCCCGAGGGATCGGTCTCGATCGCCACGCGCCCGCCGTTCGAGCCCACGCCGACGACCTGGGCGGCGGCGACCGGCTCGTGCCGCGAGTCGCGGACGAAGATCTCGAGCACGTGCAGCGCGGGCGACTGCAGGTGCACGAAGCCGTCCTCCTCGACCGAGATCGCCGAGAACTCGATGGGCGCCTCGGGGTCCCCGAGGACGATCTCGCACGAGCCCTCGAGCAGCGAATCGAGCTCGAACTCGCCGGCCGGACCGGTCGCCCCGACGGCAACGATCTCGTCGTCCTGCACGGCAGCGATCGCGAGATCGCTGACGGGCCGGCCCTCGCGATCGAACAGATCGCCGCGCAGCGCGTGCCGGCGGAGCGGGACGAGCTCGATCGACCTCCGCTCGCCGGGCAAGAGCTCGAGCGAGCGCTCGCGCGCGACCCACGCGCCATCGCGGCTCGCGGCGGTGATCCGGTGCGCGCCCGGAGCACACGCGAGCTCGACCGAGCTGCCGGGCGCCACGCTCGCCTCGATCGGCGCTCCCGACGTCGACCGCAGGATCACGCTCACCGTCGGCGGACCGTCGGGGAGCGCGACGACGCGTGCGACCACGACCGCTGGATCGACCGCCGGCTCCGCGCGGGCTTCCGCGGCCGGTGCAGGATCGAGGAGCTCGTTTAGCGGGCCGTCGGCCGCGTGCTCCGCCGGACGCGGGGCCTCGACCGCCGGCGCGCTGGCCTCCGGATCCGGACGCTGATCGCGTGACTCGCGCCACAGCGCGAGAGCGCCGATGACGGCGGCGAGGCCGAGACCTGCCGCCAGGGGCCGGATGCGTGCCACGGGTAGAGCATCCGCTCCCGGCGTCAGGACGCCAAGCCCAACCGGCGGCGAACCGCGCCGTAGGGCGCTCGCCTGCATCGGATCCGGTCGCCGTGGCATCGTGTCCTGCGCCGGACGACGCCGGCCCGACGAATGTCTCCCGATGGCGCCAGCGGCGTCTCCCACGCCGCGCTGCTCGACGAGGTGAGCTGGATCCGCCGGCTCGCGCGCGAGCTGGTGGCCGACCGCGAGCTGGCGGAGGACCTGGTCCAGGAGACGTGCGTCGCGGCGCTCGAACAGGCCCCGCGCGAGGCGGGGAAGCTGCGCCAGTGGCTTGCCGCGGTCCTGCGCAACGCGCTGAAGCAGCATTCCCGCTCACATGGCCGCCGCGTCGCGCGCGAGGCGCTGGGCGCGCGGCCCGAGGCGCTCGAGCCGACGGACGCGCTGGTCGAGCGCGTGGCGCTGCAGCGCGAGCTCGTGGGCGCCGTGCTCGAGCTCGACGAGCCCTACCGATCCACCGTGCTCCTGCGCTTCTTCCAGGAACTGCCGCCGCGCGAGATCGCGCGCCGCACGGGCGTCCCGGTGGCCACGGTGATGAGCCGCCTGCAGCGCGCGCTCGCGAAGCTGCGCGAGCGGCTCGACGGACAGCACCGCTCCTGGGCGGCGCTCTTCCTGCCCTGGATCCACGGGCTCCAGCCCGCCGCTCCCACTCTCGTGACGGTGCTCATGAACGCGAAGCTCTCGTTGGTCGTGGCGGGCGCGGCGGCTGCCGGCGTCCTCGTGTGGTGGTCGACGTCGTCGGACGGCGACGCGGGAGCGCGCGAGCGCTCGGCGGCGCTGGCGAGCCGGCGCGACGAGCCGCTGGCGATGCCACAGTCCGTGGGCGGAGCGGGCGAGACCGCGCCCGACGAGCGCGAGTCCGTCGAGGTGCCGGCCGCGACGGTGGAGCACGTCGAGCCCGCGCTTCCCGCGACGGCCGCGGCGTGGACCGTGCAGCTGCGCGTTCTCGACGCCGACGCGCGGCCGCTGTCGGGCATTCCCGTGGGCGTGGAGGGGAGCGCGACCGTGCTCGGCACGAGCGGCCGCGGCGGCTGGTGCGTGTTCCAGACCTCGGGCGACGGCCTGGCGCTCTCGGCCCTCGATCCCGCGTGGGTCACGATCCACGAAGGGCGTGCGCGGCGCGGCGGCGCGTACGATCCGGTGCTCGTCGTCGCCCCGGCGATCGAGCTCTCCGGCCGCGTCGTCGACGAGCACGGCGCGGCGCTCACCGGCGCGCGCGTGCGCTTCGAGCTCCCGCACGGGTTCGACGTGCGCTTCGCGGACGTCCTCGAGGCCACGCGCGAGCGCTCGTGGATCGCCGACTCCGCGCGCGAGGGAGCGTTCGCGCTCGGGCGCGTGCCGGCCGTCGCCGGAGCGCGCGTGCGAGCGTTCCTCGGCGGCTACGAGCACGCGGAGAGCGCGGCGCCGCTGATGACGGCTGCGGACCTCGAGCTCGTGCTGCGCCACCCGAGCCTGCCGCTCGCGGGTGTCCTGCGCGGGACGGTCGTCGATCCGGCCGGCGTGTTCGTCCCCGCGGCGCGCGTGAGCCTCGGTCTCTCGTCCGTGCTGTGCGACGAGCGCGGGGAGTTCGAGATCGAGCTCGCGCGCGCGGTCACGGCGGACGCGCTCAGTGCGGTGAAGGCCGGCTTCCTGCCGGCGCGCATGGAGCGGCCGGAGGAACCGGGCGACGGGAAGAGCGGCTGGCCGGACCACGTCCTGCTCGTGCTCGGCGGGCCGGCGCTCTCGATCCGCGGCGTCGTGCGCGATCACGAAGGCGCGCCGCTGCCGAAGGCCAAGGTCTGGCTCCACGACACGACGCCCGCCGCGCCGATCGGGCAGATGCCCGTGCACCTCGAGGCGCTCATGGCCGGCGCGCCGATCCCCGCCATAGCCCTCGAGTCCGAGGCGCGCCTGCCGAAGACCGACGGCGATCATTTCTGGGACTCGGTGTCGATGGACTCGGGGCGGCCCGACGCGTTCTGGTTCTGGGTGGAGACCGGCGCGGACGGAGGCTTCGAGCTGCCGGGCCTCGACGACCGACGCTACCGGTTGGACGTGCTCGCGCAGGACTCGCTCGAGCTGCACACGAGCGGTCCGATCGCGGCGGGCACGCACGACGCCGAGATCGAGCTCGATGCGCCGGACGAGTTCGCCGAGGTGACGGGGCGCGTGGTCTCGGCCAGCGGCGCACCGGTCGAGGGCGTCACCGTGCAGATCGGCCGGCCGGTGGTGGACGTCAGCGCGCGCGTCTTCGGCGGCACGTCGCAGGTGATCAAGGTGCGCGCGGGCGAGTCCACGCGCAGCGACGCCGAGGGCCGCTTCCGCTTCACGCACGTGCCGCGCCACGGAGCTGCCCTGAACCTGGGCTCGGACGAGATCGTGCCCGCGCGCGCCGACGTGACGTCGGCCGAGCTCGTCGTGACCGTCGAGCGCCGCTGCCATCTCGAGGTCCAGCTGCGCGACCCGATCGACCGCTTCGACCAGGTCGGCGTCGCCGACGAGAGCGGGCAGGGCCTGGACGTCCTGTTCCTGACGGACGGGAGCGTGACGGCCCTCACCGCCGTGGCGCTCGTCGACGGACGCTCGGGAATCGTCTCGGTGTCCGAGCGCGCGCGCCAGCTGAAGCTCTACCGCGACGGCGTGGTGGTGGAGACCCAGCCGATCTTCCTGACGCCGGGCGACGTGAACCGCGTCGAGCCCTAGAACCTCGACCTCATCGGGACGGCGCGTCCCGCGAGTACCATCTTCGCGGCCGCCGATGCGCATCCTGCGCTGGATCTCCCGGGCGCTCGTCGCCCTGCTGCTCTTCGTGTGGTTCCTGTGGACCGCGCTCACGCTCGAGTTCTCGAACCTGAGCTCCGCCGGTGCGCGTCACGCGCTGGCCGCGGCCTACGCTCTCTGGCTCGTCGCCGCGCTCGTGCTCGTGAAGCCACGCCGACGCGGGCTGCTCGTGGCCGTCGCGTCCAGCGGCATCGTGGCCCTGGCGTTCCTGCTCGTGCGGCCGTCGAACGAGCGCAACTGGCTCCCCGACGTGGCCGTGGCGCCCACGGTCGCGATCGACGGCGACCGCGTCACCGTGCACGGCGTGCGCAACTTCCGCTGGCGCAGCGACGAGGACTTCGACGCGCGCTGGGAGGACCGCAGCTACGACCTCTCGAAGCTGCGCTCGCTCGACCTCCTGATGAGCTACTGGGGCCCGGTGGACTACTGCCACACGTTCCTGTCGTTCGGCTTCGAGGGCGGCGAGCAGCTCGCGGTCTCCGTGGAGACGCGCAAGGAGGTGGGGGAGAGCTTTTCCACCTATGCCGGCTTCTTCAAGCGCTTCGAGCTCGTGTACGTGTTCGCCGACGAGCGCGACGTGATCGGCGTGCGCGCGGGTCCGCGCGGCGAGCAGGTCTACCTCTACCGGCTGCGCACGCGGCCCGAGCGATTGCGCGAGCTCTTCCTCTCCTACCTGAGCTTCGCCGATCACCTCGCGCGCGAGCCCGCTTTCTACCACGTCCTGCGCAACAGCTGCGGCGTGAACATCCTGCACCGCGTGTCCGAGACCGGGCGCACGGTGCTCGTCGGGCGCGATGCGCTGCTCAATGGCTACTGGGACCGCCACCTCTACGACGAGGGCGCCCTGGACACGAGCCTGCCGTTCGAGGAGCTACGCGAGAGGAGTCGCATCGACGACCGTGCGCGCGCGGCGCTCGACGCGCCCGACTTCTCGCAGCGCATCCGCGCCGGGCTGCCGGTGCCGCCGCCGTTCGACTAGTCGCCGA
>Ga0111539_10007336_pt1 | contig 14120 bp, 11 predicted proteins | sample RhiMethybrSRZTD1_FD_79667 | JGI IMG/M metagenome (GOLD analysis project Ga0111539, IMG submission 79667) | Populus rhizosphere microbial communities from Tennessee, USA - Rhizosphere MetaG P. TD hybrid SRZTD1 (version 2) (version 2) | ecosystem: Host-associated > Plants > Roots > Rhizosphere >...
GCCGCCCGGCGCGAGGACATCCCGCTGCTCGCCACGCACTTCCTCGCCCTGCTCGCGGCGCGCTACGGCAAGGCCACCGGCACGTTCGCCCCGGAGGCGATGCAGCGCCTCGTGGCCGGCGCGTGGAAGGGCAACGTGCGCGAGCTGCAGAACGTGGTGGAGAAGTGCGTGGCGCTGTGTCCGACGCCCATGATCCCCGCCGCCCTGGTCGAGCGCGCGATGGAAGGCCCGATGGACGACATGGCCTCGTTCGACGAGGCACGCCGCGCGTTCGAGCTCGAATACCTCACGCAACTCCTGCGCGTGACCAGCGGAAACGTGACCCAGGCCGCGCGCCTGGCCAAGCGCAACCGCAGCGACTTCTACTCCCTCCTCGGCCGCCACCAGCTCGACCCGGCCTCCTTCAAGTAGCTGTTGGCGTTCGCGGACACCCCTGAATGCCTTGTGCATCAGGGATTTGGGCGCGCGGCCGCCCGCCCCTGTTGGCGTTCGCCAACAGTCCCCTGCCACGGCGACTCTGGAGTTTTTTCGCTAAACCATTGATCTGGCGCAACAAATGCGGGTTGGCACGCCCGTTGCGATAGGACTGCCGTCCAACGCAAACAACACGGAGCCGCAGATGAACACGCAGAACCCGCAGGAAGCCTTCTTCACCTGGCTCGGCCAGGCGCTCGCCCGCGCGATCGCCGCGGTGCGCGGCCCGGACCGCGAGATGCAGTACCTCGCCGGTGCCGTCGACCACGCGGACCTCGAGCGCCGCCTGCGCGTGCTGCAGCGGTCCGGCTCGCCGATCTCGCAACTCACGTACTAACCCACGACCCCACAAGGAACAACGCACATGACGCCCCAGCAGATCACCCTCGTCCAGGACAGCTTCCGCAAGGTCATGCCGATCGCGGATACCGCCGCCACGATGTTCTACGCCCGCCTCTTCGAGCTCGACCCGTCGCTGCGCCAGCTGTTCAAGGGCGACATGAAGAAGCAGGGGATGATGCTCATGAGCATGATCGCGAGCGCGGTGCGCGGGCTCACCGACGCGAACGCGCTGATCCCGGTGCTCACGGCGCTCGGTCGTCGCCACGGCGGCTACGGCGTGGTCGACGGGCACTACACGACGGTAGCCGAAGCGCTGCTCTGGACCCTCGAGAAGGGCCTGGGCGACGAGTTCACCGCCGAGGCGCGCGAGGCCTGGATCGCCGCGTACTCGATGATGTCCTCGGTGATGCAGCAGGGCGCCCGCGAGATGCCGGTCCGCGCCGCCGCCTAGTCGCGCTCCTCCCGCGTGGGCGCCCGCCGACAGGCGAGCGCCTACGCGCGCACGCGGCGGGGCACACCGCCGCGGCGCTGAACTTCGATATCGGCGCGTCATCGTACTTCCACGCCCCTGCGGAAGACGCGCGATGATCGATACCAGCCTGGCGTCCTTCGAACGCGACGTCCTCGAGACGTCGATGGAAGTCCCCGTGCTGCTCGATTTCTGGGCGCCGTGGTGCGAGCCCTGCTGCGCGATGTCGCCGGTCCTGGAGCGCCTCGAGCGCGAGTTCGGCGGGCGCTTCCGCCTCGTGAACGCGAACGCGGACGACAACGAGGAGCTGCTCGCCTCCTTCGGCCTCGAGACGATCCCCCACGTGATCGCGTTCGTCGGCGGCAACCCTGTGGCGCAGTTCGCCGGCGCGCAACCCGAGCCTTTCCTGCGCGCCTTCATCGAGCGGCTCATCCCCGACCCTGCCGGCCTCGAGCACCGCTGCGCGCGCAACGCCATGACGCTGGGACAGAACGCGATCGCGGAGGCGCACCTGCGCACGGCGATCGCGCTCGATCCGGCCAACGACGGCGCGCGCCTCGACATGATCGGCCTGCTCCTCGGGCGCGGCCAGGTCGCGGGCGCGCGCGCGCACTTCAGCGTCCTCTCGGGCAAGGCCCCGTCGTGCACGGCCTATGGCATCACCCGCGACCGCCTCGAGACGGCGGAGCTCGCGACCCTGCTGCCGCCCGCCGAAGCGCTCGAGGATCGCATCGCGGCCGATGCCGACGACCTGCAGGCGCGCGCCGAGCTCGCCGAGCTGCTGATCGCGCGCGGGGAGCTCGAGTCCGCCATGGACCACCTGCTCGAAATCGCGCGGCGCGACCGCAAATTCCGGGAAGACATCGGGCGGCGCAGGCTGCTCGAGGTTTTCGAGATGGCGGCCGACCGGCCGGAGCTGGTCGCGGAATACCGGCAGCGCCTCTCGACCGTGATTTTCTGATAGTTGGAGCCGGAAATAATTGGGGTCAGACTCCAATCAAGTTGTCTCGGAGATAATCGGGGTCAGACTCCAATTAAGTTAATCGCGCAGGTTTTCTGCTGAAAACCGCCTGATTAACTTAATTGGAGTCTGACCCCGATTATCGATCCACCAACTTGATTGGAGTCTGACCCCGATTATTTCCCTTCCCACCGCCTCGCTCGAACGCACCGGCGCCGGCACCCCCTACTCTCCCGAATTCCAGGACGTCTATCACTCCGCGCACGGCGGCCTCGCGCAGGCGCGGCACGTGTTCCTCGCGGGCAACGGGCTGCCGGGACGCTGGGAGGGGCGCGATGCGTTCGTGGTGCTCGAGACCGGGTTCGGCCTGGGGCTCAACTTCCTCGCGACCTGGGACGCGTGGCGCCGCGATGCCGCGAGGCCCCGGCGGCTGCACTTCGTCTCGGTGGAATCGCGCCCTTTCCGCGGCGAGGATCTCGCTACGGCGCTCCGCCCGTTCGAGGAGCTGGCCCCGCTCGCCGATGAGCTCACCCGCGCGTGGCCCGAGCCGCTCGCGGGATTCCACCGCCTGCCCTTCAGCTCGGGCCGGGTGATCCTCACCCTGCTGCTCGGCGACGCGCACGAGATGCTGCCGCAACTCGAAGCGCGCGCCGACGCGTTCTACCTCGACGGCTTTGCGCCGGCGCGCAATCCCGGGCTCTGGTCCCCGGCGGTGGTGCGCGAGGTGGCGCGCCTGGCCGCGCCGGGCGCGACGCTCGCCACCTGGACCGTCGCCGGCGGCGTGCGCGCGGCCCTCGCGGATGCGGGCTTCCGCGTCGAGAAGCGGCCCGGCTTCGCCGCCAAGCGCGAGATGCTGGTGGGCGCGCGCGAGGGCGGGGGGGCGAAGCCGCCCGTGCAACGGCACGCGGTCGTGGTCGGTGCCGGCCTCGCGGGCACGCTCACCGCCGAGCGCCTCGCGGCACGCGACTGGCGTGTCGACCTGCTCGACGCACGTCCCGCGCGAAGCGCCGCCGCCGTGGGCCTGGTGCGGCCGATCGCCAACGTTCGCGATGCCGTCAACGCGCGCCTGTCGCGCAGCGCGTTCCTCTATGCGCTGCAGCACTACGGCGGCCTCGAGCGCGAGGGCTACGCCCTGCAGTGGAATCCCTGCGGCGTGCTGCAGGTCGCCGCCGACGACGAGGAAGCGCGCCGCTTCGAGGCGATCGCGACCTCCCAGGGCTATCCCGCCGGCTTCCTCGCGTACGTGGACGCGGCGCGGGCGCGCGAGATCGCCGCGCGCGAGATCCGGCGCGGCGGCTGGTGGTTTCCCCGTGGCGCGCTGGTCTCGCCCGACAGCCTCGCAATGGCGAGCCTCGCCCGGGCGGGCGCGCGCGTCGAGCGCGCGATGGACCGCCAGGTCGAGCGCATCGAGCGCGAGGGGCGGTCGTGGCGCGCGCTCGACGCCGACGGGCGCGTGATCGCGGAAGCGCCGATCCTCGTCCTCGCCAATGCCGCCGACGCGCAGCGCCTGCTTCCCCAGGCGCGGCTCTCGCTCTCGGCAGTCCGCGGCCAGGTGACCTACCTGCCGGCGGGCCTGCGCGCACGCCTCGAGGTCGTCGTAAGCGGCTCCGGCTACGTGGCGCCGCTGCCGGATGGAGGACTCTGCATCGGGGCGACCTACGGCCACGACGATCCCGACGCCACGGTACGGATCGCGGACCATCGCCAGAACCTCGAGCGCGCCGAGGCGATGCTCCCCGGCTTCTCGCAGGGGCTGGACGCGGCGGCGTTCACCGGCTGGACCGGCTACCGCGCCACGGTTCCCGATCGCCTGCCGATCTTCGGCGCCACCGCCATCGAGGGCGTGCACACCGCCACCGGGCTGGGATCGCGCGGCCTGTTGTGGGGCCCTCTGGGCGCGGAGCTCCTCGCCTGCCAGCTCGAGGGCGAGCCGCTGCCGTTGCCCTCCGGCCTCGCGGGCGCGATCTCGCCCCGGCGGTTCCTGTCCTGAGCGCTTAATATCGGCGCATGCGCCCCGACCCCGCCTCGCTGCACCTCTTCGTACGCATCGCCGAGACGCGCAGCATCACCAAGGCGGCGCAGGCCTGCCACATCGCGCTCGCCGCCGCGAGCCGGCGCGTGACCCAGCTCGAGGACCAGTTCAACGTGCAGCTTCTCTACCGCAATGCGCGCGGCGTCGAGCTCACGCCCGCGGGCAACGCGTTGCTGCAGCACGCGCGCATCGTCCTTTCGCAGATGGAAGAGATGCAGGGCGAGATCACCGGCTACGCCAAGGGCGCCAAGGGCACGGTGCGCATCCAGGCCAACGCCTCCGCACTCGCCCAATACCTGCCCGACGACCTCGCCACCTTCGCGGCCGCCCATCCGGCGATCAAGGTGTCGCTCAGCGAGGAACGCAGCGGCGCGATCGTCCAGGCGCTGCAGTCCGGCGCGGCCGACGTGGGCATCGTCATGGAGGGCGCCGAGGCGAGCGGCCTGGAATACCTCGACTACCGCGCCGACACGCTGGGAGCCGTCGTCCCGCGCAAGAGCCGGATCAAGGCGAAGAGCGTCGCGTTCACCGAGCTGCTCGACCACGACTTCGTGGGCCTGGAGAGCAACACGGTGATCTCGCAGATCATGCTCGAGCAGGCGAGCCGGGCGGGCAAGCCGCTCAAGCTGCGCGTCCAGGTGAAGAGCTTCGACGTGGTGGCGAAGATGATCCAGGCGGGGCTGGGTATCGGCATCCTGCCCGAGGCGGCCGCCCGCGCCTTCGCCGCCCCCATGGGACTGCGGCTGGTGAAGCTCACCGACCCGTGGGCGACGCGAAAGATGTACGTCTGCGTCCGGAGCAAGGCCTCCCTTCCTGCACCGGCGAAGCTGCTGGTCGAGCACCTGGCAAAGAAGCAATGAGGAACCAGGGAGCTCAGCTCACCTTGTAGCGGCGCAGGGCTTCCTCGCAATCGCGCAGCGCCTGCTCGCGCTCGCGCACCTCCCGCTCGTCCATCACGCCCAGCTTCTCGGCGCGTGCTGTCTCGACGAAGCGCAGGGCATCCGCCAGGTGCGGCTGCGCCTCGCGCAGCATTGCCACGCGTCTGGCGGCGGGCTCGCCCGGCGACTGCGCCGAGGCGAGCAGCGCGGTGCCGAGGGCGAACTGCACCTGGGCGCGGAGGTTGCGGGCTCCCCTGGAGTCGCGGCTTTCCGCGGGCTGCTTCGCGTCGAACGCGAGGGACTCGCGCGCCTCGGCGACGGCGCGGGTGGCGTCGCCCGCTTGCCGCGCCACGATCGACGAAAGCGCGAGCACCGACATGGCGGTGTGCGCGATGTCCGCATTGTCGGGCTCGCTGGCCAGGGCGGAGCGCATGGCTGCGCGCGCCTGCGCCGCCGCGGCATCGGCCTCGCGCAACTGCCCGGCCAGCAGGCGGTCGTTCGCAAGCCCGGCGAGGTTCTCGACTTCGGTCGAGCGGTAGCGCTGGTCGTTCGGGTATTCGCGGCGCAGCTCCCCCAGCAGGTCGAGGGCCTTGCGGCGGTACGCGGCGGCGCGCAACGCGCTCTCGCGCGTCCAGCGATCGCCGGTGAGAATCTCGGCGGCGGTGCGATAGCTCGCAGCCAGGTTGCCGCGGACGATGCGGTCGCCCGGCGCTTGCCTTGCGAGCACCTCCAGCATGGCGACCGACTTCTCGGACAGCGCCTCCACCTCGGGGGACTGGCCGACGAGAATCATGATCATTTGCGCCTGCGCGGCCATCGCGCCGGGCACACGCACCTTGTCGCGCAGGTCCGCGCCGGGAAGCGCTGCCACCCGCTCGGCCAGCTCCACCGTGGCGGCACTCTCCGGCCGCCAGCGCGCATCGACCCGTTCCGCGTAGACACGCGCGAGCTGGAAGCTCAGGATCACGTGCTCGCGCAGCGCCGCGAGATCCGCGGGGCGGGCGCGCTCGACCTCGAGCAGCAGCGCCTTGCTCTTCTCGTAGTTGCCAGCCGCGGCGTTGAGGTCCCCCAGGTTCGAGGCGCCCGGCTGCCCCTGGACGGTGGCGATTCGGCGGTAGGCGGCGGCCAGCTCGAACTGCAGGCCCGGATCGGCGCCCGCCTCGGCCGCGAGCGCATCGAGGTACTCGAGCGAGGTCTTCATGAGGATCGCGCGCGCCTTGAGCGCTCCCGGAACCTCGGAGAGCTCCCCGTGCACGTCGAAGATGAAGGTGTTGGCGAGCTTGCGCACGCTGTCGAAGTGCTTCTGGGCCCGCGCCCTTTCCGCCACCGCGACGCGACGCTCGCGCTCGGCCATCACCAGCCCGATGGCGAGCGCGGCGACGACCGTGGCCGCCGCCGCGATCGCGAGCCGGTTGCGGCGCAGGAAGCGTCCTGCGAGGTAGCGCCACGTGCCCGCGCGCGCGCGCACCGGCCGATGCTCCAGGAAGCGCCGGATGTCGTCGTCGAACGCCTCCACCGTGGGATAGCGCTCCGCGGGATCGCGCCGCAGCGCCTTCAGCAGGATCGCGTCGAGGTCGCCCGAGAGCGCGGGCGCGAGGCCGGAAGGCAGCGCCACGTCCTCAGTGGCGAGGGCATGCTCCGTGAGCGGGCGGGACTCCCGCACGGCGCGGTAGGGCGAAGCGCCGGCGAGCAGCTCGTGCAGCACGACGCCCAGCGAGTACACGTCCGTGGCCGTGGTGATGGTGCCTTCGACCACCTGCTCGGGCGCTGCGTAGCGCATGGTAAGCACGCGCCCGCCGATGCGGGTGAGGTCGCGGGCCCCATGCTCGCCTTCCTCGCCCCCCTCGAGCAGCCGCGCGATGCCGAAGTCGAGCAGCTTCACCTGCCCCTCGCCGTCGATGAGGATGTTGGCGGGTTTCAGGTCGCGGTGCACGACCAGGTGGCGGTGCGCGTGGGCAACCGCCGCGAGGATCTGGCGGAAGAGCGCCAGCCGCGCCGCGATCGAAAGGCCCGCTCGCGCCACGTGGGCATCGAGGGTGTCGCCCTCGACGTGCTCGAGCGCGAGGTACGGCTGCCCCGAATCGTCCGCCCCCGCGTCGTACAGGCGCGCGATGTTCGGGTGCACGAGCCGCGCGAGGATGTCGCGCTCGCGCCGGAAGCGCGCGGCGCGGATGTCGCCGGCGCCGAGCACGGTCGGCAGCTTCAGCGCGACCTGCCGGTCGACCCGGCCGTCGACCTGCGCCGCGAGCCACACTTCGCCCATGCCTCCGCGGCCCAGCCGGCGCAGCAGGCGGAAGGGACCCACTGCCTGGCCTTCGGCGAAGCTCGCGGGCGAGGGCGCCAGCTTGGGCACCGTCTCGAGCTCGCGCGCTCGCTCGGCCCCCTCGTGGATGCGCACCATGCGCTCCAGCAACGGCAGCAGGTCGGCCTGGTCGCCGTGCAGCCCCTGCATCCACGCCGCTCGCCGGTCGCTCGCGAGCTCGAGCGCCTGCTCGAACAGTGGCTTGAGGCGCTCCCAGTCCCGAGGCGTGATCTTCACTGCCGGCATGAACGGAATTCTGCCGTGATATCCGGATCCGGGAGCAGGCTCGTGGCTCCGAAGGCCGCGGGCGAGCCTTCGCATTCCGCGAAGGCTCGATTGCCCAAATACTGATTCCGCACTGCAGCACGGGAATGTTTCCATCGGGTCGAATCCGCTAGCTACAGCGGACCATCGACCATGGAGACCGGAAAGAAATGACCACGCGCGAGCTGGAAGTGCAGAGGATCAAGAAGGACTGGGCCGAGAACCCCCGCTGGAAGGGGATCAAGCGCGGGTACACCGCCGAAGACGTCTTCCGCCTGCGCGGCAGCGTCCAGATCGAGCACACCCTCGCCCGGCGCGGCTCCGAAAAGCTCTGGAAGCTCATGCACGAGCGCCCCTTCGTGAACTCGCTGGGCGCCATGACCGGCAACCAGGCGATGCAGCAGGTGAAGGCCGGCGTCCCCGCGATCTACCTCTCGGGCTGGCAGGTCGCCGCCGACGCCAACGACAGCCTGTCCATGTATCCCGACCAGTCGCTCTACGCCACCACCAGCGTGCCGACGGTCGTGAAGCGCATCAACAACGCCCTCGCGCGTTGCGACCAGATCGACCACGCCGAGGGCGGCAAGAGCGGCATCGACTGGTTCGCCCCGATCGTGGCCGACGCGGAAGCGGGCTTCGGCGGCGTGCTGAACGCCTTCGAGCTCATGAAGGCGATGATCGACGCCGGCGCCGCGGGCGTGCACTTCGAGGACCAGCTCGCGAGCGTCAAGAAGTGCGGCCACATGGGCGGCAAGGTGCTCGTGCCCACCCAGGAAGCGGTGCAGAAGCTCGTCGCCGCGCGCCTCGCGGCCGACGTGATGGGTGTTCCGACGATCGTGCTCGCGCGCACCGATGCCGAGGCGGCCGACCTCGTCACCAGCGACGTGGACGAGAACGACAAGCCGTTCCTCACCGGCGAGCGCACGCCCGAAGGTTTCTTCAAGTCGCGCAAGGGCTTCGACCAGGCGCTCTCGCGCGGCATCGCCTATGCCGCGTACGCCGACCTGGTGTGGTGCGAGACCGGCACGCCGGACCTGGACTTCGCGCGCCGCTTCGCCGAGGGCGTGCAGAAGGTCCACCCCGGCAAGATGCTCGCCTACAACTGCTCGCCGTCGTTCAACTGGAAGAAGAACCTCGACGACGCCACCATCGCCAAGTTCCAGCGCGAGCTGGGCGCGATGGGCTACAAGTTCCAGTTCATCACGCTGGCCGGCTTCCATGCGCTGAACTACGGCATGTTCGACCTCGCCTACGGCTATGCGCGCAACAACATGACCGCGTTCGTCGAGCTGCAGCAGAAGGAGTTCGCCGCGGCCGAGCGCGGGTTCACCGCGGTCAAGCACCAGCGCGAGGTGGGCACGGGCTACTTCGACGACGTGACGCAGGTGATCCAGGCCGGCAAGTCGTCCACGACGGCGCTGCACGGCTCGACCGAGGACGAGCAGTTCTTCGAATCGCCCACGCCGATCCGCAAGGGCTCGGCGCAGGCGGCGGACTAGGAGGCACCCATGAAACGCGAGAATTTTCCCATCCCCGGCCTGCAGATTCCGCCGCACCAGCCGAACCTCTACGACCGCATCCTCACGCCGCAGGCCATCGGCTTCGTCGCGCACCTTCACCGCAAGTACGAGCAGCGCCGCCGCGACCTGATGAAGGCGCGCGCCGAGCGCCAGGCGCGCCTGGACGCGGGCGAGACCTTCGGCTTCCTGCCCGAGACGCGCTCGATCCGCGAAAGCGAGTGGAAGGTGGGATCCGTTCCCGCCGACCTGCAGGACCGCCGCGTGGAGATCACTGGCCCGGTCGAGCGCAAGATGGTCATCAACGCGTTGAACTCGGGCGCGTCCACGTTCATGGCCGACTTCGAGGACTCGTGCACGCCCTCGTGGGACAACATGATCCGCGGCCAGATCAACCTGCGCCAGGCGGTCGACCGCACCATCTCCTTCACCAGCCCCGAGGGCAAGAGCTACAGGCTCAACGACAAGACCGCGGTGCTCATCGTGCGTCCCCGCGGCTGGCACCTGCTGGAGCGCCACGTGCTCGTCGACGGCGATCCGGTGGCGGGCGCGCTCTTCGACTTCGGCCTGTTCATGTTCCACAACGCGGAGCGCCTGGTCGAGCAGGGCACGGGCCCGTACTTCTACCTGCCCAAGATCGAGAGCCACCTCGAGGCGCGCCTGTGGGACCACGTCTTCAACGAGGCCGAGACGCGGTTGAACCTGCCGCGCGGCACGATCAAGGCGACCGTCCTCATCGAGACGCTTCCGGCGGCCTTCGAGATGGACGAGATCCTCTACGAGCTGCGCGACCACGCCGCGGGCCTCAACTGCGGACGCTGGGACTACATCTTCAGCGCGATCAAGAAGCTGCGCCGCCACGACTTCGTCCTCGCCGACCGCGCCAAGGTCACGATGACGAGCCCGTTCCTCAAGAGCTACTGCGAGCTGCTGGTGAAGACCTGCCACCGGCGCGGCGCGCATGCGATGGGCGGCATGGCGGCCCAGATCCCGATCAAGGGTGACACCGAGGCGAACGACGCTGCGATGGCCAAGGTGCTCCGACAAGGAGCGCGAGGCGACCCAGGGCTTCGACGGCACGTGGGTGGCGCACCCGGGCCTCGTCCCGGTCGCCCGGGAAGTGTTCGACCGCCTGATGCCGGGCCCGAACCAGCTCGACAGGAAGCGCGAGGACGTGTGCGTGAAGGCCTCGCAACTGCTGCAGCTCGAGCCCCAGGGCCCGATCACCGAGGCGGGACTGCGCACCAACGTGAACGTGGCGCTGCAATATATCGGCTCGTGGCTCGCCGGCAACGGCTGCGTGCCGATCAACCATTTGATGGAGGACGCGGCCACCGCCGAGATCTCGCGCTCGCAGATCTGGCAGTGGGTCCGCAGCCCGAAGGGCTGGCTCGACGACGGCCGCAAGGTCACGCTCGAGCTGTTCCGCGAAGTACTGGGGGAGGAGCTGCGCCGGGTCCAGGGCGAGCCGGGAGCGTCGCAGTTTCGCTACGACGATGCCGCCTGGCTGCTCGACCGCCTGGTGTCGGAAGACGCCTTCATCGACTTCCTCACCGAACCGGCCTACGAGCTGGTCGCTGCGCTGCATGCGCCGCGGGAGGAAGTGGCCGCCTAGGCAGCGGAAGGTACCCCGGGCCGCCTGCGGGCGGCCCATTTTTTTGTGCCAGGGCCTGGGGGAGGAGAAAACGGGATGGGCGGCGCTTGCGCCGCCCGTTTCTTTTGGGGCCTACGAACTAGTGGCGAAGATCGCTACGAACCTGGAAACCGCGGCCGCCTGGCCAAGGGGTTCGGGCAGGGGCGCGTCAGGATGTAGGGATTCTTGCACTCCTCGATTTCGCCAGCGACACCGTAGAGCTCCGCGCTGCTCAGCACGGTTGGGTGAAAGCTGACGCTCAGCGCGCCACTGACCGTCGTGCCACCGACGATGAGCACGCGGCCATCCAGCAACAATGTCGCGGTGTGCGATTCACGGTCGGTGTTGAGGTGGCCGCCTGGGGACCAGGTCGCCGTCTCCGCCGAGAACAACTCCGCTTCGACGCCGGGTTCGACGGCGAGGCGCAGCCTGCTGAGATACGTCTGGCCGCCGGCCACCAGGATGTCGCCGTTCGACAGCAGTGTCGCAGTGTGTCCGTCACGGGACAGCGCGAGGTCGGGCGCCCGGGTCCATCGCATCGTCTCAGGCTCGAAAATGTCGACACGCGTGAAGCTAGCTGGCGACCAGCTGTAGCCCCCAGTCACGACCACATGCCCGGCGGAGGTCACCGTGGTGGCATGAAGGATCCCGGTCGGCGCATCCGGAGCAACCGACCATGACCTCGTAACCGGATCGAAGATCTCCGTCACCGCGAGCGACCAAAACTCGTCGTCCTCAGAGCCTCCGGTCACGAGCACGCGACCGTCCAGCAGGAGGTTTGCGGTGTGCCCATAACGCGGCACATTGAGCGCTCCTGCGGACTGCCACATTCCGGTGACGGAGTCGTAGAGCTCCTCGGTCGTAGCGACCGAACGCTGGCCCCAGCCGCCGGCCACCAGGACCGCGCCACCGGGCAGCGCCGTCGCCGTATGCCAGTAGCGTGCCGTGGACATGCTGCCCGTCATTGCCCACGAGCCTGTATTCGGATCGTAGATCTCGGCGCTCGCGGTTGGGGACCATATAGTCGGCGTGGGGCGATAGTAGCCACCAGTCACCAGCACCCGTCCGTCGGGCAAAAGCGCGGCACTGTGCAGCACGCGGGGGATGGCGAGCGTGCCGGCCGGCGACCAGGTGCCGGTGGCCGGATCGTAGATTTCCGCGCTTCCAATGTGAGCTCCCGCGGACGAGTATCCACCGACGACCAGCACGCGGCCGTCGAGGAGCAGCGTCGCCGTGTGCGAGCTTCGCGCTTCGGCAAGGCTCCCGGTGACACGCCAGTCCGCGCAAATGCCGGGCAGCGGGAGCAACGTTGCCAAGCAGGCGGCGAAGCAAGCGGCCAGGTGTCTCGGGCTTGCGTGTTTCATGCCTCCTCCACGGACTCGATCGCCAAGAGTCTAGGCCGATGGGCGTGTCGCGGGCGGGATCCGGCGGGGGAGCTATCGAAATCCGCAAGTTTCTGCGGGTTCAGGGGGCCTGGAAGACTACCGGCGTGAGCATCGTGATCAGCGCGATGAACACCAGCGTCACGAAGGAACCTTTGGGCCCCGGCCGCGGCCACACGTCCATAGCTCTCATGAAAGGCGTCGCCATGCCGAACGAAAAGCCCACCCCGATCAAGCCGGTGCCCTTCCCGGGCGAATCCCCGACCGTCGCGCTCGCCATGGCGGCGGGGCAGAAATACGGGCTGCACGAAGAGCCCGAGAAGCCGGCGAAGGCGCGCCCGAAGCGCCGCGCCGCCACGAAGAAGAAAGCGGCCGCGAAGAAGCCGGCGAAAGGCGCCGGCAAGCCGAAGTCGCGCGCGAAGCGCGCCGTCGCCGCGCGTTCCCGCGCCCGCTAGCGCTCGCCCGGGTGCCGGCATGAGCCGGCACCCGGTCATACAATGGCGTTTCCCCACAACCGCAAACACAGGGAGGCTCCATGAAGGTTTCGAACCCGCTCGTCCTCGCCACGCTGCTCGCCGGCCTGCCGCTGGCGGCGAACGCACAGTCGATCTGCTTCACGGTGGCCGGCGAGAAGGCCTCGGTCCACAACGCGTTCAAGGACGGCAAGCCGCACGTGGTCGAGCTCGACATGCCGTCCATCAGCACGATGGCCTCGCGCGGGCCCGAGAGCCGCAACATGATCTTCACCAAGATCAAGCGCGACGACAAGAAGAACCTCACCGCCTTCTCGGCGAAGATCGACGGCAAGGACTACGAGTTCCCCAAGGACGCCTGCAAGGGGAAGTGACTCGCCTCGTGTCCCTGGCCGAAGACCGGCGCGGGCACTACCATGCTTCCCATGAACCTGCCTGCAGGAATGATCCTGCTTTCGGCTTGCCTGGCACTCGCTTCCACGGCGAATGCGGAGCTCTTCCGCGCCTACCTCGCCTCTGACGGGAACGACGCCAATCCGTGTACCCTCCCCCAGCCTTGCCGGCTGCTGCCCGCGGCACTTGCCGCCATTCAGAACGACGGCGAGGTCTGGCTCCTCGACTCGGCGAACTACAGTTCCGGCCCGGTGACGATCGCCAAGGCGGCCACGATCCTCGCGGTCGCCGGGGCGAGCGCGAGCTTCAAGGATGGACTCGAGATCTCGACGGACGAAGTCGTGACCCTGCGCAACCTGACGTTCGGGTCCGGCTCAACGGCGATCATAGTCACCAGAGCCACGCAGGTGAATGTGGACGATTGCCGCTTTTGGTACAGGCTTCACGGCATCACGGTCGCCCCCGGCAACACCTACGTCAGGGTCACCAACAGCACCTTCGAATACAACTTCGATGGAGCGATCGTGGCGGACCCCGGCACGACCGTGTCGTTGTCGAACTCGCACATCACCGGTGGCATGGGCATCAGGGTGTTTGGCGGTGGGGCGGGGGCGGTGCGGACGGTGCTGCAGGTGACTCGTTCCACGATCACGAAAGTGAGCGCAGGAATCCTCCTCAACGGCAACGCCGGTACCACGCTGGCCTTCGTCCACGACTCGGAGATCTCGGGAACGGGGGGATTGCGCGCCTCGAACTCCTGGCCCGCAGATGTGGCCGGCCCCACCGTGATCACAGTCTCGGGTTCGATGTTGTCGAATAATTCGCCAGCCGTGTACGCCGGCGGTTTCGGGGCGCGCGTAGTCCTGAACGGCAACACGATCAGCGGTAACGTGGTCGGCTATGAGATCGCTGTCGCCGGCACGATCGAGTCAGCCGGCAACAACGTGATCCGGGACAACGGTTCCAACACGGGGGCGCTCAGCACGTTCGGACTGCAGTA
>Ga0111539_10007338_pt1 | contig 14118 bp, 12 predicted proteins | sample RhiMethybrSRZTD1_FD_79667 | JGI IMG/M metagenome (GOLD analysis project Ga0111539, IMG submission 79667) | Populus rhizosphere microbial communities from Tennessee, USA - Rhizosphere MetaG P. TD hybrid SRZTD1 (version 2) (version 2) | ecosystem: Host-associated > Plants > Roots > Rhizosphere >...
CTCAACGCGTTCACCCCGACGATGGCCCGCGAGCTGATCGAGGCCTTCGACAGGTCCGACGCCGACGACGACGTGCGCGCCGTGATCGTGACCGGCGCGGGGCGCGGGTTCTGCGCCGGCGCCGACATCTCCGGTGGCAGCGACGAGTTCGCCGGCGGCGGTCGCAAGGTCAGCTCGATCGAAGAACACCGCGATGGTGGCGGCCTGCTCACCTTGCGCATCTTCGAGTCGAAGAAGCCGGTGATCGCGGCGATCAACGGGCCGGCGGTCGGCGTCGGGGCGACGATGACGCTGCCGATGGACGTTCGCATCGCGGCCAGCGGCGCCCGCATGGGCTTCGTGTTCGCGCGCCGCGGCATCGTGCCCGAGGCCTGCAGCAGCTGGTTCCTGCCGCGCGTAGTCGGCATCAGCCGCGCCATGGAGTGGGTGGCGACCGGCCGGGTGTTCCCGGCGGAGGAGGCGCTCGCGGGCGGGCTCGTCAGCCGGGTCGTCGAGCCCGCCGCGCTGCTCGACACCGCCCGCGGCCTCGCCCGCGAGATCGCGGACAACACGTCCGCGGTGTCTGTGGCGCTCGCCCGCCAGCTCCTCTGGCGCATGCTCGGCGCCGACCACCCCATGGAGGCGCACAAGGTCGACTCGAAGTGCATCCACTGGGCCGGGCGGCAGGCCGACGCGCGGGAGGGGGTCACCGCCTTCCTCGAGAAGCGGCCGGCCCGCTTCACCCTCCGCCCCAGCCGGGACATGCCGGGGTTCTATCCGTGGTGGCCCGAACGCGGTTTTTTAGATTGACGGCGGCTCCGCGCACGAACTAGCATCCCGCCCGGTCGGCGCCGGCACGCCACCGTGGACGTGCCGATGCGCCGGCGCATCGGAGGGGGACCGATGAAGCACTTGGCGCGCGTGCTCGCGATCGTCGTCGCCACCACCGCTACGCTCGTCGCGCCGAGTCGCGCCAACGACGAGCCCAGCACGCCGATGGCCGGGCGAGTCACGGTCATCAGGAAAGGCGCGCTGGCCAAGGTCATCGCCAAGCCCCCGACCGGCCAGACCTTCGACCTGCCCGACGCGGGCAACGCCCCGACGGTCGAGGGCGCCGTGCTCCACATGCTCGATCTCGGGAACCCGACCGCGAACGAGATGTTCCTCGACCTCCCGCCGCAGACGGCACCGCTCGGGTGGAAGGGCCTCGGCAGCCCGCCCGGCAACAGCGGCTACAAGTACAAGGGCGCGGGGGCGGGAGCGGACCCCTGCAAGGTCGTGCTCGTGAAGTCCCGCATCGTGAAGGCGGTCTGCCGGGGCGCCGGCATCACGCTCGATCCGCCGCTCGCGGGCGACCTCGGCGTCGTCCTCACGGTCGGCACGAACTCGAAGAACTACTGCACGGTGTTCGGCGGCACGGCCTCGAAGAACGTCGATGACACGTTCATCGCGCGGAACGCGCCCCTCGCGGCGTGCACATGCGGGGCGGGCACCCCCACCCACGTCGGCGTGCGCAACACGCCAGGCACCGGCAACTGCGGGACCGTGACCGGCGGCGCCATCAACAACAACCTCGCCTGCAGCGGGCTCTACTTCGGCTGCGGCGGGTCCGCCGTGTCGCTGCCGGCCATCTCCCCCGACTCCGTGAACCCGCTCGTGATGAACGTCGACTGCTGCGCCGGGGACACGCTGATCCTGAGCCCGTCGAAGGACTCCGAGACGGTGCGCAACAGCTGCACCAGCGCCGGGTGCAACTTCGGGGCGCCGCTCCCGATTCCGAACACCAACAGCATCCCGACGAGCACCTGCGTCTTCAACAAGATCAGCCGCGACGCCCGCGGCGAGACGCACTGCGATACGGGCGACTCGCGCGTCGACATCCCGCTCATCTCGACCGTCTTCCTGACGGGCGACATCCTGCCCTTCCGGTGCTCCGGCGGGACGAATCCGGGCGGGCGCTGCACGACCGGCACGGCGACAACCGACTGCCCCGGCGCCGGCGTGTGCGTCCCCGACGCGGCGGTGCAGCCGTGCCCCATCTGCAACCCGACGACGCTCCGCTGCAACGGCGGCTCCAACAACGGCCTGCCCTGCATCATCGACGGCGGCGCCGGCACGGGGCTGCCGCAGTATCCGACGAGCCACGACTGCCCGACGTCGGGGAACGCGAATCTCGGCGACCTGCCGATCCCGTTCCTGCTGACGACCGGCTCCTCGAGCAAGACCGCCGGGCCGTCGGGGTCGCAGAATCGCGTGTTCTGCGGCTTCTGTCGCGACGCGGACGACACCGGCCATTTCGGCGCCTGCGTCGGCGGCCCGACGCCCGGCGCCGTGTGCTCCGTCCTGAACGCGTGCGGTGCCGGCGGCAAGTGCGCCGCCACGCCGTGCACCTCGGACGCAGACTGCAGCCAGCCGCGCGAGTCGTGCGAGCAGCGGAACGAGGGGGCGTTCGCCAACGCCGCGGCGACCGCCATCATGGAGGTCGGAACGGCACCCGGCAGCCTCGAGGACTACAACCCGCACCTCGGCACGCTGGTGAGCGTCTTCTGCATCCCGCCCACCTTCGCGGCGCTGATCGACGCCGTCGCGGATCTTCCCGGGCCCGGCGCCGTGTCTCTGCCGAGCGAGTTCGACATCGCCACGGGCACGACCACGACGAGCACGATCCCCCCGTGCGACTGCTGCGGCAACCTGCCGTCGCTTTTGAAGCTCACCAGCACCGGCGGTGGCGCGTCGCCCGGGACGGTCTCCCCGGCGACCTGCCGCGACGGCACGCCGTGCGTCGTCGACGCCAACTGCGCCTCGGGCCAGGGCCCGTGCCTCGGCCCGCTGCAGCCGAACAACGTCTACGTGGGCGCGGGAAACGCGGGCGTGGTCGTCGATGTGACCCGCACCATTCCCGACTCGTGGAGCTCGTACCTGAAGATCGCCTCGTGCTCGGGCGGCAACCCGACGCTCAGCGGCTCGACGCCGCTCGACGTCACGGGCGCCGCCGCCTTCTGCCCGACGCCCGCCGGCACGCCGTCCGCCGAGGAGCGGCGGTGTACCGACATCAACTGCTACCTCGGGCCGCCCATCGAGATCGGCAAGGCGGCCATCAACGTCGCGCCGTGCAACAACATCGCGAAGGTCTGCGGGCTGAACGTGGTCGGTTCGGCCACGGCGGGCTCGCTGTCCTGCAACACGGGCAACCTGAGCGCGACGTTCCGGGTGGACAAGCGCATCTACTGCGGCGCCTGCCCGCGCTGCACCGGCGGCACCGTCAACCTCTGCGCCAGCGGCACCTGCGACAGCGGCGCCCGCGCCGGGATGACGTGCACGCCCGAGACGTCCTCGGGCACGAGCCACGACTGCCCGCCCACCGGGAGCAGCTTCGCCGGCATCTTCGGCCCGATCCCGAGCTTCGGCACCACCGGCTCGCCGGCGATGACGGCGTTCGCGACGAGCAGCAACTCGAACATCTTCTGCGGCTACTGCAGCAACGGCATGACGTTCACGACGCCGTGCACCGCCGACTCGCAGTGCACCGGCGGCCAGGTGTGCACCGCCAGCGCAGACGGCGCGTTCGGCCGCCTCGACGCCACCATGATCTCCTTGACGGGATCGAGCCCGAACGCCTGCGTGGCGACCGGGACGCATCCGGTCACGCTGGTCAACGTCGGCTGCCTCCAGACCGTCGGCCAGGGCGCCACCGTCGACGCCGGCAACTCGCTTCCCGGCCCGACGGCGTCGTCGCTCCGCGGGACGATCGAGATCGTCCCGTGAGGATCAGACGGGTTTGGGGCGATCGAAGAAGCTGAGCAGCCGGAGGGCGAACACCAGATCGCCGGCGACGCGCAGGCGACCGGTCATGAAGAGGTTCGCGCCCTCCGCGTGGCCGGTCACGAGCTTGACGAACGACAGCACGTCGGCGACGAGCGTCACCCGCGGCTCCTTCCCGCGCTCCGGCTTCACCTCGCAGCGCCCCCCGCGAATGACGACGAGATAGGGATGCTCGTCGCCGCCGTCCCGGATCACGAACTGCGACTCCGCGTCGACGCCCGCCGCGTGCTCCGGCCGGAAGCGCGCGGTCATCTGCTCGAACACCCGATCGAGGACGCGCCCCGTGCCGATGCCGTGGATGGCGTCGCCGAGCTGCGCTTCGCTCATCGTACCGACGAGACGCGAGAAGTCTTCGGCGCTGATCGTTGCGGGATCGAATCCCTGCGCGTTGGACATCGGGAGCGGAGCTAGCGCCGGAGCCCGGCGCTCGTCAAGTATGCCCTCCATGGGCGGCGGTCTCGCGTTGCTCCTGCTCCGCGGCGCGCGCTGGCGCCTCGCACTGGTGGTCGTCGCGCTCGCCGTCGGCGTCGCGGCGGTGTGCGCGGTCGACATCCTGAACCGCGCCGTCCTGCGCGCCTTCGTCGAGGTCGTCGACACGATGGCGGGGCGCTCCGCGCTCCAGCTGAGCGCGGGAGACGCCGGCCTCTTCCGCGAGGGGATCGTGCACCGCGTGGCGCGCGCCCGCGGCGTCGCGACGGCGCTCCCCGTGATGAGCGCCACCGCCTTCGCCCCCGGCAGCGCCGAGCCGCTGACCGTCTACGGCGTCGATCTCCTGAGCGAGGCGCCGGCACGTGCGTACGGCGTGGATCTCCCGCGACTCTCGGCCGACGAGCGGCGGAGCGGGACGCCCGAGCCCCGCGCGGTGCTCCTCTCGCACGCGCTCGCGGCCCGCCTCCGCCTCGGGGCCGGCGACGCCCTCGAGCTCGAGACGCCGACGGGCCGGCATCGCTACCGCGTCCGCGACGTCGTGACGCTCGCGGGCATGAGCCGGAGCGTCGGCGACGACCTCCTCATCATGCACCTCCCCGACGCGCAGCTCGACTTCGGCCGCCTCCGCCTCGTGAATCGCGGCGACGTGGTGCTCGAGCCGGACGCCGACGTCGAGCGCGTCCGGGCGGCGATCGCCGCCATGGTCCCGGCCGGGGTCGCGGTCACGACCCCGCTGCAGCGGAAAATGGACCTCCAGCGGGTGATGCGCTCGCTCCGGCTGATCCTCTGGGGCGTGGCCGTCGTCGCCGTCCTGCTGAGCGCGCTCGTGGCGTTCGATGCGATCGCGACGCACTTCGAGGCGCAGGCCTGGCAGGCGGGCGTGCTCCGCGCCGTGGGGCTGCGCACCAGCACCGTCTGGCGCGAGCTGGTACAGGAGGGGGTGCTCCTCGGCGGCGCGGCCGTCCTGCTCGGCATTCCTCTGGGCGTCGCGCTCGGCCGGGCGCTCGTGCCGCTCGTCGCGGTCACCGCGGCGGTGAACTACAAGATCACCGCGCCGCCGGCGGCCGCGGGCGTGTCGCCGTGGTCGCTCGTCACGGCCGCGCTGGTCGGCCTCGCGGCGGCGGTGCTCGCGGCTGCGCTCCCCGCGTGGCGCGCCGCGCGCGTGCCGATCGTCGCGACGGTCGGCCTCCGCGGACGCGAGGCGCAGGCATCGGGGGAGCGCGTGCGGTGGCTGCCGCGCGCGCTCGTCCTCGCCGGCGCGCTCGCCGCCGTGTGGGCCGCCGAGCGATCCGCCGCCGCCGGGCTCGCCGCCACCGGCCTCGTGCTCGCCTCTACCGCGCTCGCGGCGCGCCCGCTGCTCGCCGCGCTCGTCCTCCCGCTGCAGCGCGCCCTCGACCGCGTGTCCGGGCCGGCCGCCCCGTTCGCCTGCGCCGGCCTCGCGCAGGGCCTCCGGCGGACCGCGCTCTCGGTCGCCGTGCTCGCGGTCGGGGTCGCGAGCGTCGTGTGGATGCGTACGGTCACCGTGAGCTTCGAGCGGAGCCTCGTCGACGCCCTCGGCGGGAGCCTCAGGGCCGACCTGATCGTCGCCGCGACGCGCATCGTGTCGGGCTGGGTGCCGGCCCCCGTCGACGCGAACGTGCTCGACGAGGTGCGGCGCGTTCCGGGCGTGGCGCACGCCGCGGGGAACCGCCTCGCGGACTGGACGTTTCGCGACGCCGGCATCGCGATCAATGCCTTCGACCCGCCCTACTTCACGACGGCGGCGTTCGAGAAGCCCCCGCTCCTCGGCGCGCACGAGCCCGACGCGTGGGAGCGGGTCGGCCGCGGAGAGGGCGTCGTCGTCTCGACGAGCTTCCTCCTGAACTTCGGCGTGCGGGTCGGCGACCGGATCGAGCTCGCGACGCCGCGCGGGCCGCTCGCGCTGCCGATCGTCGGCGCGACGCTCGCGTTCGTCTCGCCCGGCGGCACGATCGAAATGAGCCGGGACGTCTACGAGCACCACTGGCACGACCCGCTCGTGAACCGCGTCTGGGTGCGGACGGAGCCCGGCGTCGCCCCGTCCGCGGTGCGTGAGGCGATCGCCGCGCGACTCGGGCCGTCCCACGGCCTGCGGGCCGTGTCCGCCGCCGACATGCGCGACCACCTCGTCGAGCAGGCCCGGCGGGCGTTCGCGCCGATGGCGGTGATCGAGGTCGTGCTGCTCTTGGTGGCGCTCCTCTCCGTCGGCGACACGCTCGCCGCCAACGTGCTGCGGCGCCTCCGCGAGATCGGGACGCTCCGCGCCCTCGGCGTGCGGCGCGCCGGCGTGGTGCGCATCGTGCTCGTCGAGGCGCTGGTGATCGGCGCGCTCGGGCTCGTGCTCGGCGCCGCCGCCGGCACGCTGCTCGGCGGCCTCTGGATCCATCGGACGCTGCCGCATCTGCTCGGATGGCTCCTCGCCTTCCACCTGCCGTGGGCACGCGCCGGCCTGGTGGCCGTCGTCACGGCGGGCGTGTGCCTCGTCGCGGCGATCCTGCCCGCGCGCCGCGCGGCGCGCCTTGAACCCGCCGTGGCGCTTCGCTACGAGTAGCCGCCCGACGATGTCGGCGATCATGCTCGATCGAGTCGGGAAGCGTTACGGCGACGGCGCCACCGCCGTGGTGGCGCTGCACGACGTCACGCTCGAGATCGAGGCCGGCGAGTTCGTCGCCGTGGTCGGGCCGAGCGGCTCCGGGAAGAGCACGCTCCTGAATCTCGTCGCCGGCATCGACACCGCGAGCGCGGGCCGCGTCAGCGTGCTCGGGCGCGATCTCGGCGCGCTCGCCGACGATGCGCGGAGCGATCTCCGGCTCCGCGACCTGGGCTTCGTGTTCCAGACGTTCAACCTCTTCCCGACCTTCACGGCCGAGGAGAACGTCGCCTGGCCGCGGCGCTTCCGCGGCGACTCCTGGCACGAGGCGCGGCGGCGGGCCGCCGACGCGCTGGCCGCGATCGGCCTCGACGCGAGCGCCCGCGGCCGCGTGCCGGCCGAGCTCTCGGGCGGCGAGCAGCAGCGGGTCGCCATCGCGCGCGCGCTCGTGAACGAGCCGAGGCTCCTCCTCGCCGACGAGCCGACGGGCAACCTCGACTCCGAGACCGCCGCCGCGATCCTCGGCCTCTTCGCCCGCCTGCACGACGCGCAGGCGCTGACGGTGCTCCTCGTCACGCACAACCCGCTCGCCGCCGCGCACGCGGGGCGCCAGGTGGCGCTCCGCGACGGCCGCATCGCGAGCGACGTCCGCGGGACGGCGGCCGTGGGAGGCGCACGCTCGTGAGCGGGTTCGGCCGGAGACGCGTCGTGGTCACCGGGCTCGGCGTGGTGAGCCCGCTCGGCCACGACGTCGCCCACATGTTCGACGCGCTCTGCCGCGGCGAGAGCGGCATCCGCCCGATCCGGCGCTTCGACACGACGCACTGCCGCTCGAAGATCGGCGGGACCGTCGAGGATCTCGACGCCGCCGCGCTGGTGCCCGATCGCCCGGGCCAGCTCATGCTGCGGCTCGCCGACTGGATCCAGACGATGGCGTTCTGCGCCACCGAGCTGGCCGCGCGCGACGCGGGCCTCGCACCGCCCGCGGGGCCGCGGCCGCGCCTCGGCGTCTTCTTCGGCGCGGGCCGCGGCGGCGCCGAGGTGTCCGAGACGCTCCTCGCGCTCGTCGCCGAGGCGGCGGAGGAATGGCCGAGGCTCCGCGAGCGCGACCCGGACGCGCTCTACTCGCGGCTCGCCGGCAGCGTCTTCGGCGCCCTGAATCGCATCCGGCCGACGAGCTACCTGCAGCAGTGCCCGACGTTCGTCTCCGGCTTCCTCTCGATCCGTCACGGTGCCGCGGGCCCGATGCTCACGAACGTGAACCTGTGCTCCGCCGGAGCGCAGGCGATCGGCGAGGCCGCGTGGGTGATCGCGCGCGACGACGCCGACGTGATGCTCGCCGGGGGCGCCGACTCGATGCTCAACGCCGCCGAGCTCACGGCGTTCAGCAACCTCGACGCCGTGACGACACGGAACGAGGAGGGGCCGGACGCGTGCAAGCCCTTCGACCTCCGGCGCGACGGCTGCGTCGTCGGCGAGGGCGCCGCGACGCTCGTGCTCGAGGAGCTGGAGCACGCGCGGCGGCGGGGCGCGCGGGTCTATGCCGAGGTGCTGGGCTACGGCGCCTCGAGCGATGCCCACAAGCTCACCGCGCCCCCCGAGGACGGCCACGGCGCCGTCCTCGCGATGGAGCGCGCCCTGGGTCACGCGGGGCTGGATGGGAGAGATGTCGGTCACGTGAACGCGCACGGCACCGGGACGCCCGCGAACGACGTCGTCGAGACCGCGGCCCTGAAGCGCGTCCTCGGCGAGCACGCCCATCGCATCCCGGTCGTCTCGACGAAGAGCATGACCGGCCACCTGATCGCCGGCGCCGGGGCGCTCGAGGCCGCGATCGTCGTGAAATGCCTCGTCGAGCGTGTGGTGCCGCCGACGCGCAACCTCCGCGTGCCCGACCCGCGCTGCGACCTCGACTACGTCGCCGAAGGCGCGCGCGCGATGCTGGGCCTCCGCGCCGTGATGTCGAACTCGTTCGCCATCGGCGGCTCGAACGCGTGTCTGGTCTTCGGAAAGGCACCGGCGTGAGCACCGACGTCCTCGACGGCGTCCGCGACATCCTCGCCGGGCAGCTCCTCCGGAGCCGCGCCGACGTCCGCGCCGAGAGCCTCCTCGTGCAGGACCTCGAGGTCGACAGCCTCGGGCTCATCGAACTCACGTTCGCGATCGAGGAGAAATTCGGCGTCGAGTTCCCCGATTTGAAGACGAGCGCCGAGCTACTCCTTCTGCCGTTGCCGGACGGGCTCGCGCGCCTCGCGTCGACGCCCGGCACGACGACGCTCTTCGAGTTCGTCCAGGGCGAGGTGGCGCACGCCCTCGGCGGCGCGGAGGCGGACGCGGCCGCGCGCGATCGCCTGTTCCGGTCGGCGACGGTCGCCGACGTCGCGCGCGCGGTGGGCGGCGCGGTGCCGACGGCGCTGCAGGCCGGGACGCCGGTGTCCGAGCTCCGCTTGGCGGACCTGTTCCGGCTGATCACGGTCGGGGTCGTCGCGCGCTACGTGGATTTTCTCCGCCGGTGATCCAGCGCCGTCCGTCCCGTTTGATTGCCGCGGCGGCTTTGCCGACCGCGGCATGCCTTTCGCCGTCAGCTCAGCCGCCGAACTCTCGTCAGGTTCGTAGCCACAGGTGGAGCACCGCGTACGCCCGCCACGGCCGCCACCGCTCCGCGGCCGCCAGGACCGCGCGCGCGCTCGGCCGCCCGGCCGGCGTCTCGAGCGCGCGGCGGAGCCCGAGATCCGATGCCGGGAACGCGTCCGGCTCGCGCAGCGCGCGCATGGCGATGTAGTGCGCCGTCCAGTCGCCGACCCCATCCAGCGCCGAGAGCCGCGTCACGGCCGCGTCGAGGCTCGAGGCGGTCGACAGCAGCTCCGGCTCCCGCACGACCGCGGCCGCGAACGCCGAGAGCGCGCGGGCCCGGGCGCGCGTGAGGCCGATGGTCGTGAGATCCGCGGCCGCGAGCACGGCCGGCTCCGGGAAGACGAAGCGGAGCGCGTCATCGGCGACCGGGGTCGCGAGCGGCATCCCGTGCGCGGCCACGAGCCGTCCCGCGAGCGTCGTCGCCGCGGCGACGCTCACCTGCTGGCCCAGAATGGCGCGGACCGCGAGCTCGAACGCGTCCCACGCGCCCGGCACGCGGAGCCCCGGGCGCGCGGCGACGAGGGGCGCGAGCCGCGGATCGCTCGCCAGATGCTCGCCGATCGCCTCCACGTCGGCGTCGAGGTCGAAGAGGCGACGGAGCCGTGTGACGACGCTCGCGAGCTGCGCGACCTCGGCCACGTGGATCGTCGCCACGAGGTGCGAGCGGCCCGGCACCGGGCGCACCGTCACGACGCCGTGTCCGCGGCCGCACGCGATCGTCCGGCGGTAGCCGCCGGCCGTCACCGTCTCGACGCCGGGGATCGCCCGCGCGGCGAGGAAGCGCGCCATCGTGTCCCAGTCGTACGGCGGCAGATACGGAAGCCGGAGCGTGACGGCCGTGCGATCCGGGCCCGCCGCCGCGCGCAGGCGCCGGAGCGCGCGCGGCGAGCGGTCGTAGGTGCGGCGCACGGCCGCGTTGAAGCGCCGCACGCTGCCGAAGCCCGCCGCGAGCGCCACCTCCGTCATCGGCAGCGCGGTCTCGTCGATCAGGCGCTTCGCGAAGAGGAGGCGCCGCGTCTGCGCGACGGCCAGCGGCGAGGCGCCGACATGGCGGTCGAAGAGCCGGCGGAGATGCCGGTCGCCCACCCCGAGCCGGCCCGCGAGGTGCTCGACGTCCCCCTCGTCGAGCGCCCCCTCGGCGATGAGGCGGAGGGCACGCGAGACCGTGTTGGACGTGCCGCGCCAGGCGAACGTCTCGGGCGACGCCTCCGGCCGGCAGCGCAGGCAGGGACGGAAGCCCGCCTCCTGCGCCGCCGCGGCGCTCGGCAGGAAGACACAGTTCTCGAGCTTCGGGGGACGCGCGGGACAGACCGGCCGGCAGTAGACGCCGGTCGAGCGCACGCAGATGAAGAAGCGGCCGTCGAAGCGCGCATCGCGTGTGCGGAGCGCGCGGTAGCAGGCGGCGCGGTCCGCGACCATCGGGACCACCTGGAGGCCCGGCGCGCTCATGCCCGCGGGAAGAGCGCGTTCGTCGGCCCGTAGGCGACGCTCTCGTCGAAGAGCGGCTCGGAGCGCCCGTCGGCGAGGAAGGCGCGTGCTCGGCTCCGCGCCCGGCCGAGCGCGGCGGACGCGATCGCGGCGCCGGCGCTGAGGCGCCGCACGCCGAGCTCGCGCAGCTCCGCCGCGGCCGGCAGCCCCGGATACGCCATCACGTTGAGCGGAGGCCCCGCGATGCCGGCGACGACGGCGCGGATCGCGGACGCTTCGGCGAGGCCGGGCACGAAGATGCCGTCGCAGCCGGCCGCCCGATAGCGCTTCGCCCGCTCGATGGTCGTCTCGACGGCACGGTCCGGAGGTGCGAGCTGCTTCAGGAAGACGTCGGTGCGCGCGTTCACGAACAGGTCGACGTCGGCGCGGACCGCGGCCGCCTTCACGGCCTCGATCTTCGCGCACAGGAGGTCCGGCGTCCCGGCGCCGTCCTCGAGGTTGATACCGGCGGCGCCCGCGCCGATGACCGCCGCGACGGTCTCCGCGACGGCGCGCGGGTCGTCGGAGTATCCGGCCTCGACGTCCGCGGAGACCGGCACGCGGATCACGCGCACGATCTCGGCGATGGCCGCCACGAGCACACGCGTCGGGAGCGCATTGCCGTCGGGATAGCCGCGCGCCCACGCGACGCCGGAGCTGGTGGTGGCGATGGCTTCCGCGCCGGCGTCCTCGATCACACGGGCGCTGCCGGCATCCCACGCGTTGGGAAGGATCAGGAGACGGCCGGGGGCATGGAGGTCTCGAAAGGTGCTCATGCTCCCCGTCTCCTACGAGCGAGGCGTCTCTGTCTCGCCGTTTTCGGACCCCATGGTTGCCGCGTTCAGGACGGCGCCTTCAGGTCCTCCGGCGCCACGTCGCGTACGTGTGTGGCAAAGTACCAGTGGTGCCCCTCCGGATCCTCGGCGCCGTAGCGGCGGTCGCCGTAGAACTGGTCCGCCGGCTCGTCGACGATCCTCGCGCCGGCCTTCTTCGCCCGGGTGCAGTGCGCGTCGACGTCGTCGACGTAGACGTAGAGGCTCTGCGTCGTCTGGCCGAGGCGCTTCGGGTTCCGGTACTCCGCGCCCGGACAGCCCATCATGACGAGCCCGTCGCCGAGCGTCATCTCGGCGTGCGCGATCTTCCCGTCGGGACCCGGCATCCGGAGCTTCTCGCGGAAACCGAAGGCGTCCGCGAGGAAGCGGAGGGCCGCGGCCACGTCCTGGTAGTAGAGATACGGCGTCACGCGCGGCGTGTTCTCGGGTGGGTTCTTCGGCATCGTCGCTCCCTTCAGACCGCGACCTCTTCGTAGCCGCGGCCGATGAACTGGATGAGGCAGAAGCCGTGCCCGAACGGATCCGCGAGCACGGCGAGATGCCCCCAGGCGTGGGTGGTCACCTCCTGCTCGACGCGCGCCCCGGCGGCGCAGGCGCGCTCGACGGCCGCCGTGATGTCGTCGACGATGAAGTCGAGATGCACCGGCGTCCAGTGGCGGCGATAGTCACGCGGCGCCGCCACCGCGCTCGCGGGCGTGCTGCCCGCGGCCTTCTCGAGGACGTAGATCGGCGCCGACGCACCGTGGAGCTCGACGGCGCCGACGCCGAGACGGCGGCCGACGTGGAGCCCGAGCGCGGTCGTGTAGAACGCGACGCCGCGCTCGAGGTCGTCGACGTCGATGTTCGCGAGGAGCGACAGCGTCATGGTGGGCTCAGCGGCTCCGCCCGTCGAACGGGACGATCTTCAGGCGCGCGGGCTCGACGTCCTCGAGGCAGCGCACGTTCACCGCCGCGGTGGCCGTCCCCTTCTCGTCGCTCCCCGAGGCGAACGGCGCGCAGCCACACGTCGGGCAGAAGTGATGGCGGATGCGGCCGGTCCGGAAGGTGTACGTCGCGAGATCCGATTCGGGCGTCGCGAGCCGCATCTGCGTCCGCGGCACGAACCAGAGGAGAGAGCCGCGCCGGCTGCAGATCGAGCAGTTGCACTCGATCACCTGCGCGATGTCGCCGTCGACCTCGAACGCGATCCGCCCGCAGTGACAGCTGCCCTTGTGCGTCATGTCCCTCGAAGACCACGCACGGCAACGCACGGCAATCGCCCGTCTTGACCATGGGGCCTATTTTCGCTTTTTATTCGCCACACCCACATGTCTGCCGCCGCCCTCCTCGATCGGCTCGGCCGCCCCGGCGACGTCCGCCTCGGCACCGCGCGTCCCGCCGGCGTTCCGCGTCTGTCCACCGGGCTGCCGCAGCTCGACATCGCGCTCGGCGGCGGGCTCCCGCGCGGGCGCCTGACGGAGCTCGCCGGCGCACGCAGCAGCGGGCGTACCGGGCTCGCGTGCGTCATCGCGGGCGCCGCAACGCGAGCCGGCGAGACCATCGCCTGGATCGACCCCGAGAACGGGCTCGAGCCCGAGGCGGTGTCGGAGGCCGGCGTCCTGCTGACGCACACGCTCTGGGTGCGCCCGCATGGCGAGCGCGACGCGCTCCGTGCCGCCGAGCTCCTGCTCGGCGCCGGCGGCTTCGGGCTCGTCGTGCTCGACCTCGGCTCGCTCGCGACGGCGGTGCGCGGCGCGCCCTGGCCGCGGCTCGTACATGCCGCCGAGCGCACCCGCTCGGCGCTGCTGGTCGTCGCGACGCAGCGTCTCGCGGGCGCGTGCGCGGCGCTCGGCCTCGAGCTGGACGCGCGGCGGGTGATGTGGAGCGAGAGGCCCGGACACCTCGCGCTCCTCGCGGGGATCGATGCCCGCCTCACGATCGCCCGGAGCCGCGTCGGCCCGGCGGGACAGGCGCTCGTCGTGACGCAGGTATGTGCCTGAAGCGTGCCCGATGCCGCGCATCGCCTGCCTCCTCGTCCCCGACTTCCCGATCGCCGCCGCGTGCCGCGCCGATCCGGAGCTCGCGGGTCGGCCACTCGTGCTCGCCGAGACGAACGGGCCGAACGCTCACATCGTCGCCGCCGCGCATGCCGCGCGCGCGGCCGGCGTACACACCGGGCATACGATCGCCCAGGCGCGGGCCATCGCCGCCGGGCTGACCGTCCGCCGCCGCGATCCGGCGGCGGAGGCATCCGCCTCACGGGCGCTCGGCGACGTCGCCGCCTCCGTATCCGATCGGCTGGAGGTCGCCGCCGACGGCACCGTGTTCCTCGACGCCGGCGGCGTGCGGCACCTGGCGGCCAGCGAG
>Ga0111539_10007339_pt1 | contig 14118 bp, 5 predicted proteins | sample RhiMethybrSRZTD1_FD_79667 | JGI IMG/M metagenome (GOLD analysis project Ga0111539, IMG submission 79667) | Populus rhizosphere microbial communities from Tennessee, USA - Rhizosphere MetaG P. TD hybrid SRZTD1 (version 2) (version 2) | ecosystem: Host-associated > Plants > Roots > Rhizosphere >...
GAACGTGATCATCCTCGACAAGATCAATGAGTATTTCCTGATCGACAGAACGAACAAACGCTAATCGGGTCTCTCGATGAAATCTGAAGTGATCTCCACGATCTACGCTGAGACCGTTGCCAGGCGAAACCTTCCCGTCAATTTTCAGGCGAGAGATCTGGTGCTGTTCGAGGGCGAGCTTGCGCGCGTGATCCCTTCGACGCAGGTGCTGAAGTTTGAGGACGTGTTGGCGAGCCCGGAAGGGTTGCTGTTCAAAGGGACGAGGATCCTGCCGGAGTCGTTTGCGTTTCCCTATCACCTCGATGAGTGGCGGTTTTCGAGTGTCGTGAAGTTCCTTGCGACGAATTATGGACTTCGACGGCGGCGGAAGATCGAGGGGGAGGCGCTGTGGATCACGGATTACTGGAGCACCGGATATTTTCATTGGGTGACGGACGTGTTGACTCGTCTGTTTGTTATGCGCGATCGATTGCGCGATCTGCTGTTGGTGTTGCCGGGGAAATACGAACAGCGCGACGTTGTGAAAGCGTGTTTGAAGGCGTTCGGTGTCAGCGAAGTGGATTTTGTCGGCGCGGATGAAGTAGTTGAATTTCGAAGTCTCGTGATGCCGTCGCACACGGCGCCGTCGGGTCACTTCAAAGACGAAGCGATTCGCGGTGTGCGTGATGTTTTATTAAACGCTTACGGCGATGTGGACGGTGAAGACGAGCGGCTTTACATCAGTCGCACCGGCGCTGGACGTCGACGCATCGTGAACGAAGATGAAGTGACATCTGTCTTGCGCAAGTTCGGATTTGAAACCATCTGCGCCGAAGATCTCTCATTCGAACAACAAGTGGCAATCTGTTCGCGCGCTCGTTACATCGTCTCGAATCACGGCGCCGGGCTGACAAACATTCTGTTCATGAAACAAGGCGGGAGCGTGCTGGAACTGCGTCACGAGTCTGACTGCGTCAACAACTGTTACTTCACAATGTCGTCGGCTCTCGATCTGAACTATTTGTATCAAACATGCGCGCCCGCGAATCCATCCGCCGATCCGCACGACGCACACTTGCTGGTCGATGTCGATCAATTGCAAAGGAATCTGACCTTGCTGGTAGGTGGATAGTTTTGAAACGAATGCCCACCTTTTCGCATAGTATGTAGCCGGACCATGACCGACTTTGCCTACGATCTTTTCGTTTCTTACGCAGACGCTGACTGCGACTGGGTAGAAGGCTATCTCTTCGACTGCCTGACTGAAGCAGGGGTGACTTATCACTCCGAAGCAGCGTTCACATTGGGCGCGCCCCGGATCGCAGAATTCGAGCGAGCGGTCAAACAAAGCAGGCGTACTCTCCTGATCTTGTCACCTGCGTACCTGGTGGACGGCAGCAGCCAGTTCATCGACTTGTTGGCTCAGACCCACGGATTGGAGTCCTCAGCGTGGCCCGTTATCCCTCTCACGTTACACCCGACGACATTACCACCGCGACTGGGAATGCTTGCGGGCCTCGACGCAACAAACCCGGATGAGTGGGACGCAGTCGTTGAACGCTTGTGCGCTGAGTTCAAGCGCCCGGTCCCGGCCGAATCTCTCAAGCCCGAATGTCCGTACCCGGGCATGAGGGCCTTCGAAGAAAGCGACAAGCACCGGTTCTTCGGGCGCGACGCAGAGATCGACGAGATCAAGAACCAGCTAAGGCTGCATCCGTTTATAACGGTGATTGGACCATCCGGGAGTGGCAAGTCGTCGCTGGTATTCGCCGGACTGATTCCGGCATTGCGCGGGACCCAGTTGTTTGGGAAGGGAGACTGGATCGTGCGACGCATGCGTCCTGGAGCGACTCCCTCCAGCGAGCTTGACGAATTGTTGGTCGGCACTTCACTTGATCCAAAGCCGGATGATGCAGCGAGGAATGGCGAAAGGTTATTACTGATAGTCGATCAGTTTGAGGAAGTTTTTACTATAAGCGGCGACGAAGGACCTCCATTTCAAGATCGCTTGCTGGGTGTGATCGGTAAACCAGACACGTACGTGATCCTGACAGTTCGCGCAGACTTTTATCCGGAGTTGATGACCTCGCCGCTCTGGCCGCAGATGAGAGCCCACCGTCAGGAGGTTTTGCCGTTGGGCCAGGATGGACTGCGTCAGGCGATTTTAAAGCCGGCTGAGGAGGTCGGCGTTTTTGTGGAATCAACTTTGGTTGAACGCCTCGTCTCCGATGCGTTTGGCGAGCCGGGGATCCTGCCGTTTGTTCAGGAGACCTTGAGACTACTTTGGGATCACGTTGAGCGGCGGTTCCTGTCTGTCCATGCATACGAGGCTCTCGTACTTCCGCGCAAAGCTTATGGCGGCACGGATCAGCGAAGGGTTACCGGACTTCAGGTTGCGATAGCGCGTCACGCTGACGTCGCATTCAACGATCTCGACGAGCGAAGGCAAAACATCGCCCGGCGAATTTTCTTACGGCTGGTCCAGTTCGGTGAAGGACGTGCCGACACGCGCAGACAGCAGTCAGTCGAGGATCTGCGTGCAGCGGGTGACGATCAGGCGGTTTTCATGGAGACGGTGCGCCATCTGGCTCAAAGGCGATTGCTCACGCTCGCCGGCGAAGATACTGACCCGGAAGCAAAGGTAGATATTGCGCACGAAGCATTGATAAGCGGCTGGCAAACGCTCCAAAAGTGGATCAGTGAACGGCGCGGGTCGGAGTTGTCACGCCGGCGGTTGGAATCGAAAGCGGAGGAATGGATAAGGTTTGGCAAGGGAGCGGGTGGGTTACTCGACGAGGCGGAACTTGCCGAAGCTGATCGCTATCTGAACAGCGCAGATGCTCTCGAGCTCGGCGTCAACGATTCGGTTCGAGAGTTGATCGACAAGAGTTGGGCAGCAATTCATAGCGCAAGAGAGAAAGAGCAAGAGGCGCTTCAGCGCGAGCTGGATCTGGAAGTTAAGGCACGAAAGGCGGCGCAGAGTCGGAATCGCGTGGCCGTCACGCTCCTCCTCGTCAGCACAGGACTTATGATTGGCGCTTTGATAGCGACGTACTTTGCTTACACGAACGCGCAGGAGGTGAAGCGTCAAAGCGTTCTGAATCTTGCGAGAGCCTCGCAGTTTTATTTGGAGTCGAACCAGGCTCTCGAATCTCTTGTTGCGGCCCTCACATCCGCGCAACGACTCAAGGAAGTGAATTGGGGGGCGTCGGACGCCCGAATCGAGCCTGTTATCGCGCTGAATCAGGCCTTTTACATGGGGCGCGAGGTTAATCGCTTTAAAGGACATCAGGCGGGCATTACGAGCCTGAGTCTGAACAAAGATGGCAGTCTGATCGCATCGGCGAGCAACGATAGCACGATCAAACTTTGGCGGCCCGACGGTACGCTACTGAGAACCCTCAAGGGACATACTGCCGCAGTGAATGAAGTCGAATTCAGTCCGGATGGACAAACGATTGCCTCGACCGGTTATGACGGCACAATCAGGGTCTGGGATATCGAAGGCAAGGAACGAAAGATAATTGACGTTGCCAGTGCGACGATGCCTCCGAGAGAACCCGGAATTTCATGGGACGTAAGCGCGAAAATTATTTCAAGCGTCACCTTCAGTCCTGATGGTAAGAGAATTGCCGCCGCCTCTTCTGATAAGACTGTAACCTTGTGGAACGTTGACGACGGCGCTCTGCTGAAGACGTTATCTGGTCATGAGGGAAAAGTGGTCGAGGTCACATTCATTCCGAACCATGACTTGCTGGTCTCCGCTGACACCAACGGCTTGGTCATCATTTGGAATGCTGAGGGCGTTGAACAGCGCAGGATTAAGACCGAGAACGTTGTCTACGGCATTGCTGTCAGCCCCGACGGCAACAGCCTTGCGACTGCCGACAAGGATGGATCAATCACACTTTGGGCGCTCGACGGCAGAAAAATAGACGGAAATAACCTACATGAACGCGCTGCCATCAATGTCAGGTTCAGCCACGACGGTAAGCGCGTCGTGTCAGGAGGAGAGGATGGCACAATAGTGATCTTTAATATCTTGGATTATTCGAAGCAGATTCTGCGTGGCCATCAAGGCATCGTCGGGGCAGTACGTTTCAGCCCTGACGATCGCACCGTTGTATCGGGTGGGGAGGATGGAACTATTCGCGTCTGGAGCAGCAACACTGACCAAACGATCCTGAAACACGACGGGGCGATCAACAACGCCAAGATTTCCCCAGACGGGAGCATGGTGGCAACCGCAGCGGACGATGGCATCAAGCTTTGGGACAGGAATGGACAATTTTTGCGACCTCTAACGGGACACGAGAAAGAGGTGATGAGCATCGGCTTCAGTCCTGACAGTAAGACAATCGTCTCAGGGGGTGCCGATAAGACGGTTAGAATTTGGAATCTGAATGGCGAAGGCGTCAAGACAAAGTCAGATCACGGCAACGTAGTTCGCAGTGTCAGCTTCAGTCGTGATGGTCAGACGATCGGTTCCGGAAGCGCCGACAAGACGATCAAGCTCTGGAATCTGAATGGCGAGTTGCTGCAGACCATTGACAATGGTGCTGAGGTTAACGGCATTAGCTTCGCTCCAGATGGCACCGTGGCTTCTGCCGGTAGCGACAATAAGATCAGGATTTGGACGGCGAAGGGGACGCTGTTGCAGACTCTTGACGGTCACACCGATGCTGTACTTACGGTGTGCTTCAGTCCTGACGGCAATCTGCTTGCCTCAGGCGCCTCCGACAGTACTGTGAGACTTTGGCGGCGCGATGGCAACAACTTCACCACGTTCGCGGTGTTGCAGGGACACTCTTTCAGCGTTTACAGCGTTGCGTTTAATCCGGTAGACCAAGTGCTTGGTACCGCCGGTGGTGATGGCAAGATCAAGTTTTGGAACCTCAACGGGCAGTTGTTACAAACTCTTCCGGCCTACGAAGAAATGGTTTCAGACATCAGTTTCAGTCCCGACGGCAAACTTCTGGCCTCCGCGTCCTACAATCATCAGGCAATACTTTGGAACCTCGATCTCGACGACTTAATGGTGCGCGGGTGCAGCAGGTTGAAAGACTATCTCGCAACCAACAGCGGTTTAAGCGAGCAGGATCGTCAAGTTTGCGCTAACGTTAAAGGCCGTTAGCGCGCGAAAGCCAAATTGTCATGTCTCCCATGCTCAAAACTCGATCGCGTCATATCACGTTCGTCATCCTTACTCTCAGTCTGACGCAAGCCGGTGTCGCCGGCACCACACCGCCGCCCCCTCAAACTCCCCAAGGGTTATTAAGTCGAGGTATCGACGCCGCGACCACAGGCAATTACAAGAAAGCGATCGAACACTTCGACGCTGCGATTCAGCTCGATCCGCGGTTTGCGCCGGCTTACTACCACCGCGGACTCATTCGTAATCGAACTCCCTGGATCGCTGCCGCTCCCAAGCCAGTCGAAGATTTTGAAATGGCGACCAGGCTGAATCCGGAATATGCCGAAGCCTACGTTGAGTTAGGGCGCGCGCGCGACGAAGTAAGAGATTTCGATCGGGCAATACAGATTAATCCGAACCTGCCGGGCGCGTATTATTGGCGGGGTCGTCTGCGTGAAAAACAAGCTACCAATATTCTGACGGGCCAGTCCGTCAAACTGATTCGAACCTCGGTCGCCGATTACGAAAGGGCGCTTAATCTAGACCGCCGTTATGCAGAGGCCTATCTGGCCAAGGGTCGAGCGCTCCGGAAACTCAATGAGAATCAAATGGCGGTGGACCATTTAACTCGCGCCATTCAATTCTTGCCGAGGGAAACCGAGGCTTACGAAGAACGCGGGCTGGCACGTCTCGGTTTGGGCGATGAGAATGGTGCGCTGGAGGATTTCATTCAGATCATCAGACTCGCCAGGACGCCATCGGCGATAACTCCACCACCTGCAAAAACGTCGGAAGAACAATACAAGGGAGATTATACGAGCCATCTAAACAAGCTGAGGTCGAGCCCCGCTCTAGCGAAGGCTTACTTCGAAGAGGGAATGGCGTACCGGTATGTTGGAAACCAATCGGAGCTAGCGCTGGCGTCTTTTACACGAGCAATTGAGCTTAACCTGAATACAGCCGCCGTGTTTTACCAAAGAGGTTTGTTGTTCCTGGACCAGCGAAAGTGGAACGAAGCAATTGAAGATTTATCGCGCGGCATTCAACTCGTGCCGACCCAACCTGAGTATTACTATAGCCGTGGCCGCGCTTACTTCGAACGCGGAGATTACTTGAAAGCGAGCCTGGACTTTTCAGAATCAACCCGCCGATCGTCGAAAGCCGGCGATGTGCTTTATTGGCGAGGACGAGCACTCTACAACCTCGGAGATAAAGCAAAAGCGATTGCTGATTTTTCCGCCGCGATCGCAGCCGATCCTCAAGCTGCTGTCGTTTATTACTGGCGCGGACTCGCCTTCGAGGATGTCGGCGAGACCGTGCGCGCCGCTGGTGATTACATAAAGGTCGTAGAGATCCGTCCGCTGAAGAACGACGAGGATCGAGTAGATTCGCGGCGCGCTTTCGCTCAGATCGACTATCACAGAGGACGCGCACGTCTCGCCCTCATCAACGAGCAAACGTCTTTTGAGAAAGACGTTGATGAAGCTGAGCGCCAGACCTATTCCGGTCAAGCCGCGCGCGATTTTTCACGTTACATCACAGCCAGTCCGGCTGCGGCAGAAGCTTACTTTTGGCGCGCGCGCGCGGAAAAATGGTTGAGACAACGGGACAAGGCCATAGCCGACTTTACTCAAGCAATACGCCTGCGACCGAGCTTCGTCGCCGCTTATCTGGAACACGCGCGTTTTAGCGCTAGCGAAGGCGCAAGTGACTTGAGTTATGTAATTCGCCTCAGGCCAGAATGGGCAAGAGGCTATTACGAACGTGCCGATCACGTAAGACGCTCAGCGATGAGTCCGATGGAGGTGAATATCCAGGCGGCGCTACCGGATCTCAACAGAGCTATTGAACTCGATCCTGGCCTAGTCGAGGCTTATTCGTTTCGGGCGTGGATACGAGCAGGGCGTCTCAACGATTCCCAGGGCGCCATCGCAGATCTCAGTCAGATAATTCAGCACGATCCGGAAAACGTAATTGCCTATAGAGATAGAGCATATCTTCGCCTCGAAGCTAAAGACTATCGGGGTGCGATTGACGATTTCAGCCGAAGCATTGAACTAGCATCAGGATCTCGGGAAACGACCCGAAACGTACTTGCTGCGATGTATGCGGGTCGATCAAAGGCGCGCTATGAAATCGGCGACGGCATCGGAAGTCATAACGATCATCAGCAAGCCGACGAACTCGCGTGGAGGTGTGGCAACTGTACTGGCTCCTCGAGCCTCGCTAAAGCAAAGAAGGCTGACTCAGTTTTTCAGAAAGGGCGCAGCCTGGCGCTACGCGGCGATACCAGGCAGGCACGACTCAATTTCGAAGAGGCGTTAAGACTCTATGAGGCCGCCGGCAGGATGTCCGACTGCGAGAAAGCGAAGTATGAACTGAGCCGGCTTTAGATCTTTGGTTTGGGTGACACTTGTGTCCGCGGATAACGAGATAAGCTACGACGTTTTCATCAGCTACCGGCAACGCGAACCGGACAAGTCGTGGGTCCGCAAGGTCCTTGTTCCCGGCTTGGAACAAAGAGGATTGCGCATCCTGATCGACTATCGAGACTTTCGTCTCGGTCCACCGCTGGTCGAACTCATGGCTGAGGCGGTGGAGCAGAGCCGTTACACCCTGGCAGTTCTGACTCCCGCCTATTTGCTTAGTAACTTTACAAACCTGGAGAATGTTCTCGCCGAACATCTCGGGCTCGAGAACAGTCAGAACCGGTTGATCGCGGTAATGCGTGAAGAGTGTCAACCTCGATTGGGAATGCGCGCTCGCCTCTGGCTCGACATGACAGACGACGACGAACTGGATGTTAATCTTGCACGTCTTGCCAATGAATTGAAACAGTCACCGGACGCCTCACATTACTTTTCCGACCGTGAGATATGAGATTTACAAAGCCGGCCAAAATCACTGCGCTTTTTCAGGTAGCAATTGTTGCCCTGATCATCGCAGTGCCGTGTGTTAGCCTCGCTCAAGAAAAGCCCTCCGCAGCCACGGCAAACAAAGAAGCAGAGATTGCTTTCAAGCAAGGGCTCGAAGCATTTGAGAAGGGAGACTTCAAAGGCGCTATCGACAGTTTTACGACCGCCATCAACCTCGACGACAAGTTTGCTGAAGCTTACTACTACCGCTCACGTGTCCGCGATGAAGTGCTCTGGTTCAAAGGATACACTCGCATCGATGATTACAACTCGGCCATCAAACTAAACCCCAATCATGCCGACGCATACTTGCGGCGAGCAATGAGCCGACCCCCCAGCGATAAGGCAGCAATCGACGATTTCACCGCAGCCATTCGCATCAGGCCCGACTTTGCCGAAGCCTATTACCGCCGCGCAGTCAGTCGAGCGTACGATGCTCTGGGAACGCTGCGTCAGCTTCATTCAACAGAGCTTAAGGAAGACTATCTGAAATCCCATTTCGTGTTGGGAATGGAGATACACAACGTTGGCGAGGCAATTACTCGTCTAAGCGATGAGATTCGCCTTTCGATTCCGGACCTCACGAGAGCGACAGAACTGAACCCACGCCATCTCGAAGCCCGTTCTTACCTGGCGAACGTCTATTACTGGTTGGGAGAATACGACAAAGCGATCACCGAGCTGACACAAGTACTCTCGATCTCACCTGACAACGCCGATACTTATTTCGTGCGCGGCCTCGCTTATCTGAGTTTGAAAGACTATCCGAAGGCTAACCAGGACTTCACCGCAGCAATTTCTCTTCGACCCGATAATACAAAGGCCTACAACAAACGCGTCGTCGCTCGGTTTTGCCTGAACGATTTCGAGGGCGCATTGAGAGACTACGTCGAAGCGTTAAGGCTTGAACCGAATGAGTCATACAAAAGAGAGGAAGATAAAATGGACGACGTGAGGATCATCACGATCGATCTGGAAAACTTCCGTCAGATAGCACCCCAGTTAACGCCCGCCATCCGAACGAGGTTAGCAAGCGCATACTATGAAAGAGGTCTCGCGAATCGCTATCTTCGATATTGGGGCCAGGACAAGGAACTGAAAGAGGCGGTGGCTGATTTCAGCACTGCGCTCATCTTGCAAACCTCTGATGTTGCTGCCCGTCATGAAAGAGGACTTGTGCTTTTGGATTTGGGTCTCTATGCAAAAGCGATCCGGGACTTCAGCGTCGAGATTCAGGTGCGACCAAAAAATCCGGAAGCTTTTTACGCCCGAGGTATCTCACGCCGTAGTCTCAGAGATTACAAAGGTGCCCTCAAGGACTTGTCGCGGTCCATCGAACTGAGTCCCAAGTTTACGAAAGCTTATTACGAAAGAGGACGAGTTTATTCTGCACTCGGAGATCAGCGCCGCGCGATCGCGGACTTTACTCGTGTAATAGATAACAGTTCTGAATTGGTTGATACCTACTACTTTCGCGCGCTGGCTCACGAGTCGTTGGGTGAGAATCAGAAGGCAGTAGCTGATTATCTTCAGGTTGTGCATCGCGTTAATCCGCAAGAGAAGTTTGAAAGCAACGAAACTAAGCAGCTTGAATTGACCCTGGCGACGGCCTATCACCGAGGAATGGCGCGGCTGTTTATGGCACGCTTTATTGAAGTGAAGAATACCTGGCCTCTCGATAAAGCTACAATGCTTGCAAAGACGGGTTATCTAGAGTCGGCAGAGCAAGACTTTACACGCATAATAAATGTGTACCCTCAGTTTGCTAACGCGTATTACCAACGAGGCCGTGCTCGTCGAATTAGCGACAAGGAAGGTGCGAAGGAAAGTGCGCTCGCAGACTTCACGCAAGCCATACAACTTAACTCGAGCTATGCTGACGCCTACTTCGCACGAGGGGAATCCTTTGAGGACAAATGGAAACTGCGGGAAGCAATTCAGGACTTCACGCGAGTCACCCACATAGAGCCGGGCAATTCACGCGCGTTCTACCGCCTGGCCGGCCTTCACATCTTCGATCCCGCGGATAAACCGGCGGACCCTAAAGCCGCGATCGATAACTGCAACTCCGCAATTAGGTTAGACCCGGCGTACATTGATGCTTATTTCAGGCGAGCTTCTTTATTGTCGAAAACTAATCCTTCAGGCGCTATCGCTGATTACACCAAGATCATTCAGCTCGATCCGGAGAATGCCAATGCCTATCGCGCACGCGCCGCTGTTTACGCAGAGACGAAAGACTATCGCAGCGCGCTGGCAGACTACACGCGAGCAATTGAGCTCGATCCCTCTGAGCCAGGTTCGGATGAGAGGGGTGCTGCACAGACCTATGCCGCCCGAGCGTACGTCCGATTTGAACTTGGAGACGGGAAAGGAGCGCTGGAAGATTACCGCCAAGCATTGATTATTCGACCTTGTTTGTATTGCAACTCTGGTTCTTCGTCAGTCAGTCAGGCAAACAAAGCTGACGCGTTCTTCCAAAAAGGCCTCGCCTTGTTGCGTCGTGGAGATAAACAAGCATCGCGGCAAAATCTCGAGGAGGCGGCGCGACTTTTCTATACCCTCGGCGACATGCCCAAATATCAAAGCGTCAAGTACCACCTGAGTCGGTTTTAAAATTTCCCGACAAAAAGACAAGCGCACGACTCACATCTGCATCGATCTCGATCAACTCGAAGCGAATGTCGCGCGATTATTTGGTTAAGAAGTTCATAAATAAAATCTGTTGACACCCAAAAAATTTCCGCTTACATTCCACGCGCTTTCTTACAAGCGGGTTTTTGGTATTAACTTCGGGCCGCCCAGAATTTTCCCGAAACGTACCTCGAGCCGTGGCGGGATTTCCTCGTTGGCCCCAGTTAGCCTCGTTCCTTTGACGAGGCGTCTAACAAAACGATCCGGCAACTCAGCCCACAATTTTTAGACGTCGGATTACGATCTTCAACCGTTTGCGGCAACACGGTGTGAATCTGGTTCTACTCGTGTAATCCCGATCTCGGCACCAGTGTGTCTGCGACCGCATCTTAGGAGCCTTATGTTCAATCCGCCCCCACCCAAACTCCCGGTATCTCGACGTGTGTCTTTCGCCCAATTTGACTCAGGCTCCTTAGGTCGCCGCTTGATAGCGCTGGTGCTGATCTATGCACTGCTGCTTCAGTGCATGCCGTTGGTCGATCGCCTCGCTTATGCGCACACGAGTCCTCGTCCCAGCGAAACTTCACGCAACTCGGGGTTGACAAATCCGGCTCCGAAGACAAATGCGACCACCACGCTGTCGCCAGTGCTAACGCCGCCGCCACCGACAGCGGAAACGATCACCGACGCAGTGATCTCGCGTCATAAACCGACGCTTATCAACGGTCTGATCGAAGGTTCACTCCGCGTGTTGCTCGGCGAGTCGTTCACAATCAACAACGCGACTTCAATCACGTCCGACGTTTTTGTGCCCGGCGCTCCTAACATCCAGGTAAACCAGGGCGCGGAGCACGGTGGCGTCGTTGAGGACGGTGGCGCAAACACCCCGAACAACTACACGTTAACACTCGCGAATAATGCGAACCTTCCCGGCCGCATTCACACACGCGCAGATGCCATCGTGTTGCCGCAGGTCGCGACTTCTGTTCCACCCGCCGCAGGCAATCGCAGCGTAACCGTCAACTCGCAATCGCAGGTTGCTTCGATCGGCGACTGGCAAACGGTTCGCGATCTCAACATTCACGGCTCGCACATCACAGTCGACCTGCCGCCCGGAAACTACGGCACGCTCACCATCAACGGAAACAGCCAGGCAAATCTCTCGGCCGGTACCTACAACTTTGCAAACACTTTCAATCTCGACGGCAGCGCGAAGCTACAAGCGACGGGCGCTGTTGTTATCAACGTCGGCCGCGATCTGACGATCAATAGCGGCGCTTTGACGCTCGGCAGTTACACCGCGCCTGCCGACGTGCGCCTGAACGTGCTCGGGTCGCAATTGAATATCAAGGGCAGCAGCCAGGTCTCGGCGCTTGTCAGCGCTTACAACGGACACGCCAAGCTCTCCGGCACCTCGCGAGTTCGCGGCCGCGTGATCGCCGACAACGTGACGCTGAATGGTGGAAAAGTGCTGGGCGCGATTTGGCCGGTGCTGTCTGGCACGGCAATGACCATCTTTGGCCCAAGGCGTTTCGATCGCACGTCGGGCTCGCCGAACCAGTACGTCGAACAGTTTTCGTTACCCGCAGGAACAACTGCGCCATTCACGCTGCACATTCAGAACGGATCGCTCGACGGCGCCGATCGCGTCGATAGCGCGACCATCAAAGTAAACGGCGTAAGCATTCTCACGCCAAGCGATCTTAACGAGAACGTTGCGTCGCTCGATCGTACGATCACCTTGTCCGCGCAAAATCAACTGGACGTGAGTCTGGCTAGCGATCCCGGTTCGTACCTGATCATCAACATCACCGGCACTGTTCCCGCAAACGACACGACTGCGCCACTGCTGGAAGTCACCAATCCGCTCAACGACTCGACGGTAACCAACAGCCAGATCACAGTGACCGGCACCGCATCAGATCCCGGACAAGGCGCGTCGGGAGTGGCCCATGTTTACGTCAACGACGTCGAGGCTGCATACAACTCTTCCAACAATACCTGGGCGTTGACCGGCGTCTCCCTGTCGCTCGGACCAAACCAACTGGTGGTGCGCGCAGTAGATCAGGCAGGATACCAGACAACCGTTACGGTTAAGGTCAAGCGCGAAGCGCCCGAGAACCATTCGCCGACCGTCGATGCCGGTGGCGAACAAATAATCACGTTGCCGAGCAGCGCTTTGCTCGACGGTAACGCGACCGACGATGGTTTGCCGGAAGGTAGTAGTCTGACCACGACGTGGAGCAAGGTAAGTGGTCCAGGCGATGTGACGTTCGGCGACCCACACGCGCTTTCGACGTCTGCTTCGTTCAGCACGCACGGCACGTACGTGCTCAGTCTCAGCGCCACCGATGGCCAACTGACCGAGTCCGCCGAAGTAACGATCACGGTTGAACCGCAGAACCAACCGCCGACCGTAAGTGCCGGCGCCGATCAAACGATAGCGTTACCTTCGACGGCGACACTCAACGGAACGGTGACAGACGATGGCCTGCCCGCCAGCAACGTTGTTACGACGTTGTGGAGTAAAGTCAGTGGTCCGGGAACAGTTACATTCGAAGATCCAACTCTCACAGACACGGTTGCCACGTTTTCAGAAGCCGGCGATTACCGGCTACGCCTGGCCGCGTCGGATGGCGAGCTGACGACGCAGGCCGAAGTCCAGATTACGGTCCATCCGCAGAACCAGGCGCCCACAGTCGACGCCGGCGCCGAGCAGACCATCTATTTGCCTGCTGACGCTCAATTGAACGGCACAGTCTCCGACGACGGCTGGCCTTACGGCAGCACGCTGACTACGACCTGGGCCAAGGTCAGCGGGCCGGGTACCGTGACTTTCGCCAACCCGAACGTAACTGTCACAACCGCGAGTTTCAGTGTTGCGGGAAACTATCTGTTGAGTCTGACGGCGACTGACGGTGATCTGTCGACGTCGAAAGAGTTAACAATTCACGTCATGCCGCCGAACCAGGCGCCGGTCGTGAGTGCCGGGGAAGATCAGTACACGTCGCTGCCTGACGCTGTAGTCACGCTCAACGGTTCGGTTACAGATGACGGACTTCCGGTCCCCAGTACGCTCGTCGTCCTGTGGACCAAAGTTGCCGGCCCTGGCGACGTGATCTTCGGGAACCCCAACCAGGCGAACACGACGGCGCAGTTCACGGTTGCGGGCGATTACACACTGCGATTGACGGCATCTGACGGCGAGCTGAGTAATTTTAGCAACGTGCTGGTTCACGTCACGCCGCCGAATCAGGCGCCAGACGTGAGTGCAGGCACGAATCAAACCGTCGTGCTGCCGGCGAGCGCTAGTTTGAACGGCACTGTCAGCGACGATCAGCTCCCGCTCAATTCAACAGTTTCAACTGTTTGGTCCAAAGTCTCCGGGCCGTGGACTGTCACTTTCGCAAACCCGAACGTCACCGTTACGACCGCGAGTTTCAGCGTCGCCGGCAC
>Ga0111539_10007341_pt1 | contig 14115 bp, 14 predicted proteins | sample RhiMethybrSRZTD1_FD_79667 | JGI IMG/M metagenome (GOLD analysis project Ga0111539, IMG submission 79667) | Populus rhizosphere microbial communities from Tennessee, USA - Rhizosphere MetaG P. TD hybrid SRZTD1 (version 2) (version 2) | ecosystem: Host-associated > Plants > Roots > Rhizosphere >...
CGGCCGTGGCCAGCACCGCCACGTCGGCCTGGCCCGCCTGCACCGTGGTGCGCGCGTCGCTGGCCGCCTGAGTCTCGGTCGCGGCGGGCGGCGTGGCGGGCTCCACCGCCGGCGCCGGTGCCGGGGCGGGCGCCGCTGGTGTCTCCTGGGCCGCCAGCCCGCCGCCCAGGGCCAGGACGAGCACGGCCAACCGGGCCAGACCGGCGCCAGGGCTGCTGCGGGTGTTCAGCACGTCAGTGATCGTTCCGCCTCGTGGAGGACGTGCAGGAGGGCCAGTATAGGATCGGTGCGCGACACGGGAATCGTGAATGCCGCCTGGGTCCGGTAGAGGATTTCGCGCCGCCTCAGCAGGGCGGCGACCTCGTCGTACGGGGAAAGAGCGGTGAGCGCGGGACGTAACCGCCCCTCGCCCCGCCGCGCCAGCTCGGCCGCCGGCGCCTGCAGGTAGAGGACGGTGCCGGTCGCGGCCAGCGCCGCGAAGGGACGGGCGTGCAGCACCGCGCCGCCGCCGGTCGCGATCACGCTGCCGCGCCGCGTCGCGGCCCAGGCCACCACGGGCGCCTCGAGCCGGCGGAAGCCGGCCTCGCCGCGCTCGGCGAGCAGCGCGTCGACCGAGCGGCCGCTGCGGCGCGCGAGCTCGTCGTCGAGATCGAGGAACGGACGGCCGAGCGCGCGCGCGAGCCGGCGTCCGAGGGTGGACTTGCCGCTGGCCCGCATGCCGATCAGAATCACGTTCGGCACCAAGCCCGTTCCGCCGGTGGTAGTCCTAACGGGATTCGAACCCGTGTCTGGTGCGTGAGAGGCACCTGTCCTAGACCTGGCTAGACGATAGGACCACTTCGTCCGGTCAGAGGGGCGCGGATTATGGTGGTGCCGCGCGGCCAAGCCAAGAAGAATCCCGACCCACAGCCCGTTCGAGCCGCAGGTATCCAGCGCATTCGATGCCGACCACCCGACGAGTCTTGATCTGGGCCTTGCCGGCGGTCGCTCTGGCCCTCGTCGCGCTGGCCGTCTGGTGGCTGAACCAGGGCCCGGGGACCGAGGGCGAGGGCCCGCCGTCGCGCCTCGAGCACGAGACCGTCGAGCCGACCCCGGCCGAGCTGCCCGTGCCCGATGGCAAGCGGACCCCCAAGCCGCCCACGCCGCACGAGGAGAAGGTGAGCGGCGGCCTGCGGGGCCGGCTCGTGACGCCCGATTTCCGTGCGGTGCGGGGCCAGGGGCAGGTCGAGGCCGTGCGGGGCTCGAACTTCGGCGTGCCCGGGCTGGGAACGGCGGAGCGGCTCGGCATCCGCGCGCCCCTCGACGGCGAGGGCCGCTTCACGCTCGCCGGCCTGCCGGTCACCGACGGCGTCGTGCTGCAGCTCGAAGGCGAGAACTTCGCCTCGGCCGAGGCCGGGCCCTTCCTCGTCGAAGCCGGCAGCACGCGCGACGTCGGCGACCTCATGGTGCAGCGCGGCACCGACATCGTGGTGACCGTGCTCGACCCCAAGAACCAGCCGGTCGAGGGCGCGAAGCTGTGGCTGTTCCAGACCGCCTACGAGCCCTCGCTCGACGAACCGGCCTCGGCCGAGGGCCTGACGGACGACCGCGGAATGGCCCGCTTCCCCCACGCGCGCACCGCGCTGTTCTCCGTGCGCGCCCAGGCCGAGGGCTTCGCCCTGGCCCAGCTGCAGACCGGCCCGCTGCCCGGCGAGACGCCGGCCGAGTACCAGGTCGTGCTCAACCTCCTGAAGGAGCAGTCGCTCGAGGGCGTGGTGATCGGCGAGCCGGGCGGCGTGGCGCTGGCCGGCGCGCAGGTCGACGCCGTCCCGCTCGACAACGGCAACGGCGGTGGCCGCGCGACGACCGACGCCGACGGCCGCTTCTCGATCACCGGCATCGCGCCCGGCAGCTACATGGTCGCGGCGCACGCCAAGGGCTACAGCGCGCACAGCGAGCGGACCTGGGCCAACAAGCCCGCGCTGATCGAGCTGCACCTCAAGAAGCAGGGCAGCCTGAGCGGCACGGTGGTCGGCGACGACGGCCAGCCGATCCGGGCCTTCCAGATCCAGCCGCGCTCGCATCGCGGCCGCCTCGACCCGCCCTATCCGCGCCAGAGCCTGATGAAGATCAAGGACGACGAGGGCGAGTTCACCGTCGAGGGGCTCGACCCCGCCTTCTGGTGCCTGGAGGTCTGGGCCCAGGGCTACGCGCTCACCGAGAGCCCCTGCGTGAAGGTGCGCCAGGGCCAGGAGGTCACCGGCTACGTGGTCAAGCTCGCCCGCGGCGCCACGCTCAAGGGCGCCGTCGTCGACGACAGCGGCGCGCCGGTCGCCGGGGCGCGGGTGTCGCTGCACGCCAACTTCGAGCCCGACCTCGAGGCCCTGCGCGACACCGAGCCCTCGGCCGCGCTGGGCGCGGAGGACCGCACCGACGAGCAGGGCCGCTTCGAGCTGCGCGAGCTCGCGGCGCGCGCCTTCCAGGTCGAGGTCGACCACCCCGACTTCTCCGTCCTGCGCCGCAACGACGTCAAGTCGGTCGCCGGCCAGGAGGTCGAGCTCGAGCCCCTCGTGCTCACGCGCTCGGGCTCGGTCACCGGCAAGGCGCTCTCGTCACTCGGCGATCCGCTCAGCGGCGTGACCGTCTACCTCTACCTCGTCGGCTCGTGGACGCGGCAAACGACCTCCGACGGCCAGGGCCTGTTCCGCTTCGAGCGCCTGCCCGAGGGCGACTACGAGCTGAGCTGCTACGGCCGCCAGCCCGATTTCTTCGCGATGCTCTCGGCTCTCGAGGGCCCGAACAAGCCGCTGGCCTTCCGCGTCGCCCCCGGCCAGGTCGTGCAGCACGACGTCGTCGCGCTCGAGTAGGGCGCGCGCTCAGGGCAGCCGCCCGTCGCGGCGCAGGCGCGCGACGGTGTCGGCCAGGCAGGCGTCGAAGTCGCCCGCGCGCACGCCGAGCTCGGCGGTCATGCGCCGCGTGTCGAACCACATCCAGCGGCCGAAGGCGCCGCACAGGTCGGGCGTGTACCAGGCCGAGAGCGGCACGAGCGGGTCGAGCGCGTTCATCGCCGCTCGCAGCGGCGCGCGCGACCAGCGCGGCAGCACGAGCGGCCGCAGGCGGCGGCCAGCGGCCCGCGCGATGCGCTCGAAGAGCGCCGCGACCTCGACGTTCTCGCCGCCCAGCACGTAGCGGCGCCCGCGGAGGCCGAGGCGCTCGGCGGCCAGGATGCCCTCGACGACCGTCTCGAGCGGCACGACGTTGATGCCGCCCGGCGGCGCGACGCGCAGCCGCCCGCGCGCGACGCGCTCGACGAGGCCGCCGGTGTTCGAGAGCACCTCGGAGGGCCCGTAGATCGCGGACGGGTTCACGATGACCGCGTCGAGCCCGCGCGCGGCGGCGTCGGCGACGCGCTCCTCCGCGGCGCGCTTGGTGTCGAGGTAGGCCATGCGCAGGCGGCCGGCCTCCCAGGGCGAGTCCTCGTCGAGCAGCGCGCGGTCGTCGCGCAGGCCGATGGCCGCGATGCTGCTCACGTGGACCAGGCGCCGCACGCCCGCGGCCCGGCAGGCCTCGACCACGCGCGCGGTGCCGTCCACGTTGACGCGCCACATCGCGGCGTGCAGCCGCGGCCGGTAGGCGATGAGCGCCGCGCAGTGCACGACGAGCCCGGCCCCCGCGACGAGCCGCTGCAGGGCGGCCGCGTCGTCGAGGTCGCCCTCGACGAGCGTCGCGCCGAGCGCGCGCAGCCGCTCGACGGCGCCCGGGTCGCTCGTGCGCCGCACGAGCGCGGTCAGCTCGCGGCCCTCGGCCCGCAGGCGCTGCGCCAAGGCCAGACCGACGTAGCCGGTCGCGCCGGTCAGCGCCGCGTGGCTCATGGCGCGGCCGCGGTTGCCAGCCGCCCGTCCGAACGGAAAGATGCCCGCATGCTGCTGCAGACCATCCCCGTCGGCCCCCTCCAGTGCAACTGCTCGATCGTCGGCGACGAGGCCTCGGGCACGGCGCTCGTCATCGACCCGGGCGACGACGCGGCCGACATCGCGGCGGCCGTCACCCGCGCCGGGCTGCGCGTGACGCACGTCCTGCACACGCACGCGCACATCGACCACATCGGCGGCAGCGCCGAGTTCCAGCGGCTGTGCGGCGGGCAGGCCTGGCTGCACAAGGGCGACCAGTGGCTGCACGAGCACTTCGAGACGCAGTGCAAGATGATCGGCCTGCCCGTGCCCGACGCGGTCGTGCTCGCCGGCTGGCTCGAGGAGGGCCGGCGCTTCGAGATCGGCGCGCTGCGCCTCGAGGTGCTGCACACGCCCGGCCACACCCCGGGAAGCTGCAGCTTCGTGCTCGAAGGCGGCGCGCAGCCCGTCGTCTTCGCGGGCGACACGCTCTTCGCCGGCAGCATCGGGCGCACCGACCTCTGGGGCGGCGACACGGACGAGATCCTGCGCAGCCTGCACGGCAAGCTGCTCGCGCTCGACGACGACACCTCCGTCGTCACCGGGCACGGGCCGGGCACGAGCATCGGCCGCGAGCGGCGGAGCAACCCCTTCCTCGCCGGCAGCGGCTGGCGCTGATGGGCGGCCCCGAGCCGCGCCGCATCACCCATCCGTTCACCACGGAGACCGCGTGCCTGCTCGTGCCGCCCGAGCGGCCCGAGCCGGGCCGCCGGCCGCCGCTGCTCGTCGCGCTGCACGGCCAGGGACAGGACGGCGCGCGCCACCGCGGCTGGATGGGCGCGGCCGTGCCGCCGCACTTCGCCTCGGCCTGGCCCGACGGCTTCCACCAGCACGAGGTGCGCAAGCAGGGCAGCCCGACGCGCATCGGCTGCGCCTGGTACCTCTTCACCGGCGACCAGCCGGCCTTCATCGCCAGCCTGATCGAGGCCGAGCGCGCGCTGTGGAGCCTGGTCGACGCGGCCCTCGCCGCGCTGGGCGCCGATCCGCAGCGCGTGTGGCTGTGCGGCTTCTCGCAGGGCGCCTACCTGGCGCACTGCGCGGCGGTGCGCGCGCCCGGGCGCGTCGAGGGCTGGGTCGCGCAGTCGGGGCGCCTCAAGCTCGAGTTCCTGCGGCCGTGGATGGCCGGCGTGGCGGGCAAGCCCGTGCTCGTCCAGCACGGGCGCATCGACCCGCACCTGCCGCCGAACTCGGCCGAGACGAGCGCGGCGGCGCTGAACGAGGCCGGCGCGCGGGTCACGCTGCGGCTCTACGACGCGGGCCACGCGATCACGCCGGAGATGGCGGCCGACTGCCGGCGCTGGCTGGAGGAGGTGCAGCCCGCGGCGCTGGTGCAGGGCGGCCCGGCGGCGGGCCGTCGCGGAGCCGGGCCATGAGCGCGGCGGTGCGGCCGGGGCGCGCGCTCGCCGGCATCGCGGCGCTCCTGGCGGCGCTCGTCGCGACGAGCGGCTGCGTGCAGCCGCTGACCCCGGCGGCGCTCTCGCCGCAGGCCGTCGTGCTGCCCGTGCCGGTCGTCCAGCAGGACGAGCTCTACGAGTGCGGGCTCGTGTCGCTCTCCTCGCTGTGCCAGTACCACCGCGTGACGATTCCGCAGCCGGTGCGCGAGGCGCTCGTGCGCACGGCCGCCGAGCGCGAGGGCCTCTCGGGCGCCGAGCTGGCGGCCGCGCTCGAGTCGCTCGGGCTCGAGGTGCACATCTACCAGGGCACGCTCGACCACTCGCCCACCGGGCTCTACCAGCAGATCGACGAGGGCCGTCCGCTGCTCGTGATGACGCGCGAGGCGCTCGGCGCGCCGCACTACTGCCTGTTCGCGGGCTACGACAACGAGCGCGACACGGTGTACCTGCTCGATCCGCGGCGCGGCCCCGTCGTGTGGCCGGTGGCGACCTTCCGCTCGCACTGGGAGCGGGCGCAGAAGTTCACTCTGCTCGCGGTGCCGGCCGGGCCCTGAGTCGCGGCGCTACTCGGCAGCCAGCGGACCGAGCACGCCGCTGGCGTGGAAGCCGCAGTCGACGGCGCGCCAGCTGAACCAGGTCTTCTCGAAGAACACGAAGAAGGACTGCCCCGGGTAGCCGTCCGCGAAGGCCTCGAAGAAGGGCGCGTCCGCGCGCGGGCCAGCCAGCTTGAACTCCCAGCCGCGCATCTCCACGCCGTCCATCGTCTTGTAGACGAACTGCTCGGTGGGCGGCACGCCGAGCGCCGCGCCGAGCTGATCGGGATCGGCATGCTCGCCGACGAGCGACTGGAAGTCCTCGTACTCGGCGACGAAGTTCCGGCTGGGGTCGAACTGCAGCGGCTCGGGCAGGTCGCTCGGCAGGTGCGAGGTCCGGCTGAGACGGGTCTTGGCGGACGTGCCGCCCCCGCAGCCTGCAGCCAGCGCGAGGAGCAATCCCGCGCACATCCATCCGACTCTCATGCCGCCCTCTATCGTCCGGATGAGTCCGAGGCTGAAATCGGGCCACCGAGCTCGGGATGGAGCGCCAGCCAGGCGCGCACGGCCTGCGCCGTGAGCCGGTGGCCCAGCTCGTCGGGGTGGCTGTCCTGCAGCGAGACGCGGAGCTCCTCGGGCGCGTGGGCTGCCCACACGGGCAGCAGGTCCAGCGACGGCCAGCCTTGTCGGCCGGCGGCCGCGATGACTTGTGCGTGCAGGTCCGTGAAGCGGTAGGTGGCCCACTGCCCGCCGGGAATCACGGGGAAGACCACGACTCCGACGGGGATTCCCCGGGCGGCGCAGGCGCGGGCGATGCGCTCGAATCCGCGCTCGACGCTGCCCCAGGTCTCGGGGCAGGCGTGCAGGTAGCGGATCACGTTGCCGCCGCCCAGGCGCTGCACGTCGCCCTCGTGGCGCAGCCACGACAGCCCGCGCAGCAGGTGGCTGTGTTGCCACCAGCGCGGCTCGGCGAAGAGCGCGTGCAGCGACGGCTGCGCGATCGAGCCCGAGTCGGGCTCGATGTCGGGGTCGTTGAGCGTGTAGGCCACGAGCACGAGGTCGGGATCGAAGCCGAGCGCCTTGTGCTCGAGCACCGCGGCCTCGTCCTGCGTGCTGTAGCCGCCCACGCCGAAGTTGAGCACCTCGGTGCCCGCCGGCAGCAGCCGCTCGAGCACCGCGGTCCACAGCGCGTCGCCCTCCACGCCGTAGCCGAAGGTGAACGAGTCGCCCAGCACCACGATGCGCCGCGTGCCCGGCGGCCTGGCGCGCGGCCGCTCGCGGTCGCGCATGCCCTCGGAGTTCGTGACCACGCGCGCACCGTGGCTCTCGCGGTCGAGCCCGGGGACGAGCTCGTAGGTCAGCCCGGGGATCGCGCTGCGGCGGTAGAGCGCGCGAGCCTGGTCGGCCTCCGAGAGTGCCCCCGGGATCGCGCGCCATTCGACCGGCGCGAAGAGCCGCAGCCCGAGCTCGGCGGCCAGCACGAGCAGCGCCAGGCCCCCCAGCGGGACGAGCGCACGCACGAGCTCACGCCGCCCGCGACGGGGCACTGGCAGTGCTCAGCTCCGGAACCAGGCCGGCTCGCGGCCCGGCTTCCACTTGATGTTGCAGCCGAGGCTCGGCGTCTGGGCCGCCGGCGCCGCCTGGCCGGCGAGCAGCGCGTCGCAGGCCGCGCGCAGGTCCGCGCCGGTGACGGGCCGCTCGAGCCCGGGACGGCTGTCGTCGAACTGGCCGCGATAGACCAGTTTCAGCCCCCGGTCGAAGAGGAAGAAGTCGGGCGTGCAGGCCGCGCGATAGTCCTGCGCGACCACCTGGCTCTCGTCGTGCAGGTACGGGAAGGTGTAGCCGGCCGCGCGGCGCTCGGCTGCCATCGTGGCCGGCGCGTCGTCGGGCTGGCTCTCGGCGTCGTTGCTGTTGATCGCGACGACGCCGATGCCGCGCGCCGCGTAGTCGCGCCCGAAGTCCGCGAGCCCCGCGCGGATGTGCTTCACGAAGGGGCAGTGGTTGCAGATGAAGGCCACCACGAGGCCGTGCTCGCCGCGCAGGTCGGCCGGCGTGCGCATCCGGCCGTCGGTGTCGGGCAGGCGGAAGGCCGGCGCGCTCGCGCCGAGCGGCAGCAGCTGCGTGGAGGCCGTCTTGACCACCGGCGCACTCTAGCACGCGGGCCGAGGCGGCAGCGCTCACGGGCGTCGTCGCCTAGCGCGGGCGGTCGAGCGTGGTCTCGAAGCGACCCATCAGCTTGAGCACGACGAGCAGCGCGACGAGCGCGACCACCGAGACGAGCGGCGCGCCCAGGGCCGAGGACGTGCCGAGCAGCACGTAGAGCCCGAAGACCGCGACGAGCAGAGTCAGCAGCGACAGGGCCACGTGCACGCGCTTCTCGACGCGGCCCGAGAGCAGGAAGCTGGCCGCGCCGAGCAGCGCGATGAGCGCCAGCGTGCCGCCGAGCACGGTCTCGCGCTCGGTGAGCGCCTCGTCGCGGTGCGCGGTCACCGGCGGCGCGACGCCGCCGTCGCCCGCGAAGACCTGAGGCCCGACGCTCACGTTGCCGTCGCGCGAGGCGCCCGTGACGGCCTGGGCCCGCTCGTCGCCGCAGGCCGCAGCGACGGCGAGCGCCGCGGCGAGCAGCAACGGCCAGAGGCGCGCGCTCATCGCAGCGCGCCCACCGGGGCCGGCGCCACGGGGCGCAGGGCCGCGCCGCGCGGGGCGGCCGCGCCGCTCTCGGCCCGCGGCGCGGCGAGCGCGCCGGCGACACCCGGCCGGCGCAGCTTCCAGATCACGCCGTCCACGAAGAAGTGGTGCACGTTGAGCGCCGCCCACACGATGCCGAAGACGACCTGCGTGGGCAGGCCCGTGTCGACGGCGCGGGTCAGCACCCAGGGCAGCGCGACGAAGAGCAGCAGGCCCAGTCCGACGTTGCCGGCGCCCCACTTGAGCGACTGCTGCAGCACGAACTCGCGCGTCGGCGGCGCGCCGGTCTCGGCGCGGCGCTCCTGGATCTGCACGGCCCAGGCCACGAGCAGGTACTGCAGGCTGTGGAAGCTGGCGACGAGCGCCAGGAACAGCGGCGTGTTCGTGCGCTTAGCGACGACGAACCACACCAGGTGCGCGAGCGCCGGCATGAGCAGCGCGAGCGGCGGCAGCCGGCGCGCAGCCAGCGCGCGCTGCGCGACCTTGCCCAGGAACATCGCGCCGCCGGCGGCCACGAGCGCGAGCGTGACCGGACCGATCCACGCGGGCAGGCCGAAGCGCGGGTACTCGATGCCGTAGAAGCTGAGGTCGGCGTCGCTGCGGTCGAGCGCGGCGAAGGAGTTCACGAAGGCCGCGTAGACGAAGGTCGCGAGCCCGAGCCGCTCGGCGCGCCCGATCTCGAAGCCCGACCGGCGCCCGTAGAGCAGCGTGATGCCCAGCGCTTGCCCGCTGTAGTGGAAGGGCGACCACAGGTAGTAGAGGCCGACGAGCGCCGGCGCGACGAAGCCCGGGTGGCTCAGGCCGGCCGCGACGAGCGCCACGAACAGCACGGGCAGCCCGAGCGACGTGACCGGGAACTGCCGCGCGTTGCTCCACGAGCGGTACAGGCGCCAGTTCGTGGCGGAGAAGTGCGGGAAGTTGAGCGCGACGAACAGGCTCAGCGTCGCCATGACGTCCAGCCCGGCGGGCGCGCCGTCCACGCCGCGCAGCAGCAGGCAGGCCAGGTAGACCGCGATCGAGAGGCCGCCGGCCGCCGCCGCATCCACCCAGCGGTTGACGAGGTAGAGCTCCGAGCCGGGGCGGGTCATCGCGGCTTTCCTATCGAGGCTCGGTCCGGCCGGCTTGAGCGGCGGGACCATGCGGCGCGCATCATCCGCCAGCTCGCGCGAAGGCACCAGGGGTGCTCAGAAGCCGAGGAGGACGCGGTCCTTCTCGTTGCAGCAGACGCGCGGCGCCACCCACTCGGTCAGGTTCGCCTCCCAGGCCGGCATCAGGCCGATGCTGCCCCAGGGCATGAACAGGCCGTCCTTCAGGCGCTTCTCCTCGCCGAACACGACGTGCACGAAGACCTTGTAGCCGTCGGTGCGGAACTCGGGCGCCTCGACCACGCCCGACTGGAAGGACACGTACGACCCGTACTGCGAGGTGAAGTACTCGGAGGCCGTCTTGCTGTTGCCGGGCAGCGTGTCGAGCCGCACGAGCAGGATGTCGTGCTCGCGGTAGACCTGCTTGCGGGGCTCCTGGTCGCGCAGCGTCTCGAGCATGAGCGCCTCGGCGGCGGCGATCAGGCGCTCGGCGAGCTGCTTCTCCTTGAGGTGCGTGTTGGCGAAGACCGTGGCGGCGGGCATGCTCGCGAGGCGCGCCACCTGCTCGTGGTAGGCGTGGTGGAGCGCGGTCTTGAGGTGCTTGACCGTGGCCATGGCCGGGCCGGTCGGCGCCGGAGCCTGGGCCGGCTTGACCTCGGCACCGTTCTGGCCGGCATGGCCGAACAGCTTTCCCATGAAGCTCACGAGCGGTCCTCTGCGCGATTCGCGCCCGTCGGATCGCCGCCACGTGGCCGATCCCCAGGCGAGGGACTCCCTGGCTTATCGGCAGTCCCCCCCGGGCCCTCTTGAGTGCCGCTGGCCGCCGCAGCCGCTAGAACGCCGGAGTCGTGGCCCCCAGGCCGTTGCTGGCCGAGAGGCCTGACGGGCCGGCGGCATCCACGATCCAGTACTGGAAATAGATCGTGAAGGAGTGCGGCAGCCCGCCCGGCCAGTGCGCCGTGAGGGGCAGGGTGCCCGCCGGTCCCGTCGGCAGGCCGAAGATGAGCACGTCCGGATGCGGCACGATCACCCCGCCCTTGAACGGGGCGTTGAGCGCGCTCAGGCCGACGATGAGCGTGGCCGAGCTGCTCGGCAGCGCGTTGGTCAGCGTGAGCGTGATCGCCTGGGTGGCGATGAGCGTGCCCGTGCCGGCGAGCTGCGGATCGCCCGCCGAGCCAGCCAGCGCGTGGCCGAGGTTGGCCCAGGTGCCCTCGCAGGCGTCGGGGATGTTGTTCTCGTTGAGGTCCGGGTCGCACTCGTCCGGCACGCCGTTGCCGTCGCAGTCCTCGCTGACGCCGTTGAGGATGTCGCAGACGTCGGGCAGCTGGTTGCTGTTGCAGTCGGTGTCGCACTCGTCCGGCACGCCGTTGCCGTCGCAGTCGAGGCTGAAGCCCGTCGCGACGTCGCACTCGTCCGGCACGAGGTTGGCGTTGCAGTCGGGGCTGATCCCCAGCGCGACGTCGGTGTCGTCGGGCAGCGAGTTGCCGTTGCAGTCGGTGAAGGCCTCGAACAGGTACGCGTCGCCCGCGAAGAGCAGCCCGCCGTTCGAGGTCCACGGCGCGCCGAGCAGCACCTGCGCGCCGTCGAGCGCGACGCCGCGCCCGCTGGCGAGGCTGGCGCCGTCCATGAGCTGGCTGTGCTCGATCCACTCCGTTCCGTAGTGCGCGAAGAGGTAGCCCTTGCCGTCGCCGGCCGACGCGCCGGGCGAGCCGGCCAGCAGGATCGGCGCCTGCAGCGCGACGCTCGCGCCGAGCTGGGCGTTGGCGGCCGCGTCGCTGGCCACGAGCTTGAGCTGCTGCGTCCAGGTCGCGCCATCGAAGCTGAAGAGGTAGACCGCGCCCGTGTCGGAGGCGCCCTGGTTGTCGTGCGGCGCGCCGATCGCCAGCAGGTTGCCGTCGAGCGCGACCGCCGCCCCGAAGTTGTCGCCCGCGTTGGCGTCCGCGGCGTTCAGGCGCACGTCGAACAGCCACTGGCCGGCGATGCGCCGGAAGACGTAGACCGTGCCCGTGTCCGTGGCGAAGTGGTCGTAGCCCGGCGCCCCGAGCGCGATGATGTCGCCGTCGATCGCGACCGATTCGCCGAGGCGGTCGCCATTGGCGGCGTGGGACGAGGTGAGCTTGGCCTCCTGGCTCCAGGCGACGCCGTCGAAGCGGAAGACGTAGGCCGAGCCCTCGCCGCCCTGCGGGTCGCCGTCGCCCGTGGGCGTGTCGCCCGGCGCGCCCGCCACGAGCACGTCGCCCTGCACCGCGACCGACCGTCCGAGCTGGTCGAAGTTCTCGGAGTCGAGCGCGGTGACGCGCGCCTGCTGTGGCCAGGTGCCGCCCTCGTCGCGGAAGAGGTAGATCGCGCCCGAGCCGGGCGAGCCGCCGCCGAAGACGTCGAGCGCGTCCGGCGCCCCCACCGCGACGAGATCGCCGTCGATCGACGTGCCGGCGCCGAACAGGTCGGTGGCCTCCAGCTCGGCCGGCTCGAGCTTGAGCTCCTGCGTCCACAGACCGAGCGTGCGCCGGAAGACGTAGGCCGCGCCGGCGTTCGAGGTGTCGCCCGTCGCCCCCACCACGGCCAGGTCGCCCCGCAGCGCCACCGACTGCCCGAAGAGCTGCGTGGAGGCCGGGTCGGCCGGCACGAGCGTGGCTTCGAGGTTCTGTGCGCTGGCCCGAGCGACGACGCCACCGAGCAGCGCCGCGACGATCGCGACGCAGGCGCGGGACAGATTCCGGCCTCGGACTCGGGATTCGGGACACATCGCCAAGGGACCTCGGGGCGCGCAGTCTAGCGCATCGGCCCGATCCCTGCGCGTTCGCCGCCGAGCCCGCTCAGGAGGCGGTGCTCTCCAGGCCGTTCGTCGCCGCGAAGCCGGCCGGGCCGCCGGCGTCGGGCAGCCACGCCTGCCACCACATCTTGAAGCCGGCGGGCACTCCGACGGGCCAGGAGAAAATGACCTGCCAGTGCCCTGCGCCGTCGGTCGGGAACGGGAACACCACGTCCGCGAAGGGCACGAGCACGCCGCCCTTGAAGGGCGCGCTCAGGTTGCTGAAGCCGACGATGAGGTAGCCGTTGCTCGCCGGCAGCGCCGAGCCGACCTCGATCTTGGTGCCGGCCGTGGGCAGCAGCGGGCCCAAGCCCGTCAGCACCGGCGTGGTCGCGCCCGGCAGCCCATTGCCGAGATCGACCCACTGGGCCTGGACGACGGAGGACAGCAGGAGCGTCGCGGCGACGGTGGCCGCACAGAGGATGAGGCGCATGACGGATCTCCTCTCGGAGCGATTCACGGGGTCGTGGCCCGCAGCCCGTTGCTGCCGGCCAGGCCGGCGACGGCCGCGGGGTCAGGCATCCACATCTGGAAGTAGACCTTGCTCGCGGCGGGCAACCCGGTGGGCCAGTTTGCCGAGAGCGAGAGCGCGCCCGCGCCGTTGAGCGGCAGGCCGGGCAGCAGCAGGTTGACCGCCGGCACGAGCACGCCGCCCTTGAAGGCGGCGTTGAGCGGCGCGAAGCCGACGACGAGGAAGGCCGACGCGAGCGGCTTGCCGTTGGTCAGCGCGAGCGTCACGCCCTCGCCCGCGACGAGCGGCCCCGAGCCGGCCAGCAGCGGCAGCCCGGCGCCGCCGGCGACGCCGCCCGGCAGCGAGGTCCAGCTGCCGGCCAGCAGCAGCGCCTTGTCCGAGTCGACGATGCCCCAGCCGTAGACGAAGGCCGGGTCGGGCAGCGGCGAGCCCAGGTAGCTGGCCGACTTGATCACGCGCTCGCGCATCGTGGCCACGCCCCACTCGGGGTGCGCGTCGACGAGGCAGGCGACGATGGCCGCGAGCATCGGCGTGGCCGTCGAGGTGCCGGCGGCCTCGGCGATCTGCACGTCGTCGTAGGGCCACACGCTCTTGACCTGCGTGCCCATCGTGAGCACCTCGGGCTTGACGCGCCCGTCGGCGGTCGGACCGTCGGAGGTGAACGAGGCGTACTCCTGCGTGGGCTCGACCGCGCCGCAGGTCAGCCCGAGCAGCGCGTCGCCCGGCGCCATGAGGTGCGACGTCGCGGGATCGAGGTCGTGCCCCTGGTTGCCCGCCGCGGTGCAGCAGTGCAGGCCGTTGGCCGTCGCGATGTTGACCGCCTGCGTCGTCACCGCCGTGTGGCCGTCGAGGTCGGACTGCTGGTACCAGTCGAGGTAGCCGAGCGACGAGGTGGCGACGTCGCCGCCGTTCAGCTCGATGAACTCCAGGCCCGCGACGTAGAGGTCCTCCTCGGCCGGCACCTCCTGCGTGGTGTCCTCGGTCTTGGCCAGGATGTAGGCCGCGTCGTAGGCCGCGCCGACGAGCACGCCCGGCTCGTAGGCCGCCAGCTCGCCGAGGATGAAGGTGCCGTGGAAGTGCTGGTCGGGGTCGTCGCCGGCCTCGGGCCCGACCTCGGGGTCGTCGTCGACGAAGTCGTAGGACGCGACGACGTCGAGCTCGTGGCCCGGGGTGTGGAAGACCTCGTGCGTCGTGCGGAAGCC
>Ga0111539_10007342_pt1 | contig 14115 bp, 11 predicted proteins | sample RhiMethybrSRZTD1_FD_79667 | JGI IMG/M metagenome (GOLD analysis project Ga0111539, IMG submission 79667) | Populus rhizosphere microbial communities from Tennessee, USA - Rhizosphere MetaG P. TD hybrid SRZTD1 (version 2) (version 2) | ecosystem: Host-associated > Plants > Roots > Rhizosphere >...
GCGGCGTAGCGTTCCAGGGAGAACGCCGGATCCCGCCTCAGGATCTCTGCGGCTGCCGCCCGTGCGTCTCCCTCACGGCCTAACTGCACCGAGGTGAGTACCAGGCCCACATAGGGAAACCACACGTCAGGGTAGCGGTCCCGGCTGTGCGTGAAGGCTGCCAGCGCCTCCTCATAGCGCCCGAGCAGGTACTGCGACATCCCCAGGACATGCAAGTACCAGGACGGATACACAGGACTGAGACGCATCGCCTTCTCGATCATGGCCAGCCCGTCCTCCGGCCTGCCCGAAAAGTTCAAGGTGACGGCCAGCAGCGCATGGACTTCCGCCCCGCTGGGGCTCAAGGCAATCGCTTGCTGTCCGGCAGCGATGGCCTGTGCATGCTGCCTCTGGAGCAGCGCAATATAGCCCAGTTGGGCATAGGCGTCCGCAAGCGCGTCGTCCAGCGCCAGGGCTTTGTGCGTCAGTTCTCGGGCGCGCTCCAGCGATGCGGCGAGGGAAGGACTCCACCCTAGCCTGACCTCTAAGGTAAAAGTGCTGGCCAGGCCAACATAGGCCATCGCAAACCCCGGGTCCAGTTCGATCGCACGCTCAAAGAGGCTACGTGCCTGGACGACATGCTCGCGGGTTTTGCGCATGGCATGGTCCCGCCCGCGTAGGAACGTGTCGTACGCCTCGGGGTTCGTCGTGCCCTGGCGCCAGAGGCGCACTTGTTCTCCACTCGTCAACTGCACCTCGAGGGCCGTCACAATGTTGCGGGTGATCTCATCTTGCACCGTGAACACATCTTCCAGCACCCGGTCATAGCGCTCGGCCCACAGGTGAGCGCCGGTCGTCGCGTCGATGAGCTGGGCCGTGATGCGGACCCGCTCGGCCGCTTTGCGCACACTGCCCTCCAGCACATACCGCACGCCGAGATCCTGACTCACCTGCTGCACCTTCACGGGCTTCCCCTTATAGGTAAACACCGACGTACGCGCAATCACGAACAGGCCAGAAATCTTGGAGAGGGCCGTGATGAGATCCTCGGTCATGCCATCGCTGAAATACTCCTGCTGCGGGTCGTCACTCAGGTTCGCAAATGGGAGCACGGCGATGGACGGCTTGTCAGGGAGGGCGAGCACCGTCTGCACTTCAGAAACTCGGGGGGAGAAGGTCCACCTCGCGACACCGCCCATCCCCATGAGGAGTACCAGGAGCCCCACCGCCAGTACGAGACGTCGCCTGGAACGTGACGCCGTCCGCGGTGTTGTGCCGGCAGGGGCCGTAGGAGACGCGGGGTCCGTCAGCACCCGGTACACGCGTACTGGCTTTGCGATGTTCTTCACGACGTGCTCGCCGAGCCACTCATACCCAACCGACAGCTTGTTTTCGACCTGGTCATACGCGGTGCCAGAAAGACAGATGCCACCGCCCTCGGCCAGCCCCTCGATGCGGGCTGCGATGTTGATACCATCCCCGTAGAGACGATCGCCCTCGACAATCACATCCCCCAGGTTGATGCCTATACGGAAAATCATCTGGCGGGGCGCTGGCAGCTCAGCGTTGCGGGTTTTGAGGTCGTGCTGAATCGCCACGGCACACTCCACCGCATCGACCACGCTGGCGAACTCCGCGAGCAGGTTATCCCCCGGGGAGTCCACCACTCGGCCCCGATACGTATGGATGTGTGTGGCCATCACGTCGCGGTAAGCGGTGAGGGTGCGGACGGTGGCCACCTCATCTTCGCCCATGAGGCGGCTGTAGCCTTGAACATCGGCGCTGAAGATAGCCGCGAGCTTCCGTTGGATGCTGGGTAGAGTCACAGCAGCCTCCTCCGTACAGTATCGGCTGAGTACGCGCACTCAGCTCAAGCCAATGTAGAATGACTCATAGTGGATTCTGGGGTCTTCTACATCTCGTAAAGGACTTGAGCCCTTGATATTACCTGGCTTTTTCCAAGGATGCCACATCGGCCGCGCCCTTCGGCGAAAGTCTGTAAAAACAACCTATGACGACGAACTTGACCCATTATGCCTCTGGCCTCCTATGCTGACAAACGATCTCTCTTGTACATTCAGACCTCCCTGGCACACAAGAAGTGCCTGTCATTGCTGGTAGGCGCTAGGCTCACCCCTGGCAATACAACGACCGCTTGGGCCATGTGGCAGGAAGTCTTGTGTCACTGATGTGTCATCCCTGCACGATGGTATGTCATGGACAAACTGCGCGGCGCGTGCCATGATGACCGCGGTGCGGCATGAGGCTCTGCACTCCTCTGGGGTGTCGACGCGAGGTGCCCGATGGCGTCCGTCGGCTGCGCGCTGGAGACGGCGGCGCTTCCCTCCCCCGCGACTGTGTCGGCGGAGGGGCGCCAGTTTAACGGCGCCCCTTCCCCTTGACCGGAGGCACATGATGAGTGAACTGGATGAGCGCTATGCCCGTGGGCAGGACACGCGGCGCATGTTTGGCGGCGGCACGATCAGGAACGCGGGCTCCGTGCCCGGCGCCTGGGACGTGGCCCCTGATCTCGAGCGGATCCTCGGTGAAGCTCTCTTCGGCACCATCTGGCGCCGCGGCGGCTTGAGCGCCGTGCAACGTGAGATGATTACGTTGTCGACACTCATCGTGCTGGCCCGCGAGCCCCAGCTGCGCCAGCACCTTGGCAACGCGCTCCATATCGGCTTAACCCCCGAACAACTTGTCGAACTGATCATCCACGATACCTGGTACGGTGGCGCGCCGGCCGGCCTGAACGCCCTCGCCCTGTGCAAAGCCGTGTTCGCAGAACGAGGCATCACGTTTACCCCGCCCCGCGTCCACGATACCACCGCAGACCCGGACCATCTGTTCGAGCAGGGTGCCCGGCTGCGGAGGCAGTACATGGGAGACCAGTTGGCCACACGGCCAGAGCCCCCAACCGAGGCGGAACAGGCGTTTAACCGCATCACGGGCGAATACTACTGGGGCGCCACCTGGACGCGTCCCGGCCTCGATCTGCCCAGCCGCTGCCTGTGCACCATGACGTGCCTGGCCGCGCTGGGCCGGGAAGGCCCCCTGCGCAGCCACATCCGCGGGGCGCTACACATCGGCTTCACCAAAGAGCAAGTAGTCGAAGTGTTTCTGCACATGACCCTCTACGGCGGCATCGCCTTCGCGCGAGGCGCCATTGACATTGCGAACGATGTGTTTGCCCACGGGTAGGCTGCCGTCATCATGGCGTACCACTCCATCCGACGGTGGTGCGTCTGCAGCCTGTGCCATGCGTAGCAGCGTGGCCGGTGGGAAGGCCAGGCACACGGTGCGATAGGCGGGCAAGCGGCGAGGGCATACGCAGAGGCGCATCCAGTGTGGAGGCGCTACAAACGGTTCTCCATGGAACAACAATGGTGCCATTCCCCTCGCCAAAGAAATCGACCGGGTGCCATCCTTAGCGGTCCCCCTGGACCACGCACAGGCGCAGCGCTTTCAGCGCTTGATGGAGCCCCTCATCATGGTCGATGTACATGTTCACCCGATGGTCCTGGGGGCAGTGACGGCATGGGGACTGGCGATGGTGTGGCACACACCACGTGAGCGCGAGGCGATACCACGGAGCGTACCAGGGTGAGTAGAGACACCACGAGCGGTCTTGTTAGTGGCGTGGGCGGTCCGGCTCTCCTCTAATCTGCAATCTCAGCTTCGACGCACTGCGCAAGCAGGGTGAGGGATTATTGCCAGCCCAGATAGCACGCCTCGGCTGGAATGATCCCGGGCACCCCCTCTTACACGATGCACACCTCCGTGCCGACGGATACCTGCTGCCTCGACCCAGCCAACGGGCACGACGATGTCGTGCCGCACCAGGAGCCCGCGTTCGCCCACCAGGTGGGTCACCACCTCTGTATGGGGGTCGACCACAACGTACTTCAACTGTCCGACTTTGCCCTCAGCCGCCAGGACGGGTGCGCCGATCTTGAAGTCATAGTCTGTTATCGTCATGACCGCTTCTCCAGTACAGTCAACCCCTGTCACGATACCTCGAACCACGCCTACAGCTCAGCGACGCACCGCAACCGCAGCGCGTTGCGGCAGCGCGAACGTGAAAGTATCGCCAAGCTGCACACCCGCCAGAGCCTCGTGAGGCACGGCGAGCACGATGACTTGGCCGGCATCCGTCTTGACCTTCACCTGGTTGGTCGCCATGTCGATTGCGATGATGGTGGCTCGCACGTGGGTGTCAGTCTGGCGGCGGATGGGCCAAGCCAGATGGCCTTGCCGGACGTGGCCTTTTTCCGTGCCTGGACCACGGTCTGTACCAATGATGGCAAGCCGCTGCTATACTTGCTGCAGCCAGCCGATGCGTATGCGGCCTATGCGCTCACCGTGGCCATGGCCGAATATGATGGGCCGTGTTATCTGCGGACGGTGCGGCCGGACGTGCCGCTCCTCTACAACGACGCCACTACTTTTCCGCTTGGGGGGCACCATGTCCTGAGCCAGCGGCCACGACCTCTGCATCGTGGCCGCTGGCTACATGGTCCATGAGGCACAAAAGGCGCTTGCCCTTCTCAAAGAGCAGGACATTGCGGCCACACTCGTGGATCTCTACTCTTTACCTTTTGATGAGACAGCTATACTGGGACTAGTGAAGGACAATCAGGATCAGGCGCTGACAGTAGAAGACAACTACGGCGCTGGTATCGGCTCGGCCATAGCGGAGATGTTGGCCACGCACAGGGGTGCCTACACGCTCACCCAGATGCATGTACGCCGGATACCCAAATCCGGTCGGACCCCAGATGAGGTGCTGCGCGCTCTGCAGCTCTCCGCCTCGGATATTGCCCAGACCGCCGTCAAGATGCTGGACGTCGCCACGCTAGCCAGAGCGATGCGAAGGAGGGATACATATGAGCGAGCAAGGCTTCAAGGTCGATTGCAGTGGCATGGCGCACAGTACTCCGCCTGACCCGTGTGTGGTGGTTATTTTTGGTGTGGCCGGCGATCTGGGACGCACGACCCTCGTGCCTTCGCTCTACGCGTTGGCATGCCAGAAGTTGTTACCGGAGTCGTGCGCCATTCTGGGTGTGGCACGCCGCGACTGGGATGATGAGACTTTTCGCAATGAGATGCGGCAGTGGGCCCAGGAGAGCAAAGACTTCAGCGACCAGAGCTGGGGACAGTTTGCGCCGTGCCTGTATTTTGTGGGCGGGGATTTCGGCGCATCGGCCACCTATACGACCTTGCGTCAACGGCTCAGCGAGATCCAGGCTGCCAGGCGTATCGCCGACAATGTCCTGTTGCATTTAGCGGTGCCCCCGTCCTCTTATGGTGGCATTGCCCAACAACTCGAGGCAGCCTCACTCCTCCAGAGTCAGCACGGCTGGCGGCGCATCATACTCGAAAAACCCTTTGGGTATGATGCAGCCTCATCCCGGGCACTGGACCACCAGCTCCTCAGCGTGGTCAGCGAAGAGCAACTCTACCGTGTTGATCATTACCTGGGCAAAGAGACGGTCCAGAATATGCTGGTCTTCCGCTTTGCCAACCCGAGCTTTGAACCCATCTGGAACCGCCACTATATTGATCACGTGCAAATCACCGTAGCAGAATCCGAAGGCATTGGCACACGTGCCAGCTATTATGATAGCACCGGGGTGGTGCGCGACATGGTCCAGAATCATCTACTGCAGTTGCTCTGTATGACAGCAATGGAACCGCCGCTCTCCTACGATGGGGTGGCCCTGCGCAACGAGACTGTAAAGGTGTTACAGGCCGTGCAGTCCATTGATCCTCAACACGACTGCGTCTTAGGGCAATACGGAGCGGGAGAAATCGATGGTCACGAGGTGCCGGCCTACCGCGACGAGGACAGTGTACCGGCGGACTCCACCACCCCCACTTTTGCAGCCCTCAAACTGACGCTCGACAATTGGCGCTGGGCCGGGGTGCCGTTTTATCTGCGCACGGGCAAACGGCTGCCTCAGAAATGCGCCGAAATTACCATCCACTTCAAGCCCACGCCGCATCTGATGTTTCCCATCGAAGATACCGAGCGCTTGCACAGTACGGTGCTGACCTTTTGCCTGCAGCCCGATGAAGGCATCGTCTACACGTTTCTGGCTAAGCAACCGGGGCCCGACATCTGTCTGCGTCCGGTGACCATGCATTTCCGCTATGATCTGACCTTTGGCATTCAGCGTCCCCCGAGTGCCTACGAATGGTTGCTGCACGATGCCATGCAAGGGGATCAAACGCTCTTTACGCGTTCGGACTGGATCTACGAGGCCTGGGCAAGGGTCGATCCGTTGCTCACATATTGGGAGACGAAAGCGGCCCACAACCTGCCGCTCTATGCCGCTGGGACATGGGGCCCCCCAGAGGCCGAGGAGCTGCTGGCGCGGGACGGACGGGCCTGGCATCTAGGGTAGGCCATGCCTCTTGCACCCGCTGATCCGTGTCATAGGTCGTCCTTGAGCCCACGCTGAAACAGTTCTCACGGTCACTGGCGCGACTGCCGGCGCGAGCGTCCTGCACCATACTATATCTCCTGGAGACGACTGAGGTATCTGGCCGGAGGAGGGTGGACCGTAGAAGAGCAGGACGCGCCGCTCGGCGTCCGAGCCCACGGCTGCTGCCCTGAAATGTTCCATCACCCGGGCCAACGGTACGTCGATGCCAAGCAGATCGTTGCCCAGGAAGGCATGGTGTTCCTTCCCCTCATCATCCACGTATACGCCAGCGGTTTTGAGTATGGTATATATCGGGCTATGCGCGCCCTGCTCAGGGAGTTTGTTGATGCCATAGCAGCGCCTGATTACCTGGCCCTCCTGCCATACATGCAGCGCACACCCGAACGCGACAAGGTACTGTTCTCCCTGCGTCTGGCACTACGCAACCGCTGCCAAGTAGCCACTACACTTGGCTATGGTCCGCGCTACCTGCATTCGATCGGACAACTCCACAAAGGCGGACCACCCACCGGTGTGCTGCTCATGTTTACCGCAGATGCCCCTGACGATCTCCCTATTCCGGGCGAACCCTTTGGCTTTGCCACGCTGCAGCGGGCGCAGGCATTGGGGGATTTTCAGGCGCTCAGCGCCGCCGGCCGGCGCGCGCTGCGCCTGCCCCTGGGTTACAACATTGAGCAAGGACTTCAGCACACTGTGAACAATGTGCTGTAAAGCAGACAGAGACAGAAGACACACACTACCTCGGCGGCATCTCGTGCTGCGCCGCCTTGGTGCTATGTCGGTAGGCGAGGCCCTGCTCTGGTTGAGCATCGGCACCATACCGCAAAGCACTGAGGGTATTTGCAGAGAAAAACGTCATTGTGGCATTATTCTATTGAATTCATCATGCGCGTCTGAACGCCATGGGGAACGGCGCCCGTGCCTTGGCGCAGCATCATACGCAGGCGTACTACTCCTGACCGAGCCGGAGTGTTACCCTGGTATGGCTCTGCCTCAGGCTCCTGGGATACACGCCGTTGCTCTTCAACGTGAGCTCAAGCAGCGACTCCCCAGCTAGCACTGTGTGTGTCGCATTCCCACATGCCCAGGGATGCGTGGGGGAGCGGCACGGGAAAGCGGCGGGAGGCCTACACATGCACCTTCGCACCTACCTCCGGGTTGGCACCTTGTTGCACCTGAATACTGTGCTCTATTTCCTCTTGATGAAACCCTCACTGGACTTAGGGCTGAGGTGGCTCGAACATGGCCTGCTGTGGCCTGGCATCGTGTCGTGCTGGTTCGCATCGTTTTTCCTGGCAAATATGATTCTTTCGCAACTCGATGCGCGCTCACGATGGCAGAATTACAAGCAGATCAAGGATTATTTGTATGGATTCGGGTATCGCGAGCGCATTTTCAAACCACTCCTGAAATCAAGCTGTCAACGCCAGGCCGCGTTAATAGCCGCCGAAGAACTCGGCTATCGCGCGCGGGTTGAGGCTTTTTTTGGGTCGCACGGCTACCGGTGGTACCATATCCCTCCGGACTTTGTGTTTACGCACCCGCAGTTTCTGTGGTCCCGCCATTTCTGGCGCACCACGTTTTTTGCTCCCACGTATCATCCCAGGCATTTTTGCCTGCACGGGACCGCAGGCCGGGTGGGGCAATGCCCTGTAAAGGGGTGACATGAGCGCAGACGCCTGTATCATCGAAACGCGGGCTCTCCAGAAGCGGTACGGGAGTATCCATGCCGTGGATGACCTCCACCTGCAGGTGGAGGCTGGGACGGTGTATGGTGTTTTGGGGCCGAACGGCTCGGGCAAAAGTACGCTGTTGCGCCTCCTGCTCGGCCTCGTGTGGCCTGATGCCGGGACCATTAGGCTGTTTGGGCTGCCCTTGGCGACCCACCGCGACCGCATTCTGCGTCGGGTCGGCGCCTTGATCGAGAAGCCTGACTTTTACGAGTACCTGTCCGCCTATCACAACCTGGCTCTGCTGGGCCGTCTCTCGGGGCTGCGGCTGGAGCGCCAGAAGATCCTGGCCAGTCTGGAACAGGCCGGCCTCGCTGCCCGTGCCCACAGTAAGGTGAAAACCTTCTCACAGGGCATGCGCCAGCGCCTGGGGATTGCCCAAGCCCTGCTCCATGATCCAGAGCTCCTCATCCTCGACGAACCGACCAATGGGCTGGACCCCCAGGGGGTAGCCGACGTGCGCGCCCTCATCGGGCGTCTCAACCGGGAGCAAGGCAAGACGGTGCTCCTGTCCTCCCACTTGTTGCACGAGATTGAGGTGGTGGCATCGCACGTCCTGGTGCTCCACCAGGGACAGACGGTCGTTGCCGGCGCCGTCCACGACTTACTCGAGTGCTCCCAGGCCCGGGTGCGGCTCCTGGTGGACGAACCGCAGGTCACGCGCCAGCTACTCGCGGAGACTATGGAGACGGTGCACGTCCTGGAGGCGAACAATGGTCATTTTGTTCTCTCGATGGCCCTGGATCAGGTGCCACTCCTGAACCGTCACCTTGTAGAAGCCGGAGTCACGGTACGTGCTCTTATACCCATGCGTTCTCTCGAGGCGTATTTTCTGAGTATCACGTGACATGCCTACCCTCGTATGGATAGAACTGCAGAAATTGTTCTGCCGCAGCCGGAGCTATATCGCGTTCATTGCGATCGGTCTCATCGTCGGCGTCATTGAGTGGGGGCTACGGCTGGAGGGGCATCAGGTGCTGGAGTTGCTGATGCAGAATCTCCAGGAGGCCTTTCTCTTCCAAGGGAATCTCCTCAATGGCTACCTCGTGACCTACCTGGTACTCAACAGCCTGTGGCTCCATGTGCCCATCTTGATCGCGCTGGTCACGGGGGATTTAGTTTCCGGGGAAGCACAGGCGGGCACCATGCGACTGCTGCTCACCCGGCCCGTGGGCCGTCTGCGGCTGCTGACGGCCAAATATCTCGCTGGCCTCCTGTATACCGCACTGGTGGTGGCGTTCCTGGCCGTGACCAGCTGGGGGATGGGACGGCTCTGTTTCGGGACGGGAGACCTGATCGTGTTTTACCAAACCATGAACATTGTGCCGGAAGCCGAACTGCCCTGGCGCTTCGCGGCGGCGTTTGCGTATGGTGCTCTCAGCATGGGTGTGGTGGCGTCCCTGGCCTTTTTCTGTTCCACGCTTGCCAACCACTCACTGGGACCGATCATCACGACGGTCGCCATCCTGATTGGGTGTACGATTGTCTCGACTTTTGAAGTAGGGATGTTCCGCACGGTGCAACCGTTCCTGTTCACGACCTATTTGAGCAAATGGCAGGGGTTTTTTGCCTTCGACGTCCAAGGGGAGGATATGGGGCTGGCGATCGGGATACTCGTAGGCCATATGGCTGTCTTTTTTGGGGGCGCGGCTGGCGTTTTTCTCCGTAAAGACTGGACCACGTAAATGGCGACACGATGCACCCTCCTGACATGGGCCGTCGTGCTCGGATGGTGCCTGCGTGCGGGATCGCTCCTGGCGCAAACGCCAGACCCCTACGCCTTGCTCGCACGGGCCCAGGCGCGTCAGGCGCTCGTCCAGGATTTCTACGCGGAAGTCGCGATCGCAGTGGATGTCGATTTTCTGCGCGTCCCGGTGAAAAGAGCTGAGGTCTTTTACCAGCGGCCCGATACCTGGTACTTTAAGGCCAAGGGCTTTCTCCTGCTGCCCAAAAAGAGCGTCAAGTTTTCGGTCGCAGCCTACCTGGAGGGTCCAGCGTCAGCCTTCTACGTCACCAGTGCGCTCATGGATCAGACCCAGGTGGATGTGGTGAAAGTACTGCCGCTAGCGGCTGACAGCGAACTGGTCCTGGCCACACTGTGGATCGACCGGAGCACAGCCCTGCTCCGGCACGTGGAAGCGCACACGCGCTCGGCAGGCACCTACCAGGTCCATTTTGTCTACGCCGATGCCCCGTTTGATCTACCGGTGCAAACAGTCATCACATTCGAGATCAGCCGTATGCAGTTGCCACTGAAATATCTCGGCCGACTCAAGGTTGACCCGCAGAAGCTCGGCGACAAGGCGCAGGGCACGGTCACCATGACGTTTACCAATTTGAAGGTGAATAAGGGGATCGCAGCGACAGGGTTCGCCCCGGAAGAATTGCGGTCCTTAGAATAGTCCGAGGACAGATACGCCAACCGTCTGCGTTTGGGCAGCGCCCCCTAGCGCAGGCCCTCAACCATTTCGTCACCCGCACGCATGGTCAGGGCGGCTTCGTCAATCTCGATCTCGCTGAGGAGATCAGGTGTATACTCGGGGAGGTAGTGTTCTAAAAGTGGAGATGGCCATAAGCAAAACCTCGCAAGGCACGGGTTACCTGAACGCTGAGGCATCGGTACAAAATTCCACCATACGCATCGCCAAGGTATCGACGCGGGCGGTCAGGGCCTCCAGGTGGGCTTCTGTACGGGCCTGCGCCTGGGCCAGCTCCTCTACCCGCGCCTCGGTACGCACTTGCGCCTGCGCTAGCTCGCGGACGATATCCCTCAGGTCTGTGACGTTTGTCTCTGCCCCCTTAGTACTCCTGGCCAAGCGCCGCCAGAGTCGCCTCGACGGTCTCAATCTGCGCTTCACCTTCGGCCAGACGGTCGCGCTCCTTTTGGACTACCTCGGCACTGGCTTTGCGCAGAAAATCGGCGTTGGCGAGCTTGCGCCGTGACCCTTCGACACGGCTGAGGAGCTGCTCGCGCTGCTTTGTCAGGCGGGCTTTTTCCTTATCTATGTCGATGATGCCAGGGATAGAGACTTCGACTGGCCCCACTACAACCGTGGCAGCATCCAGCGAGCGCTGCACGTCGGGAGCGATCGCAACAGACTCCAAACCTGCCATGGTCACGAGTAGGTCTGGCCAGGCGCGTAACGTCGCAGCGGCTTCCTCAGCCGCGCGGATGCGCACCTGTACCTTGACGTGTGGGGAAATCGTGTACTTGCTACGGAGATCACGAATACCCCGAATCACCTCCTGGACAAACGTCATACGTGCTTCGATGGCCGCATCACGCCAGGCCAGATCGGACGTTGGCCAGGCAGCACTGATGAGCAGTGCCGAGGCCGGTAGCGGGGCTTCGATGCCACGTACTGGCGCTTGCGCACACAGCGGCTCCCAGAGGGCTTCCGTGATATACGGCACAAACGGATGCAAGAGGCGCAGCACCTGATCAATGGCCGTAGCGAGCACCTGACGCACCAGAGGCGCCTGGACCGCATCGCGCAGGCGCGGCTTGATAAACTCCAGGTACCAGTCGCACAGCTCGGACCAGAAGAAGTCTCGCGCTGTCGACAGTGCAGCCGAGGGATTATAGTTTGTCAGTTGGCGCTGCACCTCGGCGATGGTAGCACTGAGGCGCGACAGTATCCAACGGTCCTCGTCCGCCAGGTCCTGGTACTGCCGTGGTGTGAACGTGGCGTCTTGCAAATTGAGCAGCGCAAAGCGCACGGCGTTCAGGAGTTTGTTACAGAAGTTGCGTCCCACTTCAAAGCGGTCACTGACTAACTTCGCCGACGGCACATCAGGCATGGTGCCCAGAACATCGAACTCCTGGCCTGTCGCCGGGCAGAGGTAGGTAAAGATGCTGCGACCATGGCGCGCGGTAGCCAGATCCACCAAGTCACCGCTGTAGGGTGAAATAGCCTGGACTGGTAGTCGAATATCCTGCATACCGGTTTGCATATCGCAGAGCACGTAACGCATGGCATCTGTACCGTAGCGTTCGATGATGTCCACAGGGTCCACGCCATTGCCCTTGGACTTGCTCATGCGCTCGCCTTTGCCATCGAGGATATTGGCGTGAATGAACACGTCGGTGAAGGGCACATCGCCCATGTTGTACAGGCCCATGAGCACCATGCGTGCTACCCACAGGGTAATGATGTCACGTCCAGTCACCAGGCACGAGCCAGGATAGTAGTATGAGAGACAGTCCGCGTGCCCATGCTGGGGCCCTAGGGGGGCTTGGCCAGGATCGACCACAGCAGTGGCAGGATCAGGCCAGCCGAGGGTACTCATGGGCCACAGGCCGCTGGAGAACCAGGTGTCCAGGACGTCCGGATCTTGCTCCAGGCCAAGCGCTGTTAGCATCGGCATCAACTCGGTTTCTGCCTGCGCATGGCGCAGACAGACCAGGACCTCCACCGCTTCCGCGCCGATACGTGTGGCCAGGTCTGTGGAAGAGCTACTGGGGTGCAGGAGCAGGCTGGCGCCATCCGGCCCGATGAGGCGCACGCAGAGATCGTCACGCCCGAGATGGAGTGCGAGAGACTGCACCAGCCGCGGCAGCGCCTCACCCGCATAGGTCCCAGACCAGATGGGGATACGATGCCCCCACCACAGTTGACGGCTAATACACCAGTCGCGCTTTTCGGCGAGCCACTGCAGGTAGGTGTTGCCGTAACGCACCGGGTCAGGATGAAAAGTCACCTGGCGGTCCGTCGGGGAGCGCCAAGTGCCTTGCGCCGCATCCATGGCCGCCTGGGCCAGCCCTGGCGCCACAAATTCGTTGGCGCTCCCACGGCCACAGACCACGCCGCCCTCGATGTCGCCCATCTTCACAAACCACTGTCTGGAGAGATACGGCTCAATGGGCGTCTTCGAGCGATCGGAATGGCCCACTTCTATGGCGCGCTCTTCCATGGCTTCGAGCAGGTCCTGCGCACGCAGGTCTTGTACCACCTGCTGCCGGGCGACAAAACGATCTAGGCCAGCATAGAGGCCAGCGTTGGCATTGAGCGTACCGTCTTCGTTCAGAATGTTGATGCTGTCAATTTCCTGCTGATGTCGTGTCCATACCGCGTAGTCATTGGGGTCGTGGGCTGGCGTAATCTTCACGCAGCCACTGCCGAGCTGCGGTTTGGCCCACTCATCTGTGATGAGTGGCATGATGCGGTTGAGCAGTGGTAAGCAGATCTTGCGCCCATCATGGGCCATCTCCACCAGCTTCAGCAGCGTTGGGAGATGTGTCTCACGACGGCTTGCAAGTTGCGCCAATTCTTCTTCCAGAGCAGTCCGCTCTCTGACCGGGGCTGTCTCGATCTTGCGTCGGGTCTCTGCGATGCTCGCGTTCAGAGCCCCAGCGGGGTCAGGGTGGCAGGCCACTGCCGTATCGCCCAGCATGGTTTCCGGGCGCGTCGTCGCCACCACCACGTAGGTCGGCTCGCCGGGTTTGGGGTCAATGACTGGGTAACGCAGATAATAGAAATGGCCCTGGACTGTTTCGTAAGCGATCTCGTCATCGGACACGGCAGTTTGTAGCTGACAATCCCAGTTGACCAGGCGATTGCCGCGAAAAATCAAACCGTCCTGGAACATGCGGAAGAACGTCCAGCGCACCGCGCGGGCGCAGATGTCGTCCATGGTGAAGCGCTGGCGATCCCAGTCACACGAGCAACCCATGGCCTGCTGCTGGCTCACGATGCGTTTTTGATACTGATCCTTCCACTCCCAGATGCGCTGCACCAGGCCCTCGCGCCCGATATCGTGGCGCGTTTTACCCTCGAGCTCAAGCAAGCGTTTTTCGATAACGGCCTGAGTCGCAATACCAGCGTGATCCGTACCGGGCATCCACAGCGTGTTGTCGCCCATCATGCGATGCCAGCGAATCAGCAGGTCTTGCATGACGTTGTCCATGGCATGCCCCATGTGCAGGGCCCCGGTCACGTTGGGCAGCGGCATCA
>Ga0111539_10007345_pt1 | contig 14112 bp, 10 predicted proteins | sample RhiMethybrSRZTD1_FD_79667 | JGI IMG/M metagenome (GOLD analysis project Ga0111539, IMG submission 79667) | Populus rhizosphere microbial communities from Tennessee, USA - Rhizosphere MetaG P. TD hybrid SRZTD1 (version 2) (version 2) | ecosystem: Host-associated > Plants > Roots > Rhizosphere >...
GAGGCTTGTCCAGCGCCTCGCGGACCAGATTTCCCAGTCCCTTCGCCGCCAGCAGCCGGAACGCAATGTCGCTGAACGGGGCGAACGCATAGGTCTTCCCTTCAACGCGAATCTCGCCACGCCCCAAGCTCACGTTCGCGCGCATCCCGGTGCGGATCGTTCGCTCGCCGGCGTGAGAGGCGAAGCGTTGTCTCAGGTCGCTCGACAATGCTTCGCATTCCACGATCGGAATCCCGTTGTTCAGCGCATTGCGTTTGTAGGTTTGCGAGCACGAAGCGGCAAGGATGATGGGGATGCCGAAGGCACGCAGTGCCGTCGCCGCTTGCTCGCGGCTCGAACCCGTGCCGAAATTCCTTCCGCCGACCAAGAGATCGCCGGGACGCGCGATGCTCGTGAACGCGGGATCGTAATTGCGAAACACTGCCGCCGCCATTTCCTCGGGCGAAACATCGTCTCGATAGGTCAATTCGCCGGCGTAGATTCCATCGGTGTTGAGATCGTCTTGGGGAAGAAACACGATCTCGCCCTCGATCTCGGGAAATCCATTCGCCTGTGCATCCCGCGCCCTCCCTCTCTCCTCCTTCTGCATCCAGCGAATCTGCACCGCCGGCGCACGGCCCTCCTGAATGTGCGGCCCGGTGATGTACCCGGCGAGCGCGGAGGCGGCGACGACCGCGGGGCTCGCGAGATAGCATTGCGCGGAGCGATCTCCCATGCGTCCGGGGAAATTGCGATTCGTCGCCGAGATTCCGGTTTCGCCTGCGCGAAGCGTGCCGCGGCCGAGACCGATGCAAGGGCCGCAGCCCGAAGGCAGAGAGATCGCACCCGATTCCAGAATGCTTTGCCAAACTCCCCGCCGTTGCGCTTCGCGTTCCACTTCGGCACTCGCCGCCGCCACGTAGAGCTCCACGCCTTCTTTCACGCGCCGCCCGCGCAGTACCACCTCCGCCTCTTGCAAGTCTTCGAGCCGCGCATTCACGCAGGAAAGCAAATACGCTTTGTCCACCGCGATGCGCTCGCGCGCCACGTCGGCGAGAGGGCGCACGGCTTTGACGTCGTTCGGTCCGGCGACGAGCTGCGCAACGTGCGCGAGATCGATCGTGATTTCGGCGGCGTACGCGGCATCGCCGTCGGCCGCGATCGCCGTGCGCCTTCGTTCTTCGATGAGCGGGGTCGTGAGCCGCGGCGTAGCATCGCCGCGTTCGCGCATGACGCGCGCCCGCTCATGAAGATACTCGAAGAGGATTTCGTCCGCCGGAAAGATTCCCGCGAGAGTGCCCCACTCCGTCGTCATGTTGGAGATCGTGAGCCTCTGCGCCATGGAGAGATTCGCCGCACCTTCCCCGGAGAACTCCACCACTCGATTCAAGACTTCATCGTGCCGCGCGCCACCGGTCAGCGCCATGATGATGTCCTTGCCCGTCGCACCTTGCGGAAGGCGGCCGCGCAATTCGACGCGCACGACCTCGGGCATCTCCCACCATGTTTCTCCCGTGGCCCAAATGGCCGCGGCATCCGTGCGCGCGAGCGGCGTGCCCAGCGCACCCAGCGCTCCGTACATGTTCGCGTGCGAGTCCGCCGCAACCACGAACGCACCGGGAAGAACGAAGCCCTCTTCCACCATCACTTGATGTCCGATGCCTTGTCCCTTGGGGAAGAACGCGAGCCCTTGCTCTCTCGCAAACGCCTCGATGCGCGCGTACTGGGCGAGATTCGCCGGGCTCGTGTTCTGAATGTCGTGATCGAGAACGAGGACCGGCTGGTGGGGATCGCGCACGCGCGTTGCGCCCCAGGCGCGGAATTTCTGGATGACGGCGCTCGTGTTGTCGTGGGTCAGAAGATGCGCGGGGCGAATGCGGACGATGTCGCCGGCGCGAAGGCGAGATTCGCGTGGCAGGTCCAGCGCGTGGGAGCGGACGATCTTTTCGGTGAGCGTCCGCCCCACGCCGGTATCGAAGTTAATTCGTTCCGGTGGCCGACCCACGGAAACGATCGAGTTGCTTCTTGTAGTATTCCTTCTCCGGATGTTCCTTGACGGCTTGCTCGGCGGACTTCACTGCTTCCGCCTTCTCGCCGCGGGCGAACTGAATCTCCGCGAGTGTATCCAGCACCATCGCCCTGTCGGCTCCGGCCGGCGCCAGCTTCACTCCCTTCGTGGCGAGCTCTTCGGCTTCCTTCAAGTTCACCTGATTCTCGAACGCCCACCAGGCGAAGCTGTTCAGCTTGGCGGGATCTTCCATCCAACCTTCCGGCATTCCCGCCTTTTGCAAATCGTAGGCCTTCGATTTGTTCTTCTCGATGTACAAGGCCTTGTCGATGAGAAGCGCATCGCGCCCGGACTTGTAATCCGGGTTGTCTTTCGTCGCCGCGATCGCCGGTTCCAGCACGGGAACGAACAGATTCGGATCGGGCGTTTCGGTGGCGTGCTTCATCGTCGCTGCGAGCTGGAGAAGGGCCTCGGGGTTCTTCGTGTTCGCCAGCATCGCGTCGCGCTCCTTCGCCAGATCCTCCGTCTTCATCTGGCCCAGGCGAACGCCGTCGGCAACCGCGGTCACAAGATTCATCCGCCGGTCGTCGTTCGGCTCGAGCTCGACTGCCTTGCGCGAGAGATCCACGCTCTCCTTCACTTCGCCGCGCGTACCATGGTAAGCCGCGAGCTTGTCCGCATCCTTCGCGTTTGGCTTCTTCATGAAGCGAGCATGCTTTTGCTCGATCGTCGTGGGATCGTTTACCGCCGAGCCCAACGTTTTGATCAAATACTCTTTCGAGTATCCCGACCAGCGCTCGATGGTTTCTCCCTTGGCGTTCACCAAGACGAACGTGGGATAGCCCTGGACCTTCTCCGACTTGGCCAGAGCGAGGCCCTCTTTCTCCGCATCGGTCTTGTAGAGAACGATCTGGGAGAGCGCCTTTTGAATTTCAGTATCGGTTTCCGCCTCACGGGCGAAACGTTTGCAGGGTCCTCACCAAGTTGCGTAGAAGTCGACCAGGACCGGCTTGTTCTCTTTCGCCGCGAGAGCCTTGGCCTCTTCGTAATTCGCGGGATTGGCTCCCGCGACCGCGGCCAGCCCCAAGGCTGCCCCGAAGACTGAGCTCAGAATCCATCGCACTTGCATAACGTCCCTTCCTTGGATGCTCAGGCGAGAAAGCGCGCCAAGAGCCGGTGAAAGTGATGAACTCCCCTCTCCTGAGTCGGAGAATAGCGCCCGCTGGTATAGAGCCGCGAGCGAATCCCCTTCTGAACCATCTGAACGACTTCTTCGTCTTCGCGCTCGACCTTGTCCAGGTCCGCGCCGGCCCCGAGCGCCCGTTTGGAGGGATCGAGCACGTAGGACTCGAACAGGACCCGGCATCGATCCACGGCCAAGGGCCGAACCAGATTGATCGACAAACCCCATGGATAGAAGTTCAGCATGAGATTCGGAAAGACCCAGAAATAATACGCAGCAATCCTCTGTCCGGCATCGGGGTGCCCGGCGGGAAGCTCGAAACAGGGCTCCCCCTCCTTCCCCACACCGATTTGCAGGTTCACGTACTCGAAGAGCTCGGTCCGATAGGACTTCACCTCGAGCGCCCTGCGCAGGTCCGGATGCACGAAGGGGATGTGGAATCCCTCCAGATAGTTCTCGCAATAGAGAGCCCAATGCGAGGCGACGTCGTAGCTGCGCGAGTCGCGTGGATCGAGCTTCATGCGATCCAGATCGAGAAATCCGGCCCGCTCCCGCACCGGCGCAAGAATCTTCTCGAAATCAAACGCCGGATTCAGGCTGGCGAAGTGCAGCGGTCCCCAGGTTTGGTGGGCGACGCGAGGAAGATTGTCCGATTCGGACGGAAAGCCTTCGACGTTTTCGAACTCCGGCATGGAGACGAATCGACCGTCCATCGCAAAGCGCCGCCCGTGGTACCGGCAGCGCAAATGCTTGCGAGGCCCGCTCGTTTCCACGACGAGCGTTCCGCGGTGCGTGCACACGTTGGACATGCAATGCATGTCGCCGTTCGATCGCGTGAGCAAGAGCTCTTCATCAAGAAAGCCCGGCAGGATCGTGAACGGCACGGCGTAATCGGAGCCGTTCTCCAGCTCCACGCCTTCCGGGATCCAATGCCAAGCGCGAGCGAAGATCCGCTCGCGCTGCAGGTCGAATTCTCTGGGGTCGGAGTAGAAGGATCCGGGAAGAGTGCGCGCCCGCCCGATGTCGGGGTCGACGTTCATTCTTGGAGCGTTCAATGAACCTCCTCGAACGACCGGGCGAGCGCGATCGCCCGATCAGCTCTCCTTGGTTTGGATCCGCTTGATCATTTCGTCCTCGGAGATCTTGTTCTCCGAGTACAACCGCAAGTCGGACATTTTCGCCTTTAGGACGAGCCGATGCAAATCGTTCTTGCGGAAGTATTCCGCACCCTTCAAAGACGCCTGCAGCTCCAGCCAGTCCGTATCCTTCAGCGAGGAGAGCAACTCCGAATGATCCAAGAACACGTCGACCAGCTCGGTCTTGCCTCGCTCATATTTCTTGGCCTGACGAGCGGCGGTCTTCTCGCGCAATTTCTTGATCGTGGCGCGATCTTCCTTGTCCAAGTGTTCCATGTCTTCCAGATCGTCGAGGTCGTCCTCGTCCAAGTTGCCATTGATCACAATTACGTTGTCGTCGTCATCGTGAAACCAGCCATTCCACCACTTTCCATTGTGGATGTTGAAGTCCCAGTTGTTCCCGGTGAGTGAGGACTGGAACGTAACGATGAGACCGTATCCATCCATGTAGAGACCGCGTGCTTCATCGCGGCTGGGAACGAGAAAATTCGGGCTGTCCACGAGAGCCTCGTCCACCATGCGCTCGAACGCGGAAATCTGACGCTCCATCTTCTTGCTGGGGCGATCGTCGGGGCCCGCGGACGCCTTTCCCGCAAGAAGAAGCGCGAGAACGAGGGCACCCAGAAACGCGATCGGGGCCGCCCAGGGGAGCATTCGAGAGAATCGGTTCGGGGTCATCACTTTCTCCGTTTGGCCGGGGTCTTGTTGCCTCCGCCTCGGGAGGCCTGCCTTCGGAGAAGAGGACGGAAGGTGTGAAGAATGTGTTCACGGGTGTCCCATCCCGGCAGTCGAAAAGGGAGGGATTTGCTAAGACGGGGTCGCTTCGATCAGAACTGCGCCATCGGCGCTGATGCGAACACCGATCTCATGGGGGTGACAGCAGATGGTGCAGTCTTCGGTGAATTCCTGCCGATTCCCCGCGGAAGGCTCGACGAACACTTCGTTCGTCGAGCCGCAGACTCCGCAGGTCCAGCGATGAAAGCCGCTGTCTTCGTGCACGGCTCTCCTTTGAGCTGGCGGTCTACCAATCCTTCGGGTTGACTGCCGAGCTGGTTCCCGCCGGCATGGCTTCCGCCTTCATCGTTTCTGCAGCGCGCTGCAACGCCGCGGCCAGCTTGTCGAGCTCGGCTTGGCCTTCGGGACCGTAGCTGCGAAGGATTTCGATCTGCAGAAGCGCTGACTGAATGTGGGCTTCCCCCAAGTATTCGCGCGCTTGCGGGAACTTCGGCTTCTGCCCCAAGGCCTTCTCATAATTCTTGAACGCGTCTTCCAGATTTCCGGTCTTGCGCTGCGTATACGCCAGCATGTTCAAGTAATCCGGATTGTTCTTCTCCTTGGACACGGCCTTTTCGAATCGCTCGCGAGCATCTTCGTACTTACCCTCTTTCGTGAGCTGCATGCCGCGATCGAATGCTTCCCGCGCTTCGTCGACTTTGGGCTCCTGCCGGGTCGGCTCGGGCCGGTCGACGCTGCCTCCTCCGCTTCCCCCGCTCGACGAAGCGCGCGCGATCGTGACCGCCGCGATCAATGCAATCGACGCGCACACCGCCACACTCGCGCGCCGCACCATCCGACTCTCCATGATTGCCTCCTCTTAAAAAAAGAGCTTCGCCAATTTCAAGATTCCCTGATTCCACGGCACGCGATGAGAGATCCCGGTCTGATTCTGAAATTGATGCAGATGCGCGAGATACCACTCGTAGTTCCGGATCAAGGCGTCCTTGTTCGAATACTTGGGGCGATAATCCAAGATACGCTCCGCCTTCTCGATCGACACGAACGAATCCTCGCAGGCCGTCTCGTACACCCACTTGTAGAGTGGCGATAACTTTAACAACTCGAGGAAGCGAAGGGTCCAAATGACCGGGGCCGCCGGCAGAGGGACGATGCGTTTTCCGAATCCGGCGCGGTCCAAGACCGCCTGGTAGTCCTCGCGCATCGTGGTGAATTCCTTCGCTCCGATGTTTAACGTGTCGTTGACGCGGTCTGCCGGGAGAGTCGCACAAAGGTAGATCGCTTCGCAAAGATCCTCGACGTCCAGGAGCTGGTAGCGATTCTTGCCGCTCCCGATCATGGGGAAGCCGTGGCCGTCCTTGGCCCAGTCGTAGAACAGCGCAAAAACTCCCAAACGCTCGGGGCCAACGAACGACTTCGGGCGCACGATCGGGACCACGAGCCCCTTCTTCCGGTACTCGAGGCATACGGCCTCGGCTCCGACCTTCGCTTCCCCGTAGGGTCCGACGCCGTGGAGCCGGTCGTCCTCCAGAAGAGGATGGTGATCGGGAATCCCGTACACCGCGGTCGAGGACACATGGATGACGCGGCGCACTCCGCCGGACAGCGCCGCCTCCAAGATGTTGCGCGTTCCGTCGAGATCGGTCGAAAGGATGTCTTCCTTCTTGTACAGGGGAAGCGCCGCCGCGGCGTGCACCACGATGTCCACGCCCTCCATGGCGCGCTTCACTGCATCTTTGTCGCGGATGTCGCCGGTGATCGCGCGCACTTGGGCGCGCATGTCGGGGTAATCGAATTCGGCAACGTCGAGAGAAGTCACCGGGTGGCGGCGTGCGCGCAAGAAGCGCACGAGATTGATGCCCAAAAATCCGGCGCCGCCGGTCACCAAGTAGTGATCGAGTTTTCCGGTCGGGCTTTGCGTCATCGGGTGTTGAGTGCGGCCAGCGTTGCGACGGAATGTCCCACCGGCGACCCCGCGCCTTCGTGGATCTCCTGCAAGCTTTTCACTTCGAGCCCGGAATCCGACATCGCTTGAATGCCGAGCACGGTTGCTGCCGCTGCCGAAAGCGTGGAGATGAACGGAATCCCGCGCCGGCCGCAGGCGCGGCGGATCGCGGCTTCGTCGGCGCGCGAGCTCTTCCCCAGTGGCGTCGCCAAGACCAGATCGATCTCGCCGTTCGCGATGAGGTCGAGCGCGTTCGGCCGTCCTTCGCTGACTTTGGGAATGGTGCGCACGGTAAGACCCGCCGCCTCCAAGGTGGCGGCGGTCCCGCGCGTTGCCGCCAAGCGGAACTTGAGGCGCGCCAAGGCCCGCGCAATCGGCACGACGTTGTGATGATCGCGATCATTTACGGAGAGAAATGCGGTGCCGGCCATGGGCAGCGTCTCTCCGGCGGCCATCTGACTCTTGGCGAAGGAGAGCCCGAAGCTCTTGGAGATGCCCATCACTTCGCCGGTGGATTTCATTTCCGGACCCAGGAACGGATCCACGCCGGTGAACTTCGCGAACGGAAGCACCGCTTCCTTCACCGAAACATACTCCGGCCGCGGCTCCTCCAAGAACCCCAATTCCGCGAGCGTCTTCCCGGCCATGACCTTAGCGGCGATCTTCGCCAGCGGAATCCCCACCGCCTTCGACACGAACGGAACGGTCCGCGACGCGCGTGGATTCACTTCGAGCAAATACACGGTGCCGTCGCGAATCGCGAACTGCGCGTTCAAGAGCCCGATGACCCCAAGCTCCTTGGCCACGGCTTTCGTTTGCGCGCGAATGATCTCCAGATCGCGCGGCGAGATGAGATAGGTCGGCAGCACGCACGCCGAATCGCCGGAATGGATGCCGGCTTCTTCGATGTGCTGCATGATTCCGCCGATCACGCAGCGCTCCTTGTCGGCGATCGCATCGACGTCCACTTCGAACGCATCTTCGAGGAAGCGATCCAAGAGAATCGGGTGGACCGGCGAGGCGCCGCGCGTTTGGCGCATGTACGTTTCGAGCGAATCCTCGTCGTACACGATGCGCATTGCCTGCCCGCCCAAGACATAGGACGGACGCGCCAGAATCGGATAGCCGATGTTTCGGGCGACATCGATCGCTTCGTCGACGGTCGTCGCCATTCCTCCCAAGGGAAGCGTCAGACGCAGCTTGTCCGCCAGGGGGAAGAACTTCCCGCGATCCTCGGCGATATCGATCGAGCGTGGCTGTGTTCCCAAGATGGGCACGCCGGCGCGCTCGAGCGCCAGTGCCAAGCGCAGCGGAGTTTGCCCGCCGAACTGCACCACGACGCCGATCGGTTTTTCGATCTCGACGACGTTCAAGATGTCTTCCAGCGTGAGCGGCTCGAAATAGAGGCGGTCGGCGGTGTCGTAATCCGTGGAAACGGTCTCCGGGTTCGAGTTCTGCAGAATCGTTTCGAAGCCCAGCTCCTGGAAGGCGCGCACCGCGTGCACGCAGCAGTAGTCGAACTCGATTCCTTGGCCAATGCGATTCGGCCCGCCTCCCAAGATCAAGATCTTCTGCCGCGTCGACTGGGTGACTTCGCTCTCCGCTCCGTACGTCGAGTAGTGATACGGAGTGAATGCGGCGAATTCCGCGGCGCAGGTGTCCACGGTCTTCATGCACGGTACGACGCCCAGCGACTTGCGTAAGGCGCGGATCTCGTCTGGGGATTTCCCGTAGAGATGGCCGATTTGCACATCGGAGAAGCCCAATTGCTTCGCGCGCATCAACGCGCGGCGGTCGAGAGGCGTGCCGGCCGCAGCCGCCCGACGCATCTCTTCCTCTTCTTCCACGATCTCGAGAATATTGTCCAAGAACCAAGGATCGATGGCGGTGAGCTGATGCAGCTCGTCGACCGTCACCCCCAAGCGAATCGCATCGCGCATGCGGAAGAGATTGTCCCAGCGCGGCGTGCGCAAGGCAGTGCGCAATTCGTCGAGCAGCGCGTCGCGCCCCGCTTCGTCGAGCCGCGCGAGATCGACGGAATCGCGCCCGTCCGCGCCCAACCCGTAGCGCCCGATCTCGAGCGAGCGAATCGCCTTTTGCAGCGCTTCCTTGAACGTTCCGCCGATCGCCATCGCTTCCCCAACCGACTTCATTTGCGTGCCGAGCCGGTCGTCCACGCCGGGGAACTTCTCGAAATTCCAGCGCGGGATCTTCACCACGACGTAATCGAGAACCGGCTCGAAAGACGCCGGCGTTTCCCGCGTGATGTCGTTGCGAATCTCGTCCAGTGTGTAGCCGACCGCGAGCTTGGCAGCGATCTTCGCGATCGGGAATCCAGTAGCCTTCGAGGCCAGGGCTGAGCTTCGGGAAACGCGCGGGTTCACCTCGATCGCAACCATGCGCCCGGTCTTGGGGTGAACCCCGAACTGAATGTTGCAACCGCCTGTGGCCACGCCGATTTCGCGAATGATGGCCAGGGCCGCGTCGCGCATGTCTTGGTACTCGCGGTCGGTCAAGGTTTGGATGGGCGCGACCGTGATCGAGTCCCCGGTGTGCACCCCCATGGGATCCATGTTCTCGATCGAGCAGACGATGACGACGTTGTCATCTGCGTCGCGCATCACTTCGAGCTCGTATTCCTTCCAACCGAAGATCGATTCCTCGACGAGCACTTCGTGGATCGGTGAGGTCGTCAGGGCGTGATGGATGAAGCGTTCGAGCTCTTCAACGTTGTAGGCGATCGCCGCGCCCGATCCTCCCAGCGTGAACGCCGGCCGAATGATCACCGGGAAGCCGATCTGCGCGACCACGGCGCGCGCATCGTCCAGGCTGCGGGCGATGCCACCGCGCGGCAGATCGATGCCGATCGATTCCATCGCCTTCTTGAACAGCTCGCGATCTTCCGCCTTGCGGATCGCCTCGAGCGAAGCACCGATCAATTCCACACGATAGCGATCGAGAACACCCGCTTCAGCCAATGCGACGGTGACGTTGAGCGCGGTCTGTCCGCCCAGCGTGGGAAGCAAGACGTCGGGACGCTCGCGAGCGATGATGCGCTCGACGATCTCCGGAGTGATGGGCTCGATGTAAGTGCGGTCGGCGGTCTCCGGGTCGGTCATGATCGTGGCCGGATTGGAGTTCACTAGGACGATCTCGAACCCTTCTTCTCGCAAGGCCTTGCACGCTTGAGTTCCGGAATAATCGAACTCGCAGGCCTGCCCGATCACGATCGGTCCCGAGCCGATCACCAGGATCTTGTGGATGTCGTTGCGTTTCGGCATCGCGGCTTCCCCTCAGGCTCTCTTGGCGCCGACGTGCTCGAGAAAAGCTTCCCAGAGATAGAACGCATCGTGCGGACCGGGTGACGCTTCGGGATGGTATTGGATCGCGAAGAGCGCGAGATCGGGATGCGTCATCCCCTCCACCGTGCCGTCGTAGAGGTTTCTGTGCGTGATCGTGAAGCCGGCGCGCTTCGCGGATTCCGGCTCGACCGCGTAATTGTGATTCTGGCACGTGATCTCCACCTTGCCGGTGGCTTCGTGCATCACGGGATGATTGGCCCCGTGATGGCCGAACTTCAATTTGTACGTCTCCGCACCCGCGGCGAGCGCCAGGATCTGGTGTCCCAGGCAGATTCCGAACAGCGGCACCTTCCCGAAGAATTCCTTCACCGTGCCCGCAACATACGCAGCGGTACGCGGATCGCCGGGTCCATTCGAGAGAAAGATTCCGTCGGGATTGAGCTCGCGAATCTCCGCGGCCGACGCCGTGGCCGGGACCACGACGACGCGCGCGCCTTCGTCGGCGAGATGGCGCAGGATGCTGCGCTTCACGCCGCAATCGATGGCCGCGATCGTCGGTCCTTCGCGCGGGGTCGAATAATCAAAGCGCTCGGTGACCGTAACCTGGCGAACGACGTCAATCGTGGAAAGATCGGGAACCGCCTGCGCATCGGGAACGAGCCGGCGCGGATCGGAAATCGAATCGGCCTCCGGGCCGGAAACGAGCACCCCGCGCAGGCAGCCCTTCCCTCGAAGGAGGCGGGTCAAAGCGCGCGTATCGATCCCATCGATGCCCACGATGCCGTGACGCTTCATGTATTCCTCGAGCGTGGTTTGCGCGCGCTGCGAGGAGGCCCGGCGGGAGAATTCGCGGGCGATGAAGCCCTTCACGTGCGGCCTCGTCGATTCCTCGTCCTCGTCATTGACCCCATAGTTTCCGATCTGCGGAAACGTCATCGCGACGAGCTGGCCCTCGTAGGAAGGATCCGTGAGGATTTCCTGATAGCCGGTCATGGAAGTGTTGAAGACGACCTCGCCGGAGACCCGGCCGGTCGCGCCGAAGGCGTTTCCCTCGAAGACCGTACCGTCTTCCAGGGCCAGAATTGCGCGCTTGGGGATGGGCATGGATTCTCGGATCGGGAAGTTATCAGAGCGTGCAAAGCCGGTCAACGCATCGCCGTTGCTCATGGTGCTGCTCCTCGCGAGTCCCACGCGTGCGTGAGAGTGGATGCGCAGCCTTTTACGATTGGCGGCGCCGTGCCAGTTGGCTCGAGGAGTTGAGCCGGGCCTGGCGTGCTGAGGAGAGGCGGCTAGCTCAGGGAAGCGGCCGCATTCAAGAGGACGCGCGAGACCATGCGCTCGACTTTGCGGAACGGGCGAGTCACTTGCCAAAGCGGCGAGGACTGCATGTCGTCGAGCGTCTCGTTGAGCGCTCGCACGCGGTCCTGCAGATCGGCGATGTGGCTCAGCATCGCCGGCTCCGTTGAGGCCACCATCCGGTCATAGGTGCGTTGGAGCTCATCGAACGTGCGCGACGTCCCCACCGTTTCCCCGGCACAGGAACGGCAAAGCGTCGCATACACGCTCTTCAAGAGCGCTTTGTTTTGTCCGAGCGCCTCGAAGGAGAGCTCCGCATCGACCGCATGGTGGCGAAGCTTCGGTTCCAGAAAACCGTGAATCTCTTCGCGAGCCTGTTTGATCGGCACGGGAAAGCGAAAGCCCAGCGTTTCCTGAACGCGAGCCAACACTGCGGGTCCATTGGAAAGAAGATCATCGAAGCGAACAAAGGCCCGCGGGAAATCACGGGTGGCCCGCTCCGCAGCGAGTGTGTTTTCGAGCCACAGACGCGTGGACTTCTCGCGATGGAAACCGTCGCGCTTCTCCAAGGAGCGCGCGACTTCCTCGGGATGGCGAAAGATCAAGACGAAGGCGAAGCGGCATCCCAAGTCTTCGAAGAGCGCCGTCCAAACCGGAACCAAGCGGCACATGCGCGGATCTTTGACCGCCCAGATCGTCGAGCTCGCGAAGTCGTGTTTCAAGATCCGGGCGGCTTCCACTCGAAAGCGATACGCGGCGGGATCCTCCCACCAGCGCGAAGGAAGGGGGCGAATGTCGTCCCACGAGGAGCGGAGTGCGAGAAGTAAGCGTTCGTGGGCCCGAACCAGTCCAAGATGCTCCCAGTAGCCTTTGTCATTCACCCCCGGATGCGGCGCGCGCATGTCGTCACCGAGATCGACGCCCACGTGTCGCATCGATCCGGTAAGCGCGGAGGTTCCGCTGCGGTGCATTCCCAAGATGCCGATTCCGCATCCATTGCGCATCGAGTCGCGTGTCATGTGGGAATGGTGCAATGCGAGAATAAAGATCGGGGCAAGGGGAAGAGAAGATTGGCGGGATGCCGGGACGCAGGGCGCGACGGCGGCGATCCGGTCGGGTCTGCCGAGGATGCCGCTTGCTTGTGACCACTCCCACTCCAAGAGTAGAATTGAGTCACCTCCTGGCTGACCTACGGCCCTCCCCCCTTTTCTCGAAGGAGGTGGCGGCGTGCGTCATTTGCATCGAATTGCCTTCTCGATCGCGCTCATTCCCGCGGCAGCAATTGCGGACCTTCCTTTTACACTGGATCCGGTCGGCGTCGATGTTTCGGGAGTCGACCCGTATGTCTCGCTTGTCCTGGATTCCAGCGGAGAGCCGTGCCTGAGCTTCAACGCCTTCAATCATGTGTTGCTTTACGCGACGAGAATCGGAGAGTCGTGGGATTTCGACATCGTGGATCCGACCATCTTTCCGGTCGGGTGGTACAACTCTCTCGTTTTGGATTTCACCGGCGAGCCCCAGATCAGCTACTTCGGAGCCACGGATCTGGGCTTTGCAAGTCGAACCGGAGGGACATGGACGACCGAGACGATCGATTCCATCGGTCAAACCTACTACTACACATCAATCGCTCTCGATTCCCAGGAGACACCCCACATCAGCTATTACAACGGGCATTTGAAGCATGTAACCAGGATTGGCGCGTACTGGACCACGGAGAACGTCGATACGACGGGGGACGTCGGCAAATACTCTTCGCTCGAGCTCGACGCCTCGGGAAATCCGTGCATCAGCTACTTCGACGATTCGAACAACCGGCTCAAATTCGCCCGGAAAACGGGCGGAGTCTGGACGACGGAAGTGGTCAGCCCCATCGGAGAGACCGTCGGGGGATATTGCTCGCTTGCGATCGATGCCATTGGGGGTTTTCACATAAGCTATTTGAGACTCAATCCGGACCAACTCAAATACGCCACGAAATCCGGGGAGGCATGGACTACTGAAGTCGTCGACGCCGCCGGATGGGACACCTCGATCGACGTCGATAATCAGGGACATCCTTGGATCAGTTACCGAGATCAAGCCAACGCAGACCTCAAGCTGGCCACCAAACAGGGCGGAACATGGACGACGCAAACGGTCGATTCCAACGGCAGCACCGGATTCAAAACCTCCATCGTGCTGGATTCACAGAATCTTCCGTGGATCGCGTACTTCTCCTACAGTGCCCAGGACTATCGAGTGGCAATTCCGGATCCCAATGCGGTCGGCGTTGAGCCGTTCGTGGTAGGTGAGCCGCTCGTTGGTGCGCCTTATCCGAATCCATCGCACGGATCGGTATCGTTTGCGATTCGCGTCCCCAATACGGACTCGGTCCGCCTTACCTTGTTCGATGTGGGCGGTCGAATGATTTCAATGATTCCTGGGCAAGAGCTGCAGAGTGGCCCCCGCGTCATGACCTGGAATCCTCGGGATATTGAATCGGGCGTTTACTTCCTGCGCGTGGAATCGAGCAGCGGAATTCGGGA
>Ga0111539_10007346_pt1 | contig 14112 bp, 14 predicted proteins | sample RhiMethybrSRZTD1_FD_79667 | JGI IMG/M metagenome (GOLD analysis project Ga0111539, IMG submission 79667) | Populus rhizosphere microbial communities from Tennessee, USA - Rhizosphere MetaG P. TD hybrid SRZTD1 (version 2) (version 2) | ecosystem: Host-associated > Plants > Roots > Rhizosphere >...
CACCGTCGCGCTGAACGCCGACGCCGGCAGGCTCGCATCAAAGGCCGTAAAGCTCGCAAGCGCCGTCGTCCCCGACAGCGCAACATGCTCGCTCGCACTCGCAAGCGTCACATCGCCAGACAGGAGCAATTTGCGCATTACTCGCCCCCCAGGCAGCAACTACGCATTCAAATCTTGCGCCACTGCGCCTAGGCTATCGAATTAGAGGGCGCCTAGACAAGGTTATGCCAATCGGACACGGCTCCAACGTTTAGCAGTGTCACGGATCCGCCTTCCGCGAATGAGACCACGGCATCGATCGGGCCAGTGTGATCCACGTCACTGCTGGCGAGACTTTGCACCGTCAGTTCTTCCAACAACAGGTGATCGATGCCCGTAGCGAAATCAGACGCTGTGTCGACGCCGCAGTTTTTGGCGAATTTAAACGTGTCGGAGCCGGCGCCCCCTGCCATTAGATCATTGCCTTGGCCGCCCTCGAGCAGGTCATTGCCGTCTCCGCCATCCAAGGTGTCATTACCTGTACCCCCGAACAGAAAGTCGCGGCCTGTTCCGCCGTAGAGCTGATCATCGCCATTCTCGCCATAAATAATGTCGGAGCCGTCGAACCCGTGCACGACATCATTGCCGTTGTTGGCGTGGATGGTGGCGTCGCAATTAGCCTCGTCATTCAAAACATCTGGTCGGACCGTTCCATTGATGACGCAGGCGTCATTTGCCGGCGTGACGGTCACCTGCACGGTGACCGGGTCCGTTTTTCCGCCGTTTGGATCGGTCGCCACATAAGTGAATTCATCGACGGCGCCGCTAAACGTGCTTAGATCGAATTGGTCGGCGTCCGCCGTATATTGAATGTGGCCGTTGACAATTTCGATTGATGCTCCGAGCGCTGACTTGCTGCCGGAGAGCGACTGAATACTCAAGGCGTCACCGTCGGGATCGCTGTCGTTGGTCAGAACGTTGATTTGAACGCTTGCATCCTCTTCGACATTGGCGCTGTCGGCGGCGCCGATCGGAGCGTCATTCACCGAGTTCACCGTGAGCGAAACCGTGGCGACGTTGCTGTCAAGGCCGCCGTCGCTGGTCTTGTAGGTAAAGCTGTCAGGGCCATTGTAGTTGTGATTTGGCGAATAGACGAATGAGCCATCGGCACTAAGAGCCAGCGAACCATGGGCCGGGCCGGAGACCAGCGCGGCTGTGAATGGATCGTTGTCAACGTCGCTGTCATTGCCACGTACACCTGGCGTTGCGACCATAAGCTGGACGTCTTCATCGGTTGCGTAGCTGTCGTTAGCGGCAACTGGCGCATCGTTCACAGGATTGACGGTGAGCGAGACCGTGGCGACGTTGCTGTCAAGGCTGCCGTCATTGGCATGGTAGGTGAAGCTGTCGGGCCCGTTATAGTTTGGGGCCGGCGTATAACTGAATGCGCCATCGGCATTGAGCACCACTGTGCCGTGAGTAGGACCGGAGACCAGGACCGCGCTGAGAGAGTCTCCGTCATTGTCGGAATCATTTGCGAGAATGCCTTTTGCTGGGACGACAAGACCTTGGTCTTCGTCGGTCGCATACTGATCGTCGGCGGCCACGGGCTCGTGGTTGATCGGCCCCACCGTGACCGTCACCGTGGCGGTGTCATAACCGTTGGGGCGTCCATCCCATATCTGGTAAGTGAAAGTGTCAGTTCCGATAAACTCAGGGTCCGGCAGGTAACCTATCTGACCTGCAATTGCCAAAACCTGACCGTGGGAAGGGGCGCCGACTTCGAGAATACTCAGTGGATCACCATCGGGATCGCTGTCGTTGTCGCGCACTGGGATCAGAATTGGTGCACCAACGCCGGTTGAGACGGTGTCATCAACTGCGTCTGGCGCGTTGTTGGGTGGCCTGACCACGAGCGAGACTGTGGCAACATCCGAACCGCCGAAGTCATCGAACGCCAAATACGTGAAGCTGTCGGTCCCTATGTAGCCAGGATCGGGCACATAGACGAACGGTCCCGCTAACGAGAGGGTGCCGTGTACCGGACCGCCTATCACGCTCGCGTGTAACGTATCTCCGTCAGGATCGATGTCGTTGTCGAGCACCGGCACCTCGACAGCGAAATCCCTATCGGTGGCAAAGGAATCGTCGACTGCGTCCGTGGTCCCGTTTCTGGGACTTACAGCTATGAAAGCTGTCCCTACATCGAAGGCACCGAAACCATCCGCAATTATGTAATCGAATTGATCGTTTCCGACATAATTCAAGTTCGGCTGATACCGGAGCGTCTCGCCAACCCAAGAAAGCGTGCCGTGTTCGGGATCTCCCGTGCTAAGTACTGTGAGGGTGTCACCGTCTGGGTCATGATCGTTGCCAAGCAGGCCAATATCGATAGCCGAGTTTCGGAAGGTAGTTGCGGTATCGTCCACCGCGACGGGCGGATTGTTCTCCGATTCGACGATGAGACTCACAGTGAGCAAGGAAATCCCCTCCCCTGCCTCAAACAAGTAACCCGAGTGATCGGTGCCGAGCCACGAAAAGTCTGGAACACCCTCGGGGTGCGTCACGCTTTGCAGGTCAATTCCAATTTTAAAACCGGTATCCCTCTGAGCATCTGCGAACAGCACGGCGTTTGAATTCAACTCGATGGTCTGTGGCGCCCCATCAAAATTGTTCTTGGTAGTTAGCGTCGCGTCACCAAAAAAGGCGCCAGAGCCTAAATCGTTGTATACGCTCACCCCGTCGCTGTTGGTGGACGCAATGGTCGCCGCATGCTGGGTGACAAGCTCGCTAACGGGCGTGTTAACTGCATAGAAGTCGAATGTTTCCGATGGTTTTTGGTCGCCAAAAATTGACCCGCCCTCGATCCTGCCGTTGACCACTTGGTAGCCGTCAGGAAACAGCACGAAGTCTCCACTGAAGAAATTAAACGAAACAAATTTGAGCGACAGCGAAGTTATCGTGCCGTGAACATGAGAGAGATCAAATACCTCGAATCCATTTGTATCTATCCAACTCCATTGGGTGTTCGCAGGGTCAGTGTATCGCCCAACAACGCCAGAATTTACGTTGAAGCCGCCGAATGATTCGAAACTAGCGGGGAACGTGGAGACACCGCCTCCGCCGTATTGGGTATACCCGCCGCTATAAGATGGACTTAATACTGTCGTTGTCATTTGCACCTCCATCGAGCGCAATTCGGATTTATTTCAGCTAGTCGGATTAACCGATGTGCCGCCGGTTAACGGGCGTCACTGTCAGAATGGACAAAGGTCAGATCCTGTATTTCCTGCGCCGGAAGATCGCGGCGAGCTGCGTCAAGATGCATCTGAAGGATGCTGATGGTTGCGTCAGTGGGTAAGGCCGCGGCGGGAGATCTCTCGAGCCAGAATTGCTTTACGCCCAGCCCGAGCGTGATGACCACAAGAACTGCAGCAACGTGACGTGTGCGCATGAGTGCCTCCGTGGTTTGGTGTCGACGTGCCGTGATCGAGCGCATAGCCAGGAATTTGGCCGCCTTGCGTTTTGCGTCCGCGGCCGATTGCTCGATTTGAACGAAGTCCGAGCGGACGAGAATCCCGAGGTTTGTCAGGCGCGCGCCGTTCCGGTCCCTTTCGAACAAGGCCGCGCCTAGTTCTTCTTCCAGCAGCTTGATCGCCCGCGTCAGCGATGGCTGCGCCACGCCACAGCTCCGTGCTCCGCGGACGAAACTGCCTTGCTCACATAAGGCAAGGAAATAACGGACCTGGTGCATGTGCATCGCGGCGTGCCTCAGTGGCAAGACAAGCGCGCTGACAGTACTGAGTCGTCAGTTACGTCGGCGTACTGAATCGGTTAATCGCCCAACCCTCATCAATTTGTGGCGGTTAAAATCCTTGAATTGCTTCGACGTCTTGCTCCGGGAGGGATCTGACATTGATGCTGAGGTGCAGCGCGTTCGGATCCATTTGAACGATCGCTTGCTCCGGCAGCGTTGCGATTGCGGACGGGGTGAGGTGCAGGCTTAGACCACTCATCGCAACTATGGCGATCGCAGAAATAACAACGATTATTACGCGCATCATTGCCTCCATCGCTGGTTGACTGTGTGGTTGCGGGCTAGTTGGCCGCTAATTGCATCGCGTCCTGAACCGACTCGAAGCAACCGAACGCACCAAACGCGAGCAAATAAAAATCAAGTCAATGACAGCTAACGCGCCATCTTTGACGCTTCGATTTTGTGGACGATGCCGCTGCGAAAAACCCTCATTTGTATTCGCCGCCATGACACCCTCTCGAACCATGAGTTGCACCGCTTGTTGAAAAAGCTGCCAGTTGTAGAGGCACCCCGTAAGTGTCAAACTCGACATAGTCGGTCCATTTGCGACACTTGGGGGGCAAATGTCACAGCAAACCGCGCCGCTCCGCGTCAGTATTCTGGCGATACCTGAAGCTCAGGTGACACCGCTGAGCGGGCTCTTTGAAGTGCTCTCGAGCTTTGGGCTGCTCGCAGCTCTCGAGCCTGATGTGCCCGCGAAACCGTTTGAAGTCGAAATTGTTGCTCCACAGGATGCGCCTTCCCGCGGAGCCAGCGGACTACCCATCGCGGCTGACCGCTCGATTAGTGAGGTCGACCGGACTGACATCGCTATCGTGCCTTTGATGATGTTTGCGGGAGGAGATTGGAAAACCGGACGCTATCCCGAGGTGGTTGACTGGTTGCAGCGGATGCATCGCGCGGGAGCCACGCTGTGTTCGACCTGCACTGGGGTACTTCTACTGGCGGAAACAGGCCTGTTGGATGGCCGGGATGCGACGATCCACTGGGCGTTCGCGCCGATCTTCCAACGCAATTTTCCTAACGTCAGCCTGCGTGTTGAAGAGGTGCTGATCGCGGCTGGTAACCCCGAACGCTTTGTGATGACTGGCGGCGTAATGTCTTGGCATGACCTCGCTCTACATTTGATCGCGCGGTACGTCGGCGCCAGCGCGGCTCAATCCATGGCGCGGCTTATGTTGCTCGACTGGCATTCGGAAGGTCAGGCACCATACGTTGGCTTTTTGCCCACATCGGACCACGATGATGCGATGGTCCGCGACCTGCAGAAATGGCTCGAGACGCACTTCTCTACCGCCAATCCCATTGAGGAGATGGCACTTCGTTGTGGCTTATCGAGTCGCAGTCTTGAGAGACGGTTTATGAAAGCCGCCGGGCTCGCTCCGCTCGCCTATGTGCAGAACCTACGTATCGAATCGGCCAAACGTGAATTGGAGCGCACCAGCAAACCGATTGACGAGATCAGTTACGAAGTCGGATACGAAAATCCCGCCTTCTTTCGGCGTGTTTTCAAACGCAATGTACGAATGACACCAAGCGTATATCGACGAAAATTTCTGGTCCCTAGTGTTCCCCAATCTCGATGACGGCATCGGCCGTCCCTTCAAGGGTTTGACGCTGCCGATGACGGCCCAACATAATTTGAGTCGGCGACGGGAGGTGCTCAGCTGCCTCCTCTCGTCGTGTTTGTACGCCACAGCCGCTCGCTTCCTGCGCGAAGCGATTAGGCAGCACGCGCAGTCATCCGCCAACCACGTTCCATAACGCGCCATTATGCGAATCCGCCCCACAATTTGATTTAAATCCAGCACCATCCCGGATATCGTCAATGCACGGGGACGGAACAGTTCGTTATGCCGATCTATCACCGGCTCGCTCAGGACGATCAGGGGTTGCGACGCACAATTGCCGACGCGCTCGTGGTGCTGCGGACGATTCCCGATTTTACCGACCAGTCTCGCGCGAATATTCGCGTTCAACCGCTCAAGCTGACCTCTGGCGAGCTCGTCGGCCTCATCGACCTCGAGTTCAAGGGCCCTCTGCCGGAGGTGACCTGCATCGTGTCGCTTGCAACATCGTCCCGGTTCCGCGCCAAATGGCAGGGCAGTGAGGAGCGGCACGATCGCGATGTCTTTGAACTGGATGGGGCACTCGTCGATGGCAGTGGTAACGTTACCTTGGCCGATGGCCCCTTGCTCCAATCTGTTGAGTTCATCCCTGCCCGCCTGCCGATGACGGCGAGTGAGCTTGATTGCCGGATCGTCTACCACGTCCTTGCGCTGATCGGACAACAAGATGACTGCTATCGCCGCTTGCGGGAAGGCGTGCCCGACGAGCTTCAGGACATGGTCCCGGATCGATACTTCCTTGATTGCAGTAAGCTCTATGGACTCGCCGTTCCGCCGCTCAAAGTGATTACACACTATCTCTCCGGCTGCGACGCGAACCTGAAGCCCTCGCCGCAAAAGATCTCCGACGCGCTGCGCAAATTTGGCATGCGTATTCCCTTTTCGAGACCACGTGCCTCTCGCCAAGTTTACGCCACAATGTGACTGGGATCGGGCTTACTGACTCGGTCGCGATTATGTGCAAATTAGAGGGCTCCGTTCACGCTGGATGGAGCAGCCAATGTCGGCCCCTCGCGAGATCACCTTGGCTTCGGTGCGTAAACTGAAGCCGAACAAACGCAACGCACGCACTCACTCTAAAAAGCAAATCGGCGAGATCGTCGAACTGATCCAACGGTTCGGCTGGACCTACCCAATTCTCGTCGACGAGGACTGGCATATCATCGCCGGTCACGCTCGCTACCAGGCAGCACTTGATCTTCGTCTCTTACGCGTGCCCATCATGGTGATGATCGGCTTGAGTGACGCCGAAAAGCGCGCGCTTGCTCTTGCTGACAATCGCGTACCCGCCAGCGCAGGGTGGGACCGCGCAGTGTTGGCAGCTGAATTGGGTGAACTCGCTTCCCTACTTCCTGAATGCGATCTCGACATTGCCATCACCGGCTTCGCGCCCGCCGAGATCGACGCGTTCATGGGCGACCTCGTCGATCCCGAGCAGGATCCGCTCGATGGCGTGCCCGAGATTGCAAAAGACGCGGTCAGTCGTCACAGCGATTTATGGGAGCTCGGCAGCCATCGCCTGCTCTGCGGTGATGCCAGGGACGAGGCAGATCTGCGCCGGCTCATGGGGCGTCAGAGCGCCGCCATGGTTTTTACTGACCCACCTTACAATGTACGGATCGCCTCGGTGCAAGGCCGCGGCAAAATTCGCCATCGTGAATTCATGGTCGCCTCCGGCGAATTATCGCGCACGGAGTTCATACAATTCCTCATCGACGTGCTGAGGTTGGCGGCCGAACACTCCGCTAATGGTGCGATCCACTTCGTGTTCATGGATTGGCGCCACGCTGGTGAAATTCTTTCAGCCGGCGCGAAAGTTTACTCAGAGCACAAGAACACTATCGTCTGGGTCAAAACAACCCCCGGCCAAGGGACATTTTACAAGGCCCAGCATGAGTTTATTTTCGTGTTCAAAAATGGCGATGCGCCGCATGTCAACAATTTCGAACTTGGCCAGCATGGCCGCACGCGCTCGAATGTATGGACTTATCCCGGCGTCAATACGTTCCGCACTGGGCGGCTCGACGAACTCGCACTGCATCCGACCGTGAAACCTGTGGCGCTTGTCGCCGACGCGATGCGCGACTGCTCGCGCCGTGGCGATATCGTGCTTGATCCCTTCATGGGCTCTGGCACGACGATCCTTGCCGCCGAGCGGGTTGGACGCCGGGCCCATGGCTTAGAGATCGATCCGCTCTACATCGACGTCGCCGTGCGACGCTGGCAGGCCTTCACCAAACGCGATGCCATTCTCAAAGAGACGGGCCAGGCCTTCGATGAGGTGGCCGAAGCCCGCACCACCGCCGCACCAAGGCGGAGGATCCGATGAGCAGCCAGAAACCGCGCGTGTCTCGACCGCGTATCCGCATCAGGCCAGATAAAGCCGACAGCGATGTCGGCTACGGCCACCCCCCGCGCACGCATCAGTTTAAGCCGGGTCAGAGCGGCAATCCGAAGGGGCGGCCGAAGGGCGCCAAGAACGAGGCAACTATCTTGTATGAGCTGCTGCACCGAAAAATTCCGATCCGCGAAGGCGGTCGCACCCGCAAGATCACCGTCTTAGAGGCCATCCTGCTGCGCTTTACCGAGGATTCGCTCAAGGGCAACACCAAGAGCGCCGCGTTCCTGCTCAACCGTCACGGCACGCTGGTTTCCGGGGAACCGCAGCGCACTGATGCCAGTGACGATGATCAGGCGATCTTGGAGGCCTTCGCCCAACGATTGATGGCGCAGCGTTCACCTCAAAAGGTGTCCCCATGACACGCGCAGAGGCCCTGCTCGAAGCCGTGCTGCGCAATGATTTTCTGAGTTTCTTGCGCTACTGCATGATGGTGCTTAACCCGGGCGCACCGTTTCTGCCGAATTGGCATCTGGACGCGATCGCCTACCTGCTCGAACAAGTGCGTGCCGGCAAGATTAACCGGCTGATCATCAACATTCCGCCGCGCTATCTCAAATCGATCATGGTGTCGGTGGCGTTTCCCGCATTTTTATTAGGACACGAACCACGGCGACGCATTTTCGGCATCAGTTACGGTGGCGATCTGTCGACCAAGCATGCCAGTGATTTTCGCTCTATCGTTCAGTCCAAACGGTATCAGCGCATCTTTCCCAAAATGCGCATTAACCGGGCAACCGAATCCGACGTGCATACGACGCTGCGTGGTTACCGCAAAGCGACTTCGGTTTATGCTGCAATTACCGGCCTCGGTGGCGATACCTTTATTATCGATGATCCGCAAAAGCCGGTGGATGCCCAATCGGATTCGCAACGCAACCATCTCAATGAATGGTTTTCCAATACGTTGCGCTCTCGCTTGGACAACAAGGCGACCGGCACCATCATTGTGGTGATGCAACGGGTCCACCTCAATGATCTTACCGGCTATCTCACTGAGAATTCCGACGATTGGACCGTGCTGAGCTTGCCGGCAATCGCTGAGACGGATGAAGAGGTGGCCGTTGGTGATGGCATCTACCATCGTCGTTACGCAAACGAAGCGCTGCATCCAGCCCACGAGCCTCTGGCCGTCCTGGAGAAACTACGCCTCGAGATGGGCTCTGACGTTTTCGCCGCGCAGTACCAGCAATCGCCGGTGCCGCCGGGCGGCGCCATGATCCGCCGCACGTGGCTGCGCTACTATGATCGGCTTCCTGAACAGACCTACCGCTCAAAAGTGATCCAGAGTTGGGATACCGCTGCCAAGGCTGGCGCGCAGAACGATTGGTCGGTGTGCACCACCTGGCTCCTGCATGAGAAGCACTACTATCTGCTCGATGTCACGCGCGGGCGCTACGAATACCCGCGGCTGCGGAGCACAGCCATCGCGCTGGCCGAGCGCTTTAAGCCGCGCGCGATTTTGATTGAGGATGCCTCAACCGGCATCGCACTGGCGCAGGAGCTGCGTCAGGCCGGAAGCTTTGTCGTTAATCCCATTCCGGTCGAGCGCGACAAAGTCGGCCGGCTCTACGTTCAACAGGCGAAATTCGAAGCTGGCCTTGTGCTGTTTCCACGGGGCGCACCGTTCCTGCCGGTGCTGGAGGCCGAGTTGCTGGCGTTCCCGCAGGCTAAAACTGACGACCAGGTCGACTCGATCAGCCAGGCGCTGGCCTATAAGGCGTCGGGTTATGACACCAGCCTGAGCTGGGTGTGATCGCGCGCGACTGTACGGCAGTCACGCACCGTCCGGCTGCCAGTCATCGGCGTTAAGGGCGCGCACGCGTTGCGCGAACACGCGGTGCATCTCATTTAAGCGTTTCGCCAGCCACTCATGTTGACGCGGCCAATCCGCTTCGTCCTCGGGGTCGACCCCATTGTGATAGAGCGAGATGCGGCAGTCTTGCTGCGACGGCAATTCCTCCCACTCCAGTGCAAATCCAAGCTCTTGTTCGATCGCCTGCTTCTGGCGCTTAAGCAGTCCGAAAAAGGCCTTGGCGCGATCCCCTGCTATGTAGAGCTCAGCCCGAATTCTTTGTTCGGGGCGGATCATGACAGCATTGAGATGGAAGTGGCTGCGCCCAATCGGAAAGCTCATCCAGGCTTGCGGCTGCGGCTTCTTGTTCCCTGAAATGAGACCACCCATCGCATCAAAGACCTTGTTCAAAGCAGCCCAGTAGTTGCGCTGCATGATGCGGGTCTCAGACAGCTCGGTCTCATCGATCGCGCGTGCGGCTTGCGCTACCGAATGCGACCAGTTATTCGGCTTACAAACAATGTTGAATTTGGGCGCGGCCGGTGAATCCCCGATGCGCCAGAGCTCCACCTCCAGTCCGAAGAACCGAAAGCTGTCATCGGTGATCTTGTTGAGCCAGTCGAGGGTCGAGCGATGCTCCTCGGTAAACTGTGCGGCGATCCAGACGATCGTCACCGCATCAAGTCCGGACGCATAGGTCAGTAACTGGCCGAGATGACCGTGGTTGGTACGCTCCAACTGATTTTCGATCAGCACCCAATGGCCGTTGCCGATATCGCGGCATAAAATATCGGCGCGGAAGGGACCAACCGCCCTCTCCTGCGCTTCCAGTTCAAGCGAGAGCCCCAGTGCCTCGCCCAGCATGGCGAGGTTCTCCGGCTGCGCCAGCCAAGGCGTAAAATCGGTGGCCTCGCTGACCCAGACGTTGCGAAGGTCATGACGTTGCAAACGTCCCAATGTTGGGGCCTTCATCGAAAATCCTCCCAATCTTATGGAGTGCAGATCGCTCCAAAGCGGGCCGGTATCCAGTCGAAAAGCGGCTGGAGGTCAAAGAACAGCACAGAATGGTGAACAAATATCCTTATTTGGGATATTCGACGACTGTGGAAATCCTTGTATATCCCGTTCTGGGATAATCCGATGATCGGATCATTTACTGCCGCGCATGGCCTCTCGCGCGCGCGGTATCAAGAAATCCCTCCGGTCTCCCGCTCATCTTGCCTTTTGCGAGCTGATGGTGAGAGCGCGCGAGGCCGCCGAGCTAACCCAGCAAGACCTCGCAAAGCGTCTGAAAAAGCACCAGTCTTTCGTCGCCAAATACGAAGGCGGTGAGCGGCGCATAGACGTCGTCGAATTCCTAGCGATTACTCGCGCGATCGGGGCCGATCCGGTCGGCATCCTAAAGGCATTGCGCAAACGCGCCTGATTCCCGCTGACGCCGATCCGAAGATGATCGGGCTGGGCTGCAATAAGCCATAAGATTGCTCGGCTTTGCGCTCGACTTCGTAGCGCAAGAGAGGGTGTGTGGCGGCGAAAGGAAGCCGCCATGGACGCACCGATGCTCGAAGCGACGCTCAAGACCCACATCGGCGAATTGTGCCAACGCCTGGATGAAGCCGCCGGCATCGCCAAAGCAGCGCAAGCCTGTGCTGACGCCGGCAATATCGAGAAGGCCATCGAGATCGCGAATGATGTCGAGCAGCTCCTCTACGAGGTCACCACCTTCCTCAACGCTGCCAGCATGATCCGCCGCATTTATTTCATCGAGAAAGGCTGAGCAGCCCTCACGACAGGCTCACTCGCCCCCGCCAGCGCCAATGGGCCTCCGCGGGGTCGCGGTGGTGACGGCGGATCAGCCGTCACCACCCGACGGAGGAAGATGTGAAGACAAGCAGAAAACAGCAAACGAAAGCGAGCCAGCCAAAGCCTACCAAGCCTGACGATCAAAGGGCGTCACAGGCGACAAAGCCCAGCACCGATCTCAACAAACAGCCGGCTAAATACAAGACCTCGAAACAGGACCGCGTCGTCGCCATGCTGCGGCAGACAAAGGGAGCGACCATAGAGGCGATCATGAAGCTGACCGGCTGGCAGCAGCATTCGGTGCGGGGCTTCTTCGCCGGCATTGTGCGCAAGAAACTTGGCCTCACGCTGGTCAGCGAAGTCGTAAACCGCGAACGCTTTTACCGCATCACCGATCGCAAGCCTGCAAAAGTTGGTGCACAAAAGGGCAAGCGAGCGGCCTGATGTCAGCCGATTTGAATGAGCAGATCGAAGCCGAGCTTGATCGGCTTCGATCACTGCGCATTGTTGAACTTCGCGCGCTCTGGCGCGCGAGGTTCAAATCCGATCCACCGGAGGCTTTTGGTCCGGACCTCTTGCGCCGCAGTCTTGCACACAAGATCCAAGAAAACGCCTTTGGCGGCTTGGATCCGAAGACCGCACGGCTTCTGAACCAACTCATCGTGCAACACCGGAAAACCCCGGGCAAGATTGTCTTAGCGCGTCGGATCAAAGCGGGAGCCGTGTTTGTCCGGCAATGGAAAGACCAGAGCCACCGCGTAACCGTGCTGCAGGACGGCTTTGCCTACGACGGCAAGACTTATGACAGCCTCTCCCAAATCGCGCGGATGATCACAGGTTCGCGCTGGAACGGCCCGCGCTTCTTCGGCCTGCGGTCCGGCAAAGAGGAGGCCTGATGGCACGCAAGCCCGAGAAGATCGTGCGCTGCACGATTTACACCCGCAAGTCGACCGAACATGGTCTTGAGCTTGAATTCAACTCGCTCGACGCCCAGCGTGAAGCTTGCGAGGCCTATATCAAATCGCAGGTCTCTCAAGGCTGGCAGGTGCTGCCCAAACGCTATGACGATCCAGCGTATTCGGGTGGCAACCTCGAGCGCCCTGCCTTGCAGAAACTGCTCAATGACATTGAGGTCGGCCTTGTCGACGTGGTCGTTGTCTACAAAATCGACCGGCTGACTCGCTCGCTTGCCGATTTCGCCAAACTGGTCGAGGTCTTTGAGGCAAAGTCAGTCTCGTTCGTCGCGGTCACCCAGCAGTTCAACACCACGACCTCCATGGGGCGGCTGACCCTCAATGTACTTTTGAGCTTTGCCCAATTCGAACGCGAACTGGCATCCGAGCGCGTACGCGACAAGATCGCCGCCTCCCGCAAAAAAGGCAAATGGACCGGCGGCAGTGTGCCGCTCGGGTATGATGTCAAAGATAAAAAGCTTGTGGTCAACCCAAACGAAGCCAAAACGGTCCGCTTCATCTTTACCCGGTATCTGGGTCTCAGATCATTCCAGAAACTCATCGACGAACTCAACGAAAAGGGCATCGTCACCAAGAGGCGCCCCGTCGCTGGTAGGAGTGCGGGCGGGCTTCCATTCAGCTACGGTCCCCTCGCCTACCTCCTGCGAAACCGCACCTACCTTGGCGAGACGGGACACAACGGCCATCGTTTTGCAGGCGAGCACGAGCCGATCATCGCCCGCAAAACCTTTGATGACGTCCAACAGCTCCTAAAGGCGAATAGTGCCGGCCGAAGGGGCCGACGCCAGCAAAATGGGGCTTTGCTTACCGGCCTCCTGTTTGACGATCGCGGCAACCGCATGAGCCCTAGCTACACCACCAAACGCGGCGCCCGCTACCCGTTCTATGTCAGCTCGGCGCTATTGCGAGGACGTAAGTCGCAGGCGGGCTCGCTCACGCGCATCTCAGCCGCAGAAATCGAAGCGGCGGTGCTGATCGCGGTTCGAACTCATCTGGTGGACGATAACAATGGCATCCCACCCAGGACCCTGTTGGAACATAAAATTGCGCGTGTAGTCGTCCATCCGAAGTACCTCACGATTACGCCCAGGCAAATAGGTAACAGTCAGGAGCGGCCGATTGAGATCCCATGGTCTCCCAGCCGACGGCGCGATTTTGTTCAGATTGACGACAAAAATAATGTGGAAGGGAGAGCGCCAAATGCCGAACTCGTGGAGGGACTCGTCAGAGCCCATGTGTGGCTGAAGCTTTTGTCCACGGGACAATATGACTCGATCGAAGCTTTAGCGGCGTCGGCCAAATTGCATCCAAAAGTCATCCGCAACCGGCTCCGGCTTGCCTTCCTCGCTCCGTCCGTCACCGGCGCGATTCTCACTGGCAAGCAACCGAACGCCCTCACGCTCAAAGCGCTGGACCCAACCATGTCGCTGAGTTGGAAAGACCAAATTTCACGAGTTTCGAGTGCGGTCTGAATCTGAATGGCAAACTAAGACTTGGGGGAGAGCCCGACTGCATCAAAATGAGCTGAGACCTCTATCGGTTGCCGAATCGACCCCAAATCTCACAATCCCAGAATCGACCTTTGGCGCCCTGCCACTAAACCCCTCAAAACACTCATGATTCTTTAAGGCTTGAATGTCTGAAAAAAACACATTAACATTCACATCAGTGTCGTAATAACACAGGACCTGCCATGGCAGTCGATACTGTCGTTAAGC
>Ga0111539_10007347_pt1 | contig 14110 bp, 14 predicted proteins | sample RhiMethybrSRZTD1_FD_79667 | JGI IMG/M metagenome (GOLD analysis project Ga0111539, IMG submission 79667) | Populus rhizosphere microbial communities from Tennessee, USA - Rhizosphere MetaG P. TD hybrid SRZTD1 (version 2) (version 2) | ecosystem: Host-associated > Plants > Roots > Rhizosphere >...
CCAACAACTAATAAGGCTAATAAAAATAACTTCTTCATATCTCTGTTAATTTTCAATTCCTAAATTTTTAATGTGCATTTTCCATGGCATCTTTTGCGGCAGCTATATCTTCTTTCGCCTTCTTCTTGCTCCTCATAAAAAATAAAAGCGGTAATACAGCGATAAAGAAAATTCCTATCAAATGAAAAGTGTCGAGATACGCCAGGTAATATGACTGCCTGTCGATCGAGGCATTGACTAAATGGTATGCCTGCGTTGTGGCATCAGCAAGATCACCGGTTCTGCTGGCAAGTCCCTGTGCAGTTATATTCAATCTGTCAGCTAATGCTGCATTGCCAGTGTAAATATTCGATACAAGATCAGTGCGGTGCTGCACATATTGATGGGTTACATAATTATTCGCTAATGCAATTCCAAATGCTCCGCCGATTTGCCGGATCATATTGTTTAGAGAAATACCTGCCGGATAATCTTTCTGTGCTAATCCTGCAACAGCCTGATTGATCAAAGGCAATTGTGCCATCGATATGCCAAATGCCCGAAGTACCAATGGAAAGAAGAAATCCCAGCGACCAGCATCGGGGCTCACGCTTGCACTCACCCATGCATAAGAGGCGAACAATAAAAATCCAACCAGTGTGAACGGAATAGGAGAAATACCTTTCGACATTAGCCTGCCAATTATCGGCATCATGATAACACCAATGAGTGTTGGTGGCAATAGTGAGAGTCCTGTTTCCAGCGAAGTGAAACCAAGCACACGTTGCGCCAATACAGGATATACAAACACTGATGTAAACAATCCCAAACCTGCCACAAAAGTGAAGATGGTGGTGAAGGCATAGGATCGGTTTTTCATCACTTTTAGATTCACCGCGGGATTCTCAATAGTCAGCTCTCTCCAAACAAAGCCAATCAATCCAACGATTGCAACCGCTGCCGTCACTTTAATGGCGTTACTGGAGAACCAATCTTCGGCATCTCCTCGCTCTAACACAAACTGTAGTGAACCAATACCAGCCATCAGTAATGCAATACCCATGTAGTCCACCTGCATTTTGTCTTTCTGTTTTCCTTCGCCTTCCTTTTTGCCGATGAAATAAATACTTAATAAAGTAGCTACTACGCCAATCGGAAGATTTACCAGGAACATCATCGGCCAACTGAAATGATCAATGAGGTAACCACCAATGGTAGGTCCAAGTGTTGGCCCCAATACCAATCCCATTCCAAACAACCCAGAGGCCATCGGTCTGTCTTTTGGAGTGAATGCATCAAACAGAATTGCTTGTGAAGTGGAAAGCAAAGCTCCACCTCCAATGCCCTGCACAAATCGCCAGGCGATCAATTCAACAAGGCCCGTAGATTGGGCACACAGGTAAGACGCAATAGTGAAAATGATCATCGATGCGATGTAGTAATTCTTGCGACCAAAATATTCCGCAAGAAATCCGGTCATGGGTATAATGATCACGTTCGCGATGGCGTAGGCCGTGATCACCCAACTGATATCTTCAATACTAACTCCCAAGCTGCCCGCCATTTGGCTCAAACCCACATTTACTATGGAGGTATCCACCAGTTCCATAACGGCGGCGGTGACAGTGGTAAGGACTATAATGAATTTGGCGAATCCTTTCGGACTTGACATACCAGACAATTATCAATTAACTAATGGAACACTCACATATGCACTCAGTCCGGCGCGCAGCATATCATGATAACTGCCTGCATTATGAATGCTGATTTTTACAGGAACACGTTGCGTGACTTTTACAAAATTTCCGCTGGCATTGTCGGGCGGAAGCAATGCAAACCTTGCCCCGGTAGCGTCGCTCAGGCTTTCAATATTGCCTTCCAGCTTTAAATCAGGATACGCATCCAGTTCTATATTCACTGGCATTCCTGGATGCAATTTTTTTATTTGATTTTCTTTGAAGTTGGCTACAATCCAATAAGTAGTGTCACTCACAATAGTGAAGAGAGGAGAGCCCGCCTGGACAAATTGTCCTAATGAAATATTCTTTTTTCCCAGCTTCCCTGTTTGCGGAGCATAGATCTTGGTATATGATATTTTTAATTTCTGCTGAGCAATTTGAGCTTCTCTTGATTTGACAGTGGCCTGCGCCCTTTCTATTCCCGCCTTGAGAACGTCGATCCTGCTTTGAGCAGATGTAAGATCATTCCGGCTATTCTCTAATTGCTTTTGAAAAGTTTCATATTCATATTTACTGTCTTCTAATTGACGCGTAGTGATGGCCGATTCGGCAATCAGGTTTTTATTTCGGTTATATTCAGATAGCGCCTTCTGCAACTTCACCTGATTAATATCGATATTTCCGCGGTTCACACTTAATGATACCACTGCGTTATTCAATGCTGCCTTTGCATTTACCAGGTCAGCGATGGCAGTTTGATAATCCGCTTCCATTTGTAATAACTGCGTTTGTAACTCCACATCATCCATTTCTACCAGCAACTGGTTCGTTTCTACGGAGTCAAAATCCTGAACATTGATTGATTTAATGTACCCGCTCACGCGTGGAAGCACGGGAACGAGTTGTGTTTCCACCTGGGCATTGTCCGTAGTTTCATGGTGAATGGCATATTCAACCTTTCTAAAACCAAAAAATCCTAGTGCTAACACCACAATAACCAGTACCACAAATCTGATGGGCGATTTCTTTTTCTTAGCTGGCACGTTTGCTTTTTCTTGTTCCATTTAAACCTGTTTGATATATCTGATTGCTTGAAAAGATTATTTCGATGCGATTAAATGAGCTTCCATTAATTTCTGCAGATGTTTGATAACACGTTTCTTAAATGCTTCATCGGAGTAGGGCACATAGTCCTCGTCTTTATTCATAAGCATATTACACAGTGGGCCAGACAACATCACCTGGTTAATAGTTCCCAATATGGAGGCTATCGTTAATTCGGGGTCTACTTTTCGGAAAACTTTTTTTCTTATCCCTTCTTCAATTATGCCCTTCACCATTCCACTATTGCGGGCAAGAATGGAAATAATTGCCTTGTGCATGTCGGGCCGCATATGCAGCAACATTTCCCTATAAATTATTCTGTGAAATGCGGGTTGCGAAAAAATACGAGTCACATATTCCTCGATTACCTTATTGATTTTTTCTAGCGGATCGAGTCCTTTATCGTTGAGCAACTCTTCCAATTTTCCCTTCATATAGCCAGCCTTATGCTCCACCATGGCTTCAAATAATTTTTCTTTCGAACCGAAGTAATAGTTGATCATGGCGATGTTGATCCCCGCCTCCTGACTTAATTCCCTGATAGAAGTGCTATCGTACCCGTTCACACCAAAGAGTTCAATGGCCTTTTCAATTATTTGTTCTTTTTTACCCATGGGAATAAAATTCAGGCTGCAAGTTAAACACTTGTTTGAATTTAAACAAACGTTTAATTTATTTTCTTTCTGTTAATTTTTCTTTTGAAGTCCGCCTGTTACAGGGAGGCTTATAACAAATGGATTACCTGAGAATGGGAGAAGCATAGCATCATGGGCAATCAATAGAGAGAAACACCCAGAAGTTTATTGAGCGCATCGCGACCTTTGGTGGTTATTATTAATTCTCTTGAAAACTGTACTCTTTTAAACCATTTATTTAAGAGCATTTTTTCCAGCAGCGCGGCCCCGAGGTGGCCGGCTAAATGAGGTTTTCTTTCACTCCAGTCAAGGCATTGGCGAGTCAGCGGCCGACGTATATTAGCATAGTCTCCTTTATTAATCTCCAGTTCGGCAAACCATCCCCAACCTTTATCTGTTACTTTATAAGCCGTGTGGTCACTTACCAGGTACTTATTTTTTTCCAATGCTTCTACAATCTTCACCCCTACATAACCTGCTAAATGGTCGTAGCAAGTTCTGCAGAATTTGATTCCACTTTCGGCAGTTTTTATTTTCTGCCTGGACTTGGTTTTATCGGTTGCGAGATTAGCCAGCGATTCAATTACATAAGCAACCTCAGGTTTTGAAAACGAAAAATATCGGTGCCTGCCCTGTATTTCCACCTTTACAATTTCGGCTTCGAGGAGTTTAGACAAATGATTGCTTGCGGCCGTGGGAGATATGTCGGCGGCTATCGCGAGTTCACTTGCGGTGTAAGCCCTTCCATCAAGTAAATTCCAAAGCATAGTTGCCCGCGTTGGTTCGCATATCAAACTGGAGATTGAAATAAACGATTCCTCAGCATCCATACTTCATTATTGAATGAAGTGTAAATGTAATGGATGATTTTAATTTGCAGAAACAAACAAATATGATAGCGGTGATATTTGAAGCGATTCCGGCGGAAGGGAAATGGGATGCCTATCTCGACATTGCCGGGAAGTTAAGACCCGAGTTAGATAAAGTGGAAGGCTTTATTTCCATCGAACGATTTCAAAGCATGGCAAACCCGGGCAAAGTACTTTCCCTTTCATTTTGGAAAGATGAAGCCAGTATAGCTCAATGGCGCAATATGGAGTTTCACAGAATGGCGCAGAAGGAAGGAAGAAGTTCAATTTTTGAGGATTATCGAATACGCATCGCAAGTGTTGTGAGAGATTATGGAATGACCAACAGGGAACAAGCACCCATCGATAGTAAACTCATTCACCATTAACTAAGCGAAATCATGAAGGACTTACAAATTGCATTGGAAAATAAAATTGGCGCGCTGGCAACATTGGGAGAGGTTTTGGGCAAAAGCAACATCAGTCTCGAAGGAGGCGGCGTGTTTAACCAGGGCGAATATGCGGTTGCTCACTTTCTGGTTGAAGAAGCGGAAAGGGCCAGCGCAGTTTTAGCACAGGTTGATATTAGAGTCACAAAAGTGAGTGATGTGATTATCCAGAAACTGAGGCAAGATGTTCCCGGACAGTTAGGAATGTTTTGCAGAAGACTAGCAAATGCGGGAGTTAATATTTTGACACAATACAGCGACCATTCAAATCAATTGATCATAGTTCCAGACCACTATGAAAGAGCAAAACAAGTCTCAGATGATTGGATGAAAGAATGGTGGTGATCAGGGAAAACTATCCTTCTTCATCAATAGTGTGCCGGCTGCCGAGTTGATTACATATTCGCTGAAGTCCTGGGCCGCAGTCAACCCATATTGGCCAAAGATGATCTTGTCCCGGGTATATATCCGAACGGGTTTGTCAGTATAGATCTTTTGAGTTTGTTGGTCCCACCATAAGTCTGGCGAATAAAGTGTGTCCCCATTTATTTTATTAATTACTCTAACACTGTCGCGCAGGTAAACTTTTTTCTCCCACTCCCTGTATTTTCCATACAATGCGTCCAATTGACTTTCTACTGCTAGCGTATCGTTGAAAAAGTCGACATGTAGTGTATTCGGAAATTCAACAAAAGTGGAGTCAGTTATATGCCGAAGCATGAAAGGCGCCGTAAGCTTTGCCTTTACCTTGCCATCCTGGCTAAGAAAACTTTGAACCTGTTTAGCTTCTTCAACAGCAGTCTTCTTACCCGTAAATTTTTCGAACTCTTTAGGATCGTTTTCGCAGGCGTAAATAAAAAAGCAGCCCAATAGCAGGACTGCGAGAAAATATTTTGCTGCTGACTTCATGAAAATTAGAAATACTTCTTCTTTACAAACCAGGAATCACTAAGTGCCAGACCAATTGAAATACGGAAGAAATTCTCTGTTATGGAATTGTTGGAGTTGCCTCTTCTGCCTAATTCAAATCCCAGGTTCACTACTGTCCATTGGTTAGTATATGGACTTTTCCTGATAGGGAATGCAGCGCCTGTTGTGAGGCCTAAAACCGGAACATCATTGTCTATTTTGATGTAATCCTTTCCATAGAATGCCCCAGCTCTATAGGTTACTTTACTCCAATAATTTTTTCCGCGCAGGATGTCGGGAGTCCATTGGCCACCCACATTTAATGTCCACGCATTTCGAAGGGTTTCAGAGTGACCAAAGAATCTATAATCGCTCCAATTGGCAACTTTAAAATCGGCTCCAAAACTCCACTCATATTGTTTGTCAAACATAAACCCAAAAGAATAAGAGGAAGGATAGACGATTTCGCCCGACAAATTCTGTACACCGTGTACACTATCTATTCTGAATACCGCGCCATTGATATCATATTGAAACGTTTCGATGCTGGAGTCCACATGAGCCTTGTAGGTCCTTTCCATTTGGCCGGCAGCTCCTAGCCTGAGACTTACTCCCCGTGAAATTCTCACAGAATATTGAATGCCCGCGTTCAGGTTAAGACCGCCAAAAGAGGCTTTCGATTCGTGATTCGATTTATAGTAGGCGACGGTATCATTATTGAAAATTCTCTTACTGGTGTAATCCTTGGTTCCAAATAAGTAACCCGCATTGAATCCAATACTTAAACCACCAAAATGTATTCCTGAGCCGGCAAGAAATTCATATGAGCCGCCGTTGCCTTCATAAAGAGAGGATACGCTATCCACGTTTTCAATGCGTTCGTTTGTTTGGATCTTATAACTGATTCGGGTGTTAGGTCGCAACCCGAGGTTGAGGCCCCATTTATATTTTATCAACGGAATACCCAACATCACATAAGAAACATTGGCGCTTCCTGAGCGGAAATTGCCAGACTTATTCACTTCACGAAGAGTACGGGTATCCAATTCAAATCCAAGGTCAAATGTGGTCATGCCGAGCCTGGAATAAGACGCAGGATTGAGATAGTTCACTGCCGCGCCATAAGGATCGTAGAATGCAGTAGAGACCCCTCCCATTGAGCGATTGATAATGTTCCCGGTAGGTACAATGTCACCAAGTCCATACTTTGATCTTGGGGAATTTTCCTGTGCAGTAACAGAAATGCAAAATGCTGCGAGCCAAATGCTAAGAGTCAGTTTTTTATTGAGCGTAATTATTTTCACCAATCGCATACAAGCCTTTAAATAATAGGTCAGGGTCGGCAAATATCTTCTTTTTCAAATAAGAGACAAAATGGGGGGTATCACCCCCGGTTAAAAGCACGTTAAAGTTCCCATACTTTTCCTCATATAAATCAATGATTCCATCGATTTCCATCGCCATTCCCAGAATCACTCCGCTCAGGATATGTGTCTTGGTATCATATCCAATTAATGGAAGGCTCCATTCTTTTGTGATGAGGGGCAATTTAGCAGTGAATTCTTGCAGCGACCTAAACCTGATTTCCATTCCAGGAGAAATGCTGCCACCCAGAAATTCATGATACTTATTAATGAAATTAAAAGTGATGCAGGTTCCAAGGCCCACAACCAGGTTATGTGAATTCGGAAAAAGGTGAACAGCGGCTGCACACAAAGCAAGTCTGTCGGCGCCGATAGTTTCAGGTTTCCCTACCGGCGTAGTGAATGGCAGTTTCGAATGATGATTGAGTTTATGAAATTTAGTCTTTTGAGCCAGGAGATCTTCAAGTTCGGGATTGTGATTGATCACTGATGAAAGAATCGAGCGGTCCGCTTTTGTCCGATCAAGGAGCGCATTGATAGTATGTGTTTCATCATTAGGCAGGGTGACCACTTCCTCCAATACATTACTTTCAAAAACTGCCGCCTTTAACCTGGTATTGCCAAAATCAAAACAGAGAGTTTTGTGCATGCGCAAATATAACCAGGATGGGTAGGATAGAAAGAATGAAAGGATAACTGACCATAGAAGATAGACCATAGACGACAGACCAAAGTAATGCCGATCACGCTCCGAAATTGGCAACAGTCAATAGGCAAGAGGCAAGAACTGGAGCGAAATGTTGAACGAAAACCTTGAGTGGGATTGCTTATATGTCAAAGTCTAGTGAACCGAGATTCTTGAAGTGGCCGTTAAGCTTTATTTTTTCTTTCAAGGCTTCCATCTCCGCGATTACAGGTAGGACTCGACTAAGATGGCGCTTTAGATATTCCTGTCTTTGAATTTCTTTTAGCAGGCCAAGCAATTCATATTCTTCTTCCAGTGATAAGCCCGCGTGATGTGCAACATCATATGCAGTGAGCTCTGCGTCTGGTTTCTTAAAATCTTTGCTCACTTTTAATATTTTGTGTAATTCACGAATTCCATTGACCACTCTTTGCATGAGTTCACGATGGCCGTTTTCTTCATCGTTATCGGGATAATTTACAATTGCGCCACTATACAATTTATCAGGAACTGAGTTGATCACCTCGAGTACTCTGAATACTTTCATGCCCTTGGTTTTGATATCCAATTCTCCACTCTCATGTACTTTAGATATCTCCGCTACTTTCACCAGTGTCCCCATTTCGCAGACCTTTTTGTTGATGACCGAAGGAATACCAAATGGCTTTGCATCTGAGAAACATTCTTTGATCAACTGGATGTATCGCGGTTCAAAAATATGCAGGTGGAGATTTTCCCCAGGATAGACCACGATGCTCAATGGAAATATTGGGACGAAATTGGTCATATTTTAGAAACGTTTGATTTGCTCAGCCTATTGCCCGTTCAATTCCTTAAGTCGGGCGTACTTTATGAAGGTATAATAAGCCGTCGTCTTCGCTATTAGCCAGCCCTTGTATCCATCGAGAAAACCCAGTTTGAAAATATAGGTTTTGATAAAGCTGAATGCCGGAGCAAAGATCAGTTTTACAGATCCAACGTGTTTACCCATTTGGTGGTATTTCTCAGCGGTAATCATGGCCGAATTGATCATCTTAAATGCATATTCCTTGCTGTCAGTAAAGGTGTAATGCTCCAGGTAACCATTGAATTTCAAGAACTGAAGAGGCCGATCACTGGTCAGGTCCTCATGCGCGATGGCATCGTCCCACTTGACCACGTGTTTGTTGAATAGTCGCTTCTTCCAACTACTACCCCAATCACTGTGCCTTATCCACTGGTTGCCAAAAAAATTCTTCCACAAAACCTGGTGTACTGTGAATTCATCAACTGGTTTCCATGCTTTCAATTCCTTATGTAGATCAGCATCTATTTTTTCATCTGAATCAAGAGAAAGGATCCAATCATATTTTGCAAAATCAATTGCTTCGTTCTTTGATTTCCCATAACCTTTCCATGGCAGGTGATGCACTTTGATACCGGTTTTTTCTGCGATGCTCACCGTTGCATCAGTACTGCCTGTATCCACCATTACCACATCATCTGAAAGTCCTTCGATGCTGTTGAGTAAACGACCAATTTTACCCTCCGCGTTTTTGGCAACAATGACAATAGAAAATTGGCTCATAGCTGTTGGGGCTCACATGAATAAGGCTGCAAACTATCAAAAAAGCAATTACGTTTGCAGAGATTATGAAGATCAGCGGATTTACGATTATCAAGAACGCAATTAAGAATGATTATCCCGTTGTGGAAGCCATCACGTCCATTCTGCCTGTTGTGGATGAAATGATTGTCAGCGTTGGTGATTGCGAAGATGAAACAGAAGAGTTGATTAAGTCCATTGGCTCACCCAAGATCAAGATCGTGCACTCCTTCTGGGATCCTGCCGTTCGAAAAGGAGGAGAGATCCTGGCCATCGAAACGAATAAAGCCTTTGAACAGATTTCTCCGGATAGCGATTGGGCATTTTACATACAGGCCGATGAAGCGGTGCATGAAAAATTTCACAAGCCTATATTAGAGGCCGCCAATAAATTCAAAGATGATGAAAGGGTGGAAGGACTTTTGTTCCGTTACCTTCATTTCTATGGTTCATATGATTATGTTGGTGATAGCAGGCGTTGGTACGACAAAGAAGTACGCGTCATCAGGAACCGGAAAAATATTCAATCATTTAAGGATGCTCAAGGATTTCGCAATAATGGCGAAAAATTAAAAGTAAAATTGATCGACGCTTATATTTATCACTACGGCTGGGTGAAAGATCCTGTTCAGATGAAACAGAAAATGTACAATGCAGGAAAGTTGTGGCACAGTGATGAAGAGATGAATGCCTTTCTGCAATCGGGGGAAGCTTTTGACTTCAATGAGTTTGATTCACTGGCGAAATTCGCGGGCACGCATCCATCAGTAATGCAGGAAAGAATTGACCGGAAGAACTGGCATTTGCAACTGGATATTGGTCAAAAGAAATTGAATTTGAAGAATCGCTTCCTCCAGTGGTTTGAAAGGATGACAGGAAAGCGATTGTTTTCTTTTACCAATTATCGTATCATCTGAATTAATTTTTTTTATTTGAAGATGGCTTCATCGCTCATATCAGAAATACAAAATGGAAATATCAAGACGCTGGCGAGAGCCATCAGCATGGTGGAAAATGAATCTGAAGGATTTGATCTGCTGTTGCAATCGCTGCCACCCAAATCAAAGACACCGATCATTGGAATAACCGGACCGCCAGGAGCCGGCAAGAGCACACTGGTTGATGGACTAATCAAACAACTTTCTAAGAACAATAAGAGAATTGCAGTATTGTGCGTGGACCCTTCATCGCCTTTCAACTTCGGCGCATTACTGGGCGACAGGATTCGCATGAGTGAATGGTATACCCATCCGAATATTTTTATTCGCTCCCTTGCAACCAGGGGAGCATTAGGTGGATTGCACCCAAAGATTATTGAGATTACTGAATTGCTTCAGTCGGCGGCATTCGATTATATCATTGTTGAAACGGTTGGAGTTGGACAAAGCGAAGTGGAGATAGCGGGATTAGCAGATGTAACCGTTGTGGTGGTTGTTCCTGAGGGAGGCGATGAAGTACAAACAATGAAGGCCGGATTGATGGAGATTGCTGACATCTTTGTTATCAATAAGGCTGATCGACCCAATGCAGATCTTTTTGTAAAGAATCTGCATTTAATGCTGGCCCCCACTTTTCATTCGCACAGTGAACCCATTGCAATCATCAAGACTGTTGCCTCTGAAGGTAAAGGTGTTGATGAACTCGCCGCTAAAATTGATGAAGTGCTGTCAAAACATCTTCATAATGATCATCGATTCTGGCTGTTGACTGAACGTGCTTTTCAGTTGATTGAAAAAAAGCGGATGAAGGATGTGGATAAAGAGAAACTGAGGACCCGGATTGAAGGATTGTGTAAGGATGACAAAGGATTTAACTTATATAAGTTTGTTGAGGAGTACCGGTAGGACCCCGACAGCGGTCGCGCTGAATCGGCAATCACGAAGCGGTTGGTTTTAAATTTTTTTGCAACGTAAAATAGATGGGTTTGAAGCGACCGTGTACGGGATCCGTTAGGCTACCTCTGGGTTCATTTATTCGATTTCCACCATCTATATCCAATATAACTAAAGATGAGAAAAGGCATTGCCGCGAGATAGATAATGCCGGCATTCAAACCTGTGGCCGGGCCATCGCCCATTTGCTGAGCTGTTTTTGTGCAAATGGAACACTGTGCCACAGCAAGATTTCCTGCAATAGAAAAAATGAAAAATAAAAACAGGGCAAGCCAGTTTTTCATAACCTCAAAGGTAGGTACTTATAGTTGACAGTTGGCAGATGACAGTTGACAGACGCCCTCCTCCTATTCACCACTCACCACTATGCTTCTTCCGTCTTTAGCATTCTCTGGAATCTCTTCCGGTCTTCTTCATTCAACATTGTCTTACGCAAACGAATGTTCTTCGGAGTGACTTCAATGCATTCATCCTGCTGAATGTATTCCATACATTCTTCCAGCGTCATCTGGATCTTTGGAACGATGCGAACAGAGTCATCACTTCCACTAGCGCGCATATTCGTGAGCTTCTTTCCTTCAGTAGCGTTTACGATAAGGTCGCCTGGCTTGATATGTTCCGCAATGATCTGTCCAACGTAAACATCTTCTCCCGGATCAACGAAGAAAGATCCGCGATCCTGTAATTTATCGATTGAGTAAGCGGTGGTCTTATCTTGATTTTTTGCGATCAGTACACCATTATTACGGCCGGGAATCGCTCCCTTCCAAGGTTTATATTCGCTGAAGCGATGTGCTAACACTGCTTCACCTGCTGTATTCGTAAGCATTTGTGAACGCAGCCCTATCAATCCTCTTGAAGGAATTTCAAATTCCAGGTGTTGCATGTCGCCCTTGGTTTCCATTACATGCATTTCACCTTTACGTTGAGTGACCATATCAATCACCTTTCCGCTGAATTCTGCCGGCACATCAACCACCAAAACTTCATAGGGCTCATGCTTCTTGCCACCAATTTCTTTCACGATCACCGTTGGTTGTCCAACCGTCAATTCATATCCTTCCCTGCGCATGGTTTCAATGAGGATCCCCAGGTGAAGAATACCTCTCCCAAATACCAGGAAGCTATCCGCGCTGTCTGTGTCTTCTACGCGCAATGCGAGATTCTTTTCTGTTTCTTTCATGAGCCTGTCGCGCAGATGCCTCGACGTAACAAACTTTCCATCTTTTCCAAAGAAAGGAGAATTGTTGATGCTGAACAGCATGCTCATTGTAGGTTCATCAACGCTGATCACCGGTAAGGCTTCGGGATTCTCCACGTCAGCTATTGTGTCGCCAATATTGAATTCCTCCAATCCAACAACAGCGCAGATATCACCAGCTATTACCTCAGTAGCCTTCTTTTTTCCGAGCGATTCGAATATATATAGTTCTTTAACCTTTGATTTTTTTATTGAACCATCGGTTTGCACCAACGCAATAGGTTGTCCCTCCTTGATGCTACCACGGGTTACTTTACCAATGGCAATTCTTCCAAGGAAGGAAGAATAATCAAGAGAAGTAATTTGCATTTGCAATGGTCCTTCATTTGTTTTTGGCGGGGGGACGTATTTCAGGATTCCATCCAACAAAGGCGTGATATCACTGCTTTGAGTAAGTGAATCATTGAACCAGCCATTCTTGCCAGATCCATAATACGTGGGGAAATTCAATTGCTCTTCAGTAGCGTCCAGATTGAAGAATAATTCAAATACCGCCTCATGAACCTCGTCGGGCCTGCAATTTGGCTTATCTACTTTATTAATGACAACAATGGGATGCAGATTTAAGTGAAGTGCTTTCTGCAAAACAAACCTGGTTTGAGGCATTGGTCCTTCAAAAGCATCGACCAATAATAATACGCCATCCGCCATCTTCAATACGCGTTCCACCTCGCCACCAAAATCAGAGTGGCCCGGCGTATCAATCACGTTAATCTTGACACCGTTATACTGAACGGCAGCGTTCTTACTGAAAATGGTTATGCCACGTTCGCGTTCAAGATCGTTGCTATCCATGATCAATTCACCAGTTTCCTGGTTGTCCCTGAATACTTTAGTAGCATGCAGGATCTTATCTACCAGGGTAGTTTTGCCATGGTCAACGTGTGCTATAATTGCGATGTTTCTAATGTCCATACTCCTCCAGAATTTTACCGTTCAAAGCTATTTTAGAACGGCGGGCAAAGGTAACATAAATCAACCGCAAAACCCGGCTGAACAAAAGAATAACAACGAATTAATTGAGAAATAAAGTATAAAAAACTAAACCCTGATATAAATTCTACGCTTATCCAGCCAATAGCCTACCAACCAACAGATAAGCATATAACTGACTGCAAATATTAACGAACCCAAATAAGCGCCAGCCTTACTGAAAATGTTTCGATATAACCAGGTATGTAAGGAGATTTTTGGCGTTACATTGATCATGTATAATGCCACTACTAAAAGCTCGGATAATAGATAAATGAATAGCGGGTTCTTTCCAAAGACTTGAAAGAAATAAGTCCAGTTTTTCTTACCAAGAAAATCGATGATAAAGATGACCGCGGAAAGAATAATGCAATCCAGACCAACCGTATAGAGAACGAAAGAAGAAGTCCATAACTTCTTATTGATGGGAAATACAAAATCCCAGAAATAGGCAACACACATGAGCGCGCAACCAGCCAGTAAAAGTTTAAAGAGTCCTTCGTATGATTTCCCCTGGACAAGCAAATCATTCGTGCGCGACTTTTGTTGAATAAATCTTCCTACCAGGAATCCTCCAACAACATTTCCGACTGCGGGCAGTGTGCTAAGCCATCCCTCAGGATCAAATGGAACACCTTCCCCATGGTAGAGATGTTTGTCGCCCATCAACCACTTATCCAACTTCAATCCGGCATTCCCCAATAAACTCAACGGATCCTGTGCATCGCCATAATAAATCATCACAGGC
>Ga0111539_10007352_pt1 | contig 14104 bp, 12 predicted proteins | sample RhiMethybrSRZTD1_FD_79667 | JGI IMG/M metagenome (GOLD analysis project Ga0111539, IMG submission 79667) | Populus rhizosphere microbial communities from Tennessee, USA - Rhizosphere MetaG P. TD hybrid SRZTD1 (version 2) (version 2) | ecosystem: Host-associated > Plants > Roots > Rhizosphere >...
GCCGTGGAAATCGAGACCGTGTTGAACTCCATCGGCGTGCCGCCCGCCGCGCGAATGCCTTCCTTCACGTACTCGGCGAGAGTCCGGAGGTGCAGATTGCAGGGGCCGATTTCGATCCAGGTGTTGACGACGCCGATGAGCGGCTTCTTGAGATCCGCATCGCTGAAGCCGGCGCCCTTGAGCATCGCGCGCGCCGGGGCGCGGCTCGGGCCGTTCGTGAGGGGATTGGGTCCGATGGTCACGCGTGCATCTCGAGAGAAGTGCCAGCCCGCTTGGCCGGCGAGGGTTTACAGCTGGGATAGGAACCGAGCACCCGCAGCATCGGCGCGAATTCCGCCAGATGCGCCAGCGCTCGGGAACACGCCACATCGTCTCGCGCCGCCGCCAGATCGGCGTAAAAGAGGTATTCCCACTTGCGGTCCGGCACCGGCCGCGATTCCAGCTTGGTCATGTTGATGCCGCGAAGGGCGAAGACGCTCAAGGCTTTGAACAACACGCCCGGCTCGTTGGCGAGGGTGAACACGATGCTCGTCTTGTCGGGCGCCGCGGTGGAAATCGGCGGGCCGCCGATGACCAGGAAGCGCGTCGTGTTGTGTTCGTAGTCCTGAATGGACGACTTGAGCTGCGCCAGGCCAAACACTTCAGCGGCGCGGGCCGAGGCGACCGCTGCGGCATCGGCCAGCCCGCCGTCGGCGATCATCTTCGCACTGCCGGCGGTGTCGTAGGTCGCCATGATCTCAACGCCCGTCAGCGTGCGGAGGAAGCGATCGCACTGTGCAAGCGCCTGAGGATGCGAATAGACCCGCCGGATGCTCTCGAGGGTGCTCCCCGGCAGCGCGAGCAGATGGTGCACAACCGGCTGCTCCAGCTCGGCGATGATCGGCAGATCGTGCTGGAGGAGCAAATCGAAGTTGCGGTGGATGCTGCCGCCGATCGAGTTCTCGATCGGCAGCACACCGTAGCCGGCGGTGCCGTCCTCGACCGCTGTGAAGACATCCTCGAACGCCCTGCAGGGCATCAACTGCGCGTCAGCATGGATCTGCTGCGCAGCGGCTTCGCTGAACGCTCCCGGTTCTCCTTGATAGGCGATTTGCATCGAGTTCATTTCCACGCGCCCGACCTAAAGGTCGGGCCTACGATCCACCGAACAGAACGATCCAAGCCGGGGCCCTCAAAACGAAAAAGGCCATCACCCGTCTTATCGGATGATGGCCTCGAAATCGCGTTCTATCTGGCTGCCATCATCCGGTTGGTTGGCTCCTAACGACGACCCCAATAAAGGGGACCGGAACCACCTGGATCACCTGGACGACGACAGACTCCTGCCCCGCGAGGGCTCGCCAGCGAGCGTCGGCGACCGGAGCAAGGCGCGTCAACATGTCCATGAATTACACAGGCTTAGCCCGAGACTGTCAAATTCGAACTTCTTACCAGATCATAATCATACCTAATGAGGATGACGTTTCCATAAACGAAGTCTATAGGTGCGAGAATGAGGCCATGCGCCCCCTCGCATCGATCGCTCTCGCCAGCCTGCTGTTCTTGACTGCCGCCTCGTGCTCTGGAATCAATGACCCTTCGAAGAACACCGTCGTGAACTTCGAGGACACCATCGACCCGCTGGAAGGCAATGTCTACGAGTTCGACGTGACCACGAACAACGGCGAATACTCGGTCCAGCTCACGGCACTGTCGCCTGATTCAAGTGCCGGCTTGAGCATCTACCTGGGCCAGGTTGTGAGCGGCCTCTGTACGCCGATCCTGGGGCAGCAAGGCACCGCCAGGCTCAACCTGCTCGCCCTGAACAGCACGATTCAGAAAGGCCACTACTGCATTCAGCTGTTCGACCTTGGGGTCATTACCCGCACGCAGACCTACACGCTCCGCGTGTCGCATCCAAGATAGCTTTTCGTTCTCGCTTCTCAGTTCTCGGTTCTCAGTTCGCGTTCTCGGTTCGCGTTCCCAGTTCGCGGTTCTCGGTTCGCAGCCCTTAGCCCTCCAGCCCTTAGCCTGACTCCTTCCCGTCTTCAGCCCTCTAGCCCTTAGCCCTGACCACCTTCCCGTTTTAGCCCTTAGCCCTGACCACCTTCCCGTTTTAGCCCTCAGCCCTCCGACCCTAAGCCCTGACAGGTTCCCGTCTCAGCCCTCAGCCCTGCTCCGGTTTGCCCTGGCCCTTAGCCCTACTGAATTTCTGCCTTCGTGATACCGTCTCCCCCATGTACACGCTCGTCCTCGTCCTGCATTCCTGGATTCGGTGGGCGGCGATTGTCGCCGGCATCGGCGCGACTGTCACGGCGCTGGCGGGCCAGCAATCCGTGTCGCGGCCGGACAGCTCCGATCGGTGGGGCCTCATCTTCCTGATCGCCATGGACCTGCAGATGCTCCTGGGCCTGCTGCTGTACTTCGTGCTCAGCCCGACGACCGCGGCTATCCGCCAAGACTTCGGCGCCGCGATGCGCGATCCGGTCTCGCGCTTCTGGGCGGTCGAACACCTGGCGTCGATGCTGGTCGCCGTGGCGATGGTGCACGTGGGCCGCGTGCTCGCACGAAAAGCCACGACGCCCGGCAAGAAACGCGTGCGTCTCTTACTCTGTTTTGGCATCGCCACCCTTGCGATGCTCGCGGCGACGCCGTGGCCAGGCATGACCGCCGGCCGTCCGCTCTTCCGGTATAATTAGCCCTTCAGTGCCAGATTTCGACAATGCGGCGGTTGCCTGGGTGACCATCGCGATCCTCGCCGCGATCGTCGAGATATCGATCCCACACTTCGGTGTGATCTTCGTCAGTCTTGCGGCCGCCGGGAGTCTGGTGGCTGCCCTCCTGGGCGTCGGCATCCCCACCCAAATCGTCGCGTTCATCATCGTGCTCGGCGCCTCGTGGGCATTTCTGCGGCCGCGCGTGATTGCGCGCATCGGGGTCGCCCCAGGCGTCCCCTCACGCACCCAAGCGCTGGTCGGCGCCGACGGCATCGTCACGCACGACATCGATCCGAGGGTGGGCGCCGGCCGCGTGAACGTGGGCGGTCAGGACTGGGCCGCGCGCAGCGCCAGCCCGCTGGCCTCCGGGACAAAAGTTCGTGTCGTCGGCGCAGACGGCATCGTGCTCGAGGTGACACCCGCATGACGACTTACGTGCTGTTCGCCCTGGCGATCTTCCTGCTGTTCGTTCTGTTGAACGCGGTGAAGATCGTCCCGCAGAAACAGGTGAAGATCATCGAGCGGCTCGGCAAGTTCCATCGAGCCGCGGAAGCCGGCCTGAACACGATCTTCCCGTTCTTCGACTCGGTCCGCGCCAACATCGACCTGCGCGAGCAGATCACCAAGATCGAGCCCCAGAGCGTCATCACACGCGACAACGTGACGATGGAAGTGGATGCGGTCATTTACTACGTCGTGGTCGATCCCGTCCGCGCCACCTACGAGGTCCAGAATCTCCGCTGGGGCATCGAGCAGCTCACTCTCTCCGCGCTCCGCAATGTGATCGGTGCGCTCGATCTCGACCACACGCTCACCTCGCGCGATGCCATCAACTCGCAGCTGCGCACGGTGCTCGACAGCGCCACCCAGCAATGGGGTATCAAGGTGATGCGCATCGAGCTCAAGAACATCACGCCGCCCGAAGAAATCCGCCTCACGATGGAAAAACAGATGACCGCGGAGCGGACGCGGCGGGCGGTGGTGACGACGGCGGAAGGCGAGAAGTCGTCGGCGATTCTGCGAGCGGAAGGACAGAAACAGTCGCAGATCGTCAACGCGGAAGGATCGAAGCAGGCAGCCATCCTCGCCGCTGAGGGCCAGGCTGAAGCACGGTTGCGCGTCGCCACGGCCGAAGCGCAGGCTATTCAGATGATCGGACAGGCCATCGGCACGGCCGGCAGCCCGGCGCAATACCTCATCGCGCAGAAATACCTCGAGGCGCTCGGGCAGATCGCGACCGGCGCGGACAAGCTCGTCTTCATGCCGTATGAAGCGAGCGGCGTACTCGCCTCGCTCGGGGGCATCCGCGAATTGCTCACGGCTTCGCCGCCTCTTTCGAAATAGATCGCTCGAACCGTGGCTGGACGTGCGACCGACGTGCGGCAGGCCGGCGCGGCGATCCTCATGTTGACCATCGTGGTTCATTCTGGATGCGATCGCCCCTCCGCTGATCCGGATCCCGGCATTCCCCTCCCGATCGCCGAAGCTCGCCAGCGGGCCATCCAGGACCTCCGGTACCAACTATCGCTCGATATTCCCGAAACGATGACCGAACCGATTGGCGGCACCGTCGCCATCCGCTTCACCGCCACCGATGTCTCTCATCCGGCTGTGCTCGATTTCGACGCCGGACCCAATCACCTCACGTCAGTGCGTGTTGGCGGGCAGCCTTCGCGCTATCAAGAAGTCAACGAGCACATCGTCATTCCAGCCGGGGAGTTGACGCGCGGCGAGAACACGATCGAAATCGCGTTTCGAGCCGGCGAGGCACCGCTCAACCGCAATCCGGAGTTTCTCTACACGATCTTCGTGCCCGCGCGGGCGCATCAGGCGTTCCCCTGCTTCGACCAGCCCGACCTCAAGGCGCGGTTCACGCTCGAACTGACAGTGCCATCGAACTGGCAGGCCGTCGCCAACGGTGCGGAAACAGCACGGCAGGACATCGGCGGCAACCGTGTTCGTTTGCGGTATGCCGAAACCCAGCCGATCCCGACGTACTTGTTTGCGTTCGCTGCTGGCCGCTTCCAGATTGAGACCGCACTCCGGGAAGGCCGCGCGTTCCGGATGTTTCACCGCGAGACCGATGCGAAGAAGGTCGCGAGGAATCGCGATGCCGTGTTCGACCTGCACGCGTCGGCACTGCACTGGCTCGAGGATTACACGGCGATCCCCTATCAGTTCGGCAAGTTCGATTTCGTGCTCGTGCCCTCGTTCCAGTTCGGCGGCATGGAGCACGCCGGCGCGATCTTCTACAACGCCGCGTCGATTCTGCTCGACGAGTCGGCCACTCAGAACCAGATCCTCGCCCGCGCCGAGCTCATTGCACACGAGACGTCGCACATGTGGTTCGGCGATCTTGTGACTATGCGTTGGTTCAACGACGTCTGGATGAAAGAGGTGTTCGCGAACTTCATGGCCGCGAAGATCGTGAACCCGTCATTCCCCAAGGTGAATCACGAGCTGCGCTTCCTGGTCTCGAACTACCCCGCCGCCTACGGGGTCGATCGCACGGCAGGCACGCATCCGATTCGGCAGGAGCTCGGCAACCTGAACGAGGCCGGCAGCCTCTATGGCGCGATCATTTATCAGAAGGCGCCGATCATCATGCGACAGCTCGAGCGCCTGCTCGGCCCGGAGGGCCTGCGCGACGGCTTGCGCGCATACCTGAAACAGTTTGAGTTCGGCAACGCAACGTGGCTGGAACTGATCCGCGTGCTGGACGACCGGACGGACAGAGACCTGGCGGCATGGAGTCGCGTGTGGGTTGAGGAAGCCGGCCGGCCAGCTATTCGCACAGAGCTCGAGACTGACACGGCGGGTCGGCTTCGCCGCCTGTCATTCGTCCAGCGAGATCCGCAGGAAGGTCGATCGCTCCGTTGGACACAACAGATCGACGTGCTCCTCGGCACGCTCCAGGGCACGCGAACTGTTCCGATCGAGCTGCGGGACGAACGGACCGACGTGCCCGGCGTCGATGCCGTCGATGCTCAAGGGGCGCCCGGGGGCTTGCGCTTCGTCCTGCCGACCGGTGGCGGTCTGGCGTACGGAGGATTCGAGCTCGACGCGGCCAGCCGTTCGTATTTGATCGGCCACGTCGAAGAGTTGAGCGATCCGGTTGCGCGCGGCGCCGCCTGGATCACGCTGTGGGATGAGATGCTCGAGGGTCGCGCCAAACCGGCCGATCTGCTGAGCGCCGCCTTGCGCGGGCTTCCCCGCGAAGACACGGAGCAGAATGTCCAGCTGATTGCCGGCTATCTCAGCGATTTGTTCTGGCGATTCTCCTCCGACGAGGAACGACGTACGATCGCGGCAACACTCGAGCAGACACTCCGCGCAGGACTCACGCGGGCGCAAACGTCAAGCCTGAAGTCCACGTACTTCTCTGCGTTTCGATCGACGATGACGACACCGGCCGGGGTCGCCTTTCTCGAACGCGTGTGGAAGCGACAAGAGAAGATTCCAGGCCTGGTGCTCGCCGAACCAGACGAGGCGACGATGGCGTTGGAGCTGGCCGTGCGAGCCGTGCCAAATACGTCGGCGATCCTCGATGAGCAGCGTATGCGCTTCGCGAACCCCGATCGGAAGGCGCGCTTTGAGTTCGTGATGCCCGCACTTTCTGGGGATCCCGCCACGCGAGACCGGTTCTTCGATAGCCTGGCGAACGTCGCCAATCGGCGCCGCGAGCCATGGGTCACGGAAGGGTTGAGCTATCTGAATCATCCCTTACGCGCTGACGAGTCGCGCAAGCACCTGCGCGCCTCCCTCGATCTTTTGCGCGAAATTCAGCGGACGGGCGACATCTTCTTTCCGAGGAACTGGTTGAACGCCGTTCTCAGCGGCCACCACAGTCGCGAGGCTGCCGACATCGTGCGCGCGTTTCTCGCCGAGCAGCCGGACTACCCCGTCCGGCTCCGTCGCATCATCCTCCAGTCCGCGGACACCCTACTTAGAAGTAGCGCAGGACGTTAGTCCTGCTTACAATCCCCCTCACTGGGGGTTGAACTCCCCAAACAACAGAGGAGCGTCAACGATGACCCGAACACTTGTTCGATCCGTGTTGGTGGCCGTCTCGTTGGTCGTCGTCTTCGGTCTCCTCGTCTCCGGGCCATCGTGGCTGGGGACGAGACTAGCGGGGCAAGGGATCGCATCGACACAGCCAAGCGTCCAGAAGGGCGACTGGCCGCACTACAACGCCGACGTCAGGGGCACGAGGTACTCGCCGCTCGATCAGATCAACGGGTCGAACTTCAACAAGCTCGAAGTCGCCTGGCGCTTCAAAACCGACAACCTCGGTCCGTTCCCCGAATACAAGCTCGAAGGCACACCGGTGGCGATCAGAGGCGTGCTATACACAACCGGCGGTACCAGGCGCTCTGTCGTTGCGCTCGACGGCAAAACCGGCGAGTTGATGTGGGCGCACAGCCTGCGTGAGGGAAAACGCGCCGCGGTGTCGCCGCGCCAGTTATCGGGCCGCGGAGTGGAGTACTGGACCGACGGTCGAGGCGACGAGCGGGTCATCTACGTGACCACGGGCTACCGGCTCGTGGAGCTCAACGCCAAGACCGGCTCCCTCATCACCTCATTCGGCACCGACGGCATCGTTGACCTCAAGTCGGGAGTCGTGTTCGGCAACCGTCAGCCGATTGATTTAGAGACCGGCGAGATTGGTCTCCACGCGACACCGACTGTGGCCCGCGACGTCGTAATCGTCGGCTCCTCGTTCAGGGAGGGCGCGACCGTCGAGACGCACAACAACACCAAGGGACTGGTTCGCGCATTCGATGTCCGCAGCGGGAAACTGCTCTGGACCTTCAACACGATTCCACGTCCGGGCGAGTTCGGCAACGACTCATGGGAGACCGACTCGTGGGCCGTCAACGGCAATACCGGAGTCTGGACGCAGATCACCGTTGATGAGGATCTCGGCCTGGCGTACTTGCCCGTCGAGACACCCTCGTCCGACTACTACGGCGGTCATCGGCCCGGGAACAACTTGTTCGCCGAGAGTCTGGTCGCCGTGGATCTGCGAACGGGCCAGCGGAAGTGGCATTTCCAGTTTGTGCATCATCCGATCTGGAACTTCGACAACTGCTGTGCACCGATCCTTCTGGACATCAACGTCGGCGGCCGTGCGATCAAGGCGGTGGCGTCACCGAGCAAGCAGGGCTTCTTGTACGTGCTGGACCGCGCGACTGGCCAGCCGGTATGGCCAATCGAGGAGCGCCCGGTAGCGGCATCAGACGTACCTGGCGAGAAGACCTCACCGACGCAGCCGTTTCCAACCAAACCGGCGCCTTATAACCGCAACTACCTCAAGGTGCCTGATGATCTGATCGACTTCACGCCCGAGATGCGGACGCAGGCACTCGAGGTACTCAAACGGTACAAGGTGGGCACGTCTCCATTCACGCCGCCCATCCTCGGGAGCACGACGGGGATTCTCGGTGCGATTGGATCTGGAACGGCGACGAATTGGCCAGGGTCGGCAGCCGATCCCGAGTTGCACGTCGTCTATGCGCAGGCTGGGAACGTCGTCGGGACGCGATCGATCGTCGCGCCGCCGGCGAAATTCTCCGACATTCGCTACGTGTCGGGGATGGCCGGGCGCGCGTTCGCGCCAGTGCTCGGGCCTGGCGATTGTTGCGCGGCCGACTCCGGACGCCGAACGCGCGACGAACTCCCCGGAGCGGCTCCTGCTCCCGCGACTCCCCCACCTGCCGCCGCAGCTCCCGCAGCTCCTGCTGCTGAAGGCGGCGCCGGGCTTACCGTGCAGGGACTGCCAATCGTCAAACCGCCGTACGGAATCCTGTCGGCGATCAATCTCGATCGCGGCGAGATCGTCTGGCAGGTACCGCACGGCGACACGCCGGATAACGTCCGCAACCATCCAGCACTCAAAGGCGTGAACATTCCCAAGACCGGACAGGCGGGCACATCGGGCGTTGGGCTGATGGTGACCAAGACGCTCGTCGTCATGGGCGACCCACAGATCACGACGCTGCCGACTCGGCCGCGCGGCGCGATGCTGCGCGCGTACGACAAGAACACCGGCGAGCAAGTCGGTGCGGTGTTGATGGCTGCCATCCAGAGCGGATCGCCGATGACCTACCTGGCTGACGGCAAGCAGTACATCCTTGTCGCTATCGGCGGTGGCGCCTACACGGGCGAGTACGTCGCGTTCAAGTTGCCGTAAGCTGAAACGGCAGGGCTGAAGCCCCGCGCTACGAGCACACGGCGGGTACACGCCGTACTCGTGGTGCAGGACTGTAGTCCTGCCGTTGTACCGAACATCTCCCTCGTGGCTCCCGTCAAACTTGACTGGTACGTGTGGGACAGCTACCTTCTCTTAAATAGTCCGGCCACACTGAGCGCCGACGGAGGTCCAGTAGCCATGAGAAAGACCCTCGCTTTCCTCGCGCCTTTGTGCCTGGTCGCCCTCCCTCCCCTGATCGCAGTGTCGCAGGCGCAGTCCGGCGCCCGGCCGCAGGACTCTCTGAACCGGTCGGCCGACGCCATGCTCGCCCTGAAGAGCGCGCAGTTCACCCTCACGCGCGAGGGCGCGCCTGCCATCCTGGATGAGAAAAACGGGCTCACGTTTACCACCGCCGACTGCTCCTATGCCGCGCCGGACAGGGTTTCGTGCAACGTCAAGGTTGCGCTCAAGACCGGGTCAATCGTCCAGATCACCCGCGTCTGGGTCCCCGAGGGCACGTTCCAAAGCAATCCCCTGACGAAGCAATTCGGCCGGATGCCTCCGGATTCGAATTTCAACGGCGTCGTGCTCTTCGCCAAAACCGGCATTCCGGACATTCTGCGGACCGGGATTCAGAAGTCCCAACTCGTCAGCGGTTCAGAGAGAGTGAGGACGTGGGACACCGTTCACGTCAAGGGCGAGGTCAGCGGCAGCAAGCTGAATCCGCTGATCGGCGGGACGCTGAAAGCGGAACTCATGTATCCAGTCGATGTGTGGATGGACGTGAAATCCTCCAACATCGTGCAGATTCACGTCCAGGAGCCCGAAGCCAACGGCTGGCTCATCGCGCTCTTCGCCACGAATGAGCCGGTCGAGATTCCGACTCCGCAAGTGCCGGCGCCCACAGCCCCGGCACGTCAGGACTGATGGCCCGCGCCCATCAGTACCCGTGGCTGATTCTTGCGCTCGTCTCCCTACCAGTCTTCATCGGCGCGCTCGATCTGACCATCGTCTCGGCGGTGCTGCCGGAAGTGATCCGGTCGATGACGGTCGAGATTCAGGAGCTCGACATCGCCGGCTGGGTGGTCACGGGCTACTTCGTGTCGTACGCGATCAGCATGACCTTCATGGGGAAGGTTTCGGATATCGCGGGCCGTCGAATCGTCTACCTCATTTGCCTCGCCATCTTCTTCGTCGGTTCGTGGATGGTCGCAGCGTCTCCAGACTGGCCCGCCGACCTGGTGCAGACGGTCATGCACTGGTTTCAGGGGGATCGTCCCCCGTCGCCGTTTGCCGCGCTCTACGCCCTGATTGCCGGACGCATCGTTCAAGCCTTCGGCGCCGGAGCAATGGTGCCGGTCAGCATGGCGCTCGTCGCCGACCTGTTTCCACCTGAGAAGCGTGCGCTCCCTCTCGGGATCGTGGGTGCGGTCGACACCGGGGGCTGGGTGCTTGGCCATTTGTACGGCGGGATCATGGTTCAGTTCATGAGCTGGCCGTATCTCTTCTGGATCAATCTCCCGATCGTCGCCGTGATGTTCGGCGTGACCTGGTGGGGACTTGCCGGCTTGCCCCGAAATGAAACGAAGGGGGGCATCGACTGGATCGGTGTCGCGCTGCTTGGCGTCTCGTTGATCCTGTTGAACGTCGGGTTGGGCTCGCCGGAAATGAGCCAGGGATCAACCGCTGCCCCGACCGGGGAAAGTTTGTACTGGGTCGTAGGAGCCGCGCTCGTCTTCATCATCTTCCTCGCGTCTCAGCGGCGCGTGAGGGATCCGATTCTCAACCTGCGAATCTTCTCGAACCGCAACCTGTCGTCGGCGAGCGGCATCAACCTGCTGGTTGGGTTTTGCATCATGGTGGGCCTCGTCAGCGTCCCGCTCTTCATCAACGTGGCCGGCTCACCCGCGGACACGATGAAAGCAGCGCTCGTGACCGGCTACTTGCTGTGCGCCTTTACGGTGCCGATGGCACTCGCCGCGATTCCTGGTGGCTGGCTCCTGGAGCGGCTCGGCTATCGGTGGGCCGTCATGCTCGGCCTCGCAACCGCCATCCTCGGCTTCGCGATGACGAGTCTGTGGAAAGTGGAAATGGCCACTCAGGCGGTCGCGTTTTTTGACCATCTCAACGGACCGGCAGCAGCTGACGCTTGGGGCACTGGATTCATGGCGGCCGGTCTGGCGCTGGCCGGCATCGGGATCGGACTGACCATTGCGCCGATCGGCACGGCGGTGATCAACGGCGTCGGCGAGCACGAGCGAGGGATGGCCTCGTCGCTCGTCATCATCCTTCGTCTCATCGGCATGAGCATTGGCATGAGCTCGATGACCGCTTTCGGGCTGCGGAGGACGACGATCCTCAGCCGAGTGCTGCTCGGGCCTGAAGATGCGATGGACCTGGAGAAGACGGCGCGCGTGTCCCTCGAGGTCGTCACGAGGATCACGCGCGAGATGTCGCTCATTTCCCTGGCTGTTGCCGCCGCGGCCCTGGCGGTGGCGTTCCTGCTTCGACGAGGCGACGTTCCGCAGTCCGCCTGATACGACGATCACCGCATCCCTCGACGAGCTCGGGATGCCCTGAGCGTGCCGCAGGGCAGAGGTCGCAGAGCACGCAGAGTGTGTGTCGTATTTGGAACGGCAGGACTGAAGTCCTGCACTACGAGTACGCCGTGTAGTCGTCCGTGTACTCGTAGCGCAGCACTTTAGTGCTGCTGTCGTGGTCCTCATCCTGCCGTTGTAGACCCGCCGTGGTCCCGTCACCGCTCGACGGCGATCTGTGGCTCGAAGATCCGCGATTCACGGCACGACGGACACTTCCCCGGTTTGCTCAGTCTCCCCTCGTCGAAGAGAAAGCCGCAGGCCCGGCAACGCGCGGGGACGATGACGATGCGATGCCCCGCAGCGCGCGCCGATCGGATCATGTGTTGGAGATCCTCTTCGAGGTCACGGCGCGTGAGGCCAAGTTCGCGCGCAAGGCTCGAGACCGATCGCGGTTCTGCGGTGAGGAGCTCGAGGAGCTGCCGGCGGACTGTCACGGCCATGGTATTATCCCCGGCTCCCGCGGCTTCGCCACCTTCAGCGGTGCTTCACCTCACATGAACCAGCCCTCTTCCCTGCTGACCATCCCATTCTCGACCAGCGGTTCAGTGGGGCTCGACTTCGGGACGACCAACAGTGCTCTCGCGCGTCTCGACGGATCGACGCCGGTTGTCGCAACGTTCGATGCGCAAGGCCAGACGACGCAGACCTTTCCATCCGTGCTGTATTTCGAACGCCTCCGGAGTCTTACTGGGACGCGCCTGGTGTCGCATGCCGGGCCGGACGCCATCGACACCTATCTGAAGGCTGAGGAAAAGGGCCGGCTGATTCAGTCGCTCAAGAGCTATCTCGCCGATCGCCGATTCGACCGCACCACGGTGTTCTCTCAGCAGTACGCCCTCGAAGACATGATCGCGTTGATCGCCAGGCACATGCTCTCGGACGCGGTGCACGCGTTCGAAACCGTGCCGAGCCGAGTGGTCGTCGGCAGGCCCGTCCACTTCTCGAATGCGCGCGGCGGCGAAGACGATGACTTTGCGCTGGGCCGGCTGACCGCAGCGGTCAAACAGTGCGGCTTCAAGGACATCGTCTTCGAGTACGAACCGGTCGCGGCCGCCTACAGTTACGAGCAGACGCTGCAGAAAGACGAGCTCATTCTGATCGGCGACTTCGGTGGCGGCACGAGCGACTTTTCCATCCTTCACGTCGGGCCCGCGGTCAAGCGGCGCGGCCGCACGAGTGCGGACATCCTGGGGACCGACGGCGTCGCCATCGCCGGTGATGCCTTCGACAAGCAGATCGTCCGGCATCTCGTGGCCCCGAGGTTGGGACACGGCTCAGAGTATTTGTCGCCGCCCAGCAAGTTTCTCCCCGTCCCCAGCTGGCCCTACGAGCATCTCGAGCGCTGGCACCATCTCTCGTTTCTGAATACCGGCAGGAATCTGGAAATGCTCGAGCGCATCGCCCTCCACGCCTCGATTCCCGAGCGGATCGAGGCGTTTGTGGCGCTGATCAAAGGCGAGCTTGGCTATCAGCTTCACGAATCGGTGCGCCGGACCAAGTTCGCGCTGACAACCGACACTGAAACGGCGTTCGAGTTCAGCAGCGGCCCGGTGTCGATCGTCAAGAAGGTGACGCGGGCGGAGTTCGAGAAGTGGATCGAGCCGGAGCTGGCTGCGATCGCGGAGTGCGTCGATCGCCTGATTCGTCAGACCGACATTGCTGCAGTCGACATCGATCACGTGTTTCTCACCGGTGGATCGGCGTTCGTCCCGGCGGTGCGTCGGCTGTTCGTCGAGCGCTTCGGGTTGGCCAAGATTACCGGCGGGCAGGAGCTGACGTCTGTGGCAGCGGGCCTGGCGCTTCGCGCTGCGGAGGAATGGCCGACGGGTTGGCCGACGGGTGTCAGGCAGTGAATCGTGAAAGACGGTGAATCGTGAAAGACGCAGAGGGAATGCCGGAGTGGCACTCCCCATTCATTCGCAGTAGCCTAGGCCTTCGAGCGCACCAAAGGAGACAGGATGGGTCGTTTTTACGAAGCAGTAAAAGCCGGCGTCAAGGGATTCAAAGACGCGCACGAGCCGACCGAGTACTCCATTGCCGGACGAATGGTGAAGTGTCCCCACTGCGGTGAGACCAAGTTCGCGCCGGGTCGGCGCGCGCTTCTCAACTCACGCGCGGCCACGTTTCTCAATGTCGACTGGACCGACGCCGGCGCGACGGTTCTCGTCTGTGCCGAATGCGGCCGAATCGAATGGTTTGCGCGTGAGCCGGCTGAAGTACCTGCTCCCCGCAAAGCCGTCGCTGCCCCGCGGACCAAGATCTGACCGGCCATGAGACCACGACGCTTTGGAGGTCAGGCATGAAAAGACTGAAAGGCTATGGAATGATTTTGCTAAGCCTTGCGCAAGGGATCGGCTAAACGCTGTTCCTAAAGCGCCATGGTAGTATTTGAGGTTCCTCTCGCCGGTCCCCATCGTCCAGAGGCCTAGGACGTGGCCCTTTCAAGGCCAAAACCCGGGTTCGAATCCCGGTGGGGACGTACCCCCTTTCGCAGTTTGGCGGACGGTGCGATTGTCGCTGCCCGGTCCGGCAAGCGGCCGTAGTCGCCGTCCAACGTATCCTTTGCGCCGATGTGCTCCAGACCGAGCCGATTGCCTGCCTCTGGGTCCGGTCGA
>Ga0111539_10007353_pt1 | contig 14103 bp, 10 predicted proteins | sample RhiMethybrSRZTD1_FD_79667 | JGI IMG/M metagenome (GOLD analysis project Ga0111539, IMG submission 79667) | Populus rhizosphere microbial communities from Tennessee, USA - Rhizosphere MetaG P. TD hybrid SRZTD1 (version 2) (version 2) | ecosystem: Host-associated > Plants > Roots > Rhizosphere >...
ATCGCAGGCCAGACCCCATTCGGAGAAAATCGTTCAAACGCTTTGCCGTTCTACGTGGTGCCACCACTTCCGGTGGTTACGCGCATTACTCCGACAGAGACCTATGCCCGCTACGAAATCAATTCCCAAGGGCTTACAGTCCGAGTTGAAGGATTTGGTTTCCGTCAGGGCGCCCGTGTTCTATTCAATGGAGCCACGGGTATTGAAGGTATTGAAATCGACACCACATATATTCGCCCAACGCTGCTAGAAGCCTTCATACCAGCCCAAGTGTTGCGCTTTGGCGGCTTCTACAGTGTGCGGGTGCGCAACGTCAGTCTGCTGCCTGAAGTTTCGGGTGAAGCAGTCACCTTCCAAGTGAACAACCTGGGGCCGTCCATCACATCGCTCGATCCTGCGGGTCCGCTCGCTATTATCGGGCCTGGACCTGTCCCAGTCACGTTTGAGATGAAGATCAATGGCAGCAACTTTTTCCCACAAACAGTGGTTGCCGTGACGCAGAAGATCCCGGACATCTTCCCGGCAATCGTTCCTGTGGGAGGCATTTCACAATGTGTTCCGGTGAATGGGAGAATCGTATTGCGGGTCCGCGTCTACAACAGCGTCGGCCAGCCCGCAGGGGGTGTGGCGGTGACGTTCACAGCGCCTACCATTGCGACGACGGGCCCGAGCGGAGCATTCCCTGGCGGCGCGGCCAGTGTGACGGTGATCAGCGATGCTTTTGGCTTTGCTCCACCCTTAACCGACGACGATTCGACTCTGTTAACAGCCAATCCATTCAGTGGAGCCTACGTTATTCAGATTAATGGAACCGTGGATGGATTTGCGATGCTCGCAGTCATCAACATGACGAATTTGGGCCAGGGAGAAGGTTGCGAGGCGATCAACAGCGCGGTTAAATTCGTGAGTTCCAATCAGATCATTGTTTCACCCGTGAGTATCACAAGTCGCGGTACCTACAGCGTCGTGGTAGCGAATCCTTCGCCTGGCGGAGGCTACTCAAATGAAGTAGAGTTCATTGTTACTTCGGGAGCGGTTGGAGGCATTCCAATCATTCGCGCGGACAACCCGCTTAGCCCCCGCAGCCGAGTTTCCGGATCGGGTCCCTTTAACCTCACAATCTTCGGCGAAAATTTCCAATCCGACGCCTGGGTAAACTTCGGAACGGTGAGGCTGAACCGAATCTCTGGAAGCGACACCAGCATCACTGTTACGGTCCCGGCCTTGCTGGTATCGTCCCCTGGCGTTGTGCCAGTCTCCGTCACCAATCCCGGAACGTCTGGTACCACTGGAGGAACCTCGCGGCGGGAATTCTTCACAGTTCAGTAGCGCCGTTCCGTCAGTCTCAACTGCTTCGCAGACTCACTGCTCTGGTGGGTCTGCGGTATCCTTACCAGTCGCATGAACTTCTACGAAGCCCTGAATCTCCCGCCCTCGGCTACCACCGAAGAAATTGAAGAGGCCTACCGCACGCTGGCCCGCAAGGTGCATCCCGACTTGAACCGGCACGATCCGACGCCCGCTGAAGCAAGAATGAAACTTCTGAATCGAATTCGCGACACGCTCACTGATCCGGAACTTCGCGTTGAATACGATCGCGAATTGGCGGAAGGGGCTGATGCAGCCAGAGTGGAATCCGCCATCAACGAGACGCTTCGGGAGAGCCGAAATGATGCGCTTTTCTGGAAGCGAGTGAAACTGACGACTGCTGGAGGACTTGCTGTAGGTCTCCTGCTGGGCCTCGGGTCTTGGTTTCTCGACCTTACGCGAAAACAACCACAACCTGCGGTTACGGCGGCAAGCGTGGAGGCCCCAATCCCGCTAGCAGCACCGTCAGTGCCATCACTACCGAAGCCGGTTCCAGCCATGCCTCGTGTGACGAAAAAGAAGGGGCCGGAAGTCGTTGAGTTTGGCTCCAGCACGGAACAAGTGCTGGACCTCATGGGCAAACCTGACCAAGTGGAGGAATTCGCCGCACAACAAATCCGCGTCCTTCATTACGGGAAACTCCGACTGGTTTTCAAGAACAACAAGCTTGTTCCCGGGTCGGGGATTCAGAGAGAGCCTTAAGCTCTAGTCTGTAATCCTCGCTCATCGAATGGAAACGGGATTCCAGCTTTCGCGGGAATGACGGAACATGGAAACTCCGAACAAATCCTCGATCGTAGTGTTCCTCTTAAGACCGCACACCCACTCCGCCCTTTGTCGAGAAAGCAGGCGGACACATAGGCCTGCCCCTGTGTGTTTTGCCGCTCAGCGATTCACTATCCCCACTCGGAAGTAAGGCTTTGCCTTCTCTTCATCGTCAATGATGAAGTCCTGCCCGGTCTTGGATGAATCGTAACCTCGCCACAACCAGGTCATTGCCTTGGGAAGTTCTGCATCGCCATGCTCCGTGCTGTGTTGATGGTTGCCGAAGCTCAGATAGAAATCGTACTCCTTCATCTTCAGCGAGTTGGCTAACTGAATGTTTTGCAGCGGCCAGCTGCCCGCTCGGTTTTCAAGATCGTTGCTGCCATCGTCCAGCCAGACGCGAATATTCTTTCGATCGCGGGCGCGAACCAGGAATGGAAAAATGTAACCGCCATCAAGAACATCAGCGGGATCGTCCAGCCCATGACTACGATTTGGGTTGGCTTGTCCACGTCTCCATTGGAGCGCTGTGAAGCTTCCAATACGGGAAAGAACTCTTCCAAAGGCCTCGGGCCGCCACCACGCGGCGTTAAGTGAACAAATCCCTCCTGAAGACTGCCCACCAATGGCCCGGCTGTAGCCATCGGACCGCAGCTTGTACCTCTTCTCCACTTGCGGAAAAATCTCGCCTAGGACCATCTTGTTGTAGTCGTCGTTGACCGTGTCATACAGAATGCTGCGCATCCGTCTGACATCATTGTTTGGCACATATTCCGAATTGTCGAAATCGCCAATGTAGCCCGGAGCGATGAGCACCAACACCATGGGTGGAATCTTCTTTTGCTGCACCAGATTTTCGACCACAGTCAGTAACCGGGCATGGTTCCCAGGAAAGACAAACCTGTGACCATCCTGCCAGACCATAGCTGGCGCCGGCGTGTTTGGATCAACTCCCGGTGAAGCATAGATCCAATAGGAAATCTTCCAACCACGATAAACCTGGCTCTCGCAAACCAATTGTTCCGAAAGCTTGCCCTGTGGCACTCCAGCCTGGGGATAGGAGTCATCCAGGTACGCTGCAGTATCGAAGCGCTTATCCCCGAGAATCCTTCCCTCAACACGGTAGTGATGGGCGTGCGACCGGCCTGAAGCTAAGCGCGCCGCATGCACCCACAAACTATTTGGCAACGAACGCATCTCTGACGGCTGACCGTCGTCGATGCTAATCGAAGGCTTCTGCTCAGAGTGAACTGCCCAAACGAAGTCTCCGCCGTAAGCAGCGACAGCCGATCCATCCGCCAGCTGTTTGCCAGAGAAATGCTTACGAATGGCTTCAGCCTGGACGACCACCCGCCCATTTGCTTTGATCAGTGTGTAAAGCTGCCGGTTTTCTGCGTCTCCAGCTCGCAGAGCTGAACCCGAGAGCAAAATGAAGCACCCTGCGAGTAGGCCGGATTTGGTCATGACGTCCTCACCACGAAAAGAATTGAGAGAATGAGCGGCGGGATTATATCGGGGCTTCGCTTTGGGCACAACCAGAAGGCTCAAGCTAGACTCGAAAAGGGCGATTGCCATACAGTGACAAAATCCAATTGAGTCTGTTAGTTGGATCAGAGTTTTGGTTTGGATCTCCAGACTCTTGCCAGTGCCACGAAACCTCTAACTTCCCCCTTTTGACCTGTCGATAACGTGGATGTGTCGGGGTGTATTTCCTTCCCAGGAGTCGTTCCACGGTCATGTTCAACATGAAACGCACAAAGGTTATTCACCACGTCTTGCTGGTGCTGATGGTCGTCAGCATTGGTCCGTTGGGTTTTTATGGCTACCAACTCATTCAGTTCAATCGCGAACAGCTTAAAACACAAGAAAAGTTTTCTCAAACCGGGATCGCTCACTCTCTGGCGCGACTGATCTCGTTGTATCTGAGCAATGCTCGAGGGCAGGTGGAGGGCTTCATGGCCAGTTCGCTGGACCTGAGCAGCGGCCAGGAACTTGAACTGGAGGGCAACCGTGGCTTGGACAAGAAGCTGGAAGAGTTCGTGGGACGTTCCAAGAACCTGCTCTACATCAATATTGTGAATAACACAGGTAGAGGCATCGAGGCGGGAGATCACCGGGTCGACGACGAGATGACAAAACTGTTCCTGGCGAAGGCCTTTCAGTCTGCCAGTCAGAACCAGACATCGTATGTCAGCGAGCCTTTGACGATCGAGTTTGGCAAGGAGACCGAACCAGTCATCATCATGTCCAGTCCCATCAAATCGGGCGGCAAGGGGATTGGAGCTGTCACGGTTATCCTGAAGCTCGACGACATTCTCCATTGGGTCACGGAGTACAGCGTCGCCGGCAAGACGGTTTATGTCGTCGACTTCAATGGTCAGATCGTAGTCCACCCAAATCCCAAGACGATGCCTGCAGGGATGGATCTCAACCGGGTTGAGATCGTCGGAGCCTTTGCGGATGAGTGGCGTAAATCGAAAGGGAAGGTACGGCTGCAGGAAACGCGAGAGTTCAAATTGGAAGATGACGGCCTCGAAAAACAGATGCTGGGAAGTTACTTCGCCGTCGCTGAAGCGCCTTGGGGTGTCATCGTGCAAATCGACCAGCGAGATGCCTTTGTGACCGTCGCTGAAATGAAAAAAGAAACCATCCTCTGGGGCATCCTCATGCTGGTGTTGGCCGGATGCGTCGGGCTTCTCAGTGCGCGGGCGATCACCAATCCGATTCAGCAACTCGCAGACAGCGCGCAGCTGATCGCGCGCGGCGATTTCTCCAAGAAGATCCAAATTCGAAGCCGTACCGAGATCGGAGAATTGGCGGAAACATTCAACAAGATGACGGACGATCTGGAGCTATACATCCGTCAGATCCGAAAAGCGGGCGAAGAAAACAAGGCGCTGTTTCTCGGTACCATCCGGGCGCTGGCGGCCGCAGTCGATGAAAAGGACCCTTATACACGAGGCCATTCCGATCGGGTTACCAAGTATTCGATCATCATCGCGCGGGCTCTTGACTTGGATGAAAAAACCGTGGAAACGATCAGCATCTCGGCCCTGCTCCACGATGTGGGAAAGATCGGCATTGACGACAAGGTTTTGAAGAAACCGGGGTTCCTCACTCCTGAGGAGTTCGAGATCATGAAGCAGCATCCCGTCAAGGGCTTCAACATCATGAAGACTATTGAGCAGATGCGTAATGTGCTTCCGGGCCTCCGATCCCACCATGAACAGTGGGACGGGAACGGCTATCCAGACCGCTTGAAAGGCGAGGAGATTCCGCTCATCGCGCGAATCATCGCGGTGGCCGACACCCTCGATGCCATGACGACGAACCGGCCTTACCAGCAGGCCTTGACCTTCCAGTTTGCGGTTGAGAAAATCAACAAGAACATTGGTGTAAAATACGACAAGAACGTAGTTGCGGCTTTCAATCGTGCCATCGAGGAAGGTGACCTGATGGTGGAGGGCGCCGTACCTGAGGCTGTCGCGATCTGATACAGACGCCGGGAAGGCAGATTGACTTCACCCTATTCCGTTCCTCTCAGAAACCTACTGGACGTTGTGGATGGCGCCATCGCCGCCGGATTTGCGGACTACGATGGGGAGTCGGTCCAATTTGAAGGCGCCTTGGACGCTGACACCCATCGACTTCACCTCGCCTACCAGGGCATCCTACTGCACCATTTGCAGGCGGTTCACCAGCCTTTAGCTGAGACACCCACAAGGATCAGCAGCCGCTACCAGAATCTGCACGTCATTATCCAGCCACTGAAGTCTGGATACTTCATCGTTCTCACCCTGAAACCGAACTGCAATCTGCATCTGGCATTTCATCACCTGGAACAAACTGCGCAAGAATTTAACCAGGACCTGTAGTCTCATCGGTCCCAGGGGATTTGGCCACATGGGACGCGTCCGTTCCCACGAACGGCTCCCCTCTATCCTGGCAGGTCTTAGAGGAGTTTTTCATGCGCGCTCCGGCACCCCAGTCGATGAAAATCGCGTCCACCTTGGATAAGGGGGGCTTGAGGGGGTTTGGGAAAAGGGGAACCAACCCACCCCGGCGCTACGCGACCGAGTGAAGTCTTCTCAAGACTTCACCTCCGCGCCACCCCCCAAGGAGGGATTTTCAAGGGGGCTTTGACAGGTCCGCTGAGAGTGCGTGCTGTGTGGTCGGCTGGCCGGAAGTGGTATGATACGCTCCGCCGGGCGATGGAATCCACCGTCCGGTCCTGACTCCGGACACTCATTGGGATGGGATCGAGGGACGCATGAAATTGTTTGGCGGGTCTGAGAAGCAGGAAGGTTTCTTCAGCAAACTCAAGGCGGCAGTCGCATCCACCAAGAGCAACCTGGTTGCAAGGATTGAAGATGTCGTCAAAGGCAAGAAGGTTATCGACGCCGAGTTGTTGGAAGACTTGGAAGCTGTTCTGATTGGAGCAGATCTCGGAGCCCAGACGACTTCCGAGATTCTGGAAAAGATTCGCGCTCAGGTCAGCCGAAAGCAGGTGAATGACCCGGAACAACTGCGTACGTTGATCAAGGGGGAGTTGCGGCAGATCATTGAGGCTTCGAACCAAACCGCCAAGCCCGGCACTGCCAATGGGACTCAGGTGCTGATGGTTGTTGGCGTGAACGGAGTGGGAAAGACAACAACCATCGGCAAGCTGGCAAGCCTGCATACCCAAGAGGGGAAAAAGGTTTTGGTCTGCGCGGCAGACACGTTTCGTGCGGCAGCCATCGAGCAGCTCGAAGTTTGGGGACAGCGCGCGGGAGTTGCCGTCATCCGCCAGAAGACGGGCGCCGACCCCTCCGCTGTGCTGTTCGATGCCATTGCAGCAGCGAAATCGCGCGCTATTGACATCCTGATCGTGGATACTGCCGGTCGGCTGCATACCAAGAATAATCTGATGGCCGAACTGGAGAAGATGAAGCGGATCGCTGGCCGGGAGATTGCCGGAGCACCCCACGAGGTGCTACTCGTCATCGATGCCACAACGGGCCAAAACGGCCTCCCGCAAGCTCGCGAGTTCACCCGCACCGCCGGTGTTACGGGCATCATTCTCACCAAGCTCGATGGCACAGCCAAAGGAGGTATCGTCATTCCAATTTCCCGCGAGCTGAAGATTCCCATTCGCTATGTCGGTGTCGGTGAAAAGGTGGACGACCTCGTCGAGTTTTCGGCTGAGCAATACATTGAGTCGTTGTTTGAGTCTGAGTAGATGTCCACCTCTGTCGACAACGATGGGCGCTTCATGCGACACGCTCTGGACCTGGCCAGGCGTGGCCGGGCACTCGCCAGCCCCAATCCGATGGTGGGAGCGCTGCTGGTGCGCGATGGTCAAATTGTCGGTGAGGGCTTCCACCGCTACGCAGAGGTGAAACACGCAGAGACTTGGGCCTTGGAGCAAGCCGGAGCGGCATCGCAAGGCAGTACTCTCTTTGTAACTCTCGAACCCTGCGGCCACCAGGGACGTACGCCACCCTGCACAGGTCAGTTGATCGCTGCCGGCGTGTCTCGAGTAGTCGCAGCGATGAAGGACCCCAACCCGCTGGTGGCCGGTTCTGGTTTGGGTATCTTGCGTGAAGCGAGAATCGTCGTCGATACAGGCGTTTGTGAAGCCGAAGCATTGAAGCTGAACGAAGCTTATTGCAAGTTCATTCAGACGCGATCGCCCTTTGTGACGCTAAAAGCTGGGATGACTCTGGATGGCAAGATTGCTCAGACGGACGGGCGCTCGCGATGGATCACGCACGAAATTTCCCGACAACGCGTCCAGCAACTTCGCTTTGAGAGCGATGCAATTCTAACAGGCATCGGAACTGTGCTGGCTGACAATCCCCGGCTGACTGACCGGACTGGGTTGCAGCGACGAAGGCCGCTGCTCCGAGTGGTTGTGGACACTTGGCTGCGCCTTTCGTCAGATTCAACTCTGGTTCGTAGTCGTGCTGAGGGCGATATTCTTGTTTTTTGCAGCGAGCAACGGGACGCAGCGCGACAAGAGCGGTTGGAGGCGTCCGGTGTGGAAGTGATGCCCATAACCACAACGGAGGGAAAAGTCGATCTGTCAGCCGCCCTCACGGAGTTGGGACAGCGCGACATCACCAGTGTTGTGATTGAGGCCGGGCCGACGTTGAACTTTGAGGCGCTCCGCTCAAAATGTGTGGACAGACTGCTCTGCTTCATTGCCCCAAGAATTCTAGGAGGGCAGTCGCCGCTGCCACTGGTCGGTGGGGAAGGGTTCGTCCGGCTGGATCGCTCCTTGGCCTTGCGTTTTGCCTCGATTGAACAGATCGGCGACGATTTGTTAGTCGAGGCTTATATCGGAAGGAAAGTTGAGGCTGACACAACCCACTGATGCGATCCACAGTGCTCGGCGGGAATTCGCACGCTGACGGCAGGTCAACACCGACGAAAGAAATCATGTTCACTGGCATTATCGAAGAGGTTGGGCACGCTGATGCGCTAAGTAGGCGCGGCACATCGGCAGTGCTTGAAGTTTTGGCCACCAGAGTCTTGGAGGGCATGCAGCTGGGTGACAGCATTGCCGTAAATGGCGTCTGTCTCACAGTTCGACGTCAATCTTCTGGACGCTTCCAGGTTGAACTTTCCGAAGAAACACTCAACCGTTCGAGCCTGGGAAGCCTGAAAGGCGGAACGCTCGTCAACCTGGAGCGGCCCCTGCTCGCTACCAGTCGCCTGGGGGGGCATTTCGTTCAAGGTCATGTGGATGCGGTTGGAAAGGTCCTGACAATCAGGACCGACGGGGAGTTTGCGGTCTGGAAGTTTCTCCTGCCAGACTCCATCGAACGCTTTGTCGTCGAAAAGGGATCCATCGCTGTTGACGGCATCAGTCTCACGGTGGCATCGCTCACGAGCAAAACTTTCGAAGTCGCCCTCATTCCCCACACACTGGAGAACACCAATCTGCGCAGCCGGCAGATTGGAGATGAGGTAAACCTTGAGTGCGACATTCTGGCCAAGTACGTCGAGTCGATGCTGAAGGAGCGAAAGGACCGCCCAGCTAAATCGCAGCTTACGGAAGAGTATCTCAAGGAACGTGGTTTCTAGAGGACATCCATCACAGGAATCTGATCCATGCATTTTTCAACCATAGACGAGGCGATTGCAGACATCCAGGCAGGGAAGATGTTGATAGTCGTGGATGACGAAGACCGCGAGAACGAAGGTGATCTGACCATCGCCGCAGAGAAGGTGACTCCGGATGCCATCAACTTCATGGCGCGATACGGTCGTGGTTTGATCTGCCTCGCCATGTCTGGAGACCGCTTGGACCAATTGCAGATTCCGCTGATGGTGAGCGACAACACATCGCTCTATGGGACTGCTTTTTGTGTCTCGATTGAAGCAAAACGGATGGTTTCGACCGGAATATCGGCGGCCGATCGGGCTCAGACCATTCTGACTGCCATCGATCCCAGCACTCAACCGCACGACTTGGTCAGGCCCGGTCATGTGTTTCCGTTACGCGCGCGGAAAGGCGGTGTGCTCGTGCGCGCCGGGCAAACCGAGGCGGCGGTTGACCTCTCTCGCATCGCGGGGCTGAACCCCTCGGGCGTCATCTGCGAAATCATGAACGATGATGGCACCATGTCACGGGTCGAACAACTGCACGAGTTCGCCAAGCTACACAATTTGAAAATGATCACCGTGGCCGACCTCATCAAGTTCCGCTTGCAGACGGAACGCTTTGTTCACAAGGTGGCTGAAGCCGACCTGCCAACGCGCTATGGTGTGTTTCGGATGCTGGCTTTTGAGTGCGAAATCGACCGGGAAACCCATGTAGCACTTGTGTACGGGACGATCGATCCTGAGAAACCGGTGCTCGTGCGGGTCCATTCTCACTGCCTGACAGGAGATGTGTTTCACGCCACTGGCTGTGACTGCCAAGCCCAGTTGGAACGCTCGATGGAGATGATTGCCCAGGAAGGCAGTGGTGTCCTGCTTTACATGCACCAGACGGGTCGTGGATTTGAAGTCATAAAGTCAGATGGAAACAACCGCGTTCTCTACCACGGTATGCCGGCAGTGGAAGGAGAAAGCTATAGCGTGAAGCGCTCGCAACGCGGCTACGGCACCGGTGCCCAGATCCTCGCCCGGCTGAATCTGAAAACCATTCGTCTGTTAACCAACCATCCACGAAAGATTGCCGGCCTCGAAGGATACGGAATCCGCGTCGTCGAGCAGATTCCGATTCTAATAAGCAGGTCCGGGTCCACCGCGCGTTAGGCACCCAGCTTCGACAGGAAAACTACTTAATTGTCCGTTTAGAATACTAACTTCAACCCTGCGTGAACCATTCGCGGGGCGCCGATATTTTCGAGAGGCGTCTTCGCAACTGAGAACTGACGGTCGAAGATGTTCTCGGCTGAGGCGTAAACGCGAAGCGATCGGTGGAGAACCCGGGAAACGTGAAAATCGAGCACAACAAAATTCCCGAGCAGCAATGTGTTGAGGTCATCATCGTACTGAGCTCCCACGAAACGAGCCGAGACGAAAGCGCTCAGAGCTCTCGCGTTGGAATAGCTTAGCGAAGCGCTGACTCGATGCTGGGGCACCTGAGGTAAGATCTTGGATACCAGCAGAGGATTCGGCGGGAACTCCGTGACCTTCGAATCACTCCATAGGTAGGCCCCCTGTAAAGACCAGTCGCGACGCCAGCGGACGGAGAGCGAGGTTTCAATTCCCTGGGCGTGAATCTCTCCCACATTCTCGCGGCGACGGGTGATCAAGCCCGGCACAACGCTGACCGTGATGTTCGAAACCGCATTCTCAAGCTGGTTCCAGAAGCCAGTGAACCGGGCAGTCACATTGGAACCCAGGTGCCAGTCTAATCCTCCTTCAGCACCTCTCAGCTTTTCCGGCCCTAGTAGATCGTTGGGATTGGTCTGAACGTTGCCGACGCGAAATCCGCGATACAGCTCATTCAGCGTCGGAGCTCGGAAACTGTGATAATAAGAACCCCGCAGCGTGAACTGCTCCCGCACTCGATAGGAAACACCCAGCTTGGGATTCAAAGTGCCCCGCTTCTGCGCAACAAACGGGACAGTCGTGAGTGTCCCGTTGCTGAACAGCACATCACGACGCTCGGCGTTGTAGTTGCTCCAACCGTCCAGGCGCGCCCCGAGTTGAATCATCCAGCGGTTGGTAGGAGTAAACAAATCCTGCAGAAAAAGTCCACCGAGTTGCTGGTTTCCGCCCGCGACCTGAAAGCGCGAAGGCCGTCCCGCCGTATAGCTCAGATCCTCGCTGTTCCCTCGAATCCATTGCCAGTCAATTCCTGAAGTCACGAGATGACGCGAGAAGAGCAGTCCAGTCCACTGAGCAGACCCGCCCAGGCTCTTGACTGGCACGGTCTGGTCCAGAATCAAGGTTTCCTGGCGGCGATCGGCCGAGATCGAAGTGGCGTTGGCGGAGAATTTTTCGACCAGGCCATAGCCACGGAGTTGCCATTCCTTTCCATTGGCCCCTTCATGGCGGTACCCAACGCGTGCGCTTGTGATGTCAGTCGCGTTTTTCTGAAGAGCGGTGCCGTTGTCGCGGTCCTCAGCAAAATGTGTGGCCTGCAGGAAAAGCGATCGTCTGTTGTCCGGTTTGTAGAACCCACCAGCTCGCAGAGCGTATCGGACGGATCCGGCGCGGTCGTCTACGAGACCGCGGACGGAAGGGGCAGCGATGATATAGCCATCCGTGTGCAGGAAAGATCCGGAAAAGTTGCCACTCCAGGGCCCGCGCACGACCGAGGTGAGTAAGTCAGTACCCGCAGTCGCTAGTGAACCGCCATGCAAATCCAGCTCAAAATGGTTGGTTTCAAACGAGCGCGACAATACCTGGATGACACCGCCCAGAGCCGAACTCCCGTAGAGGCTCGATCCGCCTCCTGCTGCAATTTCAACCTGCTCCAGACTATTCTTGTCGAGCTGGTTCCAGTAGACCCAACCACCGAAAGGATCGTTGAGCGGAATTCCGTCCCAGAGGACCAAAGTGCGGCTGACGCCACTGGGACCGATGCCGCGCAGTGACACACCTTGCGTCGTGGGATGCGCCACCAGGCTGCTTGTACGCCGAAACAGACTGAAGGCCGGCACCTGCCGCAAGGTATCGTCGAGCGTTACCGCCGGCGATTGCTGCAGATCCTTTTGACCCATCACCACGACGGCAGTCGGAACTCCTTCGACCGGCTGCGGCGTCCGCGTGGCGGTAATTGTCACGGCTTCCTGCACCGTAACAGGCCGTAGCGTCAAGATCAGCAGTTCTGAAGACAAGCCAACTGCCTGCTCCACAGGTACAAAATCTGGATGTTTGACCCGGAGCTTCACGGCTGCAGCGGTGGCAAAGGAGAATTTCCCTTCCTGGTCGGATTGAGTTTCTAGGAGAGATCGGCCCGCCGCATCGATCACCTCGACAGCGATTCCCTCGATGGGGAGGCCGCTGTCATCAACGACCTTCCCGTGCCATTCTGTTTTCTCGGTGACAGACTGACCGGCACGAGCGTCTTGGGTGGGAACCAGCCACGCAATCGCAAAGACCAGAAAGAGACGAGCAAGACGAGCGATGGTTTTTGACTCAGCGAACACAAGGACCCTTTGTCTTGCCCGCCTGGCTCCAGCACTTTCTTGAGTGCTGGCAGATCCTACCGCCGGCAACCTCAGGTAAGAACATGTCGTGCTCTACCTGGACAGCCCACTGACTAGCTAGACAGAAATCGACCGCGACCGATATTGTTAAGTTGCAAATCTGCAAGTCACAATCTGAAGCATAGCCCGGAAAGAGCGAATAGCTCAATCCCCCATGCAGATCCCTAGTCCGCGAGCTGCATGTACAAGCGGGTGGTCGTGGCCTACATAATGGTAGCTCGCAATGGCCTCCTTGAGGGGCAATGCCACGATTCTCGGATAGTCACTAGCGACCATGTAGCCGAATTTTTGATCCTTGATGAGATCGACGGCGGCTATTCCAAACTGCGTGGCCAGAATCCGATCAAAGGCACAGGGGGAACCGCCACGTTGCAGATGGCCCAGCACTGTGACGCGAGCCTCAACATCGGGCATGTGCTGCTTTACTTGACCGACGAAGAATCGGCCAACCCCACCCAACATGCGGTTGTGATAGCCGAACTCTTCGCTCTCAGTGGCTACGACGTCGCCTCCCGCAGGTTTTGCCCCTTCCGCTACGACGACGATCACAAACCCTCGGCCAGACCGAAAGCGATCGTCAATCTTTCGCATCACACTCTCAATACTGTAAGGAATCTCAGGAATCAGGACGATGTCGGCCCCTCCGGCAATGGCTGCTCCCAAGGCAATCCAGCCCGCGTCCCGCCCCATCACCTCCAACACCATCATGCGGTTGTGGCTTTCGGCCGTTGTCACGAGTTTGTCGACAGCATCGGTGGCCACTTCAACGGCAGTTTGGTAACCGAATGTGAAGTCTGTCGAAGACAGATCGTTGTCGATGGTTTTGGGAACGCCGATAATGTTCAGTCCCTTCTCAAACAGCGCCTGCGAAATACGCTGCGATCCGTCGCCGCCGATGTTGATCACGGCCTCAATACCCTGGTACTGCAGGCGGCGAATGAGTTCGTCTGACCGGTCTTCACTGCCCCACGTCCCGTCGGACCGCTTCACCGGCCAGTGAAACGGACCTCCCCGATTTGTGGTGCCAATGATGGTTCCGCCGCGAACGTGAATGCCAGAAACGGCAGCCGAATCCAAAATCTTCAGTTGCATGGGCTCGGACAAAACACCGTTAAAGGCATCAATGCTCCCCAATACTTCCCAGTTATGCTGGCCAGTGGCCTTCTTCACAATGGCGCGGAGCACAGCATTCAGCCCTGGGCAATCGCCACCGCCGGTTGCCACGAGAATTCTCTTCCTTCTTGTCATGCCGTATCCAGCCTCCGAAACAGCAATTCAGGTTTGATTGTAGTTGGACTTCAGAAGCCGGGTA
>Ga0111539_10007354_pt1 | contig 14103 bp, 8 predicted proteins | sample RhiMethybrSRZTD1_FD_79667 | JGI IMG/M metagenome (GOLD analysis project Ga0111539, IMG submission 79667) | Populus rhizosphere microbial communities from Tennessee, USA - Rhizosphere MetaG P. TD hybrid SRZTD1 (version 2) (version 2) | ecosystem: Host-associated > Plants > Roots > Rhizosphere >...
ACCGACGAGCACAACGTCCGGATCCTCACGGAGCGCCGCGCGAAGCGCCTGCTTGAATGACGAGGTATGCTGGCCGACCTGGCGCTGCGTGATGAGGCAGCCCTTGTTCGCGTGGACGAATTCGATCGGGTCCTCGATGGTGATGATGTGATCGCGCCGGGACCGGTTCACCAGGTCGATCAGGCTGCAGAGCGTGGTCGACTTGCCGCTCCCGGTGGGACCCGTCACGAGCACGAGTCCCTTCGAGAGGTCGCACAGCCGCTGCACTTCCGGCGTGATGCCCATTTCGTCGGCGGTCACCACGCGGGAAGAAATCGCGCGAATCACCGAGCCTATTCCATGCCGGTCGCGGAAGACGTTGACGCGAAACCGCGCCAGGTCGGAGAGCTCGTAGGCGAGGTCCGTGTCATTGGTGTCGTCGAACTCCCGCCGATTCCTGTCCGGCATGATCCCGAGCAGCATGCGCTCCAGGAGTTCCGGCGTGAACTCGGCGCCGTCCTCGCGCACGATGTCACCATCGACGCGAAACAGGGCTTTCTCGCCGCTGCGCAGGTGGAGATCCGACGCCTTTCGCGATGCCTGCTTGCGCAGGAGGTCGTCGAGGAGGGCCCGCGCTTCCTGGTCGACTCTCGGGGCCGCCACGGACGCCACGACGGGAGCGTGGCCGTTGCCGTTCGGCCTTGGCACGACGTGAAACGTTAGGCGGCCCTGGTCGCGGTGCACGCGGCCCACGAACGCGTCCTGGCCCATCAGGTACTCGAACTGCGCGCCTTCGCCACTGTCGACGCGCTGTTCGGTGTCGGGCGGCGCGACCTCGCGCACGATGGTGAGCACCTGGGCGGGCGTGAGCGGAGCCTTCGTGAGCGGCTGGCTGTCAGCCCCCGTCAGGAGCACCGCCGGCTCATCCTGCACGAGTCGTATGGAGTCGCCGCGCCGGGAAACCAGCACGGCCAGAAGTCGATCAAGTTGTGCCATTCGATTCGTCCTGGACCAGCACCACGTGCCGGCGGTTGACCAGCACGGTCCCGCCACGCTCACGCAGCAGGATGAATTCTTCGGCCGATCGATTCAGGTAGTCGAGCACCCGCACGGCCGAGTTGACGCGCGTGAGTTGCAACTCGCCGTGCACCACGACGCCGTTGCTGCACCGGATCACGACCGGGGCAGGTTCACCCGGTACCTCGCCATTCTCCTCGGCCGTGCTTCCGCGCATCAGCACCACGTGTCCCTTGGCGATGAGCCGAGTGGTGCCGTCCCCGAGCTGCAACGGGAAATACGCGTCAGGCAGGTTGAGGAGCACGGGTGCATCGAAGTCGATCGACGGCCGGCGCCAGGTCGGCTGGACGAACAGCGAACCACGGAACTCCTCACCGGTCACGAGGACCACCTCGACCGGCAATTGCTCCTTCGCGATGAAGAACTCGTTATGTGGCTCGGTCATTCAGTGGGCGATGAATGGCAGCGTCCCGTGAGGAGAGGACGCGGTGAATGCCTGCGCAGCAACGGGTTATCCCGCGATTCGGCCAGCCGGAGGGGCCTTTACCACAAGCGGCCCCATGTGAGCGACCAGCGACCAGCAACCAGGGGAGGAAGGCTGCTGAAATCATGAGGGCCCGGCAATTTGCCGGGCCCAGTCCTTCCCTGGTTGCAGGTTGCTCTTTGCTCTGAGTTAAGGCGCTCTAAGGGCAAGGCGTCTCGCAGATCGAATCGCGTTCGACCTGAAGTGTCACGTGCGAGATCCCCAGTCGCCGCATGGCTGCGACTGCCGCCTCGAGCACCTTCTGGTTTTCGCCAGGTTCCTTGACGACGGCGTGCGCGCTCATCGCCACCATTCCCGACGTCACCGTCCACACGTGCAGGTCGTGAACGGATTCGATGCCGGTGATTGCCTGCAGCCCCTCGCGCACGCGACCCAGCGAGATGTGCGCCGGCGACGCCTCGAGGAGAACGTTGACGGCCTCACGCACCAGCCTCCACGCCGAGCGCACCACCATGAGCGTTACGACAATCGACGCAATGGGATCCGCCGCAAGCCAGCCGGTCCATCGAATGATGATCGCGGCCGCCACGGTGCCGACGGAGCCCAGCAGGTCGCCTAACACGTGCAGGTAGGCACCACGCGCGTTGAGGCTGTGACCGTGCACCGGGTGCAGGATGGCGGCAGACGCGGCATTCACAGCCAATCCACCCAACGCCACGAATAGCATGACGCTTCCCTGCAGCGGCTCGGGCGACTGCAACCGTCCGATCGCTTCCCAGACGATGAGTCCGGAGACGAGGAGCAGAACCGCGCCGTTCAGGAGGGCAGCGAGGATCTCGAAGCGCAGGTACCCGTAGGTCTTCTCCGGCGCGGCGGGCTGGCGGCTGAACCACGCAACGAAAAGCGACAGCGCCAGCGCACCAACATCGGTGAACATGTGGCCGGCGTCGGCGAGCAGCGCGAGGGAGTTGGAGACAACACCACCCACGACTTCTGCCACGAAGAACAGCGCCGTGAGCACGAGCGCCCAGCGCAGCCGGCGGCCCTGGTGGGACGGGTGCGCATGGTCGTGCAGGTGCGGCAGCGAGTGATCGTGAACGTGAGCGGCGTGGGCCATCGTGACTCGTGACTCGTGACTCGTGACTCGTGACTCGTGATCGAAGCTACCGTGACCTGTGGCCCGTGGCCTGTGGCCTGTTCCTCTTTCTAACGATTTCAATACACATTCGTATCGCGTGGATCATGCTCGATGGATCTGCAATGCCCTTCCCTGCGATGTCGAGCGCTGTTCCATGATCGGGTGAGGTACGCGGGAACGGCAAGCCGAGGGTGACGTTCACCGCCGAGCCGAACGAGGCGACCTTGATCGCGGTCATTCCCACGTCGTGGTACGGCGCAATCACGGCGTCGAACTCTCCTCGCATCGCGCGGACAAATACCGTGTCCGCTGGAAACGGTCCCAGCACTCCGGCTTTCCGTGCAGCGGGCGCCAGCAGCGTATCGTCCTCGGTGCCGAACCGGCCACCATCACCGGCGTGCGGATTCATCGCGCATAACGCGATGCGGGCAGGCTCGATGCCGAACCATGCCGCGAGGCCGGTTCGTGTTAAGGCGGCGGCGCGCACTATCGTTTCCGCGGTAAGCCGTTCTGGCACCTCGCGCAGTGGCACGTGCGTCGTCGCGAGGATGACGCGCAGCTTGTCGGAGGCAAGCATCATCGCGGTCTCGCAACCGGCGAGGGCGGCCAGCATCTCCGTGTGGCCCGGATACTCGTAACCGCCGGCGTGCAACGCCGCCTTGTCGATGGGCGCCGTGACGATGCCATCGACTTCATCGGCGAGCGCCAGTTCAACAGCGCGCTCGATTGCGGCGCCAGCGAGCGCGCCGGCGAGCGCCGGGCCGCCGTCAGGGATCCACGTTCCCACTTCGACGTGCGGTGCGGTCATCGTGCCCGCCGGACCCACGACGCGGTATTCCGCCAGGTGGCGCAGCGAGTCGTCGGCGAGGGCGCGCGCCACCACTTCCGGGCCGATGCCGCGCGGGTCGCCTAACGTGACGGCGATGCGCGGCTTGCGGGCACCCGGGTCACCCACAGCGCCGTGGGTGACCGCCCTGCCGGCGCCCGGCGCCGGCGGCATGGTCAGGGGGCGCGGGCGAGGAAGGGCTCGACCGGGTAAACGCGCACGTACGTCTCCTTCTTCAGCTGTTCGATCAGGCGGCGGAATGACCGCTCCTGCGACATCTGCTGGCGCATTCGATCCCGGACTTCCTCGACCGTATAGTCACCGGCTTCGATCACATCCGTCAGCTGGAGCACGACGTACTTCGGCACACCACGAGCCCGGTCGGCGATCGGAAACGGACCGACGAAATCGCCCTTGGCCTTTCCTTCTATGGCGGTGCGATACGACTCCGGCAGCTGTTCGCGCGGGAAGGGCTCGAGGCTCGCCTCGAGCTCATCGCGATCGTGGTACTTCTTCACCAGCGTGTCGAACACCGCACCACCCTTCCAGAGCGTGAGCGCGCTGTCGGCTCGAGCTTTCGCCCGGATCGTGTCGTCGGGGGTGTATTCGGGCTTGATGAGGATGTGCCTCGCCTTGACCTCGGACGGCTTGGAGCGGTCGACCTTGATGATGTGATAGCCATACTGCTGCGTGAAGACGACCGGACCCACCTGCCCCGGCGCCAGCGCGAACATCATCTGCTCGAACTCGGGTTGCAACTCTCCCCGGCGATTCCAGCCGAGGTCACCACCCTGTTCTCGCGAGGCTGAGTCCTGCGACTCGCGGCGCGCGACCTGTTCGAAGTCCGCGCCCCTCCGGATCTCGGCCAGGAGTGACTCAGCCTTCACTCGCGCCTTGTCGAGCGCCTGGCGACTTGCCGAGGTCGGGACCACGAGCTGGCGGAACGTCACGGCGGGCGGCCGCTTGGGAAAGTTCGCCTTCGCCTGCTCGTAAGCGACGTTCACGTCCTGGTCGCTCACGGCGACCTTCACCATCTTCCCTTCCTGCTGGAATTTCTGGACGATGCGACGCTGCAATTCAGTGCGCTGCGCCTGGTCGCTCATCCACTTCCGGTATTCGTCCTGCGTACCGAATCCCGCCTGGCGCAATTGGCGCAGGAATTCCTGGTCGCTCGGGAACTGGCTGCGCACCTGCTGCACCTGGCGGGTCACCGTCTCCTGGACGTCGGCGTCGGCCACGTGGATCGACGTATCGCCGGCCGCCTTCTGGAGCAGGACCTCCTCATCGATCAGCTGGTTGAGGATGTTCTTCGCCAGCGTCACCGCGCCGAGCGAATCGTTAGGCAGCTGCGTGCCGCGCGCGCGCTCCTGGCCGATCACCTCGAGCACCTCGCTCCACAGGATCGGGTGGGTACCAACCACCGCGACGATGCCGTCGGTGACGTGGGACCCGTTGCTGGTACGCGGCGGCGCAGCCTCGGGACGCGTCTGCGCCGCCGAGGGTCCCGCGACGAACGCCAGGACGGCCAACGAAAGTGCGAAATGCCTCATTCTGCTTCTGCTACCCCACTTCATTCGATCGGGATTCCTGAAAAAAAGCCCCAATTAGCGCTTGTTGCGGCCCGTGTCTGCCGGCATCGGGACCGCGGTCTTCGGCCGCGCCGCTGCGCTGGATGAATCAGCGGCCGCCTTCGCCTTCTGCGACACTTCCAGCGCGCGCGCTATCCCGGCTGGCTTGACCGACCCGTCGTACTTCTCGCGAAGCGCGTCGGCCAGTGGCGGTGGAACGTCCACGAAGCCCTCCTGGCCCTGGAGCAAGCGGCCCAGGTAACCGTCGACGCGCGAGGCAGCCAGCCGCTCTTTTTCCGCTGGCGTCTTCGCGCTATCCGCAAGAAGCTCGGGCGAGATGTGAAGCCCGGCCCACGTGTTCCGCACGAGGCCCTTGAACGCGTTGCGAATCCCCTGGACCTCGGCCGTGTCCACTTTGATTCCAGCGCTGTCAGCCTGCTTCAGCAACATGTCATTCAGCATCAGCCTGGGAACAACCATCGGAAATACCGAGTCGGGCATCCCCTTCAGTTGCTCCAACGCCTGGCCGCGCTGCTGACCGGGCATTGCATTGAGGAACTTTGCCACGTCGCCAACTGTGAAGTTGCCGAGCGTGGAGGTGGCGATCACAGTGCGGTCGCTTTTGTGAGCCTGCGGATCCGCGGCGAGATCCTTCAGCGCCTTGGCTGCGTTCGGCTTTACCTGGACCCGGTTTGCCGCTTCGAGGTTCGCGAAATACGTGCTGTTTGCAGTCTGCTGCAGCGTCTGCGCGTACATCGCTACGAATTGCTGCCGCGCTTCGGCGAAGGTGTTGCGCCTGACGATATGGTAGCCGAACTGAGTCCGCACGAGCGGGCCGATTTCACCAGGCTTCAGTGCGGCGATGGCCGTAGAGAACTCGGGCACCATTTGCTGCGGAGGAAAGACGCCAAGGTCACCGCCCTGGTCTTTCGTTCCATCGCTGCCATGGATCTTCGCCAAGGCGGCGAAGTTCTTGTCATTGATCTGGCGCCGCACGCTTTCGGCGCGCTTCATGACCGAATCGCTACCCGTCGCTGCCTGACCCTGTGGAACCTGGAACAGGATGTGCTTGGCCGAGAGGAAGTGCGTCCCCTCGTTGTAGGCGGCTTCCAGCTTCGCGGTTGAGGTGTCAATCGCGAAGCCCTCCGTTACCCGCTGCATCCACTTCTGCGCCTTGCTCTGATCGTAGACTGGCTTCATCACCTTGTCGATGAACACGGTATCCGTCATCGAGTCGCCGACCGAGGCGGCCTTGGCCAGGAGTTGGTAGCTCACCCAGATATCGGCGACCTGCTCGAGAACCTCCTTCGACACGGGTATCTGGGAGCGACTCATCATGTCGGCGAGTCGCTGCACGGAGAGCTCCTGCTTCTCGGCGCGGGCCACGACGTCCACGTGCGCAGTCATCGCTTCCTTGAGGCCTTCACAAGCGGTGACGGAAACGAGGGCGGCGAGCGCCGCGATTCTGGCTTTGTTCATGATCAAGGTTTGAAGTGATTCCTGGAAACGAAAGCTCACGCGACCGAGCGGTCAGGGCCCGCAATCAGCGACTGAAGTGCCCGGACAAGGCCCTCCAGGATCCCCGATCCACCAAGCCGCGTGAGCTTCAACGAGAGCGGGTGCGCACGCCGGATGTCGGCACGGAACTGCACCTCGTGAAACGCCGCCTGCAGCCCCTTCAAACGGGGCATCGCGGTGTCCCGAAAAGTAATACGGGCCTCCTCCCCATGCACGAGGATCCCTTCGATCCCGAGCCTTCCCCCCAGCGCTCGAAGCAGGGATACGGCGAAGAGGTTCTGCGCCGGGGCCGGAAGTGCGCCGAACCGGTCCCGCAGTTCGTGCTGCAGTTCCTCAATTCCCTTGATATCGGGCTGTGAGGTGAGTCGCCGATATACGTCCAGTTTCGCCTCCTGGGAGGAGACGTAGTCGTCCGGCAGATACGACGGCAGGTCGAGGGACACGTCCGCCGGGATATCGCGGGGCGCCGATTCACCCGCCTGGACACGACGCACGGTGTCATCCAGGAGCCTCAGGTAGAGGTCGAAGCCAACGGCTTGCACGAATCCCGACTGCTCGGCTCCGAGGAGATTCCCGGCCCCGCGCAGCTCGAGGTCCTTGAGCGCGACGCGATACCCGGCGCCCAGCTCCGTGTGGTGCTCGAGGACCTGCAGCCGGCGTTCGCTGTCCTCGTCCACGGCATCCGGGACCATGAGGTAGCAATAGGCGCGACGGTGCGAACGGCCGACGCGGCCGCGCAACTGGTACAACTGCGCCAGCCCGAAATGGTCGGCGCGGTTCACGAACATCGTGTTCGCGTTAGGCACGTCGAGTCCAGACTCGACGATCATCGTCGACACCAGCACGTCCACCTCGCCCATCACGAACCGTCGCATCACGTCCTCGAGCGCGCGCTCGGGCATCTGCCCGTGCCCGACGTCCACGCGCGCACGCGGCGCGAGGCGCTTCACGTGGTCCGCCACCGCGACGATCGTCTCGATGCGGTTGTGCACGAAGAAGACCTGGCCGCCGCGATCCAGCTCGCGCGCGATGCCCTCGGAAATGAGGGCATCATCCCATGGCTCGACGAACGTGAGCACCGGCGACCGGTCGCGCGGCGGCGTCTGCATCAGCGTCATGTCGCGAAGACCGGCCAGCGCGAGGTGCAACGTTCTCGGGATCGGCGTCGCCGTCAGCGTCAGCACGTCGGTCTCGAGTCGGAGCTCCTTGAGCCGCTCCTTGTGCTTCACGCCGAACCGATGCTCCTCGTCGACGACGATCAGCCCGAGTGCCTTGAACTTCACATCCTTGCTCAGCAGGCGATGCGTCCCGATGATGACGTCGACCGTGCCATCCCCGAGGCCCTCGACCACCTTGGCTTGCTCCGATGCCGTAAGGAAGCGGCTCAGCGTCGCGATGCGCACGGGAAAGTCCGCGAACCGGTCACCGAACGTGCGCGCATGCTGCTCGGCGAGAATCGTCGTGGGTACCAGCACGGCAACCTGCCGGCCCGACTGGATCGCCTTGAACGCGGCGCGAACCGCGACCTCCGTCTTTCCATAGCCAACGTCACCGACGAGCAATCGATCCATCGGCTGGACGCGTTCCAGGTCGCTCTTCACGTCGTCGGTGGCCTTGCGCTGGTCCGGTGTGTCCTCGAACAGGAACGATGACTCGAGCTGCTTCTGCCACGCGGTATCGGGAACGTGCGGCGGTCGCGAGGCGAGGCTTCTGCGTGCGTAGAGTTGTAGCAACTCCTCGGTCATCTCGTTGATCGCCGATTGCGTGCGATCGCGCTGCGTTTTCCAGCGTCGTCCGCCCAGCTTGTGAAGGCGAGGTGGCGGTATGTCGTCGCCGGCGGTGGGCGCCGCGCGATACCGTTCGACCTGGTCGAGGCGATAGAGGGGCACGTTCAGGCGATCGCCCCCTTCGTACTCGATCACGGCGACTTCGACGACACTCTCACGGACGAAGATCTTCTCGATGCCGCGATAAATCCCGACGCCGTGCTCGAGGTGCACCACGAAATCGCCGGGCTTGAGGCCGGTGACGGTTTCGATCGCGACGCCGGAGCCGTAGCGCCTTGTCCTGCGAAGTCTCCTGTCCCGACGAAAGATCTCATGGTCGGTGAGGACACGAAGACCACGTGACTGGTGACTGGTGACTGGTGACTGGTCGTCGAAACCACGTGACTGGTTACTGGTGACTGGTGACTGGTCATCCAGGGGCTTCAGGCCCGGCGGAAGGATGAACCCTCCATTCAAGACACCAATGGTGATGGCCGCTGGACTCGGCGACCACTCGCCCTCGTTCAGCAATTCCTCGAGGCGCTCCGCCTGGCCGGTGTTGTCGCAGAGGATCACGGTCGGTGTTCCTTCGCGCACGACGCGGCGCAGCAGCTTGATGTCGCGGCCAATCGACTCGGGCTCGCGCACCGGGAAGACCAACACATCGCGTTCGGCCTGGGGATCGGCAACCGAAACGCGCGCGAAGCGACGCAAAGCGCCCAGCAGCGTGGCCGGCGGATCGAAGAGCAGCTCGCGCGGTGGCGCGTCTTCACCGCGCCGGCGGGCGACTTCCACGTGGTGCGCCGCCTCGTCCCAGGTGCGGGTCACCTCCGGCTCGATGTGACTCTCGTCAGGCAGCACGAGCAGCGTGTCGGGGGGCCAGAGCTCCGCCAGCGAACGCCGCTCGACGCCCTCCTCGGATGAGGCAGCGGCTTCGGCGGGCAGGATGAGCGCCAGTTCCGCTTCGCGCACCGATCGCTGGGTCAGCAGGTCGAAGTGACGCAGGTCAGTGATCTCATCGCCCCAGAATTCCATGCGAACGGGATCGGTCATGCCGAAGCCGTAGACGTCCATGATTCCGCCGCGCACCGAGAACTGCGATACATCGTCGACCATCGGCACACGGGAGAAGCCGATGCGCTCGAGATGAGCGGCGAGGTCTTCGGGACGCCTCACGTCTCCCTTGCGCAGCTCGAGCCGCGACGCCACCAGCGCCTTCGGCACGTGCGATCGCTCCATCACGGCGCGCGACGTGGTCAGGAGGATGTGCACGTCGCTGCGCATCAGCCGTTCGAGCGTCTCGACGCGCTCGCCGGCGATTTCGGTGTGCGGCTCGACCTCGCCGAATCCTTCGCGTGGCGGATACAGCGCCACGCCCTGCTCGCCCATGAGCACCGGCAGGTCAGCCAGCCAGCGTTCGGCGTCGCTCACCGTGTCCGTGACGACCACGATCAGCCGTCGCGGCAGTTTCCTCGCCAGCGACGCGACGAGCACCGCATCCGTGGATCCGGCGAGGCCCGCGATCGCGCGACGCTCACCCAGTCCGGGCAGTTCCGCGACGAGTCGCCGGAATGCGGGCAGCGACTCGAACGCCGCGAGGATGCCTTCGAGCATCAGGCCGCCCGCCGCACCCCGCGTGGCTCGGCCTGCCTGACGACGATCATTTCAGCCACGAGACAGACCAGTGCGAGCAGAAGGAGCAACGCCTGCAACGGCCGTTGCGTCGAGGCGTCGAATGCGCGGCGGGTGAGCTCCGCCTGGTCGGCCGTGACGACGACGTCGCGCCCGCGGAGACGCGCCTTGAGGTCGGCACTCGTCAGGCGGTCGAGGCGCGATTCCTCGCGCTCGGGATTCACGACGAGCGCGCCGACCCGTTCCTCACCGCGGCGGAGGAAGAAGACACCGGCGCGAGTCGGCGCCGTGGCCGTGGCGCCAACCGGAACGACCTGTGAATCACTCTCGAAGCTCGTGACACCGGCCGGCAGGCGAATGGGCGCGCCGGGATGGGCGTGCACGAGACCGGAACCTTCCCTCGTCAGGCGCTGCGAAAGGATGTTCGAGAGCCATGGCAGGAACTGCGCGCGCACCGGAAGCGTGGTCGCGTCGGCCGTCATCGCCGAGCCGACCAGTACGTAGTCCGGCCCGGCGACGATCCACGGCTCTCCGGACGCCGTGGCGAGTGTATCCGGCGCCGCCGTTGCGCCGGGTTCGGAACGGAGTGGAAAACGGATCTTCACCGGCGTGCCGTCGACATCGTTGCCTCGCGCGATGGTTTCGTCGCGGCGTACGTCCCCGAGACGCCATGGTACGCCGAGGCGCTCGAGGTTCCTGTTGGCGGCGCCGAGCCGTACGGGATCGGCGGGCGCAAAGAGGAGCGCGGGGACTCGCGTCGCTTCGTCGGCGGGCGCCACCTCGACCCCCGGACCGCGCGTGACCAGCGCGCTCTGCACCAGCGCGTCCACCGCCTCGCGGATAAAGAGGCCTGAAGAAGGCAGGACGCTCACGGACGGCGCGTCGCCGATCCACACGGCGAAGTGACGCTCGTCATCGCCGCGCAACTCGTCAGGCGCCAGGTCCACGGTCCCCGCCAGCCAGCCACGTTCGCTGGGCTCGAGGCGGACCACCTGCTCATCGCTCCCTCGCAGGAGACCGCGCGCCGCCGTACGCCCGCCGAGCGTGACGCGGTACGTGACCGAATCGGCGCCCGAGGCACCCACCGTCACCGAGCCCTTGGGGCTCCACCGTGGCGGTCGCGGCTCGGCCATCGTCACCGCGCGATTGTAGGGCGCGGTGTCCGTCGGCGCCCAGGCGACAACCCGCACGGCTCCCAGCGACAGGTCGCCTGGCCACTGCGAGGATTGCCCGTCCGTGAGGACCACGACCGTGGCCGCGGGCAGGTCGGCCGCGAGCACCAGGCCGGCGGCGCGCGTGATCGCGCCCATGAGGTCCGCCCTCCCGCCTAACGCCTCGACGCGATCGATGGCGTCGACCACGACGTTACGCGCTCCCCCGGTCACCGCGCCATCGGCCGTCACCAGCCAGGTCTCGTCATTGCTCCCGGCACCCTGGACCACGGAGCGCGCCATGCCCTTGAGCCGCGACAGCAGCGGGTTGCCGTTGACGATCACGCCCGTGCTCATCGTGTTGTCCACCACGACCGCGATCGCGCTGGGCACATGACCGGAGCCGAGGAGCGCACCGATCGGGCGCGCGGCGGCGAGCGCCAGGAACAGCAGCGTGAGCGCGCGAAGCATCATCAACAGGAGGTTCCGCAGCTTCAGGCGACGGACGTTCTCGATTTCGGCGCGCAGCAGGTATCGAGCAGCCGGGAACTCGCGCCGGAGGTCGATCCTTCGCCTGAGGAGATGCAGGAACAGCGGCACCGCCACTGCCACTGTCAGCACCAGCCAGATTGGAGCGAGAAAACTCACGGGAGCCGCTGTCGCGTCGCGAAGGCCTTCCGGAGCGGCACGCCGAACGGCATGTCCGTCCTGATCACTTCATAGCCGGCGCCGAGCGCGGCGAGACGAAGCCGCCACTCCTCGAGCGCGTGGACGACCGTTTTTGCGTATGCCTGACGAACGTCCGAGACGGTCGCCGTTACTTCGAGCGTCCCTTCGGGATCGTAGAAGATGGCTTCACCGCGCGAGTCGAGCTCGATCTCCGAGGGATCCATGATGTGCAGGACCGTGACCTGGTGACCGGCAGCGCGAGCCACGCGGATCGACTGTTCCATCTGGTCCTGGTCCACCAGCAGGTCCGAAACGACGACGAGGATGCCGGGCCGGCGAATCAGCTTGGCCGCCTGCTGGACTCCTTCGGCCATGCGTGAATCAGGACCGGCGCCAGACTCTTCCAGCGCGCGAACGATCCGGCGCCACTGGATGGTTCGGGCGCGCGCGGGCAAGACCGTGCGCAGCTTGTCGTCGTATCGCACCAGGCCAACAGCGTCACGCTGGCGGATCAGCAGCAGCGCGATTGCCGCGACCACCTGCTCCGAGTAACGAAGCTTCGTCAGGCGTTCGGGCGCTCCGGTCCAATCCATGGAACGACTTACGTCCAGAACGATCGCCGCCCGGGTGTTGGTCTCTTCCTCGAACTGCTTGACCATCCATTTGTCGGAACGAGCCACCACGCGCCAGTCGATGAAGCGCAAATCGTCACCCGGCTGGTAGGGACGAAACTCGGCGAATTCGACCGAGAAACCTTTCTTGGGGGAACGGTGTAGGCCGCTTAGAAACCCGTCGACGACCCATCGCGCGATAATCTCGATTCGCCCGAGTGACGCCAGCGAGGCTGGGTCAATCAGATCTGCACGAGTGGGTGTGATGGGGGGCATGGGACGCGGAAGGTAGGGGGTGGTCCGAGTGCGGTCAAATGCCTTTCGCACACGAAGATACCGTGGTTCTGGCACTCACAGATGGCGTCGTTAGTTTGTTTGCCTGAGGGTCGTTCCCCCCGAATCGCGAATGTCACGTTTCGAGGTCTCTGGTCGGAGGTCACATGCGTAGGACACCGTTCCTGGCATTCGCATTCGCCTTGTCGGCGCCGGGGCTTCTCACGGCGCAGAGCATCTATTTGAACGACAATCAGGCGAAATCGTGGACCGACGACGCGCCGCGCGTTCGCGTGTGGTTCGACGGGCCGCGCTCAGTGCCGAATGGCGCTCCGATGCGCGTCCGTTTCGAGGTCTCCGATAACGCGTTCGTCACCGTAGTCAGGGTCGACGACAATGGACGCATGACGGTCCTGTTCCCGCACTCGCGCAACCAGCGCGCGGCCGTTCGGGCGGACCAGATCTACTTCGCAAACAACCCGAGGCTCGGCAGCGAGATCTCGTTCGTCTCCACTGGAACGATGGGTGGCTACGTGTTCGCGCTGGCGAGTTACGCGCCGCTCGACTTCTCGCGTTTCGAATACCGCGACTTCGAGCGCATCGGCGGCTGGAGCACGTTCACGCAGGTGAACCGTCCGATTGCGCGCCGCCCGGACGTGTTCATCGATCGCTTTGCGGCGGCGGTGCTCTGGGACAAGGACACGCCGTACGACTACGACGTGGACTACTACTTCCCGCAGGGATATTCCTCGAGCATCGCGAACGCGTCTGCCTACTGCGGATCGATGTTCAGCATTTATGGCGCGGGCGCCTATGGCGGGATCGCGCCCTGGGCGTTTGACGACTGGGACCTGATGCCGTACCCGTATCGCAGCATGTGCCGCAGCTGGTACGCCGGCGTCCAGTGCTTCACCTACCTGCCGCTGTATTCGTACACCGGCTGCAGCATCGGCCAGATCGTGCAGGCGAATCCGACGAAGCCCGTCGACCAGCCGGCCGACACGGCCGGCGGCGGCACGCCTAACGAAGGCGTGGTCCGCGGCGGATTGTTCGGGCCGACGCCGATCCCGGTGATTCCGGTGGGCAATGAGGAAGCCGAGCGCGCGGTTCCCCGCTTCGACCAGGTCAGGGGTACGGAGCCGGGTCGCGGCAACGACTGGGACAACATCATGTCGATTCCGGCCCGCGCGACGCGCAAGATGAAGGAGGAAGACGCGCGTCGGGCAGGCAACGCCGACGCTGTGGCCCCTGCGCGCACGTTCGATCGCACGGACGTCACGACGGGCAAGACCGAGAAGTCGCGCACCGCCGACGCGAGCAACGTGGCGCCGCCGTCACGGGAGCCGACGAAGGTGAAGTCGACTGGTGAAACTCGCGTTGACCGGAACGGCGGTTCGACGGTTCGCACCGCGACAGGGTTTGGGACATCGAGCACCGGACGGCCGGAAGGACCGGATCGCGTGAACCGCCC
>Ga0111539_10007355_pt1 | contig 14102 bp, 11 predicted proteins | sample RhiMethybrSRZTD1_FD_79667 | JGI IMG/M metagenome (GOLD analysis project Ga0111539, IMG submission 79667) | Populus rhizosphere microbial communities from Tennessee, USA - Rhizosphere MetaG P. TD hybrid SRZTD1 (version 2) (version 2) | ecosystem: Host-associated > Plants > Roots > Rhizosphere >...
CGCCCGGCGCGTCAGCCCCTCTTTTTTGCGCGATGCGTCGGTTCCGCGCTCCAGGGATCCTCGGGCCACGGATGCCGCGGGTAGCGGCCTCGCAGCTCCTTGCGGACTTCCGGATAGGTGCGCTCCCAGAAGCTCCGGAGGTCGCGCGTCGTCTGGACGGGCCTCCCGTTCGGCGCCAGCAGCTCGAATACGACGGGCTCGCGCCGCGGGCCGATCCGAGGCGTCTCGGCGAGGCCGAAGAGCTCCTGCAGCTTGACCGCCGCGAACACGCTGCCGTCCGAGCGGTATTCGAGCGCGGCCGAACGGCCGCTCGGCAGCGCGAGCCGCTCGGGGGCGAGGCGGTCGAGCGCCGCCCGCACTCCCGCGTCGAGCCAGCGCTCCGGCTCGTCGAGCGACGGCAGGCTCGTGCGGCCGCGGCAGGCCGCGACCACGGCCGCGTGCAGGTCGGCGCCGAGACCCGCGAGCCGCAGCCTTCGCTGCAGACGCTCCCCCGCTTCGCCCAGGCCGCGCCTTTCGAGCGCCTCGGCCAGGAGACCCGCGGCTTGCTCCGGATCGGCGGCCACCGGCCGCTCCCCGAGAACCAGCGCGTCGTAGCTGTCGCGGAGCACCGCTCGGACCGAGCCCGACGCCTCGTCGAAGCGATGGACCGTCTCGCTGCGCACGCCCTCGAGCCAGGCGCGTTCCACCCGGCTCGCCGTGCGGACGAGCGGCTCGCCCTGGACGCCGGCGACGCCGCCCGTGATCTCGAGCGCGAGCAGCAGCTCCCCCTCGCGGACGCCGCTCTCCCGGCCGAGCCGGGCGCCCGTGCCCGCGCTCAACCCGAGGCGTGGCGAGCCGGGCTCGCGACGGCGCGCCACGCGGTCCGGGAAGCCGGCGAGCAGCGCGCGCAGCAGCCGCTCGTCGGCCTCCGCGTCGGCCGCGGCGAGGCCGGAGTCGGCCGCGATCCTCGAGAGCTCACGCGCAGCGTCGCGCACGCCGGGCGGCGCGTCGCGGATCCGGTCCGCGGCCGAAAGCACGTCCGAGTCGGTGGTCGGCGCGTCGCCGGCAGCGGCGGGGCGCCATCCCTCGGCCAGCACCGCGCAGGCCGCGGCGGCGCGCGCGCCCCCGCCCGCCGACAGCAGGACGCGCGCGATACGCGGGTGCAGCGGCAGGCGCTGCATCGCCTCGCCGTCCCGGGTGAGCCGGCCGTTCGCGCTCGCCCCCAGCCGCTCGAGCAGCGCCAGCGCGGACGCGAGCCGGTCCGGCGCCGGCGCCTCGAACCACTCGAACGCGCGCGGGTCGCCGCCCCAGGCCAGCACCTCGAGCGCGGGCGGCGCGAGGTCCACCCGGTCGATCTCCGGCTCGCGGCTCGGCCGCAGTCGGTCGCGCTCGTCCCAGAGCCGCAGCACGCGCCCCGGCCCGGTTCGTCCGGCGCGGCCCGCGCGCTGCGCCGCCGCGTCGGCGGGGATCCGCTCGAGCTCGAGCCGGTCGAGCGCGCGCTCGGGGTCGTAGCGCAGCACCTTGTGCTGGCCGCCGTCGATCACGTCGGTCACGCCTTCGACCGTCAGCGACGTCTCGGCCACGTTCGTCGCGAGGATCACCTTGCGCTGCGTGCTCGGCGCCAGCGCCCGGTCCTGCTCCTCCGGCGACAGTGTGCCGTGGAGCGGCAGCACGAGCGCACCGGCGACGGAGCCGAGCTCGGACTGCGCGCGGCGGATCTCGGGCGCGCCGGCCAGAAAGCACAGCACGTGCCCGCCGGGACGCGAAAGCGCCGCCCGAACCGCCTCGGCGACCGACGCGCGCGGCTCGTAGCGCACCTCGACCGGGTGCGGCCGCGCGTCGATCTCGATCACCGGACAGTCGTCGAGGAAGCGCGAGACGGGAGCGGCTTCGAGCGTCGCCGACATCACGACGACGCGAAGCTCCGGCCGCGCCCGCCACGCCTGGCGCGCGAGCGCCAGCGCCAGGTCGGCGTGGAGGCTGCGCTCGTGGAACTCGTCGAGCACGATCGTCCGGAAGCCCGAGAGCAGCGGGTCGGACTGCAGCCGCCGCGTGAGCACGCCCTCGGTGGCCACGAGCAGCCGCGTGTCCTTCGAGAAGCGCCGCTCGAAGCGGACCTGGAAGCCGACCTCGGCCCCGAGCGTCCACCGGTTCTCCTCCGCGATCCGCCGCGCGATCGAGCGCGCGGCCACGCGACGCGGCTGGAGCAGGAACACGGGCCCGTCCGGAACGAGCGCGGGCGGCACGCGCGTCGTCTTCCCCGAGCCCGGCGGCGCCGTGAGCACGAGGGCGCGGGCGCTCCGGAGCGTCTCGGCGATGCGCGCGACGTGCGGGTCGATGGGAAGAGGAGCAGGCATCCGCCGGGCGTGCCGATGGTAACCCGCCGGCTTAGACTCTTCGGTCGAGATGAGAAGGCTGGCCGGAGCGGGAGATCCGAGGCTCGAGGCGGTGCTGGCCGGGATCTTCACGGCCGCAGTCGTCCTCTATCTCGGCGGCTTCGGGACGGGAGCGGCTCGCCTCGCTCTCAAACCGGTTCCCGCCCTCGTGCTCGCCGTGTGGGTCGCGGCCCGCAACCGGGGCCTGCTCGGCCGGCTCGTCGCGGCGGGGCTCGTGCTCTCGGCGCTCGGCGACGGGCTGCTCGAGGCGGGCCGCTTCCTGCCCGGCCTGGTCGCGTTCCTTTTCGCGCACGTCGCATACCTGGCCGCGTTCGTCTCGGACGAGCGGCGGCCGCGCCTCGCGCGCCTCGTGCCGTTCGCCGCCTGGACCGCGGGTGCCTTCAGCCTGCTGCGTCCGGGCCTCGGCGAGATGGCGGTTCCCGTGGCCGTGTACATCGGCGTCATCACGCTGATGCTCTGGCGCGCCTGCGCGCGCGTCGGCAGCCCCGCCGTGCCGGCTCGAGCCGCCTGGCTCGGGCTGGCGGGCGCGATCGCGTTCGGCGCGAGCGACACGCTGCTCGCCTTCGACCGCTTCCTGCAGCCGATCGAGGGCGTTCACCTCCCGATCCTGGTGCTCTACTGGGCCGGCCAGTGCGGCATCGCCGCGTCGGCCGCTCTCGCCGGGCCCCGCGACGTTCCCCGGGCCTGAGCTCCGGCCCCTCTCAATTCGGCAGCGAGACGTCGAACGCCGCGGCCAGGCCGTCGGCGACTGCCAGGCCCGACAGCGTCGGCACCAGCCGCCGGCCACCCTCGGGGCCGGTGCGGACGTCGACGCGCCCCTCGTCCACGAGGCGAGCGACGAGCGTGCGATTCGCGGCCAGCAGGTCGGCGCCGTAGCGCGCTCGAAAGCCGTCGAGGTCGATCCCGGCCGTCGTGCGCAGGCCGAGCAGCAGCGTTTCTTCCGCGAGGTCCTTCGCAGCCAGCAGCTCCTGCGCCTCGATCGGCCGCTCTCCCGCCGCGAGGCGCTTGTCCCAGCGCGGCGTGCCGCGCTCGTTCCACCAGCGGCGGGCCGGGGAGTGAGCGTCCGCCGCCGCGAGCGAGTGCGCCGACGGGCCGAGGCCGAGGTACGGCGTGTGGTCCCAGTACTTGCGGTTGTGGCGCGACTGGTGGGCCGGGCCGCGCGCGAAGTTGGAGACCTCGTACGCCGGCCAGCCGGCATCCGACAGCAAGCGGTGCGTCAGCTCGAAGAGCGCGGCCTGGTCCTCTTCCGGCAGCTCCGAGAGCTGGCCGTGCTTCGCCTGCACGCCGAACCGCGTGCGCGGGTGGATCGTGAGCTGGTAGCACGAGAGGTGCTGCGGCTCCAGGGCGACCGCCGCGGCGAGATCGCGCCGCCAATCCTCCGTCGTCTGCCCCCGCTGGCCGAAGATGAGGTCGATCGACACGGTGTCGAAGCCTGCAGCGAGCGCGGTCTCGACCGCCTCGCTCCCCTCGCGTGCGCTGTGACGCCGGCCGAGGAAGCGCAGCGTCTCGTCCGAGAAGGACTGGACGCCGAGCGACAGCGTGCGCACGCCCAGCCTTCGCCACTCGGCGCAGGCGTCTTTCGTCACGTCCTCGGGGTTGGCCTCGAGGAAGATCCACGGCGACGGCGCCGCCAGCGCGAGCTGCGCGCGGCACGCGTCCAGCACGCGCACGAGTTCGTCGGGCCGGAGCTGCGACGGCGTCCCGCCGCCGAAGTACACGGTGTCGAACGGCCGCGGATCGCGCCACGTGGGCGCGGCGAGCGCCACCTCCGCGACGAGCCGAGCGACGAACGACTGTCGCGCCGGTGACGCCGCGTGCATCACCGAGAAGTCGCAGTACGGGCAGATCGACGAGCAGAAGGGGACGTGGAGGTAGAGCCCGGGAGCGGCGGAAGGCGCGTCCGGCATCGGCTCGCTATTCCTCGTCCTCGTCGTCCTCCGTGCGCAGCACGGCCACGAAGGCGGCCTGCGGGATCTCGACCGCGCCCACCATCTTCATCTTCCGCTTGCCTTCCTTCTGCTTCTCGAGCAGCTTGCGCTTGCGGCTGATGTCGCCGCCGTAGCACTTCGCGGTCACGTCCTTGCGGAAGGGGTTGATGGTGGTGCGGGCGATGATCTGGCCGCCGATCGCGCCCTGGATCGCGATCTTGAACTGCTGGCGCGGGATCTTCTTGGCCAGCCGCTCGCAGTAGCGCAGCGCGCGCGGCCGCGCGAACTCGCGGTGGACGAGCTGCGATAGCGCGTCGACCTTCTCGCCGTTCACGAGTATGTCCACCTTCACCATGTCGCCCAGGCGGTAGTCCAAGAGCTCGTAGTCGAACGACCCGTAGCCCTGGGTGATCGACTTCAGGCGGTCGTAGAAGTCGAACAGCACCTCGGCGAGCGGCAGCTGGCTCACGACCTCCATGCGGCCCGCGGCGAGGTAGTTGTAGCTCGTCTCGACGCCGCGCCGCTCGCGGCACAGCTCCATCACGACGCCGAGGCAGCGCTCGGGCGTCATGATGGTCGCCTTGATGTACGGCTCGTAGGCTTCCTTGATCTGCGACGGGTCGGGATAGAAGGACGGGTTGTCGATCCAGACTTCCTTGTCGTCGTTGAGGACGATGCGGTAGCGCACCGACGGCGCCGACAGGATCAGCGACAGGTCGTACTCGCGCTCGAGCCGCTCCTGGACGACGTCGAGGTGGAGCAGCCCGAGGAAGCCGCAGCGGAAGCCGAAGCCGAGCGCGGCCGAGCTGTCCTTCTCGTAGATGAGCGCCGCGTCGTTGAGCTTCAGCTTCTCCATCGCCTTCGTCAGGTCCTCGTAGTCGTCGGTGGCCATCGGGTAGATCGACGAGAACACGACGGGCTTCGCCTCGCGATAGCCGGGGACGGGCTCCGCTGCCGGCCGCTCGGCCTCCGTCAGCGTGTCGCCGATCGCCAGCCCGGCGAGGCTCTTCATGCCCGCGAGCACGTAGCCCACTTCTCCGGCCGACAGCTTCGGCACCGGCACGCGCTTCAAGCGCTGGTTGCCGACTTCCTCGACCTTGTGCTCGGCGTCCGAGTGCATCAGGCGCACGCGCGTCCCGGCCGCGAGCGTGCCGTCGAAGAACCGCACGAGCAGCACCGCGCCGCGATAGGCGTCGTACTGGGCGTCGAAGAGCAGCGCCCGGACCGGCGCCTGCGGGTCGCCCTTGGGCGCAGGCAGCTCCGTGACGATCGCCTCCAGCAGGTCGTCGATGCCGGTGCCCTGCTTGGCCGAGACCTTGATCGAGGCGAACGCGTCGAGCCCGAGGTCGCGGTCGATCTCCTCCATCACGCGGTCCACGTCGGCGGAGGGCAGGTCGATCTTGTTGATCACGGGCACGACGGTGAGACCCAGCTCCACCGCGAGGTACAGGTTCGCGAGCGTCTGCGCCTCGACGCCCTGCGAGGCGTCGACCACCAGCAGGGCGCCTTCGCAGCTCATCAGCGACCGCCGAACCTCGTGGGAGAAGTCGACGTGCCCCGGCGTGTCGATCAGGTTGAGCTCGTAGGTCTTGCCGTCCTTCGCGGTGTACGGCAGCGTGACGGTGTTCGCCTTGATCGTGATCCCGCGCTCGCGTTCGAGGTCCATCGAGTCGAGGATCTGGTCGCGGAACTCGCGCTCCTCCACCGCGCCACAGCGCTGGATCAGGCGGTCTGCCAGCGTCGACTTGCCGTGGTCGATGTGGGCGATGATGCAGAAGTTGCGGATGTGGTCCATGGGCTCCGGGCAGAGTCTATCCTCTTCGGCGCTAGACACGGCGCGTCGGCGCGCTCAGCGCGCGTGACTCCGAATGAGCGCGAGGCGTGCTGCGATCTCACGCACGTCTCAGCGGGCGCTCATGCCGCTTTCGGCGAGGGTGGCGTAGCCTCCGGGCAGCGAATCCTGGAGGCGAAAATGAAATACCGTACCTCCGTTCTCGGAACGGCCTGCGCGCTCTCCGTCGTGGCCGCCGCCGGCGCGAGCGCCGGCCAGATCCCGATCACGACGTCCTCGGCCGAGGCGAAGCAGCTCTATCTCAAGGGCCGCGATCTCCAGGAGAAGCTGCGCGCCACGGACGCGCGCCCGCTCTTCGAGCAGGCGCTCGCCAAGGACCCGGGCTTCACGCTGGCCGCGGTCGGCCTCGCGAACTCGTCGGGCACGGCCAAGGAGTTCTTCGACGGCGTGAGCCGGGCGGTCTCGCTGTCGGCGAAGGCCTCCGAGCCCGAAAAGCTCGTGGTCTGCGCCCTCGACGCCGGCGCGAAGGGCGAGCCCGCGCGACAGAAGGATTGCCTCACGAAGCTGACGGCAGCCTGTCCCGACGACGCGCGCGCCCAGAACCTGATGGGCGCCTTCCATTTCGGACGCCAGGACTACGACGCGGCCATCGCCGCCTACGAGAAGGCGACGACGCTCGACGCGAGCTTCTCGCAGCCCTACAACCAGATGGGCTACGCGTACCGCTTCCTCGGCAAGTACGACAAGGCCGAGCAGGCCTTCAAGAAGTACATCGAGCTCATCCCGGGCGACCCGAACCCCTACGACTCGTATGCCGAGCTGCAGATGAAGACCGGCCGCTTCGAGGAGTCGATCAAGAGCTACGAGAAGGCGCTCTCGATCGACCCGAACTTCGTCGCGTCCTACATCGGCATCGGCAACAACCGCGTCTTCATGGGCCAGCCGGCGGAAGCGCGCAAGACCTACGCCAAGCTGCTGCAGATCGCGCGCAACGACGGCGAGAAGCTCGGCGCGCACTTCTGGACGGCGATGTCCTACGTCCACGAGGGCAACACGGACGCGGCCGTCGCCGAGGTCGACAAGATGGCGGCGATCGACAAGGCCGGCAACGACCAGGTCGCGCTCGCCGGGACCTACGCGCAGGCGGGCAACATCCTGCTCGAGGCCGGCCGCGTGGACGACGCCGCCGCCCGCTTCAAGGAGCGCGACGCGACGATCGCGAAGGCCGACGTAGCCGCGCAGGTGAAGGACGGCGCGAAGCGGCAGGCCCTGTTCGACGAGGCGCGCCTGGCGCTCGGCAAGAACGACCTGGCCACGGCGAAGACGAAAGCCGCCGCGTACGCGACGGCCGTCGCCGCCCCGAAGATCCCGTTCGAGCTGCGCCAGAGCCGCGAGCTCGCGGGGCGCATCGCGCTCGCCGAGAAGGACTACAAGACGGCGGCCGCCGCCTTCCGCGAGGCGAACCAGCAGGACCCGCGCGTGCTCTACCTGCAGGCGCTCGCGGACCAGGGCAAGGGCGACCTGCTCGCCGCCAAGCAGGCGAGCGGCCAGGCGGCCGACTGGAACGCGCTGTCGCCGACCTACGGCTACGTCCGCGGCAAGGCGAAGTCGATGCTGAAGACGGCCGACAAGGACTGAGCGCCTAGCGCTTCAGCACGTCCTCGAAGAACGCGAGCGCCCGCGCGTCCTGGCTCTGGCCGAGCCAGAACATCGCCTGCTTGCGCACCTCGTAGCTGCGGTGCGTCTGCGCGACCTTGATCAGGAGCGGCACGCCCTCGTCCTTCGGCAGCTGGCTGAGCGCGAAGACGGCCTTCTTCTTCACCTCGACCTCGGGGTCGTCGTCGATCGCGGCCTGGATCGCCGCGGGCGCGCGGCGGGTGGCGCTCTGCGCGAGCCAGAAGAGCGCCTGGCCGCGAACCTGAGCGTCCGCGTCGCGGTGGGCGACCTCGATGATCGCGTCGACGGCCTTCGGCTCGCGGCTCTGCGTGAGCGCGAAGACCGCGTGCTCGCGCAAGCGCCGGTCGGCGTCGTCCTTCACCAGGCGGCGCAGCGCCTCGTAGCCGCGCGCGCCGCGCGCGTTGCCCATCCAGAAGGCGGCCTGCTTGCGCAGCTCGAGCGGCTGCTCGGGCGCCACGAAGCGCTCGAGCGCCGCGTCCGCGCTCGGGTCCGCGTGCGACGCGATCGCCGCGACCGCGCCGTCGTCGAGACGCTTGCTGGAGCGTCCTTCGTCGCGCGGCTGGCCGACGTAGCTCGCCAGCAACGCGACGCTGTCGGCCGGCCGCACGTCCTCGACCCACACGAGCGTCATGCCGGCCGCGTCGACCGGGCAGTCCTCCGAGAACATCCGGATCTTCCCCACCCGGCCGCCCTCGGCCCTCTGCAGCACCCGGATGCGGTCGCTGCCTTCGAGCGTCACCGCCTCGTCGCTCCCGCCCTGGACCTCGAACCGCCGCTCGCCCTCGAGGCTGCAGCCGCGGCAGCTGGTCCCGCCTCGGTCGTCCCCCGACCAGCAGCAGGACGAGCTGCGCTCCGTGGCGGGAACCGACCAGCCGAGCCAGAACGGCCCGCTGCGCGCGGCGAGCTCGGCTTTGACGAGGGGTAAGAGGCCGGAGGCGGCGGAGCGCGTCTCGACGCGGGCGTTCGTGACGCGCGGCGGCGGAGCCGCCGACAGGTCGGCTCCGAGACCGAGGGCGAAGACGGCGGCGAGCAGCGGTCGCATGGAGGCCTCCCTACTTGTTCAGGATCTCGAGCAGGTACGAAGTACCTTCCTTCGAGCCCATGTTGGCGAGGTGCGAGACGGCCTTTTTCTTGAGCTCTGGATCCTTCTCGCTGCGCGCGATGTCGATGATCGCCTGCGCGTTGCCCGAGACGAAGAGCGCGCTCAGCGCCGCTTCCTTGGTGCGCGCGTCGCCCGCCTTGTAGATCTCGACGATCGCCGGGCCCTTCGAAGACCCGCCGAAGGGGCCGAGCAGCTTCAGCGCCGCGATCCGCATCTCGGGGTCCTTGTCGCCGCGCGCGATCTCGACGAGGCGCTCCGAGTCTCCCGCGACACCCAGCGACTGGAGCACCGTCTTCTTGGCCTCGGGGTCGGTCTCCGACTGGTACATCGCCAGCAGCTCGGTGCGCGCGCCCATCGCGCCCAGCAACCGAACCGCCTGGCGCCTCACGTCGGGGTCCTTCTCGCCGCGCGCGGCGGCCAGCAGCCGGTCCTTCTCGCCGGAAACCATGAAGGCCTGCAGCACCGACTTCTTCACGCTCGGGTCGCTCGCCGACGCGTAGACGTCGGCCAGCACCTGGCGGCTCTCGTGGCTGCCGAAGACGCCGAGGCTCTGGATTGCCTTGCGCTGCAGGTCGGGCTGCGACTCGCCGCGCGCGATGCGCGTCACGATCTCGCGCGCCTTGGGCGAGCCGCTCTGGCACAGCACGAAGAGCGCCCGCTCCTGCAGCTTGCGCGAGGAGTTGCCCTGCAGGAACTTCTCGAGCAGCGGGACCGCCTGCTCGGGATCGCTGTTCATGAGCCCGTTGAGCGCCATCAGCTTCAGATCCTCGTCGGCCACGTTCTCCGGACGCGTCGGCTGGCCCGAGCGCTGGCGGATCTCCACTTCGAGCGCCCCCGCCTCCTTGAGCCAGCGGCTCTGCGGGTAGCTGCGGCGCAGGTCCTGGATCGTCGCGAGCGCCTCGGCGCTCTGGCCCTGCTTGCCCTTCGCGTAGGCCATCCAGTAGAGCCCGGCGTCCGCGCGGCGGCCCTTCATCTCCGACACCTGGCGGAAATTCGAGACCGCGCGCTCCCAGGCGCCCTCGTCGAGCGCCGCGGTGCCTTCGTCGTAGAGCTCGTCCTCGCGCCCCTTGCGCTCGTCTTCCCGGGCCTTGCGCTCGTCCTCGCGGGCATTCTCGTCCCCGGAACTCTCCAGCGCGAAGCTGTTCGGCGCCTCGGGCGGCAGCGCGAGGGCATAGCTCGACCCGGGGCTTTGCCCGAGCGCGAGGGCGAGCAGGATGGCGATTGACATGATGTTTCCTTTCCTAGGACGTCGTCAGCGGCCGCGGCAGGCGTTCCGTCTCCCGCTCGCGGACCTGCGTGCCGACGACACGAACCTTGAACAAGAGCCCCCTTGATTCGATGCGCTGCTGCAGCTTCTCGAGGTCCGCGGGCTGGAGCGCCTCCGGACCGGCCGCGACCTCGACCAGCACGCGCTCGAGCTCCTCGAGCACGGCCGCGAGCGCGGGGTCGCCCGAGCGGACGGCGGCCTCGCGATAGAGACGGCCCGACGACACGAGCTCGTCGGCGACGGTGCGCTGCGCGGAGACGTTCATCACCTCGCCGGCGGGCGCGTTCGCGAGCTCGATCAGCACCATCTGCGAGCGCTCCAGGTGCTCGCCCACCGCGACCAGCAGCACGCGCTCGCGGACCTCGGCCGAGAGCGGCTGCGGCTCCGCCGGGAAACGGCGGCCCAGCAGGAAGGCGAGCACGAGAGCCGCCGCGAGCGCGGCGAAAGCCGCCGCCCGCGGCCAGAGCGGCCGCCGGAACGGCACCACCTTCGGCGATTCCAGCCCCGGCTCCGGCAGGCCGAGCTGCGGCCGCAGCCGCGCCCAGACCTGGGCGCCGTAGTCGTCGCCGCGCTCGGGCGCGTCGGGCGCGGTCGCGAGCGACAGCGTCTCGGCCAGCGCTCGCAGCCGCGCGGCGCATTCCTCGCAGCTCGCCACGTGCGCCCCGGCGTCCTCGCCGGCGTCCTCGCGGTAGTGCAGCAGCACCAGGTCGTCTTCGCTCACGTGGCTCATGACACCGTTCCCGCCAGGGGGCGGAGCACCTGGCGCGCCTTTCTCACCGCACGACACACGCTCTGCTTGACCGCCGTCGTGTCGAGGCCGAGAGCCAGCTCGATCTCTTTCACCGACCGCCCCTCGAAGTGGCGCAGCACGAAGGCCGCCCGCTCGCGCGCGCTCATCGTCTCGAGCGCCGCTTCCAGGCTGCGCCGGACGTCGCCTCCGAGCGCGAGGCGGTGCGGCCCGGGCGTCGCGGCCGCAAGCTCGGGAGCGTCCTCGACGTCCAGGCTGTCGGTCGGGTTGTCGCGCCGCTGGCGCCGCCGCAGCACGTCGAAGGCGCAGTTCGACGCGATCCGGTAGAGCCAGCTGCTCACCTGCGACCGCTCCTCGAAGCGGTCGAGGCTCCGGTAGGCCTTCAGGAAGGCCTCCTGGACCACGTCTTCGGCGTCGTGCTCGTTCCCAGTCATTCGATAGGCCAGCTTGAACAAGGCGCGGCTGTGGCGTTCGACGAGCAGGCGAAAGGCTTCGCTGTCGCCGGCTCTGGCCTGGGCCACGGCCGTCGCGTCGTCCATCCGAAAGATCAGACGCCCGGAAGCTGCGTTGGTTGTGTCACTTTCTGGCCTTCGGCGAATATTCTGCGCCCACGGGGGCGCGTCTTGAATGGGATATGCTGCGCCCTCAGGAACCTATCCCGATGACGACTGCGATGACGACCCCCGCCGCCGCCAGCCTGGAGTCCATCCGCGCCCGTTTCCCGGCCCTCGAGAGGCTGCACAACGGACGGCCGGTCGCGTACTTCGACGGCCCCGGCGGCACGCAGGTCCCTCGCTCGGTCGCCGACGCAGTGAGCGACTACCTGCTCCACCACAACGCGAATACGCACTGGGCGTACCCGACGAGCGCGGAGACCGACGCGGCGCTCGAGGCCGCGCGGGTCGCGCTCGCCGACTTCCTCGGCGGCCGGCCGTCCGAGATCGCGTTCGGCGCGAACATGACGACGCTGACGCTCCACCTCGGGCGCGCGCTCGGCCGCCGCTGGGCCGCGGGCGACGAGGTCGTGGTCACGGAGCTCGACCACCACGCCAACTCCGACACCTGGCGCCAGCTGGCCAGGGACCGGGGGCTGGTGGTGCGGGCCGTCCCGTTCCGGCGCGAGACCGGCCAGCTCGAGATGGACGCGCTCCGCGCGGCGATCTCTCCGCGGACCCGGCTCGTCGCGATCGGCGCCGCATCGAACGCGCTCGGCACGATCAACGACGTGCGCTCGGCCGCGGACATCGCCCACGCGGCGGGCGCGCTCGTCTTCGTGGACGCAGTCCACTACGCGCCGCACGCGCTCGTGGACGTGCAGCGGCTCGGAGCGGACTTCCTGGCCTGCTCCGCCTACAAGTTCTACGGGCCGCACGTCGGCGTGCTGTGGGGACGCCAGGAGCTGGTGGACGCTCTCGACCTGCCGCGGCTCGAGCCGGCGCCGTCGACCTCGCCCGAGAACCTCGAGACCGGCACGCAGAACCACGAAGGAATCGTCGGCGCGGCGGCGGCGGTCGACTTCCTCGCCGCGCTCGGGTCCGGCAGCGACCGGCGCGCGCGGCTCGAGGCCGCGTTCGCGGCGCTCCACGCGCGCGGCCAGGAGCTCGTCGAGCGGCTCTGGAACGGCCTCCGCGGCATCGACGGCGTCACGGTCTACGGCCCCGCGCCCGGCTCGCCGCGAACGCCGACCGTGTCCTTCACCGTCCGCGGCGTGCCGTCCGAATCCGTGGCGCGCGCGCTCGCCGAGCGCGCCGTGTTCGTCTCGCACGGCGACTTCTACGCGGCGACGGTGGTGGAGCGGCTCGGCCAGGCGCAGGACGGCATCGTTCGCGCCGGCTGCGCCTGCTACACGAGCGCCGACGAGGTCGAGCGGCTGCTCGAAGGCGTTCGCGCGGTCGCGTCCCGGCCCAGGCCATGACAAGCGTCGCCCTCGCGGTGCTTCTCGGCGCGGCTGCCCCGGCATTCCCGCAGGCGGCGGCGACGGCGCCTGCGATGCGGCACCGGCACGACGATCCGGTCGCGTACATCGCCTCGCTCGAGGATCCGAAGCGCGACGACTACCAGAAGCCGGACGAGGTGCTGAAGGCGCTGGCGCTCAAGCCCGGCGAGGTGATCGCGGACATCGGGTCGGGCTCGGGCTACTTCACGCTGCGCTTCGCGCGCGCCGTGGGTGATACCGGCCGCGTCTACGCCGTCGACATCAGCCCGGACATGGTCCGCCACGTGAACCGGCGCGTGCGCGACGCCGGCATCCGCAACGTCGTGAGCGTGCTCGCCGAGCCCGACGATCCGCTGCTGCCCGACGCCTCCGTCGACCGTTTCGTGATCGTGGACACCTGGCACCACGTCGAGGACCAGGGGAAGTACCTCGCGCTCATGAAGAGGATGCTCAAGCCCGGCGGGCAGGTCGTGCAGATCGACTTCCAGAAGCGCGAGCTGCCGATCGGGCCGCCGCTCGCGATGAAGATCGCGCGCGACGACCTCGTGAAGCAGATGCAAAGCGCCGGCTTCGCGCTCGCCGCCGAGCACACGTTCCTGCCCTACCAGTACTTCCTGGTCTTTGCGGCGAACCCCGCTCGGTGAGTGGAGCGGACTCAGTCCGGACGGAGTAGCCTCAGGAGCGTGAGCCTCTCCAATCGAGAGCCCGAGCTCTCCGAGGTCCTGGACGGCGGGGATCCGGGCCCGGTCCGCTCCCACGCCAAAGGCCCGGCGGGCAGCCTGCCGATCGAGCCCGACACGCTGCTGCGCGCGCCGAGCGGCGATCTCTTCGGCCTGACGCAGAACGCCGGCATGGGCTGGGACCCGCGCGAGGCCGCGCGGACCCCGTTCCTGATCCTCAGCACCCAGGGCGGCCTGCGCGGCGAGGACGGACGGCCGATCGCGCTCGGCTACCACACGGGCCACTGGGAAGTGGGCCTGCTGGTGCGCGCCGCCGCGGAAGCGATCCGCGAGGCGAAGGGACTCCCCTTCGCCGCGTCCTGCACCGATCCCTGCGACGGCCGCACACAGGGCACGCCGGGGATGATGGACAGCCTGCCCTACCGCAACGACGCCGCCATCGTGATGCGGCGCCAGATCCGCTCGCTCCCGCGGCGGGCGGGCGTGCTCGGCATCGCCACCTGTGACAAGGGGCTGCCGGCGACGATGCTCGCGCTCGCCGGCTGCTCCGACCTGCCGGGCGTGATCGTTCCGGGCGGCGTCACGCTGCCCTCGGAC
>Ga0111539_10007356_pt1 | contig 14102 bp, 13 predicted proteins | sample RhiMethybrSRZTD1_FD_79667 | JGI IMG/M metagenome (GOLD analysis project Ga0111539, IMG submission 79667) | Populus rhizosphere microbial communities from Tennessee, USA - Rhizosphere MetaG P. TD hybrid SRZTD1 (version 2) (version 2) | ecosystem: Host-associated > Plants > Roots > Rhizosphere >...
TGAACGTGCAGTATGCGATCAAGGACGACACCGTCTACGTGCTCGAAGTGAACCCGCGCGCGTCGCGCACGGTGCCGTACTTGTCGAAGGCCAACGGAGTGCCGCTCGCGAAGACGGCCGCGCGCGTGATGGCGGGCAAGTCGCTCGCGGATCTCGGCATGACCGACGACCTGACGCCGGCCGGCGTGTTCGTGAAGAGCCCGGTGTTCCCGTTCGTGCGCTTCCCCGGCGTCGATACGATCCTCGGACCCGAAATGAAATCAACCGGCGAGGTGATGGGCGGAGCGGGCAGCTTCGGCATGGCGTTCGTCAAGGCGATGCTCGGCGCCGGGCAGAAGCTTCCGGAAGAAGGCGCCGTGTGCATCACCGTCAACAACGAAGACAAGAACGAAGTGCTGCCGATCGCGCAGGGACTCGCGGCCCTGGGCTTCCAGATCATCGGCACGCGCGGTACCGCCGCCTACCTGCGCGCGCACGGCGTGGACTGCTCGGTGGTCTTCAAGGTCAACGAGGGTCGCCCGAGCCTCGCGGATGAAATCGTCAACCGGAAGATCTCGATGGTGATCAACACGCCACATGGCCGAGAGTCGTTCTTCGACGATAAGGCGGTACGGCGCGCGGCGATGATGGCCGGCGTGCCGTGCATCACCACGATCACCGGCGCCGCCGCGGCGCTGGAGGCGATCAAGGCGCTGAAGACGGAAGGCCTCGACGTCCGAGCCCTGCAGGACTACTACGCAGCCGTCGCGGCGTCCCAGTAAAAGACAACACGAAGGTACGAAGTTACGAAGGACACGAAGCAGCAGCGGTTCACAGCGCCGGCCTTCGGCCGGCGTCGTGGCCCGACAGTGATGCCGCGGAAATGAGTCGGCTGTGGCCGTTCTCTTGCGTCTGAAGACTCATTTCCGCGGCATCACTATCGGGCCGCGGCGCGTAGCGCCGCCTGCGAACCGCTTCCGCCCTTCCTGTCTTCGTACCCTCGTGTCTTCGTGTTGCATTTAGTGAACGATTCGCCGCAATCCAGCTTTCAAGACGGGTTTGTTGAAGTTCACTAACAGGCCCGCGCGAAGCCCGGTGGCCCTTAAATACGAAATCACTTGGCTGCCGTGGATCTCCTCAAGCTGCGACACAGCTTTGATCTCGACCACCACACACGCTTCGACAACCAGATCAATGAATTGATCGGCGACCGTGTGTCCCTTGTACGCGACAGTCACGCGCTTTCCCTTTTCGTACGAAATTCCGCGCTCAGTGAGTTCGATGCAGACGGCGCGGTGGTAAGTCGATTCGAGGAAGCCTGGGCCCAGGTGTCGGTGAACCTCGATGCACGCGCCGATCACGCGCGTCATGACGTCGTCGACCGCGGGCGGCAGGGTGCTGGGCACTCGGCTAAGCACGGGGAACGCGCCTTCCCGTGAACGTGTCGATCCGTAGCGAGAAGCCGTTCGTCGTCAGTTCGACTTGCCCGTCGAGATCCGTGCGATAGACCCGAGATCCGGTGCGCGCATAGCGTCCCAGAACGTGTGGGACAGGGTGTCCGTACGGGTTCGCTCGTCCACTGCTGACTAACACGACTCGCGGTTTCAGCTTCTGGATGAACTCCTCGGAGCTCGATGTGCTGCTGCCGTGGTGCGGTGACTTCAGGACGACAGTCGGTAGCAAGTCAAGGGTCGGAATCAGTTCATTCTCGACTTCTCGTCCAATGTCGCCGGTCAGCAGCACGGACACCTGCTCGAGTCGCAGCTCGATCACCAATGAATCGTCGTTCCTGACCTTCTGCCGTTGCCAGTCGGCAGGGCCGGGGTGGTGTACGCGCAACTCGACCCCTCCGATTTCGATGCGATCACCCGCCAGCAGCCATCGCCATGTCGAGCGGGTCTTCAGAGCCAGGGACTGCAACGCCATCGACGGCTGGTGGTTGTTAACGTACGTCCCGTACCAGATTTCAGACGGATGGAAGTTGCGCACTATCGATGCGGCGCCGCCAATGTGATCCGGGTCGCCGTGCGTAATCGCCAGGTAGTCGAGGCGCATGATGCCGCGAGCCCGTAGCGCCGGGCCAAGCACCCGGTCGCCGATATCGAACTCGCCGTTCAACGAGACGCCTCCAGCGTCCACGAGCAGCGTCTTGCCGTCCGGAAATGTGACCAGCAAAGCATCGCCTTGCCCGACGTCCATCATCCTGACGTGAAGCAGGCCGTCGCCAAAGGTGCGCGCCAGGGTGGGAGGGGACAGGACAACCCACAGAAGCAGCGCGTTCGCCGCGATCGCTGGCGCCTTCCAGTTTTTCAGCGTCAACGCCGCGACCAGAAGCAGATAGTAGGTGGCGAGAATCGCGATCGGTGGCGATGGGACCCGCCACGTCAGCCACGGTGCCAGGTCCACGAGCCGTGCGCTGTCGATCAACCCACGTGCGCCAACATGCGTGGCCCAGCCGGCGAGGTTCGCCATGGCGTGCTGGCCGATGGCATCCGAGGCGGCGGTAAGCATGGCTGTGACCTGCACCAACGCCATGCACGGGATCGCGGCGAAGTTCACGGCCAACCCGGCGACCGTGATCCGTTGAAACACGAAAGCGACGATTGGAATCAGCACTATCTCGGCGGACAGCGAGGCGAGACATAACGCCGCCGGCGCGTGGAACCATGCAGCGGATGGCAGCCTGACGACGCTCGCGGCCGCAACGATCGCCGCGGTCGCGCCGAATGTCAGCCACAGGCCGACATCAGCGATCGACAGCGGCGACGCCAGCAGCACCGCGACGAGCGTGATCGACATCGCATGTAGCGGCGCCGTCTTCTGGTCGATGGTGCGCAGAGCAAGGTAGATCCCGGCCATGACCGTCGCGCGAATCACCGACGGCCCGCCTCCAGCGATGAAGGCATAGGCGGCCAGCACGGCGATCGACCCGGCAGCGGCCCAACCGCCGCGCACCCGAATAATCCACAGCGCACCGAGCACCAATCCGGCAAGGATCGCGATGTTGCCGCCTGAGATTGCGATCACGTGATACGTGCCGGCTTCCTGAAGCCGTTGCTCGATCAGTGGATCGAGAGTTCCACGGTCGCCGATGAGAATCGCCACTGCGATCGCCGCGGACTGGGCGTCGCGCGCTCCGACGTGGCGAACGATCGCGTGCCGAACGGCGGCCCGGATCGCCGCGGCACCTTCATCCATCCATGATCCATTCTCGATGACGTGGACCAGGGCAGCGCTCTTCACGGTACCGACGAGGGCGATGCCGCGCCGGGCCATCATGCGCTCGAGATCGGGCACGCCGTCGTCGAGATACCTGGCGGGTCTTCGTAACGTCGCCGTCGCGCGAACGATTCGGCCGGCCCGCCACTTGTCCAATTCAGCGCCCGTGAGAGTACCGGCGACGGTCAGCGACACGCCGCCGGTCGTTGGTTCCAGGCAGCCTCCAGCGGAGACGCGCAGCACCTGCAACCGGAGCGACGCTCCAGCGTCGGTGGCAAAGGCATCGGCCGTGAGCCGCCCTTCGATTTCGACCGGCTGTTCATGACGCTCCGAATCAGTGCTTGCAACGGCGTAGCCACCGATCCGGTCCTCGAGGAATTGTCTGAGCGGCGGATGGATCGCGCGCACTTGTGCTTGCGCCGCGATCAGCGCGGAGATCGGCACGAACGCAGCGACGATGAACAGGCGCCCGAAGGCAATCATGCCGCGCGCGGCGGAAAGGAAGGCGAGGAGCGCAAAGAGCGCGACCAGCCAGTTCGCCGGCGCTATCGCCGACGGGTCAAGCAAGACGCCGGCGGCAACGCCGGCGGTGGTGGCAATGGCGAGGAGGAGTGACGTAGGCATGCCACCGTTCCTGCAAACGACGGCACATGGGCAAGTCTTCGAAAAACCGCTGAATTGAAAGGGGAGCGTCGCAGATCCTGCGACGTACTACGGAAGAAGGCCGATCAGAAACTGCTCCCCTTCGCAATCTGCCAATGCGCTTCGAGTTGCTCGAGCGACAGGTCGCGGAACTTCTTGCCGCTGGCCGTGACCTGGCGTTCGAGGTCGTCGAAGCGCCGCTGGAATTTGTCGTTGGCCACGCGCAACGCCGCCTCTGGCTCGATGCCTAGCTTTCGTGCGACGTTGACGAGCGAGAAGAGCAGATCGCCGAATTCCTCTTCCGCTTCCGGCGACTTGCCGCCGGCTTCGGCCACGGCTTCACGCAGCTCGCGGATCTCTTCCTCCGCCTTGTCGATCACATCGTCTGTCTTCACCCAATCGAATCCGACCTGCGCGGCGCGCGTGCTGAGCTCGTAGGCGCGCAGCAGCGAGGGCATCGATCGCGGTACGCCGCTGAGCAACGTCTTCTCAGCTTCGCCGGCGTCCTTGCGTTCAGCTTTTCTTTCTTGGGCCTTGATCTCCTCCCACTGCTGCTTGACCTGCTTGGGCGTGAGCGACGCCTTGCCATCAGGATCAAAGATGTGCGGGTGGCGGCGAACCAGCTTGTCCGCGATCGATTGGATCGAATCCGCGATCGAGAAGCGCCCCTCCTCGTCGCAGATCTGCGCCAGGAACACGGCCTCGAACAGGAAGTCGCCCAACTCGTGCTTCAGCGCCTCGTGATCGCCGCGATCGAGCGCGTCGAGCAGCTCGTAGGTCTCCTGCAGCACGAACGGGCGCAGCGTCTTCAGCGTCTGCTGGCGATCCCATGCGCAGCCGTGCTCCGAGCGCAGCGTGCGCATGATGCCGACCAGCTGCTCAAAGCGCTCTCCGGCGGTTTCCGCGCCGCTCCGCAATTCGCTCATGCTGCGTATGCTAGCATTTCATTTTTGGATGAAGGCGCGCGTTACCGTCCTTGGCAGTGGCACCTCGCATGGCGTGCCGATGATTGGCTGCACCTGTGCCGTGTGCCGATCGGCCGATCCGCGCGATCGCCGCACGCGGCCGTCGATCTATCTCGCCGTCGCGGATGGACCGTCGATCCTGATCGACACCTCCACCGACCTCCGCATGCAGGCGTTGACCCAGGGCGTCACGAAGGTCGACGCGATCCTGTTCACGCATAGCCACGCCGACCACATCATGGGCATGGACGAAGTGCGCCGCTTCAACGCCGTGAAGGGCGGCCCGATTCCGGCGTTCGCGGACGAGCGGACCGCCGCCGATCTGCGCCGCACGTTTTCGTACGTGTTCGATCCGCCGAAGGAAAAGGGCGGCGGCATCCCGCAGGTCAGCCTGTCGACGATCGCCTCGCGCTTCAACATCGACGGCGTCGGCATCGAGCCGGTGCCGATCTTTCATGGCGCGCGGCCGATTCTCGGCTTCCGCTTCGGATCGTTCGCGTATCTCACCGACACCAACCGACTGGCCGATGAAGCGTGGCGCATTCTGGAGGGCGTCGACACGCTGATCCTCGACGCGCTGCGGCATCGCGCGCACCCGACCCATTTCACCGTCGCCGAGGCGCTCGAGGTCGTGGCGCGGCTCAAGCCGCGGCAGACCTACTTCACGCACATCTGCCACGACCTGCCGCATGCGGACACCAACAAGTCGCTGCCGCCGGGCGTCGAGCTTGCCTACGACGGGCTCGCGTTCGATATCGAGGTGGGTCCGGCATTCGCTGCTGCGAAGGCTTCGGAAGAATAGATGGACATCGCCCACTATCCGGAGGACCCGCGGCCGCCCTTGTGGCGCTCGCCGGTGCTGGCCCTCGGCAACTTCGACGGGCTGCATCGCGGCCACGTGAAGATCATCGAGCGCATCCAGCGCGGCGCCGCCGAGCGCGGCGGCACGAGCGTGGTGCTGACGTTCGATCCGCACCCGCCCCGCATCCTGCGGCCCGACAAGGCGCCGTCGCTGTTGATGACCAAGTCGCAGAAGCTCGATGCGCTGGCGCGCGCCGGCGTGCAGGGCGCGGCCGTGGTGCGGTTCACGCGCGAGATGTCGCAGTGGGAGCCCGAGCACTTCGTGCGCGCCATCCTCGTCGAGTGGCTGCGCGTCGCCGAGGTGTGGGTCGGCGCCGACTTCCTGTTCGGCCGCGAGCGCAGCGGCAATTTCACGCTGCTCCGATCGCTCGGCGCGCAGTACGGCTTCCGCGCCGAGAAGATCGATCCGATTCGCTACAAGGACTTCGTGGTCTCGAGCACGCGCATCCGCCGGCTGCTCGGCGAGGGCCGTGTCGACGAGGCGGGCGCGCTGCTCGGCCATCACTACGCCATCGACGGCACCGTCGTCGAGGGCGCGAAACGCGGACGCGAGCTGGGCTTTCCAACCGCGAATCTATCGACGGCCAACGAGTTGATCCCGCCGAACGGCGTCTACGCCACCGCCGCCACGATCGACGGCCGCGTCTATCCGAGCGTGACCAACATCGGCCAGCGCCCGACATTCGGGGACCAGCTGGCCACGACCATCGAGACCCACATCATGGACCAGTCGATGGACCTCTACGGAAAGCCGCTCCGGCTGGCTTTCGTGCAGCGTCTTCGGGACGAGCGGAAATTCCCCGACATCGAGGCCCTCCTGGAGCAGATTTCCGCGGATGTTCGCCGCGCGACGCGTTTGTTCGATAGACTTAGCGTCTGATTCGATGACCCCCAAGGACTTCAGCTTCAAAGTGACCTTGCCGGCCGACCCCGAGGGCGCCACCGTTGTCGCCCTGATTGCGGGACATGCGGTCGAGTATGCCGGCCTCGATGGCGCCGCCGGCGCGGCGTTCGTGGAGCGGGTACGCGCGGCCGCGAAGAAGGCGCTGACGCGCGCGACGCCGCGCGCCGGATGCCTCGCCGTGATCGCCGCGGCCGACGGCCACATCACCGTGACGGTTGGCAGCGAATCGGTGTCCCAATCCCTCCCGGCGTAACCTCGGATGCGTCTCTATAACACCCTGACCCGGCAGCAGGAGGATTTCGCCCCGCTGCGCGCGAACACCGTGCGCATGTATACGTGCGGCCTCACCGTGTACGCGCGCGGGCATATCGGCAACTTCCGGACGTTCGTGTGCGTGGACGTGCTGCGCCGCGCGCTGAAGTATGTCGCCGGCTACAAGATGCATCACGTCATGAACTTCACCGACGTGGACGACAAGACCATCGCCGGCTCGGCGAAGGCCGGGCTGCCGCTGCGCGAATACACCGATCAATACATCACCGCGTTCCGCGAGGACGCCGCCGCGCTCGGCATCGAGCCCGTCGAAGACACGCCGCGCGCCACCGACGACGCCAACCTCAAGGCGATGGCGGACATGATCAACGCGCTCGACGCGCGCGGCCATACCTACAAGAGCGACGGATCGATCTACTTCAAGATCTCGACGCTGCCGTCGTACGGCAAGCTGGCGCGGCTCGATCACGAGGGCATCCAGTCCGGCGCGCGCGTCGACTCCGACGAGTACGACAAGGAGAGCGCGCGCGACTTCGTGCTGTGGAAGTCGACCAAGCCCGGCGAGCCGACGTGGGACGTCGGCTGCGGTCCCGGCCGCCCGGGCTGGCACATCGAGTGCTCGGCAATGGCGCTGCGCCTGCTGGGCGATTCGCCGATCGATATTCACACCGGCGGCGTCGACCTGGTGTTCCCGCATCACGAGAACGAGATCGCGCAAAGCGAAGGCGCAACCGGCAAGGAATTCTCGCGCTTCTGGTTTCACTGCGAGCACCTGCTCGTGGACAACCAGAAGATGTCGAAGTCGCTTGGCAACTTCTACACCGTGCAGGACGTGCTCGATAAAGGCTTTCGACTGTCGGCGCTGCGCTACATCCTGCTGTCGGGGTACTACCGCAAGCAGCTGAACTTTACGTGGACCGGACTCGAGCAGGCGGAAGAAGCGCTGCGCCGCATCACGGACTTCCTCGGCCGCGTCGAGGCGTTGAATACAGGCGGCTCGCATGACGAGGTCAACGCGCGCGTCAAGGAAGCGGTCGATGCGTTCGACGCCGCGCTTCGCGACGACTTGAATACGGCCGCGGGCCTCGGCGCGATCTTCGATTTGATCCGCGCGCTGAACATCCTGATGGACGGCAAGGCCGTGGGGAAGGGCGACGCGCCGGAGATCATCGCCGCCTTCAATCATTTCGATCGCGTGCTCGGCGTGCTGTCGCTGCGCCGGGCCGAGGACGCCACGCCGCCGATTCCGCAGGCCGAGATCGACGCCGCCATTCACGCCCGCCAGGAAGCCCGGCGCAAGCGGGACTTCGGAGAGGCGGATCGGATCCGTCAAGATCTTCTTGCTAAGGGGGTCATCCTCGAAGACGGGCCTCAAGGAACTCGTTGGAAAAGGAAGTAGCTCGTCCGTCGATTGCAGATCTCAGATTTCAGATCTCAGATCAATCTAAGATTAATCAGCAATCTGACATCTGAGATCTGACATGGACATACCGTCGATCAAAACTCCGTTACCAGGGCCGAAGGCCCGAGCCATCATCGAGCGCGACGGGAAGGTCGTCTCGCCGTCGTATACGCGCGGTTATCCCTTCGTGATGGCGCGAGGCACCGGCGCTGTTGTCGAGGATGTCGACGGCAATCTCTTCCTCGATTGCGCCGCCGGCATTGCGGTCAATTCCACCGGCCACTCCCACCCCGAGGTCGTCGCCGCGATCATCGACCAGGCGCAGAAGTTCCTGCACATGTCGGGAACGGACTTTTATTACGAGCCGCAGGTGAAGCTTGCGGAGGCGTTCAACGAGATGGCGCCCTTCGGCGGCGAGAAGCGATCGTTCTTTTCGAATTCAGGCACCGAGGCGATCGAGGCGGCGATCAAGCTCGCGCGCTACGTGACGAAGCGCTACGGCATGATCGCGTTTCTCGGCAGCTTCCACGGCCGCACGCTCGGCTCGCTTGCGCTGACCTCGAGCAAGGCGATTCAGCGCCGCGGCTTTGGTCCGATGCAGGCCGGCACCTTCCACGCGCCGTACGGCAACTGCTATCGCTGCCCGGTCGGCTTGAAGCCGGAGTCGTGCCAGGCCGAGTGCCTCGACTTTCTCGAGCACCAGCTGCTCGTGCATTTGATCTCGCCCGATGAAGTCGCCGGCGTCCTCGTCGAGCCCATCCAGGGCGAGGGCGGCTACGTCGTCCCCGAGCCAAAGTTTCATCACCGCCTGCGAGAGATTACGAAGAAGCACGGCATCCTGCTGATCGCGGATGAAGTGCAGTCGGGTATGGGACGCACCGGAAAGATGTTTGCGATCGAGCATTTCGGCGTCGAGCCCGATATGGTCGCGATCGCGAAAGGCGTCGCGTCCGGATTGCCGCTCGGGGTCACGACCGCGAAGGCGGACGTGATGTCGTGGCCGCCCGGCTCGCACGCGAGCACGTTCGGCGGCAACCCGGTGTCGTGCGCCGCGGCGCTGAAGACGATCGAGCTCCTGAAGAATTCGTTGATGAAGAACGCCAGCGAAGTCGGCGCCTTCATGATCGATCGACTGCGCGAGCTGCAGCAGAAGCACAAGATCATCGGCGACGTCCGCGGCCGCGGTTTGATGATCGGCATCGAGCTCGTAAAGGATCGCGTCACCAAGGAACGCGCGATCGCCGAGCGCGACAAGGTCGTCGACGCCTGCTTCAAGCGCGGCCTGCTCGTCCTCGGCGCCGGCAAGAATGCGATTCGCCTCTCGCCGCCGCTGGTCCTCACGAAACCGCAGGCCGCCACCGCCGTCGAGATCATCGACGCCGCGATGGCGGAATCGGGGGTCTGAGCGCGGAACGCAGCCGCCGGCGCGATGGATCGCGGCGAGGTATCTCTCGCGGCTCGCTCTCCGCTCGCCGGTCAAATCTCACTCGGCGGGCCCATCCGCCCATCGCCCTCTGGGTCGCCCCTCTGGCCTCCGTTCGATTTGTCGGCAAGAAATCCGAGTCGGCTCGGTCGAATGCTCGCCGCGAGAGACACCTCGCCGCGTTCGCGCCGGCCCCGCGCGATCCATCGCGCCGGGCGGAATGCGGTTTGCTCTACAACGGGCATGTCCAATGCGCGCCAGCAACTCGGAAACGAAGGCGAATCGCTTGCCTGCGCCGAGCTCGAAAAGCTCGGATATGCCATTGTCGAAAGGAATTATCGGACCCGCGCCGGCGAGATCGACATCGTCGCCAACGACGCCGGCACGGTAGTATTTGTAGAGGTGAAGACCAAGACGAGTGGCGATTTTGGCGATCCGGTCGAGGAAGTGACGCCGCAAAAACAGCGACAGATCGTTTCGATGGGCGAGTTCTACGCGACGTATTGCTGTCCGCCGAACACGCCGTGCCGGTTCGACGTGGTCACCGTCGATTTCTCGATGCTGCCCCCGCACATCACTCTTTATAAGGACGCATTCCGACCCGGATGGTGATCCACGGATTTCACGGACCGCCACGGATGCCTCACACCCGTGATCACAACTGAGCTCAGGACCGATCCGATTACGGGCCGCATCGTCGCGATCGATCTCGCGCCCTTCAAGCGGCGCGACGACTTCGAGCTGGAGCCGGTGCGCCTCGAGGATGCGCCGTCGAAGTGCCCGCTCTGCGAGGGCCGCGAAGCCGACGCCGGTCCCGAGATCCTAGCGTGGCGCGAAGGCGGACCCGCGAACGTGCCGGGCTGGTCGGTGCGCGTGGTCCCAAATCGCCACCCGATGCTGCGCATCGAAGGGCAGACCACGGTCCGCTCCGAGGGGTTGCTCGAATCCCGCGACGGCCTCGGCGCTCACGAGGTGATCGTCGAAACGCCGATTCACGATCAGCCGCTGCACACGCTCGATGTCGATCACTTGTGGCGCGTGCTGTGGGCGTGGCGGACGCGCATCCTGGATCTGAAGCGCGACTCGCGCTTCGTGAGCGTGGTGATCTTCAAGAATCACGGCCGCGCCGCCGGCGCGCTGCTCGATCATTCGCATTCGCAGCTGGCCGCGTATCCTCTGATTCCCCCGGCGCTGTCGGACAAACTCCGCGGAGCGGCACGGCATTTGTCGAAGGCCGGAAAATGCGTTTTCTGCGATCTGATCGTGCAGGAAGTGACCGACGGCCGGCGCATTATTCGCGATCAAGACTCAATTCTTGCGATCGCTCCGTACGCCTCGCGCGTACCTTTTGAAACATGGCTCATGGCGCGTGATCACCGGCCGCGGTTCGAGGATGCATCCGACGACACACTCCGCGCGCTGGCGGCGTCGTTGAAGGCGGTGATGGCACGCATCGACTGGGCGCTCGAGCGTCCGGCCTGCAACTTTGTGCTGCATACCGGTCCTCTCAGCGGTGAAGGTGACGCGGCGTTCCACTGGCACCTCGAGATCATCCCGCGGGTCACGCGGTTCAGCGGCCTGGAGTGGGGGAGCGGCGTGCATCGCAACCCGGTGTCGCCCGAAGAATCCGCGCGCGTGTTGCGCAGCTGAGCCGGCCTGTCCCGTCCTGACCGGATTGTCCTGCCCTCCAAGGGGTGCGACCGTGGAGGAGAGGACATCATCATGTGGAAATCCGCGACAATCGGGATTCTTGCGATCTGGTTGCTGGTCGCTCCGTTCGTGCTCAGCACAAGCGAATCAAACCTCTACAACAGCTGGCTGGTTGGCGCGATCGTGACGATCGCGGCGATCGTCATGTCGGATCGTCGTCTCTGGGAGCGCCCGCTTGCCGCGGCCGCGGGGATCTGGCTGTTCATTTGCGGATTCGTACCGTCGATGCTCCAGGGCCGGAACGCGACCGTGAATGACGTCGCGCTGGCGGTGGTGCTGATCGCCGCCGCGAATTCCGCCGGGCGGCATCTTCGAGAGGACGTGCGCGAACTGGACCGACTGGGCGTCCTGCCCGAAGCCCGGGTCTGACGGCGGCCGGCGTCCTTCATTCCATACTTGTCCTCATTTTGATCTGCGCGAATCCGATGTGGCCCGAGAAGGCGGCGAGGGTCCTGCGTCCGTAAGATAAGATCGCACTACTCTTACATGACACAGCCCCTCGCCATCCTTGTCGCCCTCGTGGTGTCGTTCGCACCTGCCGCGGAGTCTCGACAGACCGCTCCGAGCGCACCGCTCAAAATCGTCGTGATCGCCGGCGAGGGCGCCGTCAACATCATTCAATACAAGTCGGCGGTGGCGCCGGTCGTGGAGATCCGCGATGGCAACGACCGGCCCGTGGCCGGGGCGACGGTGACGTTTGCGATCGGCGACCGCAAGAGCGCCACGTTCGCCAGCGGCGCGCCGAGCTTCAACCTCACGACGAACGCCGCTGGTCGCGCGGTCGCGGCGCCGATCACGCCACTCCGTAAGGGCGCCGTTCGGATCGAGGTATCGGCATCGTTCCAGGGACAAACCGCCGCGGCGACCATCAGCCAGACCAACGTCATGACCGCCGAGCAGGCCAAGTCGTCCGGATCGAGCGGTGGTGGACTTTCCGCCGGCAAGATCGGCGCGATTGCCGCCGCTGCCGGTGGGGCGGTGTTTGCGATCAAGTCGTTCACGTACAAACCCGCCGACGATCCGGTGTCGTCCGCGGTCATGTCGTGGATCGTCGTGACGTCTGCGAATGGTGCTTCGATCACGCCGTGCACCTCGCCGGCGAGCACATGCGAGTTGAAGCTGTCCGACAACGAAGGCGTGGTTCAACTTCGCGTCGACATGAACGGCATCGCTGCCGCCGAGAACAAGCTCGTCTTCGCGTGCGGCGCATGCCAGATGATCAGCGGCACCGGTTCGGAAGAGACGTACTCATTTGCTCCACCGCCGGCGCATCAAACCTACGAGCCGGGCATCAAGTTTCCGGGCGTTGGCCTCTTTCCGGTCAGGGCCACGTGGACGAGCGGAGGTGCGACCCTGGCGTCCTTCACTATTCTCTTTACGGTGGTGCCGTAGGCCCCCGGCTCCGCGTAACTGATAGGCACGGCGGGTCTTTTGGTCCGCCGCCGGCCCCCAAATGCTTGAACGAGGTGCAAGCCATCTGCTACAGTAAGATGTTCTCAACGAGCGGGAATAACTCAGTGGTAGAGTGCGACCTTGCCAAGGTCGAAGTCGCGGGTTCGAATCCCGTTTCCCGCTCCAGCCTTCGCTCAATACTCGCAACCTGGTATTGAGCTTCGGCTGGGCAAGCCAGCGAAGGCTGTCCCGCCGTAGCTGGCGGGTGATCGAGCCAGCGAAGGCGGACTTCAGTCAACGAAGTTACCTTCCGAGATCCTCACCCAGAACTCAAAGCGGCGCCGTCGCCAAGTGGTAAGGCAGAGGTCTGCAAAACCTCCATCCCCGGTTCAAATCCGGGCGGCGCCTCCAACCTTCGCTGGTCTATTCCGGAGACATGGGTAACAGATTATTCCGGAGACATGGGTAACAGTTTCGGACCGAAGGGATTATCGATCGGTTCGAGTCTGCAGGTCTCATCGTCGAAATAGCCCAGGTCGTAATCCATAAAGGTCACGAGCCAGATGTGCTCGCTGACCTGCTTCACGCCGACCCGCTGTCCCGCAAACACCTGACTGATGTTGATTTTCCGTCGCTGGTAACAGATGCGCCCGCATGCCGTGATCACCGCGGTCCAGTCATGGCTGGGGTATTCGAGCTCTTCGAGCTCGCCGTAGGCCCGATCGGACGGCAGGTAGCGACTCGCCGGGGTCTGCATCTCGAGCGCCTGATGCGGCCGCTCGTGATTGAAGCGGTGCACAAACGTATCGAAACGCATTTGCTGCTGGAGGTTGTTGATGGCCGCGGGCTTGGTCGAACCGCGAGAGCGCCTTTTTCGATGTCTGGGGAATTGCGTTCGACCCGGAAAAGGGCACCACCATTGGCGACGAATTCCGGATCACGCGCTTCGCGGATCCCGACGCCGCCTCGTGTCGACCGCAACCTCAGAGCTGGGCGTCAGCCGCGATCGCCTCATCGTCCCGATCCTGGAGCGGACAGGCGGCGTCTGGGTGCTCGACCACATCGATCGCTGACGGCAACGACGTGCTGAGCCCCGGATCTTGGCAAACGGCTCGACGTATCTCGAGGTCCTGCGGACTGCCAACGTTGCCGAACGTCGCGCAAAGAGCAATGGTGGCAATCAAGTCGTCGTCGCTGATCTGACAACCGCCAAACCGCGTTGTAACGCAGCGGCGGACACCCTCGCATTCGGATTCCGCTGCGGTAGTCGCATCGAAACGGAGATGCGGAAGTTGTAGAATCCAGCCGATCCGGATGGCTAAAAGAAGAAAA
>Ga0111539_10007357_pt1 | contig 14102 bp, 13 predicted proteins | sample RhiMethybrSRZTD1_FD_79667 | JGI IMG/M metagenome (GOLD analysis project Ga0111539, IMG submission 79667) | Populus rhizosphere microbial communities from Tennessee, USA - Rhizosphere MetaG P. TD hybrid SRZTD1 (version 2) (version 2) | ecosystem: Host-associated > Plants > Roots > Rhizosphere >...
CCTCGGGCCCGATCACCGCGTCCGGATTCTTCATGAACATGTTGAGCGCGCGCGCCTCGAGCGCGCCGTGCTCCCAGTAGTTGGCGATGCAGGCCAGGATCTTGCCCGGCCGGGGCAGCGGAGGACGCAGCCGGACCTGGGCGAGCGGCCGGGCTTCCCCCTCGCGCGCCAGGCGCGTGAGCGTCGGGCGCAGCGTCTCGAAGTCGTCGATGAAGTTTTGCATCGTGGCCTGCGGCGTGGGGCCGGGCCGCACCACGGACGCGACGCTCACCACGCCTCGCTCGGTGAGCAGGCCGGGCGCAGGGCCGGCCGCAGCGATGGTCTCGAATAGCACGAGCCTCACGGGTGGCCTCCTCGCTTCGTCGAGCCGTCAGGCCCGGCGGGCGCGCTCGATCTCTTCGGGGGTGTGGCGGAACGCGCGGAAGACCCAGTTGTTGAGCCCGGGTCGGCCCGGCTCGACGAAGAAGTGCGGGCTCACGTACTCCCAGACGACCTGCCCGTCGGCGGTCACCTCGAAGATGCGACCGTCGCAGCCTTCGCAGATCAGGGTGTTGCCGTTGACCAGGCGCTGGGCGCCCGAGATGTACGGGCTGAAGAAGTCGAACAGCGACTGGTCGTGGTACTCCCACACGATCTCGCTCGTCCGTGGGTCGACCTCGATCACCCGCGAGTAGGGGGCGGGATGATCGCGGCGATGCGGGCCGTTGTCGAAGATGAGGAGGTGGCCGTTGGGCAGGGGGCGCGGATCGTGCTGCTGGGCCAGGGGCGGACCACCGAGCTTCCAGACGATCCTGCCGGTCACGCGGTCGATGATGACGACGGTCGAGATGTTGCGGAAGCTGACCACCAGATTGCCGTTGGGCAGCTCGGCCACGGTGTTGGCGTGCGTCCACTCCTCGCGGTGGTCTTGAGGCGTGATGACCTCGGTTGCGAAGTCCAGGTGCTCCCAGCTCCGCCATTCCCAGACCACCTCGCCGCGGGTCGTCACCTCGACGAGGTAGTCCGCGTACATGGTGCCGTCGATCTCGGTGCCGGGCAGACCGCCCCGCACGCGGCCGGGCAGCATCGGCGGCAGTGCGCGCAGGCAGAGCAGGATGACGTTGCCGTTGCGGAGCTTGCGGGCGTCGTGGTGGTGGTCCGGGTGGCGGATCTCCCAGACGACCTTGCCCTGCCAGTCGACCTCGAGTGCGGCGCCCGCCTTGAACCGCTCCCACGCGGCGAAGCGCTTCACGCCGTCCTCCACCTTGCCCGAATAGAAGAGGTGGCCGTTGTCGAGAAGGTAGCCGTAAGCGCCCGGACGATGAGCCAGCTTCCAGGTGTGGGTGATGGCGCCGCTCATGTCGACCAGATAGACGGTGCCGTCGCCGAACATCGGCGCGAAGAGGGTAAAGCCTGATAGCGCGCGCGCCGGATCGTGCGCGATCAGGCCGGTACGAGTCCGGCGCACCCGCTGCTGATCGACCGTGCTGGGGGTGGTCATCGGCTGCGATACTGCTCCGCCGGCGCCGGCGGCGTCAAGGTGCGTCGGAAAGTGTGACTCTCTCGCGACGAGAATGCTTGAATCGGCGCGGTGACGGGTTCGATTCACGCCCCGATCTCGCAGTCGCCTCGCTCCCGCGGGTGGAGACGTGCCGCGATCGCGGCGCCGAGCTCGCCGGCACGACGCTTCCGTAGTGCGCCGCCAGCTCTCACAGCTCGCCCCCGAAGTGCGTGGCCCCCGGAGACGCCGGGCAGCGAGCCCGAGGGCCACGGCCGCGCCAGCACGGCTCGCCTGTCGCCGTAAGTCGCTCGGGGTGCGGCTCGCTCGAACCCCCCATCCTCCTGAAGGGGAATGGGTTGAGGACCAGTTGAATCGTTGGCGGCTCGCTTGCCGCACCCCGAGCGACTAACGGCGACGACGGCTCGCCGTGAATGGCGCGGCCGTGGCCCTCGGGCTCGCTGCCCGGCGTCTCCGGGGGCCACGGCGTTTGCGGCGGCTGCTTCGCTGCAGCTACTTGCTTCGCTGCGGTTACTTACTTCGCTGCGGCTACTTCTTGTCTTTGGCGGCGGCGGCGTCGGCTTTCTTGAAGTCGGCTTCGCCGAGGCCGTAGAGGTGCGCGCCGCCCATGAAGATTTGGGCGGCCATGTCGCGGGGGACGTTCTTCATCAGATTCTCTGACACGTGGGGGAAGTTGGAGTCGAAGTGGGGGTAGTCGGTGGAGATGCACATGCGGTCGGCGCCAATGAGGCCGGCGGTGGCTTCGATCTCGGGCTCGCTGCCTTCGACGGCGGCCCAGCAGTTGCGGCGGAAGTAGTCGCGCGGGGTCATCGAAAGGTAGGGCGCGTGGGTGTCGCGGTATTGCGGGTAGTCCCACTCGATGCGCGACAGCAGGCCGGGCACCCAGGAGTTCTGGGCCTCCAGGAAGCCCACGCGGAGCTTGGGGTGGAACTCGAAGACGCCGCCGATGAGCATCGCGATGAGCGCTTGCTGCATCTCGATCCAGTGGCTGGCCACGTGACGGTAGAAGCGATTCTCGCCGTAGAGGACGTTGTGGTACGAGTAGTGGGCGCCGGTCCCCTCGTGGAACCCCCACGTCACGTTCAGCTCTTCGTGGATCGTGTAGAGCGGATCCCAGTAGTTCGAGTGCCAGTAGTGGCCGTTGACCAGGTTCGGCCGGACGAACGAGCCGATGGCGCCCAGCTCGCGCACGCCGCGCACCAGCTCGCGGCAGGCCAGGTTCACGTCGTGCATCGGCAGCATCACGACGAACTTCAGCCGCTCGGGGCTGTAGCGGCAGAACTCGGCGATCCAGTTGTTGTAGGCCTGGCAGATGGCCAGCGACAGCTCGGGGTCCATGTCGTTGCGTCCGAGGATCGACAGGCCGTTGGTCGGATAGAGGACGGCGATGTCCACGCCCTCCATGGCCATGCCCATCACCTGCGCTTCGGGGTCGTAGTTCCGCTTGATGGCGAAGTCCAGACGGCCGGTGTCGGCCAGCCGCGAGCCCGAGAGCGGCTGCGTGCTCTGCGTGCCGCCGGCCTTCGTCCGCTTGCGATGCTGCTGCATGTCGGCGTCACCGGTGCCGGGCAGGCCGTCGATGATCGTCTGCGCCGAGGTGCCGCGCCGGGGCTTCCCGTCGGCGCCGATGGGGCCGAGCACGCGGTGGCGGAACTTCGGATCGAGGTAGCGCTCGAAGAGATCGGGCGGCTCCATGATATGCATGTCCGAGTCCACGAACCGGAGTCCATCTTTCATCGTACGCTCCTAACTTGCGTTGACGAGCCGTTTCGGTGCGTTGACGAGCCGCGGTGCCTCAGCTACCACCCACGTAGCGGGCGGCGTGGTACGGCACATGCGCGAGCCCTGGACAGAAGCGCCCGACGACGGGCGCCAGCCGCTCGTAGAGCGCCCTGGCCGGCGCGTTGACCGCCTCCAGCCTCTGACGCGCGGCTTCCGCGTCGCGCGCCAGCGCGGCGAGATCCACCGTGGTCAGACGGCGATTCTCGACGATCATCCGCCCGCCGATCATGACGTGCGCCACCGCGCTGCCGTTCTCGGTGTGAACGAGCTGGTTGGTGGGATCGTTGGTCGGGATCCAGTTGGGGTGCTGCAGGTCGAGGAACACGATGTCGGCCAGGTAGCCGGGCGCGAGCCGCCCGAGCTTGCCCGCGAAGCCCAGCGCGCGAGCGCCGCCCTCGGTGGCCGCCACCACGACCTCGTCGGTCGTCACCCAGCGATCCACGTCCGGGCTACGGCCCTTGGAGACGAGCGAGGCCAGGCGCATGGCCTCGTACACGTTCTGGTTGTCCGAGCAGTTCGCGCCATCGGTGCCGATGCCGACGTTCACGCGCCGCTCGAGCATGGCCTTCATGTCCCCGAAGCCGTTGCCCAGCCGCATGTTGCTGCCGGGGTTGTGGGCTACCGAGGCCCCGTGATCGCCCAGACGCTTCATGTCGTCGTGATCGAGCCACACGCCGTGCGCGACGGTGAAATGCGGTCCGAGCGCGCCGAGGCTGTCGAGGTGCGCGGTGAGCGTCTTGCCGTACCGCTGCAGCCCGACAATGGCCTGCACCTTGGACTCGGCCACGTGGCTGTGCAGGCCGACGCCGTACTCCTTGGCCAGGTGGGCGCAGGCGCTGATGAACTCGTCGGAGCAGTGATGGGGGATCGTCGGCGCGACCGCGAGCCCGATCTGCCGGCGGTCGAGCGTCCAGCCGTGCAGCCCCGCGCGGATGCCGTCGATGCTGGTCTTCCACGCCACCGGCTTCAGCTTCGCCACGTCCTCGCGCAGCGCCGGGCTCAGCACGTCCATCAGGCCGGGGATGGCTTCGTACATCGTGCGGTCGGCGACCATCGGCGCGATCACCGCGCGCATGCCGACGTCGGCATAGGCGCGACCGAGCGACTCAACGCCCTCGAGCGTCGGCGCCGGGAGCTCCAGCGGCAGGTCGTAGGCGGCGGTGACCCCCTTCAGTACCATCTCGACGGCGCCGATCTTGGCGCTCAGGTGCCGATCGTCGGCGGTCCGATTGCCGTTGATCCACGGCGCGGCGGTCAGCAACAACTCGAGCGTCCAGCGATCGCCCATGCCCTTGGCCAGATTGCCGTGAGCGTGGGTGTGCGCGTTGATCAGCCCGGGATGGAGGAGCATGCCGCCGGCCTCCAGGACCCGAGCGCCGGGGGGCGCGCTGAGGCCCTGGCCGATCTCGGCGATGGTGTCACCGGTGACGAGGATGTCAGCAGAATCCGCGCGGCGTGCGCGGGCGTCGAGCAGGCGCCCCCCGCGGATGATGGTGGCCGAGCCGGTCGCTTCAGTCATGGAGCACCTCGTGTGGGGACGGTGTGGCAGTATACGCGAGGTCATGAAGATCGGGTTCCACCTCACGCCGTTCTGGGGTCCCACTGACCGGCCGCCCACCCGGATCATCGACGAGGCGATCGAGGTGGTGGCGGCGGCCTCGGGCATGGGCTTCGAGTGGGTGTCGATCGGCCAGCACTGGCTCTCGCACCCGACCGTGTGGCCCCAGCCGATGCCGATGCTGGCGCGGCTGGCGCCGGAGACCGGGGCGATGCGGCTCAAGACCTCCGTGCTGCTCCTGCCGATCCTCAATCCCGTGGAGGTGGCGGAGAACGTCGCCACGCTCGATCACATCTGTCACGGGCGGCTCGACGTCGGCGTCGCCATCGGCTATCGCGAGGCCGAGCTGCTCACCGCCGGTTTGACGCGCGCCGATCGCGTGGCCAAGCTCGAAGAGTCGCTCGACGTCATGAAGCGTTTGTGGCGCGGCGAGACCGTGGATTTCGCCGGACGCTACGTGCACGTGCAACAGGGGCGGCTCGGCTTCACGCCGTACCAGACGCCGCACCCGCCGCTCGAGATGGGCGCGCAGAGCGAGGGCGCTACCCGCCGGGCCGCGCGCCTCACCGACGGCGTGTTCTTCGGCCCCCAGCTCGGCTGGGCCGACGTCGCGCGCTTCGCGTCCGTCTTTCGGGACGAGCGCGCCGCCGCCGGCGCCGCCACGCGGGGCTTCGTCGGCGCCTCGCGCAGCCTCATCGTGGGCAGCGGCAAGGAGGCGGCGGCGACGGCGGCGCGCGCGTATCTGGAGAAGACGTTCAACATGTACCGGACCTGGCGCATGCAGGAGCCCACCATGGGGCGCCTGCAGCTGGGCTTCGACACGAGCCTGGAGGACTGGACGATCCACGGCTCGCCCAAGGACTGCGTGGAGACCATCGAGCGGGCGCGCACGCTCGGCGTGGAACGGATCGGCTTCAGCATCTACAGCCTGCCGCCCGAGGTGGGCGCGCGCATCGACTACTTGCAGATGATCGCCAGCGAGATCGTGGCTCGCGTGAGGAGAACATCATGAAGCGACAGAACATCCAGCCGGACAAGCTCGCCAAGCGCGTGGTCGGCGGGCACACCCTCTACTCCCACGTCGTCGTGGTGGAGGCGAAGAAGGCGATCTTCGTCGCCGGCCAGCTGGCGCGCGACGGCCAGGGCAACGTGGTGGGCAAGGGCGATATGCGGGCGCAGATCAAGCAGACCGGCGAGAACATCAAGGCGGCCCTGGCCGCCGCCGGCGCCACGCTGAACGACATCGTCAAGACCAACACCTACGTGACGAACATCGAGGAGTTCTTCAGGCATACCGACGTCCGTATGGAGTACTTCGGTGCGATGCCGACGAGCACGACCATCGAGGTGAGCAAGCTCGCCCATCCCGACCTGATGGTCGAGATCGAAGTGATCGCGATGGTGGATTAAGGGGGTTAACGAGGAGCGCCACGGCTCCGCCGCGGCGCTCCGAACGCTGGGGGGTGTGGGGGGCCATTTCGGGGCCCCCCACGTCACTAGGCTTCCAGACTCTCCAGCAGGCGGCCGAAGCCGGTGATCTTCGGCTTGAGGCCGATCGCGCGGTAGGCGGCCCAGATGCTGGCCTGGTTGGAGCTGACGACCGGCTTGCCGGTGCGCTGTTCCAGTTCGGCCACGGCTTCGAGCGAGCGCCAGGCCGTGCACGAGCACAGCAGCGCGTCGGCCTCCGGACGGCAGACCCTCGACGCGAACGCCACCACTTCCTCGGGGTCGTGGTCGTTGATGTCCTGGTTCCCGCCGGCGGCGGCGTGCGGCTCGCCCTCGACGTTGAGGACCTCGAAGCCGAGCGCCTCGAGATAGACGCGGAGCTGTTTGTTGTTCCAGTCCGGGTAGGGCGTGGCGACCGAGACCTTGCGCGCGCCGAAGGAGCGCAGGGCCTCGACCACCGACGGGCTGGTGGCCACCGCCGGGACGCCGGCCGCCTTCTGGATGATGTCGAGCATCTCGCGATCCCAGCCCGGGCCGCGATAGAAGCTGCCGGTCGTGCAGCCGTAGGCGACGACGTCGACGCGCGCCGTGGCCTGATAGCGCGCGCCGGATTCGACCTCGGCATTCATGCGGTCCATCCCCGCGGCGCCCATCGCATCGTTGGTCAGCCACAGGCGCTGACCGTGAATGGTGACGTCGCGCGGGCTCACCAGCTGGAAGTCCGCCTCGAAGCTGGTGTTGGTAGAGGGAACCATCACGCCGATTCGCTTGCGCACGCTCATGCCGGAGTCCTCCTGGCCAGCTCGTAGCCCTGATCGATGAGACGCACCACGCGCAGGCAGTCGTGCACGCTGATGGGTGGCGCCGCACCCCGCCGGAAGTGATCGAGGATGTCGTGCACGAGGGTCTGGTAGAGAGGCACCGGCGGCGGCGCGGAGGCGATCTCCTCGCCCGCGGAGGTGATGACGCGCAGCGTGTCGTCGTGCTGCCAGGCCAGGATGGCGTCGCGTCCGGCGATCTTGAACTCGCTGTCGCTGCCGTCGTATGGCACCGTGTTGCCGACCTCGACTGTCCCCAGCACGCCGCTGGTCGTCCGCAGCTGGACCGAGGCGAAGTCCTCCACGCGCTGGCCGAGCGCCCGCGCGCTCAGCTGCGCCCCGGTGACCGTTGCGTCCTCTCCGGTCAGCTGCAGGAAGAGATCCAGCGGATGCGAGCCGAGGTTGCGGAGACAGCCGCCGCCGGCCAGCGCAGGGTCGAGCATCCACGGCGCGTCCCACTTCGGGTAGCGGGCCGAGGTCGGCCGGTTCAGTCGGAAATAGAGGTGTGACAGGGGACCGAAGCGCCCCTCGGCCAGCATCCGTCGGGCACGGATGGTGAAGGGCGAGTAGCGCTGCGGCAGCGGGAGGGCCACGAACGCCTTGCTGGCCGCCGCCTTCTCGGCGATGCCGGCGACTTCGGTCGCATTCAACCCCATGGGCTTTTCCATCATGAACGGGACACCCTGGTCGAGCAGGTAGTGGGCGGTCTCCGCCATGCGGCTGTGCTGACCGAGCGCGACCACGAAGTCGGGCTTCGTCCGCGCCACCATCTCGCGATAGTCGGTGAAGACCGGCGGCTTGCCGAGCTCCGCCGCGCGCCGCCCCACGACGGCCGCGTCCGGATCGTGGAGGCCCACCAGCTGAACGTCGGGCATGGTGCTGAGGATGCGCAGGTAGGCGGCGTCCCACAGCGAGTGCCAGTGGCTGATCTCGATGGCCGCGACGCGCATCAGCGCTCCGTGCCGGTGCCAGCCGGAGCTGCCGCTGGCGCGCGGCCGGCCAGGACGCCGACGATGCGCGTTGCGGCCGCCACACCGGAGGCCCAGGCGCCGTGGATCGCGCCGAAGGTGTCCACCGTGCACGCATCACCGGCGAAGAAGATGCGCTCGGCCACCGGCTGCGCGAGTACCGAGCGACAGTGAGCGAAGCCCGGGCGCGCGGCCGAGTACGAACCGCGGGCCCAGGGGTCACCGGCCCAGGCAGTGGCCGTCAGGCGCCGGATGCGCCGATCGAAGTCGGCGCCGAACAACCGGATCAGCTCTTCCCGCGTGGCGGCTTCAAGGCCGTGCTGGGCTTCGAGCTCGGACGCATAGTCACCCCCGAAGTACGCCAGCAAGACCTCGTGGCCAGCCGGTCGCACGGTGAGGCTCATGGTGCGCGCCGTGTCGGCGCGCGCGACGAAGTTCACCGTGCCTTCGAACGGGAGCGCGCCCGGCTCCATCTCGACGAAGACCTTGTTCGCGATGCCGAGGGGCAGGCCGGCGAAGGCTTCCCCGTAGGCCAGGGGCAACGCCGGCGTGAACACCGGCTCGCCGCGGGCGAGCAGGGTGGTCGGCACGGTGACGACGACGGCGCGGCACTCGAGCGTGCCCTGCTTCGTGGCCACGCGCAAGCCGCGGCCCCGCCAGTCGATGGCCGTGACCGGGCACTCGAGAACCACGTCCAATCCGCGCGCGGCGCTGGCGACCACAGCGCCCAGGCCCTCGCTGACCGGCCAGTTGACGTCGGAATCCTCCGAGGCGGTGAAGTCGACGGTCGACAGGTTCGGCAGGTTCACGCCCATCGACCAGCTCATGATCGCGTCGAACAGCGGCCGGAACTCCAGATCCTTCGGCACGACGCCGGAGGCCGCCACGTCGTGTCCGGCCCGGGTGGCAGCCGCCATCGCCTCGACCGCGCGGTCCCAGTCCGCGTCGAGCCGTGCGCTCAGCTCGGCATTCACCGGCTCGCGACCGATCAGCTGACGCCAGTCCGGCGAGCGCTCGGTCACGGTGAAGCCGTGCCGGCGCGCATAGTCGGTCCAGGGGTTTCGGTCCGCCGCGTGCAGCCACGCGCATCCACGGTCGATGGGCACCCCGAGCGTCTCGCGATCCGTCCACGCGCGGCCGCCCACCCGGCTGCGGGCCTCGAGCACGCGCACGGTGAGGCCGGCCGCCGTCAGCTCCCGTGCGGCGACGAGGCCCGCGGCGCCGGCGCCCACCACGACGACGTCGAGATTCACCACCGTCAGCGGCGCCTCACCACGTGAACCCGTAGCGACGGCGGCACGCCGAAGTAGTTCGTCTCGAACAGCGTCTTGACCCAGTCGACCGGAAGGTCCTCGATCGGCCCCCGCCGATGCCGGCGTTAATGACGAGGATGTCGACGCGTCCGGGCTTGTCGAGGACGTCGGCCACGCCGCGCTGGATGGATCCGGGCTCATCGACGTCCAGGGCGACGATCCGCACGGGCAGGCGCTCGGCGTCGATCGCCGCGCGAAGGTCGGTGGCGGCGGCCGGCTGGCGGACGCCGGCCCAGACGTCGTGGCCCTGGCGGCCGAAGTGCAGGGCCGTGGCCAGGCCGATGCCGGTGCTGGTGCCGGTGATCAGGGCGACGGGCATGACGCCTCCTCAGGTACTGAGGGAGACTACTATGAGCAGGGTGATACCATCTACCGGATGAGCGACGAGGCGAAACCCAGCAACTTCATTCGCGACATCATCCTCGAGCACAATCGCACCGGCCGCTTCGGCGGCAAGGTGATCACGCGCTTCCCGCCCGAGCCCAACGGCTATCTTCACATCGGCCACGCCAAGGCCATCTCGATCGATTTCGGCATGGCTCGGGAGTTCGGCGGGCGCTGCAACCTCCGCTTCGACGACACCAACCCCACGAAGGAGAGCCAGGAGTACGTCGACGGCATCATGCGCGACATCCGCTGGCTCGGCTTCGACTGGGGCGGGCACCTCTATCACGCCAGCGACTACTTCGAGCAGCTCTACCAGTGGGCCGAGCAGCTCATCCAGGCCGGCAAGGCTTATGTCGATGATCTCAGTGGCGATCAGATCCGCGAGTATCGCGGCACACTGACCGAGCCGGGCCGGCCGTCGCCGTTCCGCGATCGCTCGGTCGAGGAGAATCTCGACCTGTTCCGTCGGATGCGGGCGGGCGAGTTCGCCGACGGAGCCAAGACGCTGCGGGCGAAGATCGACATGGCTTCGCCGAACATCAATCTGCGCGACCCGGTGATGTACCGGATCCGCAAGGCCTCGCACCAGCGCACCGGTGATGCGTGGTGCATCTATCCGCTCTACGACTGGGCCCACGGCCAGTCGGATTCGCTCGAGGGCGTGACCCACTCGATGTGCTCGCTGGAGTACGAGGACCACCGGCCGCTCTACGACTGGTACCTCGATGCGCTCGGCATCTTCCATCCCCAGCAGATCGAGTTCGCGCGGCTGAACCTGAGCCACACGATCATGAGCAAGCGCAAGCTGCTGCAGCTGGTGGAGACCGGCCAGGTGCGCGGCTGGGATGATCCCCGCATGCCGACGCTGGCTGGTCTGCGCCGCCGCGGCTACACGCCGGAGTCGATCCGCGACTTCGCCGAGCGGGTGGGCGTGACCAAGGCCGCCAATCTCGTGGAGCTCGCCTATCTCGAGCACTGCTTGCGCGAGGACCTCAACAAGCGCGCCGAGCGCCGGCTGGCCGTGCTGCGGCCGCTGAAGCTGATCGTCCAGAACTACCCGGTCGGGCAGGTGGAGGAGTTCGAGGCGGTCAACAATCCCGAGGACCCGAGCGCGGGCACGCGCAAGGTGCCGTTTTCGCGCGAGCTCTACATCGAGCAGGACGACTTCCGCGACCCGGCGCCGCCGAAGTACTTCCGCCTGTCGCCCGGCGCAGAGGTGCGGCTGCGTTATGCCTACATCGTGAAGTGCACTGACGTCACGCGGGATACCTCAGGCCAGGTGACCGAGGTGCGCTGCACGTACGATCCCGACTCGCGTGGGGGCGACAGCAAGGGCCGCAAGGTGAAAGGAACCATCCACTGGGTCTCCGCCGCCCACGCGGTCGACGCCGAGGTACGGCTGTACGACACGCTCTTCACTGTCCCCAAGCCCGACGACGCCGAGGATTACGCGAGCGTGCTGAACCCGAACTCTCTGGAGGTGCTGACCGGCGCCAAGGTGGAGCCGGCGCTGGCCGGCGTGCCGCCCGAGACGCACGTGCAGTTCGAGCGCACCGGCTACTTCGTGTCCGACTGGAGCGACCACACTCCCGCGCGCCCCGTCTTCAATCGCGCGGTCGGGCTACGCGACACCTGGGCGAAGATCGAGAGCAAGGGGTAGCGGCGCGCGCCGGGCCGACCCATCGCCTACTTCTTCTGGTCGGAGATCTTGACGGAGAACTGGCGCAGGCGTTCCTGAGTTTGGGGGCTCAGCATCGCGATCAGACCAGCCGGATCGGTCTTGCCGCGGTCCAGGATTTCCGAGAGCTTCGTGATATCGCCGCCCGCCGCCACCGTCAGCTCACTGAAGACATCGAGCGCCAGCGCGTAGAAGTCCTGCGTCAGGGCTTCGGAGCCGGTCAGTGAACGGACCTGCTGGTCGATCGACGTCGCCTGTGGATTGCCGGCGATGGCGCTGGAACGCTGACTGGGATCGATCAGCGTCTTGAGCGTCGTCGCCAGCGCCTCGGTGGCGGTGGGGTCGAGAGGCTGGGCACCGAGCGCTGATGCGGCTGCCAGCACGACAAGCAGCGTGAAGACCGTCGCCGTACGCGTGAGCATCGTCAACACCTCATTCGAGAATCGGTCAGCGCGCAGCCGAAACGACTGCGGGATGGTGAGGCCCAGCGCCTTCGCTGTCTTCATGTTCAGGACGAGCCGGTACTGGGTCGGCTGCTCGATGGGAAGCTCGGCCGGCTTGGCGCCCTTGAGGATCCTGTCCACGTCGATGACGGCCCGTCGGAAGAGACCGTCCAGATCCAGCTGAACGCGCCTCATGATCGCTATCGTAGCAGGGCAGCCGGCGAGGACCGTGAACTACAGGTCGCGGGGCTACGCGCGGCGGGCTTCGAGCGCCGCGAGTCGCTCGCGGATGTCGATCGCGGTGCGTAGTTCCCGGTCAACGCCGTCGATCCTGGCGTCGACACGGCGAATCTCAGCGATCAGCTCGCCCTTCATGTGGCCCATCTGGGCGGCCAGCGAGTCGACCTTGTCGCCCAGTCGGGCATCGACGTTGTCAATCTTCTCGCTCAGGCGAGCGTCAATGCTGTCGATTTTGTGGCTTAGACGAGCGTCGATGCCTTCGATTTTGGCGCTCAGACCAGCGTCGACGCTGCCGATCTTGTGCCCCAATCGAGTGTCGACGCCGTCGATCTTCTGGTCGAGGCGCCGGAGGTCGGCATGCATTGCCTGGATCTCGCCGCGCATCTCGTGCAGCGCGGGCGCGACGATATCCTGGATCGCGCTCTTGACCTGGTCGTAGATGCCCATGCGCGGCATTCAATCAACCTCGTCCGGCTCGGTCAACGCCAAGTCTAGGATACACTCAGTCCGCATGGCCGCCGAGCCCACCACGTCCTTCCACACCCTCACGCCCGACCGGGTGCTCGACGCCGTCGAGGTGGGCGGCCTGCGCTGCACCGGCCGCTGCCTGCCTCTGCGCGCTTTCGAGAACCGCGTCTACGAGGTGGAGCTGGAGGACGAGCGCCGCCTAGTCGTGAAGTTCTATCGCCCCGGGCGGTGGTCGCGCGAGACGATCCTGGACGAGCACCGCTTCCTGGAGGATCTCGTCGCCTCCGAGGTGCCGGCCGTCGCCCCGATGGACCTCGGCTCCGGCCAGACGCTGAACGAGGCCAACGGCATCTACTACGCCGCCTTCCCCAAGGTGCGTGGCCGCTCGCTCGACGAGCTTGACGCCGAGAACCGCCGCCGCATCGGCCGCACGATCGGCCGCATGCATGCCGTCGGCGCCGCGCGCCCCGCCCCGCACCGTCCCAAGCTCAGCGTCCAGCACTATATCCACGAGCCGCTCGAGTTCGTGCTCAAGGGCGGCTTCATGCCCGAGAACCTGGGCCCGCGCTACCGCGACGTAGCCCTGCGCATCGCCGAAGCCGTCGCCAAGCCCCTGGCCGCGGCCCGCACCCAGCGCGTCCACGGCGACCTGCACTGGGGCAACATTCTCTGGACCCCGGACCCGCTGCTGGTGGACTTCGACGATTGCGTGATGGGCCCGCCCATCCAGGACATCTGGCTGCTGGCGCGGGGGGAAGGCGAGGAAGCTCGCAAAGCTCGCGAGGACTTGATCGAAGGCTACGAGCTCTTCCGCGAGTTCGACCGCTCGACGCTGCCGCTGATCGAGCCGCTGCGCGCGATGCGCATCATCTACATGTCGGGCTGGATCGCCAAGCGCTGGGACGATCCGTCGTTCCCCCACGCGTTCCCGAACTTCAAGGACGTGCGCTACTGGATGCAGGAGTACGAGGCGCTGGTCGGGATCAGCGAGGCGATCGCCGGGCTCGGCTAGCGCCGCGACTCAGAACATCGCCAGCGGATTCGCCGGCGACCCCGTCCCGCCCATCACCGGCAGCGGCGACACGATGAGCATGAAGTCGTCGCGGCCTTCCTCCTGACAGACCTGCGCCAGCGGCTCCAGCAGCGCGTTGTCCACCAGGGCGCAGCCGTAGGCGAACAGGCAGGCGTGCACCGCCCACGGGATGTCGTAGCCGATCGGCAACGCGTCGAGCATGTCCCACACCAGCACGCTCACGTCGTGATCGCGCAGGAAAGGCAAGCAGGATACGTGCAGGCCGGGGCGGGTGAGCGTGGCCGACGGACCGAACACCTTGCTGTACGGCTTCTCAGGATCCTGCGCCTGCCAGGCCTCGCGGCCGGAGTAGACGGCGACAGCGTCGCCCGGCTCCAGCGTGATCTTCCGGCGCGTCAGAATGTCATCGAGCTCCCAGCCGTGGACGGGACGGTCCTCGGTGACGAACTTCGTACCGCGGTGGCGCGGAA
>Ga0111539_10007358_pt1 | contig 14102 bp, 14 predicted proteins | sample RhiMethybrSRZTD1_FD_79667 | JGI IMG/M metagenome (GOLD analysis project Ga0111539, IMG submission 79667) | Populus rhizosphere microbial communities from Tennessee, USA - Rhizosphere MetaG P. TD hybrid SRZTD1 (version 2) (version 2) | ecosystem: Host-associated > Plants > Roots > Rhizosphere >...
AAAGCCGATATTCTTCCCATCGCGATCAACGCTTCCTATCGGGGGATAGTCGAAGCGCACACCAGCGAGGAATTTGCCGGTCCGCTTGACTTTCTCCAAAGTGGATTCTGCTCCGGCGGTTTGGGCTCCCAGCGCCAAGAGTGCAACTGATGCGAGTACGCCGGCCATAGCCTTCAGAAACTTCACGTGTCTTCTCCCCTAGTGCAGGATGCCGCCCAGAAAGCGCCTGATGCGCTCTGTCTGGCTTTGTGAATAGAAGTCTTCCGCGGTTCCCAGCCAGCCGATCGACCCACCATCCATGAAGATGATCGCGTCTGCGAACTTGCGCGCGAACCCCATCTCGTGCGTCACGACGACGGCGGTTCTGTCCTCGGTGGCAAGGCCGGCGATGACATCGAGCACTTCCTTGATGTTCTCAGGGTCGAGCGCCGAAGTCGGCTCGTCGAACAAAAGGATGCTGGGATCCATCATGAGGCATCTGGCGATCGCCACACGCTGCTGCTGCCCGCCGGAAAGCTGGTGAGGGAGCGCGCTGATCTTGTCGGACAGGCCCACTGTGGCCAGAAGCCTCTCGGCCTTGCTCGCCGCGGCGCGGCGCGTCTCCTTCAGCACTTTCATTGGTGCCAGGATGAGGTTGTCCAGAACGTTCAGATGCGGGTACAGGCTGAACTTCTGGAACACCATTCCCAGCTTGACGCGGAACTGCGGGTTGGCGAACGCCCGCTTGCTGGCATTGACGCCCAACACCTCAAGCGTGCCGGTGGTGACATTCTCGAGGCCGTTAATGCACCTCAGAAGCGTGCTCTTGCCCGAACCGCTCGGGCCGCAGATGACGTACTTCGTACCCCAGGCCAGCCGAAGGTCGATGTCGCGGAGAATGACGTGACCTTCGATCTCCTTCCCCACGTTCGTGAACTTTACGGGGCACGGCGGCCTCATCGGTAGGTGACCTTGACGCCATTCTCCTGCTTGGCCATCTCGGCCCTCAAAGCTTCGTGCAGCTTGCGCGTGATCGGACCGACCTGCCCCCCTCCGATGCGAGTTCCAGTGATCGACACGATCGGGGCGATTTCCATCATGGAAGCGCTTTCGAAGACTTCGTCGGCAGTCATGAGATCGTAAAGCGTCATGCGGGTCTCGCGCGCCTCGATGCCGAGATTCTTACAGGCGCCGAGAAGGGTTGCCCGCGTAATGCCCGCCAAGATGTTACCTTCTGACGGGGTGCGCACGATGCCGTCAGTTACGGCGAAAATATTGCTGCCGTAGCCCTCGGCGAGGTAGCCGGTGTGGTCAAGCATGATGGCCGTGTCGGCCCCTGCGTGCTTGGCCTCAAGGTAGGCGAGTATATTGTTTATGTAGTTGCAGGTCTTAACGCGTGAATCGAGGCTGTCCGGAGGGACCCGGCGATAAGATGATACAATTGCGCGGTATCCGCTCGCGAATATAGCAGCTTTCTCGTTGATGTCCTCGTGCTGAGCGATAACGACGACGGTGGGCCCCTTGAGCTGATGCATGTTGCGAATACCAGTGGGACCAACGCCGCGGGATATGATTGGCCGCATATAGCCATCCCGCAGTTTGTTCAAGCTGGCAGTTTCGCAGATGATGTGGATGAACTCCTCCCGCGAGAAAGGCAGATCTATCTGCAAAAATCTGCAAGACTTGAATAACCTGTCGATATGCTCGCGAAGCTTGAATATCAAGCCGCCGGATAGCTGGAGACCCTCAAAAACGCCATCGCCATACACAAAATTGTGGTCGAACACGGAGACCTTGGCATCGTTTTTGTCGAGATACTTCCCGTCTACATAGACGAAATCTCCGATCATCCAGCGCCCCTCTCATTCAGTGCATCCTCGAGCCTGCCAACCCAGGCGCACGAATTATTGTCCGACAAAAAAATGATCATGCACGCGCAACTTTGTCAAGAAGTAGCGCTCCGTTTCGCGTCAATATGGCGCAAAATCGGGCATCGGAAATTCGCGCCACCGCCGTCGGATAGGCAAACCTTTTTGTGGGGTATACAAATGGTATGTGGACGTTTGTTTTAACGTTGCGGACGATTTCCTCGGAAATCACCATACGTGCCGCTCCACCGGGCGACCTGGAAATCACGCTCGGTGCCGGGGATAGGCGGGGCGGTTGTTGTTCCTGGCACCGCACTCGAGACGCCCGCAGCGCCGGGGCGGATCCCCCCCAGACTGACTTGTGCTGCGGCGCCCGTCCGAGACCAGATCAATTTCCGATCTGCCGGAATCGTTCGGCACCATGAACCTGTGATGCCGGCGGAGGGCAGTAGCCCAAGTGCCGGTACCCAAGGCACCAGTTCGCGCGGCCGTGGATACCGGAAATGTCCTGACCTCGGGACAAGCCCGAGGGGAGACGCGAAATTTCGGCATGACAGTGAGCGGAGCCGGTCGGAAGTCGCTCTGGACTAGACGGCCGTCGTGCCGGATTTACCCTCGTTGCGCTCGCGCTTTGCCGCCTTGGTCGCTCGCCGCAGAGCATTGATCGCCTTGCGTTGCTTGGCCTGTATGCGCTTGCGGCGTGAGTCCGACATCTTGGGCATGAGAAGCATCCTCCGGTAACCCGACTTTCAGAACGCGTCACCCTATCACGAGGCCGGCAGGAATGGGCGGCGCGAGGAGACGCTCGAGCTCCCACGGCAACGAGCCGGCACGGCGGAAGATTTAGTGTCCCTTCGATGCCGCGGCGGCGCCGCTGCCGTAGAGGTGACAGGCTACCCGGCGGCCGTCCACGTCGTCGAGCCCAGGCGCCTGATCGCGGCACCGCGCCATGGCGTGGGGGCAGCGCGGGTGGAAGTGGCATCCGGGCGGAGGCCGCAGCGGGCTCGGCACCTCGCCGGTCAGGACAAACTCCTCGCGCGGGTCATCCGGATGGCTCGGCAGGGCCGCCGAGAAGAGAGCCTGCGTGTAGGGATGCTTCGGAGCGCGGGCGAGCATGTGCGCGTCGCCGCTCTCGACGATCCTGCCCAGATACATCACGGCAATGGCGTGGCTCATGTGAGCGATGGCCGCGAGATCGTGGGCGATGAACAGGTAGGACAGGCCGAGCTGGGCCTGGAGGTCGCGCAGCAAGTTCAGGATCTGGGCGCGGATCGACACGTCGAGAGCGGAAACCGGCTCGTCGAGCACGACCAGCTTGGGCGACAGCGCCAGTGCTCGCGCGATCGCGATCCGCTGCCGCTGGCCACCGGAGAACTCGTGGGGAAAGAGGTCGGCTGAGCGGCCGGGAAGCCCGACAAGGTCGAGCAGGCGCAAGACGTGACGGCGGGCCTCGCCGGCGGTCAGCTGCTCATTGGTAGTGAGCGGTTCCGCGATTATGGCGCCCACGCGCATGCGCGGGTTGAGGGAGGCGAACGGATCCTGGAAGACGGCCTGGACGGATTTGCGATAGCGCCGACGCTCGGAGGCGTCGAGCGCATGCAGGTCCTTTCCCTCGAAAGAGATGCTGCCGCCGGTCGGCTCCTCGAGACCCAGAACGAGCTTGGCGGTCGTGGTCTTCCCGCACCCGGACTCGCCGACGACGCCGAGGGTCCGGCCGCCCTCGATAGAGAAAGAAATGCCATCAACCGCGCGCACCACCCCGCGGTCGCCGCCGAAGAGGCCGCGCCGAGCGCGAAAGTGCTTGCTCAATCCCGCCGCCTCGAGCACGAGCATCAGGCCGCTCCCTTCGGCATACGGGCTTCGGCGAAGCTGGAGTCGGCAAGCCAGCAGCGCACTGTTCCCCGATTGCCGAAAGCAAGCCGCACCGGCGGCGGCTCGCGACAGCGATCGAACGCGCTCGTGCATCTCGGCGCGAAAGCGCATCCGGGCGGCATCGCGATCATATCGGGTGGCTGTCCGTCGATGGCGGCAAGCCGCTGGCGATTGTCGCTCATGCGCGGGATCGAGTTGAGAAGCGCCTGCGTGTAGGGGTGCGCCGGCGCATTGAAAATCTCACGGACGGGACCCGACTCCACGACGCGGCCCGCATACATCACCGCCAGCTGGTCGCACATCTTGGCAACGATGCCGAGATTGTGGGTGATGAAGATCAAGGCGAGGCCGTGCGCGCGCTGCAGCTCCCGCAGGAGGTTCAGATATTGGGCCTGGATCGTCAGATCGAGGCTGGTGGTCGGCTCGTCGGCAATGAGCAGGCGGGGCTCGCAGGAAATGCCAATGGCGCCGACTATGCGCTGACGCATGCCGCCCGACATCTCGTGCGGATGCTGCCGCAGCCGCGTCTGCGGCGAAGGGATGCGCACCGCCTTCAGCAGCTCGCGGGCCCGGCTCCACGCGCCCGTGCGCGTCGCTCCGTCGTGCACCCGGATCGGCTCCGCCACCTGGTCGCCGATGGTGAAGAGCGGATTGAGCGAGGCCATGGGATCCTGCAGGATCATGGCGATGCGCTTGCCCCGGACATGGCGCATTTCGGCGTCGGATTTCTCGAGGAGATCCTCGCCCTCGAACATTATCCGCCCGCTGGCGGTCCGCGCCCCGGGCGGAAGCAGCCGCAGGATGGAGAGCGCCAGGGTGCTTTTGCCGGAGCCTGATTCGCCGACGATTCCCAGAGTCTCGCCGGCGTCGATACGAAGCGAGACCTCGTCGACGGCGCGCACGACCCGGGTGCCGCGCGCGGAGACGTATTGGGTGGAGAGATTGTCGATCTCTAGCAACGGGCGTGTGCTCATTGCGATTCAGAGCTGACGGAGCTGGGGGTCGAGTTTGACGCGGAGCCAATCGCCGATGATGTTTGCCGAGAGCACCATGAGCATGATGCACACGCCAGGCAGCACGGTGAGCCACCAGTAGCCCACCATCAGCCCCTTCTTGCCGTCCGCAAGCATCAGGCCCCAGGCCGGCATGGGCGGCGGGACGCCCACGCCGAGGAAGGACAGGGCTGCCTCGGTTACGATGACCACGCCGAGCATGAGCGTGCCGAGCACGATTGCGGAATTTATGACATTGGGCAGGATGTGGCGCGCCATGATGGTCCGCTTGGAGCATCCCGCCACGATCGCCAGTTTCACGAACTCCCGTTCCTTGAGGGACAGCACCTCGCCGCGGATCACGCGCGCGTAGCGCGTCCAGTAGACCAGTCCCAGGATGATCACGATATTCCACATGCTCGGGCCGACGATGGCCGTCAGGAAGATGGCGAAAGTCAGCGCCGGCAGGGCCAGCCACGTGTCGGTGATGCGCATGATCACCTGGTCGATCCAGCCGCCGAGGTAACCGGAGACGATGCCGAGCACGGTGCCGACCACGCCGGCGAAAATCACTGCGGTGAAGCCGACCACCATGGAAACCCTGGCGCCGAAGATGAGCCGAGAGAGCACGTCCCGGCCCAGATGGTCGGTGCCCAAGAGGTACTCGTGGCTGCCGCCGGCCTGCCAGACGGGCGGGCGGAAGCGCGCTCCGAGGTTGCCGACCTCCGGATCGTGCGGCGCCAGCACATCGGCAAAGACGGCCACGAATGCGATGCCGCCAATAATCAGCACCGGCAGCAGCGGGAAGCCCTCCGTGCGCAAGAGATCGAAGCGCGACGGCAGGCCGATTGCTCCAGTCTGCGTGCTCATGCCCTCACCTCTCGAGTCGAATGCGCGGATCGATCACGGCGTAGAGGATGTCGATCAGCAAGTTGACCGCCACGATCATGACGCCGCCCAGCAGCACCACGGCCTGGACGACGGGGAAGTCGCGAAACGTGATGCCCTCGTAGAGCAGCCGGCCGATGCCGGGCCAGGCGAACACGGTCTCCACGACCACGGCCACGTTGACCATGATGACGAGATTGATGCCGGCCAGGGTCAGCACCGGGATCAACGCATTCTTGAAGGCGTGCTTGGTGATGACGAGGGACTCAGGAAGGCCCTTGAGGCGGGCGAGCTTGATATACTCCGAGCCCAGCACCTCGAGCATGGAGGAGCGTGTGAGCCGCATATGCGCCGCAGCGAAGTACCAGCCGAGCGCGAATGCCGGCATGATCAGGTGCAGGGCGGTGCCGGAGCCCGATGAGGGCAGCCACTGGAGATAGACGGAAAAGAACAGGATCAGCACGAGACCGACCCAGAACGACGGCAGCGACAGGCCGAGCAGCGCGAACACCTTGCCCGCCCGATCCCAGAAGCGCCCCACGCGCACGGCTGCAAGAATCCCGCTCGGTATGCCGATCAGGAGCGAGAAAACCATGGCCGCCAGCGCCAGCAGCAACGAGTTGGGGAGACGCGAGAGGTAGAGCTCGAAGACGGGGGTGCGGTAGTAGAACGATTGGCCGAAGTCGCCCTGGGCGAGGCTCGCCATGAAGCTTGCGTACTGCACCCAGATCGACCGGTCGAGGCCAAGGCGCTGGCGCACGGCGTCGATGTCGGCCTGGCTGGCACCGGGCTCCACCAGCAACGTCGTGGGGTCGCCGGTGATGCGGACGAACAGGAAGATGGTCAGCGACAGAAGAAACAGCGAAACCGCGGAGTAGGCCAACCGCCGGAGGATATAACGTGTCATGCTATCCTCGCTGCCTTTGCTGCTATTTGCCTGCCAGCGTCACATCCTCGTAGGGGGCCGAATAGGCGTGGCCGGAGATCAGTCCGAGCCCGGCCTCCCCGACCCGGGGGCCAGCGCCATTGATAAAGGCCAGCTGCCAGATGTGCGCGTAGATCGTCCGCTCCTGGACGAGCTGCTGCATCTTTTGAAGGATCGCCTCGCGCTTCTTGATGTCGACCTCGGACGCCTGCTGCTGGAAGAGCGCGTCGATGTCGGGGTATGAGCCGTACACGTAGCTGCCACCCTTCACGACAAAGGCTTCGAGGCGCGTGGCCGCGTTGCCGAAGGCGCCGCTGGCACCCTGGATGATGTTCTTGTAGCTCTTCTCCGAATAGCCCTTGAAGAAAGCGGCGCGCTCCAGCGGCCGCAGCCTGGCGCGAATGCCCACGGCCTGCAGGTTGTTGAGGACCGCCTCTCCGAGGTTGGCGTACGAGCTGTCACAATAGTAGTCGCCCGCGTCGAAGCCCTTGGGATGGCCTGCCTCGGCGAGGAGCTGCTTGGCCTTGACCGGATCGAACGTGGGCTCCGGCGGCTGCCAGTAGTACTCGAAGCCGTAAGGGATCATGCTGCCCGTCAGCTTGGAGTGGCCGAGCGTCAGCGCCTCATTGATGGTCTTGCGGTCGATGGCAAGGCTCGCCGCCTGCCGCACGCGCGGATCGTGCCATGGCGACTTCGGGTCCCATTGATCCGGGAAGTAGATCCAGAACGGGGCCGAGATGACGGTGGGCTTGAGGGTCAGCCCTTTCGTGCGCTGCAATTCCTCGGCAAGCTCGCCGCGGATGGAGTAGACGATATCGATCTCGCCCCGTTTGAGCGCGGCAAGCCGGGTGGACTCGTCCGGGATCACTTTGAACACCAGGCGCTTCACGTTCGGCACCTTGCGCCAATACTGCTCGAAGGCTTCGAACGTCAGTTCAAGGCCCGGCGTGAAGGAGACGAACTTGTAGGGTCCGGCGCCGATTGGCGCCTTCTTGTAGCCCTCCTCGCCCACTTCCTCCACGTACGCCTTCGGCACGATCCAGCCGGCACCTGTGGCGCTCGAGTAGAACGTGAGAAAGTCCGGCCACGGCTCCTTCAGCTTGAAGACGACCTTGTGCGGGTCGGGCGTCTCCACGGCGGCGACCCGCTCCTTGATGGCCTTGGCCGACGTACCGCGGTAGCGCTCGAAAGAGAACTTCACATCCTCCGCCGTAACCGGCTTGCCGTTGTGGAACGTAGCGCCCTTGCGCACGACGAACTCATAAGTGAGCCCGTCGGGGGACATGCTCCATGATTCGGCGAGACTGGGCGCCGCAGGGTTGCCGGGCATCGGCTTCACCATGGCATCGTGCAGCGCGTACATCACCATGAAGGGAGTGATCATCCCCTGGGTGTCCGCCGGATCGAACCAGAGCGGGGCCAGCGAGACGTGCACACCCCAGGTGAGTTGCCCTTCCGGCTTCGCGGCAGCGTCCGCCGCCGGCAGACTCGCAAGAAAAGGAAGAGCTAGGAGAGCGAGAAGGTGGCGGCGCGTAGAACGGATCGGGTGGCGGTCGTGTCGGACGCACTGACGAGAGGAATAGCTCGACAGCGCCGGGACGTGCCCAACGTGCAATGTAGCCATGGCGTTTCCCTTCTATCGCACATCGAGAACGCCTGTTTTGTGCCAGCCCTTTGTCGGATCGACGCGGGGTAGCCCTCGATGCGCAACGGACGACTTTGTTTTTTCCCAAAACGGGCGGCCCCGTCCTGGGATGTTGTCAGTCTACTGCATTGCCGCGCCTGTGCCCAGAGGTGGAATCAGCGAATGACTAGTCATATCGGCCTACGGCCAGAGGAACGAAAATGGCCAGGCTGAAGCCGCGGCCGGGGCCGCAGCCCGTCGCGGCAGCTTGTCCGTTCGCTGCTAAGCAGCAACGCGCGCCGGCACGCGAATGCGCGCAAGGGTCTGCGACCGCTCGGCCTCCTCGATCTCGGCCGCAGCAATGGCCTTCGCCAGCGCAGCATTCAGCGCCTTGGCCGCATCGAGAGTGAGCTCCACTGCGGCCCGCGCGCCGGGAGGCAGGCCGCTGTTGACGAAGTCTATGGTGATCGCGTCATCGAGCAGCGCGTGGCGCGCGTGGTCGTAGGCAACGACCGAGTGGGTGAGGGCGAACCACTGACCCTCGCCCTTGGCCATGCCGTCGGCAGCTGCGATCTCGACGATGGATGTGCACATGTTCGTTACCTCGCCAGGTGCTTGCTGAAGAACGCGAACACCTTGCCCCAGCCATCGAGCGCCTGCTCCACGCGATACATGGGACGATGGTAGTAGAAGATGCCGTGGCCGGCGCCGTCGTAGCGGTAGAACTCGTAGGCCTTGCCGTGCTTCTTGAGCTCGGCCTCGTGCTGGTCCACCTGCTCGGGGCTTGGTGCGCGGTCCTCGTTGCCGAAGATGCCGAGCAGCGGGCAGGAAAGACTCTTGGTGAGCTCGATCGGCGACGTCGGCGTCTTGGCGTTGAGCTCCTCCTTCCCCATCACGACGCGACCTCCCCACAGGTCGATGCAGGCGTCGACATCCTTCTTGTGGCAGGCGTAGAGGAAGGCGTGCCGGCCGCCGGAGCAGGAGCCGAAGAGGCCCACCTTGCCGTTGTGGCCCGCCTGCGCCCGCATCCACTTCACGGCGCCCTCGGTGTCGCCGACGACCTGGGCATCAGGCACCCCGCCTTCGGCGCGGACCTTGGCGGCGACGTCGTCGGGACTGCCCTGGCCGTTACGCTCATAGAGGTTGGCGCAGATGGCCATGTAGCCGTGGTGAGCGAACTTGCGCGTGAACTCGCAATAAATCTCGCTCCAGCCGGGGAGGTGATGGACCAGAACGACACCGGGGAAGGGACCGGGGCCTGAAGGGCGCGCCGTGTAGGCCGAGATCGCCTCGCCCTTGTCGCCTTTGATCTTGATCTCCTCGACGGTCATGCCACGGTATGTCATCGTCGTTTCCTCCTGGACGTTTGGGAACCTTCGCGTCGGGCCGCCGGGGTTGAATGGGAGCGGTGGCAGCACGCCAGCGCGTTCGCCGCCAGGCGATTGTAAGGTGCCTTTCGGGCAGTTCGCAAACTGCGTGCCCCGTAGCGCTTCGGAACGCGTGAAGCCGGGCTTCGGCCCGGCGTGACCTTGCGCGCGCGAAGCGCTCATTCCTTCGGCCCACCCCCCTGCACCGGCGAGCGGTCGCGTCGCGACTGCGCGCCTTCGTACCAGCGCGACATCAGCTCGATGGCAATCCAGGTCGCCATGGCGCAGGCCAGCAGCGCGTAGAACGAAGCCTGCCAGCCGAACCGGTCGACCATCAGGGCGAACAGGGCAGGCGAGAAGGCATTGACGAGGAGGATCGGCGTCGCGATCAGCCCGAGCACCTCGCCATATCCCTTGGCACCAAAGAGCGCGAGAGGCACGGCGCCGCGAACGATGGTGATGACACCCTGCGCGGCCCCCAGCAGCAGCGTGAAGGCGACGAGCTGCCAGAGCTCGCCCCGTGCCAGCAACAGCAGGACCAGCGCGGCCGGCACGGCGCCGATGGCGATGCGGGCGATGGTCATGGCCTTCAGGTTGCGCCCGAAGAAAATCTCGACGAGGCGGCCGGCGAACTGGCCATGTCCCTTGAGCGAGGCAACCCAGACCGCCGTGGCGCTCGCGAGCCCCGCGGCCTCGAGCAGCGGCACGAGTTGCAGCGAGATGACGCCGAAGACGAAGCCGTTCACCGACATGATGAGCGCGAAAAGAGCAATGCCGACGACGCGCATGCGCCCTTCGAGGGCGGGACCGTCCGGCGAGGCCGGGGCATTGGTGGCGACGGCCGCTTCCTCGCTTGTCTCGCGGCGCGCGAGGCCGAGCCAGTTGAGCGGCAGGCAGACGGCGAGATTGATGGCCGCGAAGATCATCAACGTGCCGCGCCAGCCGTAGGCATCGTTCAGGTAGTGGCCGATCACCCAGAAGACGGTCGAGGCGTAGGCGCCGTAGAGCGTGAGGTAGGAGATGGCCTTGCGGCCGCGCGTCGGCGTCACCTGCACGAGGGCGGCGAACGCCGCATCGTAGAGGCAAAAGCGCATGCCGAACCCGATCACGGCCCAGACCGCGAAATAGCTCGACTGATTGCGCACCAGCGCGAGCGCAAAGAGGCCCGCCGATACGATGACCGTGCCGATCGACATCACCGCCCGCGCACCGATCCGATCGATGAGCCGGCCGACCCAGGTCGAGATGAAACCCATGACGAGGAGGGCGACGCTGAAGCCGAGAAAGACCGTGGCCATGCTCCATCCGGTCTCAGCGACGATGGGCTTCGCGAGGACGCCAAGACAGTAGTAGCTCGTGCCCCAGGCCGTGATCTGCGTGAGCCCGAGCGCATTGACGGCGATGACCATGGGATCGGACCGCCACAGGCGGCCGCCTCGCCGTCGATCGGTCTGCATCGGCTCTTGCACGTCGGCCCTCAGCGTCCCTTGCCGCTATCGCCCTCGAGCTCACGCGGCCGGATTGCCCAGAACGTGATGAGCGCAAGGACCATCAGGACGGCCACCGAGAGGAACGACATTCCCCATCCGAATTGCGACATTCCGCCCGACAGATCGAGCGTCCACCCGATCAGCAAGGGGCCGACGAAGCCGCCCGCATAGCCCAGCATGGAATGCACGGCGAGCGTGGCGCCTCGCCGGGCCGGATCGGCGGTGCCGGCTGCCCCTGCCGTGAGGGACGACGAGTCGAGCCATATGACGACGCCATAGAGCGTGATGAGAAGCGCGGCCAGGGCATAGGAGGTGCTCCCCAAAAAGCCGATTGTCCCGCCGATCAGGATGGACGCCAGCATGGCCGTTGCAATCAGGCGCTTGCGTCCGAAGCGGATGGCGGCCTCGTTGCCGGCGACGCTTGCAACCGTGCCGATGAGCCCAAGCCCGGTGGCGACAATAGCCGGCGAGAGCAGCGCGGCTGTGCTCGCGCCCGTGGCCATCGCCACGTATCCGAGGAAGGCGACGCCCCATCCCCGCAACGCGCTCATCTCCAGCGTGTGTATGCAGTAGGCGATGGCGTAGGCCATCGCCGACCGGTTCCGGAACACCGGCCGGAAATCGTAGAGGCCTTGTCCATCCTTGGCGGGAGCGGCCCGCCCGGCCTGGGCGGGAACGAACAGCGCCACCGAAAGCCAGGCGATCGCCGCGCTCGAAGCCGCGGCGAAGAAAGCCGCCCTCCAGCCGGCCGCAGCAGCGATGAGATCGCCACAGGCGAACGAGAGGGCACCCGAAATCCCGATGCTCGCGGCATGGCCGGCCGTGGCTCGCGACATCATCTTCGCGTCCACCCGGTCAGCGAGGAGCTTCAGGCCCGTCATATACGTGCCTGCCCAACCCATGCCGGTAAGAGCCCGCATCGCCAGCGCCGACCAGAAGCCGTCGGCGAGCAGCGCGAACATGAGATGCCCGAGGACGGTGGCGGCCACGCCGAAGAGATAGACGCGCTTGGGGTCGACCCGGTCCGTCAGAGTGACGAGCACGGGCACCGAAATCATGTAGGCGCCATAGAAGCTGGCCGTGATCCAGCCGGCCTCGCTATTGGTGAGGCTCCAGAGCGGGATCATGCCGGGCAGCAAAGCCGGCCAGAAGAAGGCGCCGATCTGTACCAGCACCTGGGCAGCGCAGACGATCGCGACGAGCCTGCCGGGGGATCCCACGATGGCTGCAGAGCTGATGGTCATGGCAGACATCCCGACGACACGGTGTTTTGACCCATTCTACGCCTTGCCGCGATGAGCAGCTGACCGAGGCCGCGACCACCACAGGGCGATCGGCCCCAACAGGCCTCCCGCCGCCATGACGAGAAAAGCGAGCAACCAGCCGGACGGCGCGTTCATGCCTCCTCCGGCATCGAGCGCGATGCCGATAGCCCACCCGCCAAGGGCGGAGAACCCAAATCCGACCGTCGAGTGCAGACCCATGGTTGCTCCGCGATAGTCGGGGTGTGCGCTGCTCGACATGCCCGACGTCAGAGCCCCGGAATCGGCCGGGATGGCGATCGAGTACATCGCGAGCAGTGCCAGCAGGAGCGCCGGCGAAGCTTCGGTCGAGAAGGCCATCAGTGTGGCGATGAGACCGGCGATGCACATGAACGTGACGATTGCCCGATGCCTGCCGAAGCGGATGGCGGCTTCGTTGCCAATGATGCTCGATGGCATGGCGAGAACCGCGACGAGGAAACTCACCGTGATCGGGTCGAGCAATGCCGAGCCGCCATTGCGCGCGGCCACGTAGGCCCAGAACGCCACGATCCAGGTGCGCAGCGCATAGAGCTCAAAACAATGGGCGCCGTAACCCAGGATGTAGCCGAGCGCCGGCCGGTTTCGCAGAACGGGCGCAATTTCGAACAGTGACCGGGGCGATGTCTCCGGCCGCACCGGTGCCATGGCGAGGCTGACGGCAACCATAGCGAGAGGCCCCAGCGATGTGATGATGAAGGCTGCCCGCCATCCGAGGTGGTCGGCTGAAACCTGCGCGATCAGAAACGAAAGGCCGACGCCGAAGGAAAAGGTCGCAGTGTAAAGAGTGACGCTTCGCGAGATGTCACCGGAGCCCAGACGGTCGGTCAGCGCCTTGAGGCCGGGCATGTAGGCCCCGGCGAATCCGATCCCGGCAACGGCCCAAATGGCGATGGCCGACACCAGACCCTCAGCCAATAGCCCGAAAGCGAGTGTGGCAAGACCACTCACGGCCGAGCCGATCAGGAGAATGGCGCGCGCGTCGATGCGATCGGTGAGCGTGGCGAGCAAGGGCACCGCCAGCATGTAGCCGACGGCGAACGCGCTCGCCATCAGTCCGGCTTCGCTTGCAGACAATTGCCAGAGCGGGATGAGATGCTGCGGCATGACGGCAGGGACGACCACGTGAGGCAGGAGGTTGCCCACCTGGGCAATGCACATGGCAGCCACAAGAGACCTTCCCGCCAACCGCATATGACCTGCCTCGGCCGCAACCGTCCTGCATCGTTGCCTCTATATCGTATTTCCGTGATACTAGAAATATAATTGACTGCACCTGCGCGCAATGATAGGGAGGCGACATGAAGATCGACGAAGCCGCATCGCGACTCGAGGCATTGGGCAATCCCACCCGCCTCAAGATCTACCGCATGCTGGTACGGGCCGGGGATCCTGGGCTGCCGGTCGGCAAGCTGCAAAGTCGGCTGTCGATCCCGGCATCCACGCTCTCCCATCACCTCAAGACCCTGATCATCGTGGGTCTCGTCAGCCAGGAACGGGATGCCACGACCCTCATCTGCCGCGCCAACTACCCGGTGATGCGGGGGCTGGTCGAATTCCTGGTCGCCGAGTGCTGCACGGAAGCCGATTGCGCCTCGCTGCGGCAACAGGACACCGCGGCTTAGCCGTTTGCCCTGAACTTCGATAAAACCGGAAGGATGGATTGAATGTCGAGTCCGCAGAAGACAGTGGCCATCATCGGCGGTGGACCCGTCGGACTGGCGGCTGCAGCGCACGCGCTCGGCCGCGGTCTCAGGCCTGTCGTGCTCGAGGCGGGCTCGAAGGTCGGAGACGCG
>Ga0111539_10007362_pt1 | contig 14101 bp, 11 predicted proteins | sample RhiMethybrSRZTD1_FD_79667 | JGI IMG/M metagenome (GOLD analysis project Ga0111539, IMG submission 79667) | Populus rhizosphere microbial communities from Tennessee, USA - Rhizosphere MetaG P. TD hybrid SRZTD1 (version 2) (version 2) | ecosystem: Host-associated > Plants > Roots > Rhizosphere >...
CGACGATCGCCTGCTCCAGCTCGCCTTCGATTCGCTCGCGCGTTCGCTCGGCGCGGTCGAGCGTACGCTTGGCGCGATCGACCGACGCCTCCGCCTCCCGCTCCGCCGCTTCCGCGAACCGCAGGCGCTCCTTGGCCATCGCGAGCTCTTGCTGATCGGCCTCCCGCTTCTTGCGCTCGCGATCGGTTTCGTCCGCTGCGGGCTTCTTCGCTTCCGGTTTGCTGACTGGGGTTGAGGGCTTCGCGGCGATCGTGATCCCTTGCAGGGCCTCGAAGCCGGTGCGGCGCAGCGGCTTCGTCAACCGTCCCGGCGGATCCGTTGTCGGCAGCGCATCGAGCGTTTCGGTGATGGGGGTCATGACCCCATCGACAGAGCTGTTGCCTCCCGCTTCGATGATCTTGCGAATGGCGTCCTTCGCCTTGCGCATCGCTTCGCCGTGAAACACCTCCGCGGCCTTCACGTCCGCCGACTTTCCGGCGAGCACCTGTTTATGGGCGGTCCGCACCTGCGTCGAGGTCTTGATCACCTCGTCATACAGCTTTCGCTGATGCCAATACAGCTGGTTGACGGCCCATGCCGCGAGGCTCGGCTTCTCCAGCTTCTTGATCGATGCGTCGCCGGTCTGCTTGGCCAGTTGGTTGCGCGCCGCCGTGAATTCATCGAGAGGGCGTTGATAGAGTTCGTCGATCTTGTCGTCAGCTGCCATGTCAGCCCGTCACCAGTCCCAGCCGCAACAGGCTCTCGCCGGTTGCCACGATTGCGTCCTCGGGCGATCGCGGCGACCACCCAAGCAGACGGCGTGATTTTTCGTTCGTCGCATTGCGCACCTTGCCGAGCTCAGGCACGAACTGCCTGACGCCTGAGTCCCGCAACGCCGCCAGCCTCACGATCCAGTTCGGCAATTCACGCGTCGGTGCTTTTCGCGCGGCTTCACCAAGTCCGTTGCGAAGGGCGGTCGCAGCCTGGATCAGCCGCATGAAATTCCCGGACACCGACAAGAACCGCTCACCGCGCGCCGCGGGATTCGTCATCGCGCGAATGTGGTGATCGGCGACATCGCGCACGTCGACGGCGCCGAAGTAGAGTTTCGGACAGCCGGCCATGGCGCCTTCGAGCATCCGCTTCACGAGCGCGATCGACGTCGAGAAATCGCGGCCGAGCACCGGCCCCATCACGAAGACCGGGTTGATCACCGCCAGCTCGAGCCCGCCCCCTTCCTTCGCGACGAAGTCCCATGCAGCGCGCTCGGCGATGGTCTTCGACTTCACATAAGCCGACTGTTCCTTCCCCGGATCGGTCCAGTCAGCTTCGGTGAACGGCGTCGACCGTTCGGGATGCCCGTACCCGATCGCCGCAAACGAGGACGTCAGGACCACGCGCTTGACACCGTGATCGCGCGAGGCGCGCAGCACCCTGAGGGCACCGTCTCGCGCGGGGACGATCAACTCATCTTCATGTTTAGGTGCGGTGGGTGGAAACGGCGACGCGACATGAAGCACGAAGTCGCATCCAGCGACGGCCTCGGACCAGCCGGTATCGCTCGACAGATCAGCCGCCGCGAACGTCAGCTTGCCACCGGGCTCGGCGCCGCCCTCCTTGAGCATGGCGCGGACATCCGCTTCCCGCGACAGGTTGCGCACCGTTGTCCGGACCGTATGGCCGGCCGCCAGCAGTTGAAGGATGCAGTGGCTGCCGATGAAGCCCGATCCGCCGGTTACCAGCACCATCGCCATCCGTGCATTATCCCCGGATTGCAGTGCGGCCTTCGCGTAACCTCGCTGGGCTGCCTGCGGTACGCGTCTTGAAGTGAATTCGTCCACATGACGAACATCGGTGACGCAGTTCGGAAAGGTCTGAGCCTGAAACCCGAGGAAGCCGTTGCGCTGGTGCATGAAGCGGCTGTGCAACTCGACATGGGCGTCGCGAAGGCGTTGCCCACATCCGCCGACGCATTGCGGTTCAATGAGTCCGGCGCTCTGGAGATTTCCGGTGCGAGCGAAGAACGGCAGCCGGCACGAGCGGCCGTCGCCACGCTGCTCGACGTCCTTCTTCGCGCCGTCACTGACGAGGCCGGCACGTTGCCCCCTGCCTTGCGCAGCCTCCCTGCGCGTCTGCGCGCGTCTGGTGAGAGCAAGTCGGATTCAGATCTGGCATCCTCGACGATGCGACAGCGGAAGAGTTTGCCTGGGATCCCCAGGGACGTCAGATCGCGTATCACAGCCGTCGCGATGGAGAATGGCGCATCTGGCTGATGACGCCGTGACGCCATCTTGTCGCCGCCGTCTCAAACAATTGGACTCCTTCGCGCCAGATCAGTAGATTCAGCGCGGAGGTAGTCAGTGGACCGAAGGGATTTTCTCGCGTCGGTTGCGGTCTCTCCTGTCGCCGCGGCGACGGCCGCGGCCGCCGAAGGCGCCGTTGAACAGACACCGAGCGCGCGCCCGCTGAGTATCACGTTGCTCGGCACCGGCACACCGACGCCTTCACTGAAGCGACAGAGCTCCGGCTACCTGATCGAAGTCGGCAACGATGTGATCGTGTGGGACCACGGTCCAGGGGCGCATCATCGACTGATCGAGAGCGGCCGCCGCAGCGTCGACGTCACCCACGTGTTCTTCACGCACCATCACTACGACCACTGCATGGACTACGGGCGGCTGGTGCTGCAGCGGTGGGATCAAGGCGCGGCACGCATTCCCGAACTGCAGGTCTACGGTCCTCCGCCGATCGCGCGCATGACGGAGCAACTGTTTGGCGAGAACGGGATCTACGCGGGCGACATCGCGGCGCGCACCAAGCACCGCAGCAGCCTCGACGTCTTCGAAGCGCGCGGCGGGAAGCTGCCGCGTCCGCGACCGGCGCCCCGAGTCACCGAGATCCATGCCGGCTCGGTGATCACCGGCAATGGCTGGAAGGTCACGGTCGGTCACGCGCAACACGCCCAGCCGTACCTTGAATGTGTCGCGCTGCGTCTCGACACCGCCGAGGGTTCCATCTGTTATTCCGGCGATAGCGGCGGCGTTGCCGACAGCGTCGTGCAGCTGGCCAAGGGCTGCGACCTGTTTATCGCGATGAACCACTTCTTCACCGGGACCGAACCAACGCCGGCCTTCCGCGCCGCGACCGGCAACCATCGCGACAACGCCGAGATCGCGAGGCGTGCCGGCGTGAAAACGATGGTGCTCACGCACCTCACCGAACAGATCGATCAACCGACGATCCGTGAGCAAATCGTGCACGAGATCCGGCAGGTCTTCGACGGCAAGCTGGTGTGGGGCGAGGACCTGATGAAGCTGGGCATGGTCAACGCCAGGATCAGCACCATCGAGACCAAGCAGGCCGCCGAGTAACGGCGCTACAATCGACCCATGCGTTGGCGATGGATCATCGCCGCGGTCATCGTTGCCGCCATCATCGGCGGCATGACGGCCGTCGCCCGCTCCGCGGATCCGGACGTCCGGTACTCGCAAATCACGCTGGCGCGCCTCCGCTGGGGATCCGATCTCGGCGGCTTTCGCCGCGGCGGCTTCAGCTCGGCGTGGAATCACGACTACCCTCGCGCCGAGCAGCACCTCTCACTGATCATCAAGGACATCACGTTCGCCGACATGCGCACGGACGGCGACGTGATACTAAAGCTCGACGATCCGGCGCTCTTCAAATATCCGATCGCGCTGATGTGGGAGCCGGGCTTCTGGAACCTCACCGATCGCGAGGCGGAGTCGTTCCGCGCCTATCTGCTGAAAGGCGGCTTCGCGATTTTCGAGGACTTCGACGGCGCTGAACAGTGGAGCGTGTTCGAGGCGCAAATGCGCCGCGTGCTTCCCGAGGGCAAACTCGTCAAGCTCGAGAAGTCGCATCCGATCTTCGATTCGTTCTTCCGCATCAAGGACATCGACGCGATCCTGCATCCGATGTACGGGCTGAAGCCGAGCTACTTCGGCATCTTCGAGAACAACGATCCGTCGCGCCGCCTCATGGTGGTGGCGAACTTCGACAACGACGTGCCCGAGTACTGGGAATGGTCGGGCGACGGCGTGTTTCCCTTTGACACCTCGAACGAAGCCTACAAGCTGGGCGTCAATTACGTGATCTACGCGGCCACACACTGAAATAACAAACGACGAATAACAAATAACAAAAGAGCTCGCACCTTCGTTATTCGTTATTCGTTATTCGTTATTTACCTGGCGAAGCAGTAGATGCGGCCGGCGCCGCCGCGCGGTGCGGTGTCGGCGCAATTCTGATTGGCGTGCGCGGAATTCCACGACGCCAACGCTCCCGCCGTGCTTTGTCCGGGGCCCATGCCGTCGGAGTGACCAACCTGGCCGACGTCCGCCGCCGATCCCGAGGTCCAGTCCGCGCAGGTGAAGCCGTTCATCAACGTGCCGTCCGCATTCGATCCGGTGAGGATGTCGTGCTGAACCGGCGACGGCGATCCCGTCCACTGTCCGTTGATGCGCTGCCCGCGCTCATCGACGAAGAGCGCGGCGTCGCCGGTGCGCGCGTGAAGCTCCGCCACGTTGTTCGCGACGAGCGCGCCGGCGGCGTTGTGCCACGGACCAATGCCGATCCGATCGCGCGCGTTGACCGGCTGATTGTTGTTGGCCGCGTCACGCGCGACGCTCAGATAGGCGCGCCAGATCCGCTTGCTCCCGGCGGCATCCGCGAGCCGCTGACAGAGCGCATCTGCGCCCGCAAGCCCGCCGAGGTTGCCCGTGACCGACGTTTGGCTGCTCACGAAGAAGCTCATTGGCTGCTGCGCGCTCGGCGCCGACGGGGAGGAATCCTTGCCACACGCGCTCGCCACCAGGACTGCGATCACCACGAACCGTTGCATAACTCCGCCTTTCCCCCGTGGCGCGCGGGAATGGCGGGATTATAGCCGCGACCTCGCGCGCGTAACCGGCAGTTCACTTGCATCATCTAACAGGCATGAGACTCGACAATAAGGGTGTGCTCGTCGCGTGCGGATCCTGCGGCACGACGAACCGCCTGCCATACGACGCGCTGGAGCGCGCGACCCGATGCGCGAAGTGCAAGGCCGATCTGCCCCATCCGTCTTCGCCGATTGACATCGAGAACGCGCAGGATTTCGACGCGGTCGTCGCCCATTCCTCGCTTCCCGTGATCGTCGATTTCTGGGCGGCGTGGTGCGGTCCGTGCCGCATGGTCGCGCCCGAAATCAAAAAGGTCGCCGCGAACCTCGCCGGCAAGGCGATCGTGCTGAAGGTCGATACCGACGCGAACGCCGAGCTGTCGTCGCGGTTCCAGATTCGATCGATTCCCACGATTGGCGTGTTCCACCACGGCAAGGAAGTGAATCGCGCATCGGGCGCCCGCCCGGCCGCCGCGATCGAATCGATGGTGCCTCAGCCGGTCCAGTAGCGCCAATCCGCGCTCGACGGTGTCTAATGCTGGGGACTTGTCGCCCGGGTCCCCGTTGAGCCATGACATTCAAGCACTTCGTTCAGCTGATCGCGATCGGCCTGCAGGCCCGCATTCCGATGCACATGACCGGCTTTCCCGGCGTGGGCAAGACGGAATTCACCAAGAGCCTCGAAGCCGCATTTACGCGCGCCGGCATCAAGTGCAAGGTGATCATCCTCGTGGGATCGATTCGCGAGCCGCAGGATTTCGGCGGCTTCCCGGTGTCTACGCCGGACGGCGTGCGCCTGCTGCCGATGGCGTGGGCAAGAGACGCGCGCCAGCTCGCGGAGCAGGGTCACCTGGTGATCGTGTTCCTCGATGAACTGACCACCGTCCCTCCCACCACGCAGGCCGCGATGCTGCGACTCCTCACCGAAAACGTCTGCGGTGAGCTGCAGCTTCCGGATTACGAGCCCGGCAAAGGCGGCGTCGTCTACTTGTGCGCCAGCAATGCGGTGGAGTGGGCGGCGGGCGGGCAGGACATCCAGGCGCCGATGGCCAATCGCCTCTGGCACGGCGAGTTCCCGATGGACCACGAGACCTGGTGCGAGATGATGGTCAGCGACTTCCCTGCTCCCACGGATCTTCCGGTCCTGGCGCCGGACTACCTGCGGCAGCATCATCACAAGAAGCGCGCCTTGATCGCTGCGTACGTGAAGTCGGCCGGACGCGATTCGTGGCTCGCACCGCCGGATGATCCCGTTCGACGCAGTGGGCCATGGGCGTCGGGCCGGACATGGTATCTGGCGTCGCGATTTCTCGCGGCGATCGAAGCTGTGTCGCCGGGCAATCGCCTGCTGCAAGGAGCGGCGCTCGCGGGGCTGATTGGCGATCAGGCGCTGCCCTTCCTCGAGTACGCGGAGCAGTTGAACCTCCCCGATCCCGAAGACATTCTGAAAGACCCGCGCAGCCTGGTGCTGCCCGATCGAACCGATCGCGCGTACGCGATCTGCTATTCGCTCGTCGGCGCGGTGCTGAACAATAAGACCTCCGAGCGATGGGAAGCGGCGATGATCGCGCTGGGCGTCGCCGGTGCGAAGAACTCCGACATTCCCACCGCCGCGGCCCGCACGCTGTGCGACAAGCGCAATCGCCCGGAAGGCAACGTCAAGTTACCGCCGGAATGCCGGCCGTTTTACGATCTGATGCAGGCCGCCAACCTCTTGCCGAAAGCGTAAGCCGTGCTCAACCAGATCGCGAGCCTGATTCGCCGGGCGGATCGCAAAGCTGACGGCTACTCGCGAGACCTGCAGGCAGCGCGGTTGCGCGCGTCGTATCAGCGCGCGTATTTCGCGCCGGCGCTGTTCAACCTCGTCCCGGTGAAAACGGATTTGATCGCCAGCATGGCGGTCGATGCCTACTGGCGGTTGTATTACAACGAGTCGTGGATGGCCACGCACACGGTCGAAGAGAACGCCGCGGCGCTCATTCACGAGGTCAGCCACCTGCTGCGCGATCACGAATCGCGTAAGAAATCAGCGGCTGCCAGAGACGTGCGGCTGTGGAACACAGCGGCAGACTGTGAGATCAACGACGATCTCGCCGCCGAGGGCCTGCCACTGCCGGGCGATCCGCCGCAGCCTGACAAGTACGGTCTTCCCACCGGCGAAACCGCGGAGCTGTATTACAAGAAGCTCTCCGAGCCGAAGGCCGCGCCGAAACAAGACGGCGGTCCCTCGACACGCTCAGGGTCGTCACGAGCGCAGTCGAGCGACGAGTGCGATTGCGGATCGGGCGCACATGGCGAGCGGCGGCCGTGGGAATTGCCGCCGGACGAAGAGAGCGCGGACGGCACGCCCGGCGTGGATGCGGTGAAAGCGCAAATGGTGCGGCGCGACGTCGCGAAGCGCATCATGGACATCTCCGGGTTCTCCGGCGAAGTCTCGCTCGGCTGGCGCCGCTGGGCGCACAGCGTCATGACGCCGAAGGTCGACTACATGGCGATCCTGCGCCGCACCGTTCGCATCGCGCTGCGAGAGAGTACCCTCGGCCGCTACGATCGCACGTATCGAAAGCCGCATCGGCGGCAGGCGTGCTACGGCGAGTTCATCATGCCGTCGTTCTACCAGCCCAGGCCCCGACCCGGTTTCCTGATCGATACCTCCAGCTCGATGCAGAATGCGCAGCTGTCGAGAGCGATGACGGAGCTGGGCGCGCTGACGCGGCAACTCGGTTACGCTACCGAAGTCGTGGTTGCCTGTTGTGACGCCGCGGTTCACGGCGTCAAGAAGGTCTTCAACCCCGGCCAGCTGCAACTCTACGGCGGCGGCGGCACCGATATCGCGCAAGGCTTGCAATGGTTCATCAACAAGAAGAGTGGCGCGATCGATCTGCTGATCATCGTCACGGATTGCGAGACAAAGTGGCCGGACGAGGCGCCGCCATTCCCCGTCGTCACCATCCGCGTCGGCGATGGCCTGCCGCCGCCGTGGGGCAATCGCGGCACCAACACCGTGATCACGATCGAAGATCGCGATGAACAAATCGAGCGCTCGCTGACGCAGAGAAAGAGACGATGGCCCACGGAGCGCTGAACGAGATCACACCGTGGCGGCGCCGCTCGCTGACGATTCCACCGGATTCGTGGCGCGCGTGGGTGCACCTCGCGGTGTGGGAAGCGTGGATGGGGATGCTGTTGTTCGGTTTCCTCGCGTTCGGCATCTCGCTCATCGTCACGTCGCCCGACCGGATCGTCAGCTTCGAGGATCTGTCGCGCTGCTACGCGCCGCCGCCGGTCGTGTTGCCGTGCGAAAGAATCATCCGCGTCGGCGCGCTGAATGCGGCGTTCAGCGCGCTGGGCGGAATGATGTCGCTCGTCGCCGCAACGTGGTTCATCTGGGAGTTGTGGAGCGCCGTGGCGCCCAAACCGATCACGGACGATTTCCTCAAACTGCTGAACGATTCGTTCGCGCGCAACTGGCGCGATCCGCGGACCTGGCCATGGTCGCGAATGCTCTGGGCGTACGGATTCACCTTTGTGGGCGTGATGTTCGCCGCGAGCATGGTGCTGCTGATCTGGACCGCGAACTCCTTTGCACGACCGGCGAAGTCGCCCGTGATCAAGATCGAGACGTCGCAGGATTTCAGGGTCGACGACAGCGGCAGGTAGCCGTCAGCTGGGGGGCGACTGGAACGGCCGGCCGGCGCGCGCTTCACGCACCGCCAGCTCGAGATCGGACGCCAGCCGGGCCTTGACGACGTAGCCGATGGCGCCGGCGTTCCTCGCGGCGAGAATCAACTCTTTTTCTTCGTGCACCGTGAGAAACACGAGCTGCGCCGTTGAACCGGCCGCGCGCAGACGACTCGCCACCTCGAAACCAGTCATGCCCGGCATCGAGATGTCGAGCACCACGACGTCGGGCTTGAGGGTCGCGGCCGCTTCCAGCGCGGCCTGACCGTTCGTGGCCATCCCCACCACCGCGAAGCGAGCCGACAGGACCGATTTTGCCCGGGCCAACGTCAATTCACTGTCATCGACGAGTAAGACTTTAGTCGTACTTTGAGGCTTCGTTTCTGGAGCAACGTGCTCGAACAGATCGAAATCGCGTGCAGATTCCGGGTTCGTATCGATCAGGATGGGAGCCGCCTGCGGTGTGGTCTCGCTCAGGGGGACCGAGCGGTTGATCTGCATTGGCAGGAGAAGGATACTCCGGCCAATCATACTCACTACAGCAATGCGGGCGTCCTGTTTCATTATCTTGCTGGCACTGTCGATTGTGCCAGCCCCGGAGGCGGAGGCACAGACGACGGCGGCCTTACAGGGCCGTGTTGTCGATGCGTCCGGCGCCGCGATTCCCGGCGCTTCGGTAGTGGTGCGCGATCCTGACACCGGTTTCAGCGCCACGGCAACCAGCGACGCCGAGGGCCGTTACCATCTTCCCGCGATTCTCGCCGGCGTCTACCAGGTCACCTCCGAAGCGCCAGGATTCCGCTCGATCCACATCGAGTCGCTGACCTTCGAAGTCGGCCGCACGCTGGTGCGCGACTTCGAGCTCGCCGTCGACACGCAGCGTGAAGCCGTCGTCGTGCGGGCCGAGGCGCCCCTGCTGGATCGGGCGACGAGCACGGTCGGGCAGGTCGTCTCCGAGCAGACGGTGAAGGACATGCCGCTCAACGGGCGGCACTTCGTCGATCTCGGTCCGCTCGTGCCGGGCTCGGTGGCGCCGTCGCAAACCGGCTTTTCGACGACGCCGATTCGCGGCACCGGCGCGCTCGCGTTCCAGACGACCGGCAACCGCGAAGAAGCCGTCGGCTACATCGTCAACGGCGTGACCACGAACAACCTGACGTTCGGATCGATCAGTTTTCCACCGCCCGTCGCAAGCATCCAGGAATTCAAGATCGACAACTCGACGTTCACCGCGGAGTACGGACACGTGTCCGGTGCGATCGTCAACCTCGTGACGCGATCAGGAACAGATCAATTCCGCGGCGAGGCCTACGAGTTCTTTCGCAACGACGCCCTGGACGCGCGAAACTTCTTCGAGTTCACGACGCCGGATCCGCATCCGTTCGAGCGCAATCAGTTTGGCGGCGCGTTCGGCGGCCCCATCCTCCGCAACCGCATGTTCTTCTTCGGCACCTACGAGGGCCTCCGGCAGCGCCAGGGCATCGACATGAATACGGTGGTGCCGAGCGATGCCGAGCGCGCCGGCGTGACCGACGCCGTGGTCCGGCAGCTGATCCCGCTGATTCCGCGCGCCAACTATTTTGACGCCGGCGGCGTCCCCAGGTTCGTCGGCGCCGCGAATGCCAGCGTGGACGAAAACACCTGGACCGCGGATGTGCGGCACAATGCCGGAACGCGCGATCGCGTGCTCGCGTTTGCAGGGCGACAGCGCATCACCGGCCTCGAGCCCGCCTCGCAAGGCACCAACGTTCCCGGTTTCGGCCAGCGCCGCGCGATCACCAAGACCACGCTGATCGTGAACGAGACGCACATGTTCAGTGCCGGCCTCCTGAACGAGGCGCGATTCGGACGGACCATGCAGGATGGCGGCACATTCCCGGCGACCGTGCTCAACCCGATGGACTTCGGCATCGCCAACGGGGTGAGCCGTCCCCTTGGCCTGCCGCAGATCGTGGTGGCCGGCGCGGTGAGTTTTGGCGGTCCTGCCACCCTGCCGGTGGGACGTGACGACGAGCTGTACGTCTTCAACGACACGCTCACCTACATCGCCGGCCGGCACGCGATCAAGACCGGCGGCGAGTTCCGCCGTTTCCTCAACGACAACTTCGCCGAAGGCACGGGCCAGTTCAACTTCCCCACGCTGGCCGCATTCCTCGCGGGCACCGCGAACGCCTTCGGCATCACGCTCGGCGAACGCCGCAATCACATCACACAGGATGCGCTGTCGTTCTTCGCGCAGGACTCGATCACCGTCGGTCCGTCGCTGACCCTCGACCTGGGGCTGCGCTACGAATGGCACGTGACGCCGACGGAGCGCGACAACCAGTTCGTAGTGTTCGACGCCGGCACCGCGTCGCTCGTGCAAGTTGGCGTCGATGTCGATCAGATCTATCGTCAGAACAACACCAACATCGAGCCTCGCCTCGGTCTCGCGTGGACGATCGGCGCCGATGCGCGCACGGTGCTGCGTGCCGCCTATGGATGGGCCGTCGATCAGCCGGGCACGACGGCGGTGAATGGCACGACGGGCAATCCGCCGTTCGCAATACCCCTGACGGCCAGCGGCGCCGTTCCACTCGGCAGCGCCGTCAGCCTGACGCAGCCGATCGGCCTCGCGCCGGTCACCGTCGATCCCGAGCTCCGCAACGCCTCGCTGCGCTCGTGGAACGTCAACGTCCAGCGCCAGTTGGCAAGCGACCTGGCCGCGACGATCACGTACTTCGGATCGCACGGCGATCACTTGCGAATCACACGAAACATCAACCAGCCGGTGAACGGCATACGGCCGTTTCCAACGGTATCGGCGTCGAGCCCGATTCGGCCGGGAGCCACCCTTGGCACGATCATGCAGGTGGAGAGCACCGGCTTTTCGGATTATCACGCGCTATCGCTCGCGGCATCGAAGCGCCTCTCGCGCGGGCTGTTGTTCGACACGTCGTACACGCTGTCGAAGTCGCTCGATACCAACTCGTTGAATTCCTCGAACTTCAACGTCCAGGACGGCTACGACATTCCGAATCAGTACGGCTTGTCGGACTTCGACGCGCGGCATCGCTTCGTGCTGAGCGCGACCTACCAGCTGCCGTTCACCGCCAGTGCGTGGACGCGCGGCTGGCAGATCGCGACGATCGTCCAGTCGCAAAGCGGCAATCCGGTCAACATCGTGACCAGCAACTCGACGCTGAACGGCGTGCCGAACAGCGTGCGTCCCGATCTGGTCGCGCCGATTCGCATCATCGGGTCCGTCGATCAGTGGTTCGATCCGGCGTCGTTCGCAGCGGTGAATCGCTTTGGCAACCTGGGTCGCAACGTGGTGATCGGCCCGGCGTTCCATAACACCGACCTGTCCGTGAGCAAGGTCTTCACGGTCGCAAGCCGCTATCGGGTACAGCTGCGCGCCGATGCCTTCGATCTGTTCAACCATCCGAACTTCGGTCCGCCCGGCAACGTCGTCGGCAGTCCGACCTTCGGCAAAATCACGCGCACGCGGCTGCCGACTGGCGAGGCCGGATCGTCGCGCCAGATTCAACTCGTGGCCAAGCTGGCGTTCTGATGCGAGTCCGGATTCTCGTGCGTCAGTGTTTTCTCGCCGCGATCATCGCCGGCGGTCTTTCCCCGGCTCAAGCGGATGCGCAATCGCCGCCGGCGAAGAACGTGTTGATCATCCACGGCGGTCCGGAGGAATTTCCGGGCAACCCGGCCTTCGACGCGGCCTTGCGGACGACGCTGTTCGACCATCCAACATTGCAAATCGCCGCGTACTCTGAGTACTTGGAGAACGAGGAGTTTTCAGAGGCCGCGTACGCATCGTTACGCGACTACATTCACATCAAGCTTCAGACGATCCGGCCCGACCTGGTGATCGCCAACACCGCACCGGCGCTGCAGTTCGTGTTGCGCTACCGCGACGAGCTGTTTCCGGACGTCCCGGTGTTGTTTGCGGCGGCGGGAACGCCACCGGCCGTAACCCGGGGAGAAGCGGCGGGGATCTCCGGCATCTTGCGCGAGCCCTCACACGAGGAGACGGTCGAACTCGCGCTGAACATCCATCCGGCGACCACACGCCTGCACGTCATTGCCTATGCGCCCGCGGTCGAGGGTTTCGAGGCACGCGTCCGGTCTTCGCTGGCGCCGTTCGCGAAGCGCGCGACGATCACCTACGCCCATGAACCGACGCTGGCGGAAATGCTCGATACCGTCAGACGACTGCCGGCCGATAGCCTGATCTTTTACGTACGCTACTCGCCGATCACCAAGGGCCGGGTGATCTTTCCCGACGAGCTGCTGCCCGAGATTGCCGCGGCAGCGCCGGTGCCAATTTACAGCGCCCTCGATCACAACATCGGGAAGGGCGTCGTCGGCGGCATGATGCGCAGCGGCGTCAGCGACGCGGAGCGGTTGGGCGAAATGGCGCTCCGCACCCTCGAAGGTGCATCGCCGGAGAGCATGCCCGTCTCCGCCGCGACGGTGAGGCCGATATTCGACTGGCGGCAGTTGCAACGCTGGGGCATCAGCGAATCGCGGCTGCCGCCTGGCTCCGACATCCGCTTTCGCGTGCCCACGGTCTGGGAGTTGTACGGCCCCTACATCATCGGAACGTTGATCGTCCTGATCGCGCAGCTGGTGATGATCGCGGTGCTGCTCGGACAGCGCGCGCGGCTGCGCCGCGCCGACAACACGATCCGCGCGAGCGAAGCGTCCCTGCGCACCAGCTACGACCGCATCAGGCAGATGGCGGGTCGTCTCATCAACGCCCAGGAAGCGGCGCGCGCCGACATCGCCCGCGATCTGCATGACGACGTGGCGCAGAAGCTGGCGTATGTCTCGATGGGCGTCAACAGTCTCAAGGAAGAGGGACACATCCAGGATCCGAACACGCAGCAAGCGGTCGCCGCGCTCGAGCGCGAGGCGCGCACCGCGTTTGACGGCATCCGCCGCCTGTCGCACGAGCTCCACCCCGCGACCCTGCGGCTGCTGGGTCTCGGTCCGGCGCTGCGATCGCACTGCGAGGAGGTCGCGAAGCGGCAAGGCATCGAGGTGCAATTCTCCGCGGGCGACAACGTCGCGCCGGTTCATCCGGATGTGTCGGTGTGTTTCTTTCGGATCGCACAGGAGTCCATGCGCAACAGCATCATGCATGGCGGCGCAAAACACTTGCGGGTGGCGTTGAGTCGTTCCGGCGATCAGCTCGAGCTGATTGTGGGCGACGATGGGCGGGGGTTCGACGTGAGCGCGGTGCAGAAAAACGGCGGCGGGATCGGGCTGGTCACGATGGAAGAGCGCGCCAACCTGGTCGGCGGCGGCGTCTCGATCGTCAGCGACGTCGGCCGCGGCACGACCGTGCACGTGCGCGGCCCGGCGACTCCGCCTGGAGCATCGACGCCCTGAGCATCACTCCGACCTGATCGCCGTCATCGGCTGGACCGACGTGGCGCGGCGCGCCGCCGGCAGACCGGCGAGCAGCGCAACCGCGACGGCAATGCCGGATGCGGCGGCATAGATCACCGGCTCCATGAACCCGAGCGGGGTCGTGCCGACCGA
>Ga0111539_10007363_pt1 | contig 14101 bp, 16 predicted proteins | sample RhiMethybrSRZTD1_FD_79667 | JGI IMG/M metagenome (GOLD analysis project Ga0111539, IMG submission 79667) | Populus rhizosphere microbial communities from Tennessee, USA - Rhizosphere MetaG P. TD hybrid SRZTD1 (version 2) (version 2) | ecosystem: Host-associated > Plants > Roots > Rhizosphere >...
CGTTTGTCGCGTTGGCGTACGGGTCCGCGACGCCTCAGGCCGCGAGTGGTCGAGCGATCAGCTTTCGTGCCGAGGGCGGCCGGACGGTCAACGCGATTCTGTTCGATGCGGACCAGCGTCCGGCGCCGGCCGTCGTTCTGCTGCCGATGCTCGGCCGTACGAAGGACGACTGGCAGGTGGCTGCGCAGAAGCTGGCCGATGCCAACATCACGGCCCTCGCGATCGATCTGCCCGCGCAGACGCTTCCGGCCGACGCCAAAGAGCTTGCGAGCTGGCATGATGACGTTCGCGCGTCAGTGAGCTTCCTGGCAGGGCGGCCCGAGGTCCGGCCGGGATCCATCGGCGTCGCGGGTGCGTCGCTGGGAGCCAGTCTGGGGGCACAGGCCGCGGCGTCGGACCCGCGGGTTCGTGCGCTCGCACTCGTGTCTCCCTCGCTCGAATATCGCGGCGTCCGCATCGAGATGGCGATGCGGCAATACGGATCCCGTCCTGCCCTGCTGATCGCAAGTCTCCACGACCCATACGCGGCGCGATCGGCACGCGAGCTGGCCAAAGAGGCCCCCGGCCCGCGCGAGCTCCGGTGGTCCGAAACGACCGCACACGGTACGAACCTGCTCGCGCAGGATGCAGACCTCGTCCGCGCCTTGGTAGAGTGGTTCCAGCGGATTCTCGGGTGAAATAAGATTGATCGTTGGTCCTGCATGAAATCAGACGCCATTGCGTACACGGTCGCCGGAATGTGTTTCGGCATCATCCTGGGATGGGTGATCGGAACCCAGCAGGCCAACCGGGCAGCGGCGCCGCAGGTGGCGCAGAATACGGCCAGTCCGGCGGCGCAGGCCGCTGCTCCGGCGAACAACGGCCAGCGACAGCCGCCGCCGCTGGATGAGGCGCGCGTCCAGTCGCTCACGACGATTCTCAACAGCGATCCGAACAACGCGTCCGCGACCGTACAGCTCGCGAATGTGTATTTCGACGCGGAGCGCTACCCTGACGCGATCGCGTGGTACGAGAAGGCGCTCAAGCTCGATCCCAACAACCCTGACGCCAGCACCGATCTCGGCGTCTCGTACTACTACTCGGGTCGTCCCGACGATGCGCTGCGGCAGTTCGATCAGTCGCTGAAGGTGAATCCGAAGCACGTCAAGACGCTGTTGAACCAGGGTATCGTCCTCGCGTTCGGCAAACAGGATCTGCAGGGCGCCGAGAACGCGTGGAAGAAGGTTGTGGAGATTGCGCCCACCAGCGACGAGGGACGCGCGGCGCAGCGGGGACTCGAAGGCATCGCCAGCTCGCGGCAGCGAGGCAGCACGGCGCCCGCGACGAACCAGTGATCAGAGTTCTTCTCATCGCGGCGCTGATATTCCTGATCGCGCGCGCGTTCTGGCGCGTGGTGGACGGAATCATGGAAGGGGTCAGCGGCGCGCGGACGGGCGGCAGCCGGGCGCAGGGGCGGGCGGTGAAGCTGGCACGCGACCCGGTGTGCGGCACGCACGTGCCGATCAATGCGTCAGTCGCGTTGACGGTCGGTGGAACCACGCACTACTTCTGTTCCGAAGCCTGTCGTGACCTGTTCCGCAAGGCATCGTGAGTAGCCGCATCGACGAGCAGCTGCGCGCCGACATTGTCGAAGCGGGCCGTCGGCTGTACGCGCGGGCATACGTCGCCTCGAACGACGGCAACATCAGTGCGCGCCTCGACGATCATCGTCTGATCACCACGCCGAAAAGCGTCTCCAAGGGGTTCATGACGCCGGACATGATGGTGATCGTCGACCTCGAGGGAAAGAAGGTCGCGGGCGATCGCGATCCGTCCACCGAGCTGCCGATGCATCTGGAGGTCTATCGCAATCGACCCGACGTGAACGCGGTCGTGCATGCGCATCCTCCTCTTGCCACCGGCTTCGCTGTCGCCGGCATCCCGCTGACTCGCGCCGTGCTCGCCGAAGTCATCACGACGCTCGGAAGCATCCCGATCGCGGCATACGGCACCCCGTCGACCGCCGAATTGCCCGAGGCGGTCCGCAAGTACATCAAGGCGCACGACGGCATGCTGCTCGCCAATCACGGGGCGGTGACGTGCGGACCCGACGTGATGGCCGCGTACTACAAGATGGAAACGATCGAGCACTTCGCGAAGATCAGCCTGGTGGCGCGCCTGCTGGGTCGCGAGCATCTGATCTCGCGTGAAGAGGTCGAGCGGCTGCAGAACCTGCGCGGGTTCTACGGAATCCCCGCCCCGGCTCCTCTATGTACCGATCCGGAAACGGCGGAGACCGATCAGGCCACCTGCCAGATCCTCGAAGCGCCGGAATCGTCCGAGCGGCTGGTTCCCGATGTCACGAGCGCCCTGCGGCGAGCGAGCAGGGAGGGGGAAATTCGGCTAACATACGGCGAATTGACGGCTCTCATCGCAGATGCCGTGAAAAATCTGAGAGATTAGCGACTCAAAACACCAACCGCCCTTCCCAGGACGACCGAGCTGCTTCGAGGTTGTGGACTTGGGATTTGGGGCCTGGGATTTGGGATTTGCGATTTGACGAGCGAAGTGAGGAAACATGGGTGAGGCGTTGGGAATGGTCGAGACCAAGGGTCTGGTCGCCATGATCGAGGCGGCCGACGCCATGGTCAAGGCCGCCAAGGTCACGCTGGTCGGGTGGGAGAAGATTGGCGCCGGTTATGTGACCGCCATCGTCCGCGGCGACGTGGCCGCGGTGAAGGCGGCGACCGATGCTGGTGCGGCGGCTGCGCGTCGTGTCGGCGAGCTCGTGTCGGTGCACGTGATCCCACGGCCGCACGCGAACCTGGAAGATGCCCTGCCGATCGGCAAGGCAACCACCGGCGCGAAGGCGTAGTTCCGCCCGCCGCCTATGATCCTCGCCCGCATCGTCGGGACGGTGGTCGCTACCCGCAAGGATCCGCGTCTGGTCAGCAATAAGCTGCTCGTGGCCCGCCCCATGGATCCCCACGGCAAAGCCGAAGGTTCCTACCTGGTCGCCGTTGATACGGTCGATGCCGGCGTCGGTGAGACGGTGCTCATCGTCAGCGGCAGCTCCGCGCGTATGGCGTCGGGTCTGAAGGACTGTCCCGTCGACGCCGCAATCGTCGGCATCATCGACACGGTCGACGTCGCCGCGGGAGACTGATGCAACTGGCGAAAGTGATCGGCGACGTCGTCGTGACGCGCAAGGACGAGAATTTGTCGGGAATCACGCTGCTCGTCATTCAGCCGATCGGCGCAGACGGGTCAGCGTCCGGACGAACGCTGGTGGCGGTAGATGCCGTCGGCGCCGGTGTCGGCGAAACGGTGTTCTTCGTCCGCGGAAAGGAAGCGAGCTTTCCCTTTCACCCGATCGAAGTGCCGGCGGACGCTGGGATTGTCGGGATCGTGGATCACTATGATGTTGGGTAGCTCGGTTGCCAGGTAGCTGGGCAAGAGCCTTTACCCAGAAGCGAAGCGACCCAGCTGCTTAACTGCCTGGCTACCCAGATGCAAATCGCGCGCGTCATTGGCACCGTCGTCTCGACCCAGAAGCATCGCAAGTTCGAGGGTGCGAAGCTGCTGCTCGTGCAGCCGCTCACGCTCGACGATCAGCCACGCGGAACGACGCTGCTCGCGGTCGATTCGGTGGGTGCAGGGGTGCACGAGAAGGTGCTGGTGGTGATCGAGGGACGAGCCGCGAACGACGCGCTGGGTCGCAAAGGGGCGCCGGTCGACGCTGCGGTCATCGGCATCATCGACCAGGTCGATGTGATCGAATGACGGAGCAGGAACTGCGGACGCTCGTGCGCGAGGCCATCGCCCGTCATGCGACGAGCCGAGGCTCCGCGCGCGACACCGGCACGGCGATGACCGAAGCGGTCGCGCAGGTCTTGTCGCCGCTTCGCCACGCGAGTCATTCCATGTTCATCCTGCCGACCGGCGTCGACGCCGACGGCCCATGTCTCATCGAACCCGCGGTGACCTGCAATCACTGCGGCTACTGCAAATCCTTCGGCCACTGACTTGGCAAAACCGTCCGTCCTCCTCACGAAACGAATCCCGCGATCTGCATTCACGCGGCTCGAGGACGCCTGCGACGTCGACCTGCACGATCGGGAAACGGATCTCACGCACGACGAGCTCATCGAACGCGTCCGCGGCAAACAGGGACTCATCGCGCTGCTGACGAACGCGGTCAACAAGGACGTCATCGCGGCGGGCAGCGACCTGAAGGTGATCGCCAACATCGCGGTCGGATACAACAACATCGACGTCGGCGCTGCGCGCGGGCGAGGAATCATCGTCACCAACACTCCCGACGTCCTCACCGAGTCGTCGGCAGATCTGACGTGGACCCTGATCCTCGGCATTACCCGCCGGGTCGTCGAAGGCGATCGCCTGGTGCGCGCGAACCAGTGGAAGGGCTGGGCGCTCGATTTCATGCTGGGGACCGAGCTTGGCGGCAAGCAGCTCGGAATCATCGGCATGGGGCGCATCGGCCGCGCCGTCGCGACACGCGCGCAGGCGTTCGGCATGCGCGTGGCCTACACGTCGCGGACGCCGCAGGACATCGCGAACGCCGAGCCGATGCCATTCGATCGCCTGCTGTCGACATCCGACATCGTCTCGTTGCACTGTCCGCTGACGTCCGAAACCAGGCACCTGATCAATCAGCCGGCGTTTGCCCGTATGAAGCGGAGCGCCTACTTGATCAACACGTCACGCGGTCCCGTCGTCGACGAAGCGGCACTTGCATGGGCACTGAAGAATCATCTGATCGCGGGGGCCGCACTGGACGTGTACGAGGAAGAGCCGAAGGTCCACCCCGACCTGCTCACGCTCGAGAACGTCGTGCTCGCGCCTCACCTCGGGAGCGCAACGACCGAGACGCGGACGGCGATGGCCGATCTGGCCGTTCGAAACGCGATCGCGGTGCTGACCGGTCAGCCGCCGCTGACGCCTGAGGCCTGACCGCTATCGTCTAGACTTACGCGCGAGCCCTTCGACTCGCGTCGCTTGCTCAGGGCAAGGAGGACCGATGCGCCCGTTGCTTGCCGTCGTTGCCTGCGCGATCGCGATCTGGCCCGCGACGCTGGACAGTGCTGAAACGAATCCAGTCGTTGCCGGCGAGTTCGTGATCGAACCGCCGACGCTCATCAATCTCGGATTCGAGTGGTTCATCGACGGTGACGCCAACCGCAATGCGGTCGTCGAGGTGTCGTATCGCAAACCGGGAGAGTCGCGCTGGCACGACGCGCTGCCGTTGCTGCGGCTGAATGGCGAGCGGATCAAGAACGGGCAGCAGCTCGACGTGGTGGTGCCGAACATGTTTGCCGGCAGCATTCTCGATCTCGAGCCGGATACGAGCTACGAAGCGCGATTCGTGCTGAAGGATCCCGATGGTGTGCGAGGTGAGAGCCGCAAGACCGTGACCGTTCGCACACGCCCCGAACCGATGCCGGCGGCGGGGGGCAGGACGTTGCATGTGTATCCGCCCGGATTCAAGGGACAGAAGGTCGAGCCCTCGTTCGAAGGATTGATGTGCGCCTACAACCTGACGTGCGCCGGAACGGACTGGGCCACTGCAGGCCGGCCGCGGGTGAAACCAGGGGACACGATCCTGGTGCACGCAGGCATCTACAAATACAACCGTCTCGAATACACGAACGATCCCGCGGTGAACCGCACGGTGCCGCTCGACGGAACGTATTACCTCACCGCCGACGGCACGGCGGAACGTCCCATCGCGATCAAGGCGGCGGGAGACGGTGAGGTCGTGTTCGACGGCGCCGGCAACTTCGCGTTGTTCGACGTGCGCGCCGCCGATTACACCTACTTCGAAGGCATCACGTTTCGCAACGCGGACTACGGCATCCTGGCGGGCACGCAGTTCATCACCGGATCGACGGGGCTCACGGTGAAGCATTGTCGTTTCGAAAACGTGGGGTCGGGCATCTTCACCAACTACTCGGGCTCGAGCAATTACTACATCGCCGACAACGTCTTCATCGGGCGCGACGATCCGAATCACGTCATCGGATGGAACGGCAACTTCTGGGTGCCGTTCAACGGTGTCGATGGCCAGAAGTTTCCGCCGGTGATGGCGTCATATGTGGCGGTCAAGGTGTACGGTCCCGGTCACGTCATCGCGTACAACTACGTCGCCAACTTCCACGACGGGATCGACATCGAGACCTACGGCAATCCGGATGGATCGGCGGCCGAAGGCGGTCCGTCGTATCCACCGAAGGAGTTCCGGCATCTGCGCCCGGTCTCGATCGACTTCTACAACAACGTCATGACCAACTTTCATGACAACCCGTTCGAGACCGATGGCGGCATGCACAACGTGCGCGTGATGCGGAATCTGATGATCAACTCGGCCTCGCACGCGCTGTGCAACCAGCCGTCGCTTGGCGGGCCCGTCTATTGGGTGCGCAACGTCGCGTATCACCTGCCGGGCGGCTCGACCCGGCTGACGGGCGGCTCCGCGGGCGTGCTCTTCTACAACAACACGATCCTCTCGGAGACGGCCGCGCAGGGCTCGTCCAACGTGCACTGGCGGAACAACCTGTTTCTCGGCGAGAACTCGGCCCCGGCGATCTTCTCGATCAACACGTTCACCAACTATTCCTCGTCCGACTACAACGGCTTCCGCGTGAATCCCGGTGCCGCGGTGTCGTTCGCCTGGAACTCGCCGCCGATGCGCGTGGCAGCCGATTTCAGCGGCCTGCTGGCGACTGGCCCGGCAGCCGGCGCGAACGCGCTCGAGATGCGGCAGTTCCCCTCACTCGACGCCTACAGTGCCGCGACCGGCCAGGACCGGCACAGCCTGCTGGTCGACTACGACATCTTCGTGAAGGTGCCGAAGCTCGATGCCCAGGATCGCGCGACCGTGCAGAAGGTCTACGACCCGAAGGACGTCGATTTCAGTTTGAAGGCTGGATCGGCGCCGATCGATCGCGGCATCAGCCTGGCCAACGTGACCGACGGGTTCACCGGAAGCGCCCCCGATCTCGGCGCATTCGAATACGGCGTAGCGCCGCCGCACGTGGGGCCCCGGCCGTATCGGCCGTGACGTGACACACGAAGAAACACGAAGGACGGTCTTTAGCCACGAAGGACACGAAGGACTCGTCGAGCTGGGGCCGTGTCCAAGACTCAAAGGTCTTTGTGTCCTTGCTCTGTGATCTTTGTGTCCTTTGTGGCTAAATCGTCCTTTGTGCTCTTGGTGGGCGGGTCGCAGAAGCATCGAGTCACCCGGATCATGCGATCGCTGGCGAAGGCGATCGACGGGCTCGAGTTGCCGGCGGTCGAGAAGATCTCCGAGGAGCAGGCCGAGGATCCGTTTCAGATCCTGATCGCGACGCTGTTGTCGGCGCGCACGCAGGATGCGACGACGCACGCCGCCTCGACGCGGCTGTTCAAGCGCGCGCGGACGCCGGCGACGATGGCGCGGCTTTCCGTCGAAACGATCGAAGAGCTGATCTACCCGGTCAGCTTCTACCGCAACAAGGCGCGTCACGTGAAGGCGTGCTGCGAGATGCTCGTCTCGCGGTTCGGGGGACGCGTCCCGTCGACGCTCGACGAGCTCGTCATGCTGCCGGGCGTCGGTCGGAAGACGGCCAACCTGGTGCTGATTCTCGGCTTCAAGAGCGGACGCAACATCTGCGTCGACACACACGTCCATCGCATCTCGAACCGGCTCGGTTGGGTGCGGACCGAGACGCCTGAAGAGACCGAGCAGGCGCTGTATCGCGCGACGCAGAGGCGGTGGTGGCCCTACATCAATCTGTACATGGTCACGTGGGGCCAGAATGTCTGCCGTCCCGTCTATCCTCGCTGCGGGGATTGCGTCATCGCCGACGCTTGTCCAAGAATTGGAGTCGAACGGATTGGGAGGCGACGATGAACATCGGGAAACGTCGGGTGGCAACGGCTGCAATGCTGCTGATAATCGGCGTCATGGTCGCGGACGCGCAAACGCAGCGTGGACGCGCCACGACGCCGCCGGCGAGCGGCCGTGCGCAGTCGACGCCAGCGTCATCGGCGGCATCCGGGCCCGTCATCGTGTTCGAGACGGTGAAGGGCAACTTCGAGATCGAGACCTATCCCGCCGAAGCCCCCAAGTCGGTCGCGCACATTCTCGAGCTGGTGAAACGCAATTTCTACAACGGCCAGCGCGTGCATCGCATCGTTCCGGGCCAACTCGTACAGTTCGGCGACCCGCTGACTCGCGACATGACCAAGAAGGAGTTCTGGGGGACCGGTGGCAGCAACCGCGCGATTGGCGTCGGGGAAATGAGTGCGAAGCATCGGCATGTCGTCGGCGCTGTGTCGCTCGCGCATCCGGGTGACCCGAAACAAGCCGACAGTCAGATGTTCATCATGTTCGCCGCGCAGCCGAAGTACGACGGCCAGTTCACGGTCGTCGGCCACGTGACGACGGGGATGGATGTCGTGCGGAAGCTGGGAGTGAACGACATCATCCGGCGCGCGCGCGTGAAATGAAACCCCGGTTCTTCGCGGAATGATCCGTCAGCGACTCACGGGAGAGAAATCAAACCCGGTTTCTTTCCCTGCTCCCTTGCCGACGCGCACCAGGCCCTCGACCTCCGGGTAGCGCTCGACCAACTCTGGCGGATACTCGCCTTCGATCGGCTGGCCGAGCTGCGCCTTCAACATGATCGCGTTGACCACCGACTTCGACGCGAAGTGATTGTTCATATACAGGTACGACTTGCGCACCAGCTCCTTCGCGGCGCCGGCGATGTCAGCGAACTCCTGCAGCTCCTTCGCTGAGTACAGGTAGTTGTAGCGATCCTCCGTCTTGTCGTGCCGCCACCACTGCGCGACGTTCCGGCCGTGCAGGCGCATGTAGTAGAACGTTCGCACGTTGGGCAGATAGTTCTGCCTGATCGAGAAGCGGAACTTCGGCTCGTCGATCTGCACCCACGCCGCGCCAAACCCGTTGAGCATCGCGAGCGTGTCGGTGACGGCATCGCTCCACGTTCGATGGCGCAGTTCCACCGCGATTGGGTACTCGCGGAACGCGTGCAGAAGGTGAGCGAGGTAGTCGCGCGATGCAGGCGTGTCCTTGAAGCTCGGTGGAAACTGCGCGAGCAGCGCGCCGAGTTTGCCGGCGGTCGCCAGCGGGTCGATGCCGGCGCGAAAGTCGTCGATGTCGCTCGGCGTGACCTGCGACAGCGCGTCGAGCAGCGCCCCTTCGGCGCCGGGCGCGGATTTGAGTGCCGCTTCCCGAAACATCCGCGGGTGCGTGAACTTCTGATACAGCTTGACCGAGAACTCGAATCCTTTCGGTGTCCGCTCGGCCCAGCCGCGGGTCACGTCCGGTCGCAGCTGCCCATAGAAGCTCGAATTCACCTCGACCGTGTCGAAGTGCTCGGCATAAAAGCGCAGCTCGTCGAACGCGTCTGCGCCGCGCTTGCGCGACCGCGTGGCGGGATAGAAGACGCCGTTCCATTTCCCCTTGCCCGAGGGGTAGTTCCAGCCGGACGTCCCGATATGCAGGCTCATGACCGCGTTAACCGGGCCGCCTGAAGCGGCCCCCACGTACTTGATAATAGGAGCATTGATCACCGTTAACGAGATCTTCTATTCCGTTCAGGGCGAGTCGAGCTACGCGGGTCGACCGTGTGTGTTCGTGCGTCTGACGGCCTGCGACCTGCGCTGTTCCTGGTGCGACACGGCGTACGCCTTTCATGAAGGCGCGAAGCGACAGCTGTCCTCGGTGCTCGATGCGGTGGACGAGTACGACTGCGGACTGGTCGAGGTCACCGGCGGCGAACCGCTGCTGCAGGAGGATGTGTATCCGTTGATGCATGGGTTGCTCGAGCGTGGCAAGACGGTTCTGCTGGAGACCGGCGGGCATCGCAACACCGCGCGCGTGCCCGACCGCGTCGTCACCATCCTCGACGTGAAATGTCCAGGCAGCGGCGAAGCGGAGCACATGGACTGGACGAACCTCGACCGGCTGCGCCCGCACGACGAGGTGAAATTCGTCGTGAAGGACCGCGCCGATTACGAGTACGCCCGCGACGTGATCGCCCGTTACGATCTCTCCACCCGCGTTGCGGCGGTACATCTCTCCCCCGTGCACGGCGTGCTCGATCCGCGCACCTTGTCGGAATGGGTGCTGGCCGACAACCTCCCCGTCCGAGTCCAGCTGCAGTTGCATAAATACATCTGGGATGCACACGCCAGGGGCGTGTGATTGGTGATCTGTGATTAGTGATCTGTGATCGTTATTGGTGATTGGACATTTGCGAATGCGGGTCGAGCGAAGGCGGGGCGATGCCACCAACGGTCCGCGTCACTATTTCGGATGGCGCCGATGAATCACCGATGGTTCGAAATCACCGATAGTTCACAGATCGCAAATCACCAGTCGCCGATGAATCACAATCCACTCATCAGATATCGCAAATGGATTGTGTCGTCCTGCTGAGTGGCGGTCTCGATTCGTTCACGGCCGCCGCGATGGCGCGTGCCGAGGGATTCAGGCTGAACGCGTTGACGATTCGATACGGACAGCGCCATGCCGCCGAACTGGATGCGGCACGTCGAGTGGCGCGGTCACTCGCGGTGGAGCGGCACGTGGAGCTGGATGTGAATCTTTCTGCGTTTGGCGGGTCCTCGCTGACCGGCGACGCGCCCGTACCGAAGGATCGGCCCATCGATGCGACCGATATCCCTTCCACCTACGTCCCCGCGCGCAACACGGTCTTTCTCGCGCTCGCGCTCGGGTGGGCGGAGGTGCTGCAGGCGCACGACATCTTCATCGGGGTCAATGCACTGGACTACTCGGGATACCCGGACTGCCGCCCTGAGTTCATCGCCGCCTTCGAGCGGCTGGCGGCCCTGGCCACCGCCGACGGCGTTCGCGGGCGGCGATTTCGTATCCATGCACCGCTGCAGATGATGACGAAAGCGGACATCATCCGACAGGGACTGGCGTTAGGACTGGATTACGGCATTACCCATAGTTGCTACGATCCGGAGTCGGATGGGCGGCCCTGTGGCCGGTGCGACAGCTGCACGCTGCGGGCGGCCGGTTTTGCACAAGTCGGTATTGCGGACCCGATCATCCACCGATAAGACAGGTATTATTCGCCCTTCATGCGCAGGTTCTGGGCCCAGTCGCTTCGGCGGCAGCTGCTGATCGCTATCGTCCTGCTGCTCGTGCCCGTGCTCGCCGCAGCGGTGTGGTCCGGCTGGGCGACGTATCGCGAGCGAACTGACGATCTGCGAAGTCAGACGCGGGCGTTCGCGCTGACGACCGCAGCCTGGGTCAATCGCGATCTCGAGGTCATCGACCGGATGGCGCACACCATCAGCGCGCTGTCGTTCGTGCAGCATCTGGATCCTGTGCTGAGCGCCGACGTGCTGCGCCGAACCGCGTCCAGCCGTCGCAGCGCGATCGACATCCTGCTGGCACGTCCCGATGGCTCCCTCGTCGCCCGGTCGCGCGACACTTCGAGCCGCGTGGATCCGGGCACCGCATGGGTCACGAACGTGCTGCACGAGGGCGGTCGTGTCATCGTCCCGATTCAGCCATCGCACCACGGTGCGCAGCATCTGCTCATCGGCTACCCGGTCAAGGATGAATCGGGCCGGACCGTCGGCGTCCTGGGTTGTGTCATCGCTCTGCAGGGACTGCAGGAGGCGCTCGCCGCGCTGCCGCTGCCTGAAGGGTCGGTCGTGCTCGTGAGCGACAAGGAGAGCCGCATCCTCGCCAGCACGCTCGATCCCGGCCGCATCATCGGGCAACGGCTCACCACCGGACAAGGAGCGTTCGCCGGCGCCGATTCGGTCGAAGAACGCGGTGGGCTCGATGGCGTGCGTCGGATGTACGCGGACGTCGTCGCCGACGCAGGTCCCTGGCTGGTCAGCGTCGGCATTCCGATGTCGGTGCCGTTGAGCAAAGCGATGTCGCTCTGGGCGCGCAGTTCCGCCGTGATGATGATCGGTCTCGCCGGCTGGTTGACGGTCGTGATCGTGCTCTCGCGCCGTCTGGCCGATTCGGTCAGTCATCTCGACGCGACGGCGCAGCGGATCGCCAAGGGCGATTTCAGTCCGATGACACATCGCCCGATGCTGTCGGAGGAATTCACCGATCTGCAGACGGCGTTCGACGCGATGCTGCAGCGATTCAATGAAACGCGCACCGCGCTCGACGCGCAGATGGCGGAAGAGCGACGCATCCGGCAGGAGCTCGAGTCGCTGCAGGGTCAGGTGATCCGTCAGGAGCGTCTCGCCGCCGTCGGCCAGCTCGTGTCCGGCGTGGCGCACGAGATCAACAACCCGCTGCAGGCGATTCTCGGCTTCGCCGAGCTGTTGCAGATGCAATCCGACGTTCCGGAGTCGGTGAAAGGGGATCTCCGACTCATTCAGAAGGAGAGCGCACGCGCGTGCGGGATCATCCGCAACCTCGCGCTGTTCGCGCGCCAGCAGCCGGGTGCCGCGGCAACCGTCAGGCTCAAGGACGTCATCACCTCAGTGGCGGAACTGCGTTTGCGCCGGCTGCAGTCGGAAGACATCGAGCTGCGCATCGACGATCGCTCGGGCCAGGCGGTGATGGCCGTTGTCACTGAGCTCCAGCAGGTCGTGCTGAACTTCGTGGTCAATGCGGAGCAGGCGATCGTCACCTCAGGTCGTCTCCCCGGTCGCATCACCGTGCGAACCTACGATCGCGACGACAACGTGCTGCTGGAGGTCGAGGACACGGGGCCAGGCATTCCTATCCAAAACGAGGCCAAACTCTTTCAGCCGTTCTTCACCACGAAGCCAGTGGGGCAGGGCACGGGACTTGGCCTGTCCGTCAGCTACGGGATCGTCGACTCGCTCGGGGGTCGCATCGGATACCGCCGTGCCCCGGCCGGTGGCGCGATCTTCTACTTCGAGTTGCCCGCCGCCGCCGTCACCCACGCATGACCCCGCGGATCTACTACACAGATCCCACCTGTCGCACGTTCAACGCCACCGTGATCCGCTCCTTCGAATACGAGGGTCGGCCAGCGGTCACTCTCGATCAGACCGCGTTCTATCCCACGTCAGGGGGACAGCCGTTCGATGTCGGCCGCCTCGGTGACGTCAACGTCGTCGACACGATTGACGTCGACGACGATGTGGTGCATGTGGTGACGGGCCGGCTGACGGAAGGGAGCCCCGTCGATGGCGAGATCGACTGGCCACGCCGTTTCGATCACATGCAGCAGCACACGGGCCAGCATGTGCTGTCGGCGGCGTTCGATCGTCTGTTCGACAACCGGACGGTCAGCTTCCACATGGGAGCCGATCTGTCCACGATCGATCTGGCCCGCCAGGCATCCGCGGACGAGATCGAGCGCGCCGTGGACGAGGCGAATCGCATCGTCTGGAACGATCGCGCGGTCTCGATTCGTCTCGTGTCGCTGGAAGAAGCGAACCGCCTGCCGCTGCGAAAGGAGCCGACGCGTGGCGGGACACTGCGCCTGATCGAGATTCCGGATTTCGATCTCTCCGCGTGCGGCGGTACGCATGTGTCGCGAACCGGTGAGATCGGCGTCATCGCCGTCATCGCCAGTGAGCGCTTCAAGGGCGGATCGCGCGTCACGTTCGTCTGCGGTCACCGCGCCGTGCGCGCGTTGCGTGGCTATCGCGACGCGGTGAGCGGAAGCATCCGCGCGCTGTCAGTGCTGCCTGCGGAGCTTCCGGCGGCGGTGGAGCGGCTGCAGAGTGAAGGGAAGGACCTGCGCAAGACGATCGGTCGCTTGCAGGAATCGCTCGCCGTGCATGAAGCCGCGCGCCTGCTGAAGACCGCGAACACGGCCGGTGATCTTCGAGTGGTCGTCGAGATCCTCGATAGCTGGGATGCGCAGGGACTGAAGGCGATTGCGGCTGCGCTGAGCACCAATCCGAATGTGGCCGCGGTTCTGATCTCTTCGTCGACGCCCGCGTTCGTCGTCGTCGCGCGCTCTGCAGGCGCATCGATCGACGCGAACAAAATACTGCGACAGCTGCTCGACCGACTCGGCGGACGTGGCGGAGGAAAACCCGACCTCGCGCAGGGCGGCGGCCTGAATGCGCCGCCGGTGGAAATTGCGGCGGCGGCAAGGGA
>Ga0111539_10007364_pt1 | contig 14101 bp, 11 predicted proteins | sample RhiMethybrSRZTD1_FD_79667 | JGI IMG/M metagenome (GOLD analysis project Ga0111539, IMG submission 79667) | Populus rhizosphere microbial communities from Tennessee, USA - Rhizosphere MetaG P. TD hybrid SRZTD1 (version 2) (version 2) | ecosystem: Host-associated > Plants > Roots > Rhizosphere >...
CCCGGCGCCTACCAGGTGAAGTTCAGCATGAGCGGGTTCTCCACCGTCACCAACAACGACCTGCGCGTCTCGGTGGGCGGCACCGCGGAGCAGGACGCGGTGCTGGCCCTGAGCTCCATGCAGGAGCAGGTCACGGTCACGGCCGAGACCACGGTGATCGACACCACGTCCAGCCAGACCGCCTCCAACTACGGGCGGGAGTGGGTGGACAACGCGCCCATCCAGCGCAACAGCTTCCTGGACCTGGTGGCGGCCGCGCCCGGCGCCCTGCGCGCGGACGAGGGCTCGGCCCGCACCATGGTGTACGGCGCCTCCTACGACGAGAACTCCTTCCAGATCGACGGCACCGACGTGAACGACAACTTCTTCAACGAGGTGTCGGCGCTCACGAACTCCGACGCGGTGGAGGAGATCGAGGTGCTGTCGCTGGGCGCGCCGGCCGAATACGGGAACCTGACCGGCGCCGTCTACAACGTGGTCATGCGCCAGGGCTCGAACGAGTACCACGGGGACGTGAACTTCTTCGCCCGCCCCTCCAGCTTCACCGGCGACAACACCAAGGACCAGACCAACCCGGACGGCAGCTTCGTGGACGCCTGCCCCCAGGACTCGAGCGTGCACTGCCCCTTCCTGCGCGACCAGTTCTACGACTTCACGGCCCAGGTGGGCGGCCCGCTGGTGAAGGACAAGCTCTGGTTCTTCGCCTCCTACGAGCGCCAGCGCGACGAGTCGTCGCCGGTGGGCGTGGACCCCAACCAGTTCGTGGACCGCACCGACGAGGCCGACCGCTACTTCGCCAAGCTCAACTGGCAGATCTCGGCCCGGCACAAGATCCTGGCCAGCTTCCACAAGGACAGCTCGCGCGATCCCTACGCGCCCGGGCCCACCTCGCTGCCCAGCACCTTCGTGGCCCGCGAGGCCAGCACGCCCACGCCCGGCCTGGGCTACACGGGCGTCCTCTCCGACAAGACGGTGGTGGACGTGCGCTACGGCGGCTTCTACGGCGACGTCTTCCTGGCCCCGTCCGACCCGGCCGTGCCCCGCGAGCAGCCCCGCGTCTACAACCTCGACACGGGCGTGATCGGCGGCGGGTTCTACTACTGGTACGAGCTGCACCCCAAGCGCACCACGCTCAGCGCCAAGGTCTCGCACCTGGCCGACAACTTCCTGGGCGGCAGCCACGACTTCCGCTTCGGCGTGCAGTACCAGGACTCGGAGGCGGGCGGGCTCTACGGCTACAACGACCTCATCTTCACCTACCAGCAGGGCGGCTCCACCTACGGCTACGGCTACTCCCGCTCGACCTTCAGCTACAGCGGCAACAGCCGCGGCCTGGGCGTGTTCTTCGACGACACCTTCCGCGTCAACGACCGCCTCTCGCTGAACCTGGGCCTGCGCTACGACCACAACAAGGCCTTCTCGCGCTCCCAGGACGAGCTGGACGAAAACGGGAATCCCACCGGCACGCGCTTCCCCCAGGCCGACTACTACACCTGGAAGTACGTGTCGCCGCGCCTGGGCTTCAACCTGAAGCTGACCAAAGACGGCAAGACCGTGCTCAAGGGCCACTGGGGCCAGTACCACCGGCCCATCACCACCGGCGAGTTCGCCAACGTCATCGGGCCCTCGATCAAGCCCGTCTTCTTCGGCCTGCTGGAGCCGGACACGCTGAACCTGGTCGACCTGGAGCAGATCAGCGACAACTCGAACCTGAGCATCGATCCCGACTACCGCTCCCCGCGCGTGGACCAGCTCACGTTCAGCCTGGAGCGCGAGGTCGCGCCCAACTTCGCCCTGGGCCTGAACTACGTGCACAAACGGGGCACCAACTTCGGCGCCTGGCAGGACGTGGGCGGGATCTACGCGCCCGCGACCTACGTGGACGACCAGGGCGAAGGCGCCACCGGCCGCCCCATCGCCGTGCAGCAGCTCCAGAACGACATCTCCGACCTGTCCTTCGTGATCACCAACCGCGAGGAGATGAACAGCACCATCGACGCCGGCAGCCTGATCTTCAACAAGCGCATGGCGAACAACTGGTCGTTCTCCGGCTCGCTCACGCTGCTGCGCTCGACCGGCCGCACCACAGACAGCGGCGGCCCCACCCTGCTCGAGCAGCGGGGCGGCCTGCAGTTCCGCGTCTTCGGCCGCGACCCCAACGACTTCGTGAACACCGGCGGCCGCCTGCGCGGCGACGCCCCGGTGCAGGCCAAGGCGCAGCTCGTCTACAAGCTGCCCTGGTCCGTGACGGCCGCCGTCAACTTCAGCCACACCAGCGGCGCCAACCTGGTGCGCATCCTGACCGTGCGCGACGTGACCAACCTGGCCCGCTCGCGCGTCCTGGGCGAGGAGCGCGGCGATCTGGGGCGCCTGCCCTCGGTCACCCTCTTCGACGCCCGCCTGGAGAAGGACGTGAAGCTGGGCAGCAGCGCACACGTCGGCGTCTTCGCCGACTTCTTCAACCTGCTGGGTGAAGACGCGAACTACGCGACGGTGAGCGACATCGGCACCTCGTCCAGCTACCACCTGCCCACGCAGTTCGTGCTGCCCCGCTACGTGATGATCGGGGCCAAGGTGAAGTTCTAGGGGTTCGGGGGGACGAGGAGCCGGTCCGTCCCGGCCCCGCAGTCCCCCCGATTCGTGATGACCGGCTCACAGAGTGGGCCGGTCGTCACGGAATAAGCAAAGCAAGCACACAGAACACCCGCTTACCGCCCGCGCGACAGCTCGGCCAGCTTCTGGCGGGCGGGGGCGAAGCGGGGCTCCAGGGCGGCCGCCTTCTCCAGCAGCGGCCGCGCTTCTTCCTTCTTGCCCTGGCGCAGCAGGGCCAGGCCCAGGTTGAAGGCGTAGAGGTAGCTCCCGCCGTCGCGGGCCACCGCCTCGCGGAAGGCCTGCTCGGCCTCCGCCATGCGGCCGCTGCCGCCCAGCGTCATGCCCAGCGTGTTCCAGTAGGCGGCGCGGGCGGGATCGAGGTGCACGGCCTCGCGCAGGTGGCGCACGGCGTCTTCGGGCCGGCGCAGGCCGCGCAGCACCTCGGCCAGCTGCACGTGCAGGAGCGCGTCGCCGGGAGCCAGGCGCAGGGCCGCCTCCAGGGCGGCCTCGGCCCGGGCTGGGCGAAAGGCCGCGGCCTCCGCCTCGGCCAGGCCGCGCCAGGCGGCCACGAACGAGGGCGCGCGCCGGGCGGCCTCCGCGTAGTGGGCGGCCGCCTCCGCGTGGCGCTTCAGCCCCGTCAGCGCGCGGGCCAGGTAGTAGTGCAGCTCGAAGCTCTCGATGTGGCGCCGCTGCAGCGTGTCCAGCCGCCGCACGACGCCCGCGAAGTCGCCGGCGTGCAGCCGCTCCAGCGCCTCGCGCATGAGGCCGTTGGCCAGGCGGAAGTCCTCCACGTGGTCCTTGGGGTCGGCGCCGGGCGTGGGGGTGTCGGCCGCGCCGCCGCCGCCGCCCACGTAGCCCAGCGCGCCCAGCTTCTCCAGCAGCTCGGGTGAGACGGCCGCGGTGGCGGCCGTCGCGGCCTGCGCCTTCTCGGCCGCCAGCACCGCCTGCAGGCGCGCGCGCAGCGCGCGCACGCGCTCCGGCTGGGCCGCCGCCAGGTCGTGCGCCTCGGCCGGGTCGCGCTCCAGGTCGAAGAGCTCCGGCCGCGGGGCCTGCACGTATTTCCAGCGCTCGTCGCGCACCACGCGCAGGTCGCTCCAGCCGAAGTGCAGCAGCGGCACCAGCGACTCCGCGTAGAGGGGCGCCGGGGCCGGGGCCGCGCCGCCCCGCGCGGCGGCGGCGAACGAGCGCCCGGAGCGGCGCGCGGGCGCGGGCAGGCCGGCCAGCTCGAGCACGGTGGGCGCCACGTCCACCAGGCCCACCAGCGCGCGCAGCCGCGTGCCGGCCACCACCCCCGGACCCCGCACCATCAGCGGCACGGCCAGCGTGGACTGGTAGGTGAAGAAGCCGTGCAGCGTCTCCCCGTGGTCGCCCAGGCCCTCGCCGTGGTCGGCCGCCACCACCAGCAGCGTGTCGCCGCCCAGGCCCAGGCGGGCCAGCGTGTCGTCGAGCCGCCCCACCAGCTCGTCGGTCCAGGCCACCTCGCCGTCGTACGGGTTCTGCGCGTAGCGCGTCGCGTAGGGCTCGGGCGGCTCGTAGGGATCGTGCGGGTCGTAGAGGTGCAGCCACAGCATGAGCCGCCCGCCCGCCTGCGCCGCGGGCGCGTTGGCCTCCAGCCAGGCCGTGGCCTCGGCCAGCGTGCGGTCGCCGCGCTTCTGGGCCGTGCCCAGGAACTGGGCCTGGCCGGTGCCGTCGGCCTCGAAGCGGTCGCCGTAGGTGTCGAAGCCGCGGTTCAGCCCCGACTCCGCGGCCAGCACCACCGAGGAGACGAAGGCGGCGGTGCGGAAGCCGGCCTTCCTGGCCTGCTCGGCCAGCAGGGGCACCGAGGGCACCACGGCCGGGGAGAGGTTGTCGCGCACGCCGTGTTCGGGCGGCAGCAGGCCGGTGAAGAGGGTGACGTGGGAGGGCCGGGTGAGGGGAACGTGGGTGGAGGCGTTGAGGGCCAGCAGGCCCCCGGCCGCGATCCGGTCCAGGCGCGGCGTGGCCGCGCCGCGCCCGCCGTAGGCGCCCACGTGGTCGGCCCGCAGGGTGTCCAGGGTCACGATGACCACGTGGCGGGGCGTGGCCGGCGCCGTTCCGCGCGCGGGCCCGCCGCACGCGGCCGCGAGGAGGACGCAGGCGATGCCGACCCTCCCTCGCATGCGCGCGATTGTCACACGCCTCTCGCTATACACTGCGAGGCCGTGGTCCGCGCTCGTCCTCTCGCCATCGCCCTCGCCCCGCTGGCCCTGCTGGCCTGCGGCGGGCCGCGCCTGCCCGCGGACCTGGCCGGCACCCTCGTCTTCGTGAGTGACCGCGGCGGCCGCGATTCCATCTACCTGCGCCGGCTGCCGCACGGGGCCGACTTCCTGCTGGTCTCGCAGCTGGAGCCGGTGGGCAGCCCCGCCCTCTCGCCCGACGGGAGCCAGGTGGCCTTCACCATGAACGGCCGCATCGGCGTGGCCAAGGTGGAGACGCAGCAGACGCGGTTCCTCACCCAGGGCGTGGAGTGGCGCGACGACTCTCCGGCCTGGCGCCCCGACGGCCGCGCCCTCGTCGTCTCCTCGCGCACCAGCGAGGGGGCGCAGGCCGACGTCCACCTGCTCACCCTCACCGACGAGGGCGCCGCCCGCCGCCCGCTCACGCGCACGCCCCACGACGAGACGGAGGCGGTGTTCGCGCCCGACGGCGCCTCCCTCGTCTACGTGCGCGAGGAGCGCCTCTTCCGCTTCGACCTGGTCAGCGGCCAGACGCGCGCGCTCACCGGCGGCTTCCGGGCCATGCGCTGCCCGCGCTTCCTGCCCGACGGCCGCCTGCTCGTGCTCTGGACGCAGGAGAAGCTGTTCGGCATCGACCTGCTGGGCGAAGACGGAACGGCCCGGGAGACCCTGCTCCAGGGCCCGGCCTACTACCGCAGCCTCTCGCCTTCGCCCGACGGCCGCTACCTGGCCGCCGGGCTGGCCTACCGCACCGACGCGCTGAAGCTGCGCCAGAACGAGGGCATCCTGCTGCTCGACGTGCACGGGAAGACCCTGGGGCCCCTGGCCCAGTCCTGGCGCTCGGCCACTCACTCGCCGTACTGGGGACGATGAGATGAAGAGAACGACGGCCCGCTTCCTCCTCTCCGCGCTGGTGCTGGCCGGCGGCACCGCCGCCCTGCCCGCCCAGAACCTGGGCCACGACGCCGCGCCGGCCGACCTGGTGCTGGTGGGCGCGCGCGTGCTCACGCTGGCCGAGCCCGGCCTCACGGCGAAGCCGCTCTCCATCGCGGTGCGCGGCGGCCGCATCGTGGCCCTGGGCCCGGCCGCGGACATGAAGGCGCTGACGGGCGCCCACACCCGGCGCCTCGACCTGGCCGGCCGCCTGGTGCTGCCCGGCCTCACCGACGCCCACGTCCACGTGGAGGGGCTGGGCACGGCCCTGGAGTCGCTCGACCTGGTGGGCGCGGCCTCGCTGGCGGAGGCGCTCGAGCGCGTGGCCCAGCGCGCGCGCACGCTGCCCCCCGGCGAGTGGCTGCTGGGCCGGGGCTGGGACCAGAACGACTGGCCGGGCCAGGCCTTCCCGACCGCGGCCGACCTCGACCGCGTGTCCGGCGACCATCCGGTGGTCCTGACCCGCGTGGACGGCCACGCGTCGTGGGTGAACACGCGGGCCCTGCAGGCGGCCGAGCTCACCGCGGCCACGCCCGATCCGTCCGGCGGGCGCGTGCTGCGCGACGCCGCGGGCGCGCCGGCGGGCGTGCTGGTGGACGCGGCCCAGTCGCTCGTCTCGCAGCGCATCCCGCCGCCGGGCTCCGAGGCGCGCAAGCGCCGCCTGCAGAAGGGCCTGGCCGCGGCGGCCGCGGCCGGCCTCACCGAGGTGCACGACGCGGGCGTCACCGTCGACACCATCCCGCTCTACAAGGAGCTGCTGGCCGCGGGCGGGATGCCCATCCGGGCCTACGTGATGCTGCGCGGGCCGGGCGAGTTCCTGGACCACGCGGAGCGCCTGCAGCCGGAGATCGGCCTGGGCGACGGGATGTTGACCGTGCGCGCCATCAAGGTGGTGTCGGACGGCGCGCTCGGCTCCCGCGGCGCGCTGCTGCTGGAGCCCTACGCCGACGAGCCGGCCACGCGCGGCCTGCTCACCGTGGACGGCGCGGCCTACGACCAGCTCCTGGCCGCCGCCCTGCGCCGCGGCTTCCAGGTCAACACCCACGCCATCGGCGACGCCGCCAACCGCTTCGTGCTCGACGCCTACGAGAAGGCCTTCGGGGGCAAGAGCGGGGCCGCCCACCGCTTCCGCGTCGAACACGCGCAGATCCTGGCCCCGGCGGACGTGCCCCGCTTCGAGGCCCTGGGCGTCATCCCGTCCATGCAGCCCACGCACTGCACCAGCGACATGTACTGGGCCGAGAAGCGCCTGGGCCCCGAGCGCGTGAAGGGCGCGTACCTGTGGAAGACGTTCCTGAAGCGGGGCGTCGCCATCGCCGGCGGCAGCGACGCGCCGGTGGAGAAGATCGCCGTGCTGCCCGGCCTCTACGCGGCGGTGACGCGGCAGGACGCCAAGGGCTGGCCCAAGGGCGGCTGGCACCCCGAGGAGCGGGTGAGCCTGCGCGAGGCGCTGGAGATGTTCACCACCGGCGCCGCCCGGGCCGCCTTCGAGGAGGGCGAGCGGGGCACCATCGAGGTGGGCAAGCGGGCCGACTTCACCGTGCTCAGCCGCGACATCACCGCCCTGCCCCCGGCCGCCCTCCTGCAGACGCAGGTGGAGGCGACCATCGTGGGCGGCACGGTGGCCTACGAGCGCAACCGGCACGGAGGCGGCCCCGGAATATGATCGGAATGGGGAGGAGCCCGGTGGCAGTGTGTCCGGAGTGCGAGGCGGACATCGAGATCGACGAGTTCGACGTGGACAAGGGCGAGGTCATCAGCTGCCCCGAGTGCGGCGTGGACCTGGAGGTGGTGGGCCTGTCCCCGCTGGAGCTCGACTTGGCTCCCGACGAGGAGGACGATTGGGAATGACGTCCGCCCTCGATCACCTCCTGGCCGAGGCCGGCTCGCTGGTGGTGGCCTACAGCGGGGGAGTGGACAGCGCCTTCCTGGCCGTGCGCGCCCACCAGGTGCTGGGCCCGCGGGCCCTGGCCGTCACCGCCGACTCGCCCTCCCTGCCGCGTGCGCAGCTGGCGCTGGCCCGCGACGTGGCCGCGCGCTTCGGCTTCGCCCACCGCGTGGTGCAGACGGGCGAGGTGGAGGACCCGCGCTACGCGCGCAACGACGCCCTGCGCTGCTACCACTGCAAGACGGAGCTGTTCACCCACCTGCTGGCCCTGGCCCGGGCCGAGGGCTTCGCCCGCCTGGCCTACGGCCTCATCGTGGACGACCTGGCCGACTTCCGCCCCGGCCACCGCGCGGCCGCCGAGGCGGGGGTGCTGAGCCCCCTGGCCGCGGCCGGGCTGGGCAAGGAGGACGTGCGCCGTCTCTCGCGCGCGCTGGGCCTGCCCACGGCCGACCTGCCCGCCTCGCCCTGCCTCTCGTCGCGCGTGCCCTACGGCACCGCGGTCACGGTGGACGTGCTGGCGCGCGTGGAGGCGGCGGAGGAGGGCGTGCGCGCCCTGGGCTTCCGCGAGCTGCGCGTGCGCCACCTGGGCGACACCGCGCGGGTGGAGATCGCGCCGGCCGAGCTGGCCGCCCTTGACGAAGTCGAGGGCCGGCGGGCGGCGGTGGTGGAGGCCGTGCGCGCGGCCGGCTACGCGAGCGTCGTCATCGACCCCGCGGGCTACCGCCGCGGCCGCCTGAACGAGGCGCTTGCGCTGCGCGTGTTGCCCGGCACGGTCTGAAGGGCCCGGGAAGCAGGGTTCGGGGGCGGGGCGTTCGGCGGTATCATTGCTGGCCCGCACGACCGCGGGCCTAGGCCCCCCGGGAGGGCATCATGTTTGGCCTTGGTTTCCAGGAGTTGCTCCTCATCCTCCTGATCGTCGTGCTGATTTTTGGGACCAGCCGTATCCCCGAGCTGGGCAAGGGCCTGGGTGAAGGGATCAAGAACTTCAAGAAGGGTCTGAAGAGCGGCACCGAAGAGGAAGAGAAGAAGCCCTAGGGGCTTCGCTCGGCCGCGGTCGGACCCAGGGGCACCACCGCGGGGTCTTGGACCCCGACAGCCGCACAGGGAGAGGTCGAAATGAAGCTACGCCAGCTGTGCGTCGTCGCCGTCATGGCCGCCGCCGTTCCCTTCGCCGCTTGCAAAGGCACGCCCGCCGTCCCGCCCAGGCCTCCGGAGCCTCCCGCCGCTCCGGCCACGCCGCCGCCGGCGCCCGTCCCGGAGGCCGAGCCCACGCAGCCGGTGGACGACTACGCGCGCATCAAGGCCATGGCCAGCGACGAGATCGACCGCCTGGGCCTCTTCGCCGACATCCACTTCGACTACGACGAGGCCACGCTGCGCGACTCCGACCGCGAGCTGCTCAACAAGAACGCCGAGGTCCTGAAGAAGTTCGACTTCATCAAGATCACCATCGAGGGCCACTGCGACGAGCGCGGCTCCGTGGAGTACAACCTGGCCCTGGGCGACCGCCGGGCCAGGGCCGCCTACGACTACCTGGTCTCGCTGGGCGTGCCCGGCGACCGGCTGAAGAATGTGTCCTATGGCAAGGAGATCCCCCTCTGCCAGGACTCCAACGAGGAGTGCTGGGCCCGCAACCGGCGCGACCACTTCGCCGTGACGGGGAAGATCCAGTAGCCGCCGCCGCGGCTTTCCCATGAGCGACCCCGCGCCCAAGCCTCCCGCCGGCCCCATCGCCGGCGAGGCCTCGGGCCGGGTCGGGCGCTACGAGGTGCGGAGCCTCCTCGGGCGCGGGGCCATGGGTGTCGTGTACCGCGCCTACGACACGGTGCTGGAGCGCGAGGTGGCGCTCAAGCTCATGGGCGCCAACATGGGCGACGACCCCGGCGTGTACGAGCGCTTCGTGCGCGAAGCCAAGGCCGTGGCCAAGATGACCCACCCCAACGTGGTGATGGTCTTCGACCTGGGCAGCCACACGGACGGCTCGCCCTACATCGCCATGGAGCTGCTCAACGGCCAGGACCTGTCCAAGGCCCTGCGCAGCGTGCCCCCGCTGCCGCTGGACCAGAAGCTGGGCGTGGTGATGCAGGTGCTCTCCGGCCTGAGCCACGCCCACCGGGCGGCCATCGTCCACCGCGACATCAAGCCGGCCAACATCTTCCTCTCCCTGGACGGGACGGCGAAGATCATGGACTTCGGCATCGCCCGCCTCACCACCGCCTCCCTGACCGGCACCGGCACCATCGTGGGCACGGCCGACTACATGTCGCCCGAGCAGGTGCAGGGAGCCAAGGTGGACGGGCGCAGCGACGTCTTCAGCATGGGCTGCGTGCTCTTCGAGCTGCTCACCGGCCAGCGGCCGTTCCACGCCGACGAGCTGATGGCCATCTTCTACCGCATCACGCACAAGGAGCCCGACTACACGCTGGTCACCGAGACCGCGCTCCTGCCCGTGCTGAAGCGGGCCCTCACCAAGGACCTGGCCCAGCGCTACCAGTCGGCGGACGAGTTCGCGGCCGATCTGCGCGCCGCCATGACCCGCCTGCAGCTGCGGCCGACCACCACGCTCCCCAACATGGCGCACGCGCCCACCATGGCCGGGGACCCGACCCCCACCTGGCGCGAGAAGCGGGCCGCGCGCTCGGCCGCCCGCGCGGCCGCCTCGGCCACGCACATCATGGGCGGGGAGGCGGCACCGGCGGCCTGGCCCAAGTACGCCGGCATCGGCGCGGTGGCGCTGCTGCTGGTTGGGGGGGCCTACTATTTCCTGCGGCCCACGGCCGCGCCGGTGGCCTCCACCGTTCCGCCGGCCGCCGCGACGGCTGCCCCCGTCGCGCTGCCGTCGGCCAGCGCGCCGCCGCCGGTCGTGGTGGCCAGCGCCGCGCCGCCGCCGACCTTCGGCGAGGCGCAGGGCCCGGGGGCGGTGGCCATGCGCGGCGCCCAGGCGGCCTTCAGGTCGGGCGACTACGCGAGGGCGGCCGACCAGGCGCGGGCCGCGCTGGCCAGCGACCCGTCTTCCGGCCCGGCCCGGGACCTGCTCGACAAGGCCGCGGCCGGCCAGCGCGCGCTGGCCCGCGTGGCCGCGGGCGAGGCGGCCCTGCGCGGCGGCAACACCGCACAGGCCCTGGCCGAGGCCCAGGCCGCGCGCGACGCGGCGCCGTGGGACAAGCGCGCCTCCGATCTGCTGGCCCGCGTGCAGGAGGCCGAGCGCAGCCAGCAGGCCGAGGCCCAGCAGAAGACGCGCGAGCAGGCGGCGGCCCAGCTCAACGCGGTCCTGACCCAGGCCGAGTCGGCCCTGGCCGCGCAGAACTACGCCGCCGCCATCGAGGGCTTCGACCGCGCCCTGGCCCTCGACTCGACCAGCGCCCGCGCCGCCCAGGGCCGGTCGGGCGCCATCACGGCCCAGGCCATCGCCAAGGCCGCGGGCGGTGCGCCCGCTCCCGCCGGCGGTGCCACCGCCGCCCACGCCTTCACGACCGGGCGCACCGTCCCCCACGCGGCCGAGGCCACGGCGGGGAGCGCGCCCGAGGGCTTCGACAGCACGCCCAACGTCACCGTCAAGAAGGGCAGCCAGGCGGCCGAGCTGCCGGGCAAGATCCTCTTCGAGGTGGAGCCGGCCGCGGTCTCGCCGGGCGGGGTCTACAAGGTGCGCATCTTCCTGCACAACGAGGGCAACGCGCCCATCCCCATCAAGGACATGGTGGTGGGCACGCAGCTCAACGGCCGCATGGCCCGGGGCCCGCTGCCGCCGCTGGCCCGCGAGGTGGCGCCCGGCCAGAAGGCGCTGCTGCGCGAGGTCACCGACCAGTGGAAGAGCGACACCAGCTCCTGGGCCATGGACGTGCTGGTGCACACCACCCGCGGCGACGCCTACGAGAGCCGGCTGAGCTGGAAGTGACCCGCCGCCTCGCCGCCACCCTCGGCTTGCTGGCGCTGGCCGCGCCGCTGCGGGCGGAGGCGCCGCTCATCGAGCACCAGCCGCCCACCTGCACGGTGCCGGGCAAGGCCATCGCGCTGTGCGCCTCCATCACGGATGACGGCCAGGTGGCCAAGGCGCGCGTCTACTTCCGCCCGGCCGGCGACAAGTTCTACAGCTTCGTGGAGATGGAGTTCGGCGGAATCAACTACTGCGCCACCCTGCCCGCCCCGCGCGAGGGCAAGGTGAAGGCCATCGACTACTACGTGCAGGCCATCGACGACGCCTTCGAGAGCGCGCGCGGCAGCACCTACACCATCGCCGTGCAGCCCGAGGGCGTGTGCGAGTTCCCGCCCCTGGAGAAGGACGCCGCCCGCGCCGCCGCGGTGGTGGTGCACGCCACCAATGCGAAGCAGGGCAAGAAGCTGCCCGACGGCTTCCTGGCCGCCGGTGTCACCTTCGTCGGCGAAGACCGCTAGGCGGTCGGCCGGCGCGGCCCTGGCCGCGCTGCTCTGGGCCGCGGCCCCGGCCCGGGCCGAGATCCGGCTCGAGGTGGGCGGCGCCCTGGAGCCGTCGGCCTCGGGCCTGCGCGTGCGCCTCGACGTCACCAACCGCGGCGACACCGCCGCCCCGCGCGTGGACGTGGAAGCCGAGGTGGTGGGCGCCTACGCCGAGGGCGTCCTGCCCGCCGGCATCGTCCCCGGGGGCATGCAGAGCCTGTGGCTGGACTTCGCGGCCACGCCCGCCCGGCCGGGCGTGCACGCACTGGCCCTGCACCTGCGCTACCCCGTGACGGGCCAGGCCGACCCGGCCAGCCAGCGGGCCTACCTGCTGCTGGCCCTGGGCGCGCGCAGCGCGCCGGCGGTGCGCGTGAGCACGCTGCCGGCCACGCTGGAGACGAGCGGCGCGCTGGCCATCGACCTGGAGAGCACCGACGGCCGCGCGCGCCCCGTCCACGTGCGCGTGCTGGCGCCGCGGGGCGTGAACGCCCTGGCCGCCGTCGACGTGGACGTGCCCGCGCAGGGCCGGGCCCGGGCCACCGTGCCCCTCATCCGCTCCGGTCCCCCGCGCAGCGAGCGCCTGGGTGTGGTGGTCCTGGCCTCCAGCACCACCGAAGGCGTGGTGGACACGGTGGCGTCCACCGCCGTGGTGGAGCTGGTCCCGCACCGCCCCTGGATGCCCCGCCTGCGCATCCCGATCGCGGTCGCCTCCGTGGTCCTGATCCTGGCCGCCCTCGCCGCCGAGTTCCTCCGCCGGGCTTAGTGCCGCACTGGGGGCTTACCGGGCACTTCGTGCCCTTTGCCCCCAGACCCCCAAGGTTCTCGTTACAGGCTTGTGCCCACCTTGTACGAGCGCTTGATGAAGCCGTGGATGGCGCCCAGGCCGATGACCAGGAAGAGGATCTGCATCCAGAGCGGCATCACCGACCACGTGTCCTGGTGGGCGCCGGCGATCATGCCCGCCAGCATGGGCGCGGAGAGGAAGGTGTTGATGCGCGAGAAGAGCAGCGCCTGCTTGGGCACCTCCGGCGGCGCGGCCGGCGCCGAGCCCAGGAGGCCGCCGATGATCTTCTTCTGGGCCGGCCAGATCACGAACCAGACGTTGAACCACATGATGGTGCCCAGCAGCGCGCCCAGCAGCATCCACATGCCGCGGCGGCTGAGGCCGTCCGGATCGAAGAGGTAGCCGCCGTGCGGCCAGTACATGAGGGCGAAGAGCACCCAGCCGAAGATGAACGTCCCCATGGCCCCCACGCGGAACCACCAGAGCGCGCGCAGGATGAGCGGCGGGTTGACCTTGGGCTTCAGCTCCTTGTCCAGGACGGCCTGGAAGGGCACGTTGACGAAGTTGAAGAAGTACAGGTGGCCGATCCAGGTGATGCCGAAGAAGATGTGGAACCAGCGGACCAGAAGCTGAAGCGTAGCTGTCAACTCGGGCATCGACTGCTCCTTCCTGGGATGAGATGAGCGAAAAGGGGCGGAAGCGGATATTATTTGCCCGGCTGAGGGAGTGTCAAGCAAACGGGCCCTCCGACACCCTCGTGCCTGCCGGAGGACTGCGATGCGCCCGTTCCTTCTCCTACCCGTCCTGCTGACCGCGGCTGCCACGGGCCTGCACGCCGAAGGCCCGGCCATCGAGCACAAGGAGATCAAGTGCATCGTGGCCGGCAAGTTCGCGCGCATGGACGCCTGCTTCCTGCCCGCCGACGTGGCCGCCGCGCGCGTGTACTTCCGCGTCCAGAACACGCCCACCTGGTACTACGTGGACATGAAGCGGGAGGAGGCCTGCCACGCGGGCATCCTGCCCAAGGCGCAGAAGAAGCTGGCCGGCCAGCACATCGAGTACTACGTGGAGGCCTCGGACAAGGGCTTCGCCTCCGGGCGCACGGCCGAGTTCCTGCCCCTGGTGGTGAAGAACGCGAAGGAGTGCTCGAAGGACATGCCGGTGGCGCCCATCTCGCCCACCGGGCCGCCGGGCGTCTTCCCCAGCCTGCCCGCCGCCTTCACCGCCGCGCCGGGTGGCCTGAGCACGCTGGCCGTGGTGGGCGGCGTGGCCGGGGCCGGCGCGGTGGCCGGCACC
>Ga0111539_10007367_pt1 | contig 14096 bp, 13 predicted proteins | sample RhiMethybrSRZTD1_FD_79667 | JGI IMG/M metagenome (GOLD analysis project Ga0111539, IMG submission 79667) | Populus rhizosphere microbial communities from Tennessee, USA - Rhizosphere MetaG P. TD hybrid SRZTD1 (version 2) (version 2) | ecosystem: Host-associated > Plants > Roots > Rhizosphere >...
CACAGGCCGCCTTCAGCAATCCCGGGCGATGGACTTCCTTCCGACTCAACGTGAAGGTCTCCATAGTCGGAGGACCCTTTCACGTTGCAGTTAGGGGAGGACATTTTCACGTTGCAGCAGCAGCGCACGGGGGCCGGGTTGACCGCCCGGCCAGGAGAAGTTACCGTGAGTTCATCTCGTCCCTGTGACCGGAGGCTCGTCATGGAGGCAGCCGCGCTCGCGGGAAAACGGATCCTCCTCCTCGAGGACGATCGAGACTCTCGGGAATCGATGGCCTTGCTGCTCGAGCTGGCCGGCGCCAGTGTCGTCTCGACACCGACCGCGGAAGATGCGCTGGCCGCGCTGCAACGCGGCGACTTCGACGCCGTCGTGACGGACGTCGCGATGCCGGGACGCAGCGGCTTCTGGCTCGTCGGCCAGATCCGCCAGCTCGCCTCCAGGCCGACCGTGCCCGTGCTCGCCGTGACGGGACATCCCTTTCCGCGCGACGGGATGCTGCGCGCCGGCTTCGACGATCAGATGCTCAAGCCCGTATTGCCCAATCTCCTGTACCAGACGCTGACGCAGTTGATGCAAAGGGCCTGAGCCGCTCCATTCGTTCCGGGAAATTCTCTCCGCGCGCTCGGGGAAACACCCGATCGATGACGCCGCCTCGGCCCGCGATAAGACTACGCATGGACTTCGCGACCATCCGCGCCACCATCCGCAGAAAGCTCGAGAGCGGGCGGCTCCCGCTCGAGAAAGCCGCAAGAGTGCTCGGCCGCTCCGCGACGGGCGAAGCGTGCGCTGCCTGTGACATGACGATCGGCCCCGGTCAGCTGGCGTTGGACGGCCTGGCGCGCAAACCGGGAACCAAGGTCATGCAGCTCCACCTGCGCTGCTTCGAGCTGTGGACGCAGGAGCGCTATTCGCTGCTACGCGAGCGTGACCGGCGCCCGGCCGGGCTCTCGTCGCTCGAGCGCCAGCCCGCGTAACCCGACGTCGTCGCGCAGGTCGAGCAAGCGCTCGCTAGGAGGTCGTGTGACGGCGGACGCGTTGAGCGGCCGCCGCGGCTTCGCGCTCGGCGGCGCGCAGGTTGCGCCGGGCGTCGGCTAACCGGCGCTCGAGCTCGCGCACCTCGTCGGCGGCTTGCTCGGCGGCCGCCTTGCGCTCGTCCGCCTCGCGGCGGGCCGCGGCCAGCTCCGCGGCGCGGCGCTCCCGCTCAGCGGCTTCCCGCGCGCGCTCCGCCTCGGCCTGCGCCCGCCGCGCCTCGGCGGGCTCGCGCTTGGCCTCGGCCTGTTCGCGCCGCCGGCCCGCCATGCTCGTGCCCGGCGCGCGGCGCGGCTCCGCGCTCTTCCCGCCGCGCACGAGCTGAAGGTGTCGCGCCGGCCCAGCGCCCGCCAGCACCTCGAATCCAGGTGCTGCCAGCTCCGCGTCGAGTCGGCCGTGGCGCAAGTCGTCCACGCGATCGTCGTCGGTCGCGGCCCCGAGCACGGTGTTCGAGATGCGGGCGGAGGACGAGGACGGGGCGCCATAGCCGGCGGTCGTGAGGATCTCGGTGGCGCGCGACGTCAGCGCCTGCAGCTCGGCGCGAATCGTCTTCATATCCTCGGCGGCCGTGCGCGGGTCGTGCAGCTGGCTCCGACGCCCGCGCCGCACGACATCGATGAAGCGGGCCAGACGCTCTGCATCCTGGCGCGCGAGCTGATTCACGGCCCAGAGGAACGGCGTCGGCTTGGCCAGCTGCCGGACGGTCTGCGCGTCCTCGGCGCGCCCGGCGGCTTTCAGCGCGGCCGCCGTCGCATTGCGGGCGGCGGTGAATTCGCCGGGCGGCACGCCGTACAGCTCGTCGAGCTCGCGGGTGACGTCGGTCACCCGCACAGCGTACCGCGTTCGATCAGCCTCGGGTCGGCGAGAAACGAATGGGCCGGGAAGGACGTACCCGGCCCATCATCGGTGGCAAGAGCTCTGAAGCGAAGTGGTGGCCTGCGTGCTACAGGGCCATCGCGGCCTTGACGACCGCCTTCTTCGTCTTCAGCATCATGCGCTCTGCCTTGTGCGGCGACGCCGAATGGTTCGTCGCGTGGATCGCTCTGCGGCTCGCCTTGACGGCGCGGCGGATCGACTGATCCATCTGTCGCTTCCACCGTGTAACCTGTTTGTGCGCACCCGCCCTGTCGAGTCTCACTACGAGTCTGTGCATTGTGTTCCTCCTTAATTCCAACGTCTCACGCCGCCGAAAAATTCGGAAAAGATTCGAGGACTAAAATCACCAATGAATTCGCGGATTTTATTTTTCTTGGTAGGCGGACCAGGGATCGAACCTGGGACCTCGGCCTTGTAAGGGCCGCGCTCTTCCAACTGAGCTATCCGCCCGGGGCGCGAGCAACGGCGAACAGGGACGATCGCCATCGTAGCATTCCCGCGAGCGGCGAGCGGAGCCATCTACCGCAAGATCGCCCAGAGCGAACCGAGCCAGCTGCCGACCTTCTCGAGCCACGTCTCACCCGCCGGCACGCGGCTCACGACGACGTCGTCGATCCACGCCTTCAACGGGCCTTCGGCCACGAAGCGCACGTCGAGATCGACGCGATCGCCCGAGTTGAAGTCGAGCCGGTAGAACTGCCAGCCCTTGCCGACACCCTTGATCTCGATTCTCGGCTCGTCCCAGGCGACCGACCCGCCGTTCGGGCTCAGCCACAGGTCGCCGTCATGGTCCATGCGGTCGACCTTCGCCCAGAACTGCACGTTGTAGCCGGTGCGCGGCCTCACGCGGATGCGCTGCGAGAGCGTCGAGTAGACCTCGTTCTGCTTGTCGCTGCGATGCTCGACCAAGAGCGCGAAGCGACCGCCCGAGCGGTGCTCGGTCGGGTCGGAGCGCCAGTCGGCGACCGCGAGCTGGCCGGTCTGCGAGCTCCGGGTGGCCAGATACTGGTTCAGCCGCGAGGCGCCGCGGTAGGCGGGAAAGTCTTCGAGCCAGCCCGTGCCCCAGCCGACCAGGCGCGTCTCGAACGATCCGTTCACGAGATTGTTGGACGTCGCGGGCAGCAGCACGAAATACCACAGCGCGACGAAGAACAGCATGAGCCACGTCGCGAGCATCACTGTGATCGAGAGCTTGGGCGAGTTCAGGTAGAACTGTACGAGGAACTCGCTCGCGCCGTCCGACATCCGATCGATCGCGCGATCGTACATCGCCGCTCTTTCCTCCCGGCTGGTCCGTCCTCTCACGTTAAGCCACCCAAAGATGGTCGATTCGTCCGCAGCGTCATCCGGCTCACGCGGCGGGCTCGGGTCTCGGGAATCGGCTACTTCGCCGACACGCTGCGCTGGTCGAGGTCGTGCTCCCACGCCGGATCCGCGACGTGGCGCAGCTCGTGGGCCAGGCACTCGTAGTCTCCGTCGGCGCAGTAGACCTCGATGCGGCCGTTGGGGTAGCGCACCGTGCAGCCGCGGTTGTTGCTGCCGCCGGCGGCGCACACGTGGCGCACGTCACCGATGTAGAGCGTGACGGGGCCGTTGCGGTAGCCGACGAACGGCGCCGTCGCGCATCCGCCGACCAGGACTGACACCGCGCAGACTGCCGCAAGCCACGCGAGACGCATCGGGACGGAGAAACGAGCACGAAGGGTGCCAGGCCGGAAGCGCCTGAAAATATCGCGGCATACGGGCCGATCCGCGCGCCGGCGCCGGGCGTGACGGAGCAGGCTGGCACGCCGGTGACAAATAACGGAAGGTCGCGTGACCGAACGCTACTTCGGCCAGCGCGGCGAGGAAAGCTCGATCCGCCACCGCGGGCCGTCGACGAAGAACGGCCCCTCGAACCCGACGAACGCGGGCACCGGGCCGGCGAGTACCCAGAACGTCAGGTCCGGCGGCTCCTTGCCTGCCACCTTCGCGAACACGCCCGCGACGCCGCCAACCTCGAGATCGACGAGATAGCGGGTCGCGGTGCGGCGCGAGTCGCCGATGACGATGGGATCCTCGCCGACCGCGCGCATGGTGCTCTTGATGAGCCGCGGCTTCGGCGTGAACGCGAGCACGTGACCGGTAGCGGTCTCACCGCGCGCCAGATTGTTGAGGATCGTGGCCGTCATGCCGTTGTAGACGTCGTCCGGCAGCTCGACCGAGCCCGAGAGCTCCTCGGTGTCCTTCTTGCCGCGCTCGCGCTGCTTGACCTCGTACCGCGCCGGCTCGCGCGTGAACGAGACCTCGATGTCCGCCGGAAACGACGGGCCCCGCTGGATCTGCCGGTAGGTCAAAAGCTTCAGCACGGGCCGCTGCGAGTAAGTCACCCACTCGTCCTGCAGCGAGCCGTCCCGAAAGCGCCACGTGAGGCGGCTGTCCATGCGATCGCCGTGCGGCGTCGCGGTGAGCTCACCGTACCCCAGCGTCTGACCCTGCATCGAGCGCAGCACCAGGAAACCGTGCGTCGTGCCTTCGGGGAAGCGCACCTTGACGGGATCCGCGGCGGCGCTGACGGTCGCGACCAGCGCGGCGACGCTAAACCATGTGAGGAGACGGGTAAACATGCGGAACGACGGCGCTATGAGACGATGCCTCAGCTCGAGAGTCCCAAGCTCGACAGGCGCGCGCGCGTCGGCACGCCGTCCGCGTCCCAGCCGCGCAACGCGTAGTAGTCGTCGAGCATGGCGGAGAGCTCGTCCGGTGGGCAATGCATGCCGGCCGACGGTCCGTCGGGGATCGGCTCGTGCATCACCTTCCACGGCAGCACGTCCTGCGCGCGCCGCACGCCTTCGCGCACGTTGAAGAGCCGCTCGAGGTTGATGATGCGCTCGCCGACGCGCTCGAGCTCGTCGACACTCACGTCCCAGCCGGTGACCGCGCGCACCATGGTCGCGTAGGGCTCGCCGACGAAGAGGCCGAAGCCGCGCTCGGAGGTGAAGCGGCACATGACCAGCGAGTCGCCGACCGCCGTGAAGTGCTGGCTTCGCGCGGCGAACGCGGGCTTGTCCTTGGTGGAGCGCCGGTCGAAGCCCTGCGCGTACTGAGGCGTGGGCCGCGTGTCGTGGTGGCTGCCGCCGCGGGTCGCGGTCGCGTAGCCGATCGAGAGCCCCTTGAGGGCGCGGGCCGAGTGGGCCGGGAGCTCCAGCCCTTTCACGGCGTAGACGAGCTTCGTGCCCTCCGGGTGCACCGACGCGGCGAGCCGCCAGGCGCCTTCGGCCAGGCTGGCGCCGAATCCCTCGCGTCGCGCCGTCATCTCCACGAGCTTCAGCATCCCCCGCCAGTCACCCCAGCCGAAGTCCACGCCGAGATCGCGCCGCTCGAGCCAGCCGCGCTCGAGCGCCTCGGCCACGAACGCGAGTGTGACGCCCATCGAGATCGTGTCCATGCCGTGCAGATCGCAGAGGTCGTTGGCGAGCGTCAGCGCCTCGGGATTCGAGATCCCGAGCATCGGCCCCAGCGCGAAAATCGTCTCGTACTCGGGCATCTTCGCCCGGGCGCCGGCGAATTCCCCCTCGTCGATCTTGTACTGCTTGCCGCACGCCACCGGACACTTGAGACAGGTCGTGTCGCGGTCGTGATAGTGCAGCTTCATCTCCTCGCCGGACACCGCCCGCGCCTCGGCGAACGTCTCCTGGCGAAGGTTGTAGGCGCCGAGGCCGCCGAGTGCGTTGATGGGGCCGACGAGAAACGGCGTGCCGAACGTCGTCAGCGCCTTGGTCCCGGTCTTGAGCGGCTCGCGCGTGCCGTCCACGAGCGCTCGGAGCGCGGCCGCGTCGGCGACGTCGGTCTTGCGCGTGCCCCTGACAACCACCGCCTTGAGATTCTTGCTGCCCAGGACGGCGCCGATGCCGCCGCGGCCCGAGACGCCCTCACGGTTCTTCCAGTAGTGCGCCATCGCCGCGAAGCGCACGCGATGCTCGCCGGCTGGCCCGATCGCAATGGCGTCGGCGTCGGCGCCTTCCGCGTCGATCAGCGCGTTCACCGCGTCGCGCGTGCTCTTGCCCCAGAGCGCCTGCGCCGGCTTCACGGTCGCGCCGGTCTCGGTCACGACCAGATAGGACGGCGCCGCGGCGCACCCGGTGATCGCCACCGCGTCGAAGCCCGTGCGCTTGAGCGTCGCCGGAAAGCGCCCGCCGAAGGTCGAGTCGAAGAAGAGGCCGGTGAGCGGCGACTTCGTCGCGACGCACGCGCGGCTGTTGCCGGGCACCGTCGTGTCGGTGATCGGTCCCACGCCGAAGACCACGTGGTTACGTGCGTCGAACGGGTCGATGCCGGCGGGGACGTGATCGTAGAGGACCCGGGCCGCCAGCCCGTTACCGCCGAGGAGCGCCCGCGCGCCCGCCTCGTCGAGCCGGTCGACGCGGGTCGCCCCGGTCGTCAGATCGACGAACAGCAGGCGCCCGCCGTACCCCTTCACCGTCCGATGTCTTTCAGTCCCTTGCGGGCCTTCTCGAGCACGTCGGCGGGCGCGTCCTTCTGCGCGAGGAGCTTTCTGTAGACGACTTCGGCCGAGTCGTTCTGCTTGAGCGCGGCGAAGGCGGCGGCGGCGCCGAGCAGCCCGTTGCGTCCAGCGGGCGTGTCGGGCGCGACGTACGCCGCGGTCATGAAGTACTCGGCGGCCGCGAGCTGGTCGCCCTCACCCTGGTACGTCTCGCCGATCGCGCCGGCCGCCGACGCGACCACGCTGTTGTCGTCGGCTCGCACGAGGCGATCGAGGACCTTTCGCGCGTCGTCCCAGCGCTTCTCCTGGGTGAGCAGGCGCGCGTAGCCGAGCGCCATCTCGGGCCCGAGGTCGGCGCCGGCCGGATCCTTCATGACGCGCGTGTAGGCCTCGAGCGCGGCGGTGCGATCGCCCGAAGCATCACGGGCCCGCGCGAGGGCCAGCCAGGCGCGCTGGGCGCGCGGGTCGTTCGGCGAGCTCGCCACGAATTGCTCGAGCACCGGGCGCGCGACGTCCGGCTTTCCGAGCTCCACCTGCGCCTCGGCGACCGTCACGCGTGCCGGCTCGAGGAACGGGCTCTTCGGATAGAGCTTCTCCATCGTGGAGTAGGCGTCGATCACGGTGGGCCACGCGGACGCCGCCGCCGCGCCGGCGCCGACGCGCTCGAACGCGTCATCGGCCGCTTCGTCGGACGGAAAGTCAGAGGCGAGGCGCTTGGCTGTCGTCAAGGCGCCGGGCCAGTCCTTCTCGTCGACCGCGATCGCCGTCAACACGTAAAGCAGTCGCGGGGCCGAGCGCGCCTTGGGCGCCAGGCCGAGCGCCGTCGACGCCGGCTGCTTGAACCCCTTCGCGTCGCCTTGATGGAAGGCCACCACGGCCAGGCCGTATCCCGCAACGGCCGCGACATCCGAGGTGCCGCTGTCGCGCGCCTCGGTGAGCTTGCTCGACGCCTGTGCCCACTGGCCCTGGGCGAGCGCCGTTGCGCCGAGGCCCAGTGCCGCGAGCGAGCCGACGCCCTCGGCCTGAGCCCGTCCAAACGCGGTAGCCGCCTCGACCGGACGCCCGGCCGCCAGCATCGCGGCGCCGAGTGCTGCCTGAGCCCGTCCCAGGAGCGGCGGGAACGGCACGCGACGGATCCAGTCGCGCAGCGGCGCCTCGGCGCCCGACGGATCGCCCGCTCGGATCATCAGGATCGCGCGATTGAGCCGCGCGAACTCCGTCCGCGGCGCGCTCGGGAACGTGTTGATGACCCGGTCGAGCAGCTGGCGCGCTTCCTCGCGATCGGCCTCCTTGCGCAGGGCCAATTCGGAGGCGAGCTCGAGCGCGTCCGGCGCCTGCGGATCGCCCGGCAGCGCCTTCGCGAACTCGAGGAATTCCTTGCGCGCGTCCGGCAGCTTGTCGTGACGCATCAGCGCCCACGCCAGGCCGAGCCGCGCGGCCGGCGCCTGCGGGGCGTTCGGGGCGTCGGTGATCACGCGCCGGAACGCGGTCGCGGCCGCCGCGTGATCGCCCGCGTAGTACGCGGCCTCGCCGCGGAGCAAGAGCGCTGCGACCCGCGTGTCGGTCGACGGCGCCGCCGAGACGATAGCGGGAAGGTCGCGATTGGCCTGCGCGTACTCGCGGAGGTCGAAATTCGCCTGGGCCAGCCGATATCCCGCGTACCAGCCGGTCGGGCTGGTGGGCTCCATCCGCTGCGACAGCTCGTACTGGGTGCGGGCTTCGTCGCGGTTGCCGGCGAGCCGATAGCCCTCACCCTTGAGCAACAGCACGTGCGCGCGGATCGCGTTCGTGAGCGTGGCGCCCAGGAGCTCCTGCGTGAGGTTCGGCACCTCGGCGGGCTTCTTGGATTCGATCAGCGTGCGCACCATCCGGATCTGGAGCGGCACGACCAGCGGCGAGCGGCGCGTCTCGAGCCCGCGCACGATGTTCTTGGCGGCCTCGGGGTCGGTTGGGAGCAACGCCATCGCGAGCCCCGCCTCGACCCACGGCCGCTCGGGGCCCGGCTTGGGCGATGCCAGGTAGGCGCGGAACGCCGCGGCGCTCTCAGGGTAGCGCTCGGCGGCGAGGCTCCACCAGCCCAGGCGCGCCCGGCCGGTATCGAGCAGCGGATGCGCTCCGCCCTGCACGAACTGCGTCAGCGAGCCGATCGCGCGGTCGTATTGTCCGGCCCGCCCGAGCGCCTCGCCGAGCCAGAACAAGACGTCGCGAGAGAGCGCGGGTGTCGGGCGCGCGGCGAGCGCGGTCCATGCGGCCACCGCCTCGTCGTGCCGGCCGAGCGCGTAGTTGGAAAGCCCCAACCCGTGGCGCGCCCAGGCCTCGAGCTCGGCGGGCGTCGCGGATTGGAACTGCGCGAACGTATCGCGCGCCCGGGTCATGTCGTTGAGCCGGAGCGCGGTCCAGCCGCTCGAGTGCAGGCTCCACAAGGTGAAGTCCGCGGTGCGCGGCCCTCGCGCGATCTGGCGGAACAGCGCGTCGGCCTGCTGGACGCGATCCATCCGGTAGTACGTCTCGCCGAGCCAGTAGCGCGCCTCCGTCAGGAAATCGCGCTCCTTCCCCCGGCGAACGGCGGCCTCGAGATCCGTCACCGCGTCGTCGTATTCGCCCTTGGCGAAGTGCGCGCGGCCGCATTCGAGGGCCTTGGACACGATGCCGAAGGCCGCGCCCACGCACGCGAGCGTGCCCGTCGGCGTCAGGGGCGCCGTCGGCTTCGGCGCGACCGGAACAACGATCGGCGCCAGCGACATCGCCGGAAGCTCCGACGGCGACGGCGGCAACGGCAGGTCGACGACCGTGATCGGCGGCTTCTCGATCGGCGCTTCGGCGAAGGGGATGAGCGCCCCGAGATCGGGTGGCGGCGGCGTCAGCGGGAGCAAGGTCGCGGCAGAGACATACGGCGCGGCGGCCAGCGCCACGAGCAGCACGAGCGCGCACAGCCGGCGCTTCACGACTTCTTCTCGCCGCCCGCGGCGGGCTTGCTGGGCTGGCCCGGCTGGGTCGGCTGCGCTCGGAGGGCGGCCGCCCGCTCCCGCGCAAAATCCCGCAGCCGCGTGTCGGGGCTCTTCGTCGCGACGGCGTCGTAGGCCGCGAGCGCCGCGCGGATCTCGCCGAGCTGCTCGCGCGCCAGGCCCAGGCCGGCGAGCGCGCGATAGCGGTCCCCCGGCTCGAGGTTCTTCGCGTTGCCGACCGCCTCGAACGACTTCGCCGCCTCCTTGTAGCGGCTCAGCTTGAGCTCGGACTCGCCCTCGAGCAGGAGCGCGCGCGCGCGAAGCGTTTCCTCGTCGCTCCCCGCCGCCGCCTTGGCCTGCGTGGCCGCCTGCGTCCACTCCTTCTTCTTGAACGCCGACTCCGCGAGATCGTACGCCGCCTGGTACGAGAGCGGGTGGTTCGGGAATTCCTTGCGCAGCCGCGCCCACGCCGCCTGCTGACCCTTGACGTCGCCGCTCTTGCCCGCGCTCACGCCCGCGTCGTAGAGCGAATCTGCAGTCGCCGACGACTGCGCCGTCTGTGAGCTCGTGGACTTTTGCTGGCTGGGCTGTGAGCTCGTCGCCTTTTGCTGGCTGGGTGTCCCGGACTTGGCCACGCCGTCGGTGATCGCCCGCCTGGCGGCCGGCACCATCTGATGATTCGGATTCGCGGCGATGAAGGCCTGGAGCTCCTTGACGCCGGCCTCTCGCTCACCGGCGGCCAGGCGCGTCATCCCGAGTAGATAGTGGGCGTCAGGTACGAGCTTGCTCTTTGGGTACTTCGTCTCGAACGTCGACAAGAGCGGCGCCGCCTCCGAATACTTCTTCGTCTCGACGAGGGTCTGCGCCAGGTAGAAGGTGGCGGAGCCGGCCTGAGCGTGATCGGGCCACGTCTTGAGCAGCTCGCGGAACGCCTTGATCGCCGCTTCCGGCCGCTTCAGCTCGAGATCGCACAGGCCCACGCCGTAGATGGCCTCGGGCGCCATCGGTGAGGCGGCGTCCTTGCTGATCACGTCGTCGTAGGCCGAACGGGCGGCGGCGTACTGCTTGAGTCGATAGAGCGACTCGGCTTCCCAGAAGCGACTCTCGAGCTGCTGCGCCGGCAAGTTCGCGATCGCGCGCAGCCGGCGGAACGACTCGAGCGCCTTCTCGGGCTCGCCCATCACGAGCCGCGTGCGGCCCAGGAGCAAGGTGGCCTGGGCGATTCGCGGATCGTTCGGGTTGTCGGCGACGAAGCGCTCGAGCGTGCGGCGCGCGACCGGGTGCAGGCCGTCGGCGAACGCACGCTCGCCCACGAGCCACAGCCGGTCCGCCTCGGTCAACGCGAGCGCGGGCGCAGCAGAAAGTGCGGCCAGCAGAATCGACGCCAACGCCGGAATAGAAAGCAGGCGGCGCGTCATGATGACAGCCCATCCTAGCACGCCTGTGGTACGGTCTCGACGTGGCTCTGTGCGTCTTCGATCTCGATCACACCCTGATCCAGACGCCCCTCGACCTCGCCGCGATGGCCCTCGACATGCGCAAGCTCATCGAGGGCGAGTGCGGTCCCCTGCCGGCCCGAAAAGAGCGCTACCGCGTCGGCGAGCTGATCGCACACTGCCAGACGAACGTGCCGGCGCTGGAAGCCGCGCTTTGGGAGGTCGCGCTCGACCACGAGCGCCGCGCCATGGAGGTCGCAGCACTCGAGCCGGGCGCGCTCGCGGCCGTCGCGGGAGCCCGGCGCCGCGGCTTCGCGACCGCGATCTGGACCAACAACGCGCGCGAGCTGACCGTGCCCGCGCTCGCGCGCCTGGGGCTCGCCGACGAGCTCGATCTGGTCGTCACCCGTGACGACATGCGCGCGCTCAAGCCCGATCCGGACGGCTGGCGCGTGATCGCCGAGCACTTCGCCGAGCGGGAGGGCGCCTGCGACCCCCGCCACGCGGTCGTCGTCGGCGATTCGTGGGTCGACGGCGTCGCGGCCGCGAAGGCCGGAGTGCCGTTCATCGCGTATCGAGCGCGACAGGAAGACCTCGACCGCTGGCAGATCACGCCGATCGTCCATCTCGACGATCTGGCTCTGCTGCCCGCGTGGCTGCCCACGCGACGCGCCGGGCGGGACTGACGTGGAGCTCTTCGGCGAGCCCGAGCGTGCACCGGCAGCCCCGCGCCCACCGGCGCCGCTCGCCGATCGGATGCGACCGCGCTCGCTGGACGAGATCGTGGGCCAGGAGCATCTGCTCGGTCTGGGGCGCGTTCTCAGAGCTGCGATCGAGACCGGTGAGCTGCACTCGATGATCCTCTGGGGCCCGCCGGGCTCCGGCAAGACCACGCTCGCCTCGCTGATGGCCAGCGTGACCGGCGCGCGCTTCGTCGCGTTCTCGGCCGTGCTGTCGGGCGTCAAGGAGATCCGCGAGGTGATCGGCGAGGCCGAGCGCGAGGGCACACGGCGCGGGCTCCGCACGGTCCTGTTCGTGGACGAGATCCACCGGTTCAACCGCGCCCAGCAGGACGCCTTCTTGCCGCACGTCGAGAAGGGCACCGTCGTCCTGGTCGGCGCCACGACCGAGAATCCGTCGTTCGAGGTCAATGGGGCGCTCCTCTCGCGCTGCCGCGTCTACGTGCTGCGCGCGCTCGAAGACGACGACCTGCTCGCGATCATGCGCCGGGCGCTCGCCGACGGCGGACGCGGCCTGGCGTCGTTACGTCCGGAGGTGACGGACGAGGCGCTCCGGTCGATCGCCCGGGTGGCGAACGGCGACGCGCGCGTCGCCCTGAACGTGCTCGAGGTCGCCGTCGCGCTGACGCCGTCGGCCGGCGGCGTGCGGCGCGTGACCGACGCGACCATCCGCGAGGCGGCGCAGCGGCGCACCCTGCTCTACGACAAGTCCGGCGAAGAGCACTACAACCTGATCTCGGCGCTCCACAAATCGCTGCGCGACTCGGATCCGGACGCCTCGCTCTATTGGCTCACGCGGATGCTCGAAGCCGGCGAGGATCGTCTCTACATCGCGCGGCGGCTCGTCCGCTTCGCGTCGGAGGACGTGGGCAACGCCGACCCCGGCGCCTTGACCATGACGCTCGCGGCCAAGGAGGCCTACGACTTCCTGGGCGACCCCGAGGGCGAGCTGGCGCTCGCCCAGGCCACGCTCTACCTGGCGCTCGCGCCCAAGTCGAACGCGGTATACGTGGCGCACAACGAGGCGAAGGAAGACGTGGCCCAGCGGCCAGCCGAGCCCGTGCCGCTCCACATCCGCAACGCGCCGACGCGGCTCATGAAGGACGTCGGGTACGGCGCCGGCTACCAGTACGCGCACGACGCGCCGGACGCGCGCGTGTACCAGGAGGATCTACCGGCCGCGCTGCGCGGCCGCCAGTACTACCGTCCCACCGACCGGGGGTTCGAGGCCGAGCTCGGCCGCCGGCTGGCTGAATGGAGACGTTGGAGATCGGAGCGTCAAGGCCCTAGGCTATAGAAGATGTGGCCGCTCAACCTCCTCAAGCGGCGGCACTGGATCTTCCTCGGGGCCTGCGTTCTCTTCCTTCTGTCCTACTTCGGCTTCATCGGCTGGGGCAAGGTCGCCCTGGCGCTCGAGCGGCTGGCCGACCAGCCTGCCGTCCGCGAGCGGTTCTCGACCCCCATCGGACGCGGCGAAGCCATCGTGACCTCGTTCATGTTCGTACTGCTGACGCCGCTCGCGATCGCGGCGGCCCTCGGCATCGTCGCGTTCTTCGGAGCCATCGGCGCCGGCATAATCCGGGCGCTCTTGCCCGTACGGGACGTGCCGGACTACATGTTCCTGACCATCGCGTATGTCGGCGTTTTCATCGGGATCTTTCTGACCCGGGCGCTCTGGATCGGGCCGGCCTACGAGTTCATCGGCCTCATCGCCAAGGCCATCCTCATCGCCACCGGTCCAGCCTGATCGGGTTGAGCGGCCCCTCAGGCCTCTGCTGCTAGAATGGCTGGTATGCCTCGCCTGCGCGTGGGCGTGGTCTTCGGCGGGCGCTCGGGGGAGCATGAGGTCTCGCTCGCCTCCGCAGCCTCGGTCATCGGCGCCCTCGAAGAGCGCGGTCACGCCGTCGTTCCCATCGGCATCGCCCGCAACGGACGCTGGGTCGTCGGCGGCGACCCCCTGCGCGCGCTGGCGTCCGAGGCGCGCGTCGCGCTGCCGTCGGACGACGCCGACGGCGCTGTGAAGAAGGCCCTCGCCAACCGCGCCGAGGCCGCGGACAACGCCTCGGGCCAGAGCCTGGCGCGCACCGAGCCCGCCGGCAGCCTCCCCCTCGAGCTTCGTCAGGGCCTCGACGTGGTCGTGATCATGCTCCACGGGCCCTACGGCGAGGACGGCACGATCCAGGGCCTGTTCGAGCTCGCCGATGTGCCGTACGTGGGCGCCGGCGTGCTCGCCTCGGCGGTCGGGATGGACAAGGCTGCGATGAAGGCCGTGTTCCAGGCGCACGGCTTGCCGATCGTGGAGCACGTGGTCGTGATGCGACACGAGTGGCGCCAGGCGCCGGAGCGGGTCGGCGCGCGCGTCGCACAGACCGTGGGCTTTCCATGCTTCGTCAAGCCGGTGAACCTCGGCTCGAGCGTCGGGATCAGCAAGGTCGCGAGCACGCGCGAGCTGCCCGCCGCGATCGATCTGGCGGCGCGCCACGACCGCAAGATCATCATCGAGCGCGGGATCGACGCGCGCGAGATCGAGGTGAGCGTGCTCGGCAACGAGGAGCCGAAGGCGTCGTTGCCGGGCGAGATCAGCTAC